>JAABUN010000940.1_pt1 | contig 70202 bp, 66 predicted proteins | sample 5559311 | NCBI WGS metagenome assembly JAABUN01 (sample SAMN10711877, study PRJNA513370) | rock metagenome | isolation source: Antarctica rocks | place: Antarctica: Victoria Land, Siegfried Peak sud | reverse complement strand
GGTAGCGTCAGCCATGTCGAGGTCTTTCGGACGGGTTGTGTGAGAACTCCCATCATCGAAGGGCCTCGACCCTCATCCCCGCTTCGACGCGCCCAGCCCAACTACACCCTGGATTGTGATGAGCCAGTAAATTCAGGCTAAGACGAACGCGGTCGCGGGGAAGCGGAGCCTTAATGCGTCGTTCGACGATCATGTACGCACCCCGACCGGCTGGCACTGCTACCTAGTAATCGTTGTCGGTCCTCTAGCGCCATCACCGGATTGGTCAGTGCTCAACCGTCTTGAGAGTAGATCAGCGCGGCGTAGGCGCCGATGTTCACCAGCGCTCCCTGTGAATAGCCGTCGCACCCGTGCGGCTCGGTGTCGAGGTCGCTCGCGTGCACCGGGCCCAAATCGGGGCCAAACATCGGGGAGTCGGTGTTACAACGCAAGCGCCAATGACCAGCGCGGGGGAGACCGATCGGTGCACCCCACACAGCACTCCCCCGCAGATTGATTATCACGACGGTCTCGCCCCCGGGGTCGCCGTCTGACCAGCGGTGATAGGCCAGGAATGTGCGGTCGTTGTCCACTCGGATCATTTCGGTATGCCGTCCGCCCAGCCCACCGGTCACTCCCGAGAGGTTGCGGCGCATCGCAATGAGTTGGCGCACGAGGTGTAGGAAGCCAGCGTTGCGAACGGCCTTACCCCAGTCCAGCGGCGTCTGGTCATGAAACCAGCGGTCCTCTAGGAAGTCTTGGCCCTGGAAGAGCATGGGCAGCCCAGGGGACGTCAGGGTGAGCACGAGCCCCAGGGCCGCGCGGGTCCGAGCGTGCCAGGAGTCGGCGGCCCCCGGCGCAATCGACTCGGGCACCCGGCTGCGCCCATTCGCAACCTCATCATGCGATTCGGTATAGATCACTCGCTCGTGTGGGGCGCTCAGGTCGTGGCCAAGGATGGCGTGCGCCACGGCATACATGTCGCGGGCTTCATCGTGGGGTGCCTCGAGTGCACGCCGGATCGGATGCACGAAGTCGGCGTCCCATTGGGAGTGAAAGCCGAGCCCTCCGCCGGCACTCGGCGCCGTGACGGTCGGGTCGCGTTGCATGTCCTCAGCGATCAAAATTTTCCACGGTTGTCGGGACCGCAGATCCGCTGTCATGGAGGCGAGGAAGCGGTGACCGCCGGCGATGCGCTCGCCTGGATGGTGCACGTTGCCCCACCGAGCGCGGATGAACTGGGTGGCGTCGAAGCGCAGTCCGTCGACCCGATAGTCCTCCAACCACATCACCGCCGAGTCGCGCAGGTAGTTGCGCACGTGTTTGCGGTCGTAGTTGGGCCGGGTGGCGCCCCACGGGGTCAGCGCGCGGCGGTCGTTGTAGAAGTAGCTGCCGCCGTAGCGCCGATTGCGGCCACCGTCGAGACGCCATAGGTGTAGGTCACCGGGCCCGAGGTGGTTGTAGACGACGTCGAGAATGACCGCGATGCCGCGCGCGTGCGCGGCTCGGACGAACCGTGCGAAGGCCTGAGGGCCGCCATACGACGGCTCGATGGCGAAGAGGTGTGAGGGGTTGTAAACCCAGCTGATCGGACCGGCGAAGGCGAACGGCGGCATGATTTCGACGGCGTTGATGCCGAGCCAGGCCAGGTGATCGAGTCGCTCGATAGCCCGATCAAAGGTCCCCGCGCGCCAGCCGTCGGCCGCGAACGTAGGGATGTGCAGTTCGTAGAGCACCAGGTCGTCCCACCCCGGCATCTCGAAAGCGTCGTCGCCCCAGTCCAGGGTGCTCGGATCGAACACCACGGCATCCCCGTTGGAGTCCGTGACCTGCCGGGCCACCGGGTCAATGACTGAGCGGTAGGGGCCGCCGCTGCGGATCAGGAACCGATAGTGACTACCCGGGCCGGCCTCGGGCACGAAGGTCGACCACGTCCCAGAGGTCGCGTTGTCGCGCTGCAACCGCCGCTTGTATGCCGAGTCCCACCCGCAGAAGTCCCCCGCCACCGCCACCTGGCGTGCGTTCGGGGCCCAGACCCGAAAGGTGACGCCGCCATCGTGGGGGACAGCCCCCATACCCGGGTGTTTTGATGCGGAAGCAGAGGCGAGCACAGGGAGAAATCGTAGTTGCAGCGATCATCCAACCGCTGACGGGGATGAAGAGGACGGTTACATCGGTGAGAGCGACTGGCTCCCCAAGGTGGACTTTCGAACGATAATTGACGGAGTGAACACGATGCGTTCGTGGACGTGCTCACTGTTGCATGCCTCATCGAGGAGCAGCCCGGCTGCGGTCCGGCCCAGGTCGGTGCGAGGCTGGCGAATCGAGGTCAGCGGGACTGCTGCCGCTTCGGCGAACTCGATGTCGTCGTAGCCCACGATGGCCATGTCTTGGGGCACTCGGATGCGCAGGCAGCATCAGCAGGGCAGCACCGATGTCACCCAGGGGTATGCCGACCCGTTGCGACGTGCGGATGAACGCCACCTGGCGCAGCGTGTCCCGGGTGTAGCGCCGCTGGTTGCCGCTGGTGCGAGTGCTCGCAATCAGTCCAACGCGTTCGTAGAAGTGCAGCGCCGAGACCGCAACCCCTGAGCGCTCGGCGAGTTGCCCTGGAGTGAGTTCGACAGCGTTCATTTGACCTCAACCTTACTTAAGGTTGTTAAGTAGGCCGGTGACCGTGATCAACCCTTCAACACAAGCCCCCCGAGTCTTCGACGCCACCCACCGAGCCAGCACCGTTGGATTGCTTGCGCTCGTGACGATGTTTGCTTTCGAGGCGGTGGCGGTCAGCTTGGCGATGCCCCGGATTGCCGAGGCGCTCAACGGTCAGACCCTCTATCCGATCGCGGTGGTCGGGTTGCTCACGGCAGCGCTTCCCGGGATGGTCATCGGCGGCATCTGGGGCGACGCGCGTGGTCCGTCCCGCCCGTTGATCCTGGGGTCGCTCGGCTTCGTCGTGGGACTCGTCGTCTCTGGCGTGGCTACCACGATGCCCATGTTCGTGGCGGGACGCCTGCTTCAAGGCGTCGGATCCGGCCTTGCGCTAACGGCCATGTATGTCGCGATCGGTGACGCCTACATCGCGGCCCTACGGCCGCGCATCTTCTCCCTCTTCGCCGCAGCGTGGGTCCTTCCCTCGATCATCGGCCCCTTCGTGACCGGGGCCATGGTCGATCTCTTCGGGTGGCGTTCGGTCTTCCTCATCGTGGCCGTGGTGGCCTTGTTGAGCACCGCGTTCGTTGCGAGGGCGATGGTGCCTCACCTCAGCACACGGCGGGTGGCCATCGCGTGGGGCCGGCGGCCGGCATACGCGCTCGCCGTTGCGTGTGGCGCTGTGAGTTTGCACTTGGCAGGTCAGGCCACGGGCTGGGAATCCTGGTTGCTCTTGGTCGCTGCCGTGGTCGTGCTCATCGTGACCCTGCCGCCGTTGCTGCCTTCCGGCACCCTGGCGGCTCGTCGTGGTTTGCCGGCGGTGATCGCATCCCGTGGTGTGTTTGCCGGGGCCTTCGCGTGCGTCGAGATCTTCTTGCCGCTGGTGCTGCAGGAGGAGAGCGGCCTGAGCCCCACTGCGAGTGGTTTGGTGTTGATGGTGGGAGCCCTGGGCTGGAGCGCAGGGTCCTGGTTTACGGGCCGGTATGCCGGGCCGTCGAACTTCGGCGTCGTCCTGCGTGCGGGGGGTATGTGGCTGTTTGCCGGAGCGGCCGTGATGCTGGCTCTCGTGCCGGTTGATCACCTGACCTGGGCTGCGGTGGTGGTGGCCATCACCGGGTTCACCTTCATGGCCGTCGGGATGGGTCTTGTCACTCCGCTGCTGTCCACCCTGGCCTTGGACCTGGCCCCGGAAGGTCGCCACGGTGATAGCGGCGCGGCCATCCAGGTCAGCGATGCGCTGGGCCAGAGTGTGGCCGCAGCGGTGATCGGCGTCGTGTTTGCCCGCTGGTTCCTGCTGGACCAAGACACGTCATACCTGTCAGGTTTTGGTTTGGCCGCGCTGCTCTCTGTTGGCGCACTGCTCGTGGTGGGCCGTGCTATGCCCAACCACGCTGGGCAGAGGTAGTCGGACCGGCCTTGACCGGGCACCCAAACATGCAAAACAGCCATTGAGTATGGCGTTTGCCCAGGTGGAGTGAGCGTTCTGCCTGTTTGAGTGCTCGCGCAGGCGCCGGCTAGTAGCCAAAGATGTGGACGCTGAGCACGTCGACGTATCTGCGCGGGCTGGTGAAGAAGGCACCCATGCGTCGAACCACTTTGGGGTAGGGCCTTTCACGGACGCCACCGGCTTCGTTAAACAGTTCGTTGGGCACCACGAGGAACAGGTGGTTGGCGTTGACCGCGACGTGCGCTTTCCACAGGTCCTTCAAGTCGTGATTGTTGGCCGTGGTGCCGCCGCGCTCGACCTCAGCAATCACGCCGCTGGTGCCTGAGAGAGGGAAGTAGAAGTCCGGGCGGGCCCGGGTGACCAGCCCGTCGTCGGGGGTCAAAACCAGCTCGGGGCTGAGCCCAGTTGGCTTTCGAGCAGGTCGCCGACCCGGTTCTGGATGGCTTTGGACTGCGCGCCATGTATGTGGAGTCGCGCGATCTCTGTTGCATCAGTTCGCAGATGGTTAGCCAGGCGCTGGGCAAGAGCATCGACCTGATCCAACTCCGACTGCTCGTCGGCATCCTCGGGCATGCGTGCATGCCGTTGGTAGTGGATCACTCACGCAGCTTCGCAGCTCGTCGGGCGAAGAGCTAGTCGACGGATATCCGGCCAGCTGCGGAGCACTCAAACAGGCAAAACAGCCATTGAGTATGGCGTTTGCCCAGGTGGAGGGAGCGTTCTGCCTGTTTGAGTGGCCCCTGGTAAGGGGTGGTGACGGGCGGGCGATGAAACTCAGCTGCTGTAGCGGTCGTACCACGCTTGCGCCGACACCCGAGTGCCGTCCGTGCTGACGAGCACCTCGCTGGCACCGCCGTTGGAGCACACGGTGATCCGGTCGCCGTCGAAACTGGTGAAGCTCATCGACACCGGCTCGCCATACATGGAGAGTTGCTCTTCCAGGATCGACGTTGCCACGCGCTCGCCCAGCCGGATGGACTCGAAATAGTCGGTGTAGTAGTGCACGCCGGCCATGTTGCGGGCGTTGGCGATGTTCATCGCGAGCTTGTCGAGCTCATGTTGAATGGTCAGCGACGCGTCGTCCTGCGCGGGGATGAGCTCGCCGCCTTCGCGGTTGGTGCCGCCAACGCCTCCCCGTTTCCACGTAGAGACGAAGGTCTGCCGGGGCCATAACCGTTCGGTTGTTCCGTCCGCCTCGTACATCTCGAAGAAGGCCTTGAGCACGGTGACGCACGCACCAGCGACGGTTGCGTGCCCGGCCCCGTATGCCGGATGGGTGGGCGACCCCTCGGGGAAAGTTTGCGGAAGCAGGAAGTTCTTGGCGTCGGAAATGTCCGGGAAGTCATCCGGCAGGTCCGCCTTGGGGGTGATCGTGGTCTCTGTGTTCTGCGCGGTGTTGTGGGTGGCGATCAGGTCGAGAATCGGCTGCGGAATCTTTGCGCGCAGCTGCGTCAAGGCGTCCGCGAGCGTGGTGTCGGTGATGCGATCCGGCTCGTTCTCGTGCAGCGTCAACCAGGCTGCGACCACCTCGGGCCGAGTGCGGCGGTGGTGCAGCCACTTCTGGCGCCAGACGGCTTTAAGTGCTCGGGACGACACCTCGGGGAGCAGAGCAAGGACGTGTGGCCCGCCGAAGGACGCAAACGCGGACCGAGTCCGGCTGTCCGACTCCGGCATACCCCGATCATTGGCGAACGCCCCGTCGCCGAGCATGCGCAGGCACGCCACGAGGTATGCCTGGTAAAGGGCGTCGTAGTGCACATAGGGCGCGATGTCGCGCGGGGTATTGAGGAAGCGGCGACGAGGACGGAACACGTCCTGGTGGTTGAAGTCGACGCCGTTTTGGCAATCGAGCCACGATGCCCAGTTCGTCATGTAGTCCTTGCCCTCTATGGCGACGATGGCCCGCTGGTCGAGGACCTGCGTCCCGTAGAGGAGGAATCCGTCCTCCTCGCCAATCCGGGCCAGGATGCCGCGGAACTCAGGCTCCGGCGACTCGCTTTGATCGGGGGCGAACGTGAAGCTCCCGTTGTCGTGGCCGCCAAGCAGGAACTGCGACATCCACGGCCCGGCCTTCGAGCCCGGAGTCGAGCCCCGGAACAGGCCGTCCGCAGACGACAGCACGCCCTTGGTGTCGAACCGGCGCTCTGCGCAGTGCCCGTGGTGGTGTCCGTGCCGTTGAGCCAGTTCATGGTCTGCAGTGCGTTCAGGATCTCGGTGACGTTATCGCCAGTCCCATCGTCGATGTCGGTGAAGGGGACGTCACGCAGCAGGGCCATCGCGTAGAGCTCAGCCATCTCTGCGGCGAGCTCGTCGGTGTCGAAGCGCGGGGCTGGCGAGATGGCCAGGGCACCGGCATCGGCCCCTTGGGTGTCGAAGACATGCCCGGTGAACGGGCTGGTGAGTTTGCGATAGCCGAGGGGATCTTTAGGGGTATCGGTGAACCGTTGCGGGTCGGTGAGTGTGCCTGCCCCCGAGCGGTTACGGCCAATCGGTAGCGTCTCGACGGCACCCACTTCGTGACCGGAGAGTATGCGGACCAGGTCGTGGAAGCTCGGGCAGTCCACCGTGCCGTTGATGTCGTGAGGCAAGGCCTTGTGGTAACTGGCGGCGAAGCCAAGTCCATAATCGATCTCTTCACCGTTGGGGGTTGTCACCCCGCTGCCGCGGCCGTTGGCCAGCGGTTCGAGCTCTGCCCGGCGCGCGGCTGCGGACTGTGCCCGCGAGGTGCAGTCGGGTCGAGGGGTGCCGATTCAGCGAGTCATGGGGTGCTCCATCTTCGGTGCGTAGTGGTGGCACCGACCCTGACGGCCGGTCAAAGCGAAGAGGCTTCACGGCCCGTGCTGATACGTGCCGAACCCACGGTTTGCGCTACAGCACAGCCCTACCCACGGGTTGCCCTACAGCACACTCATACCCTCGGCTAGGCTGGTCGAAACCTCCGGGGAGCGCCACTTGGCGCTGAGAGTGCGGACCGTCCGCAGACCCGAAAACCTGATCCGGTTCGTACCGGCGTAGGGAGTGGGCACCTGCTCGGCTTTTTTGGACGAGGTAGGTCTTGCAGTACTTGGGGGTGCTGAAGGGATTCTCATGAGTATCCAACACGACCACGACCCGTCCGTCGCGACTCCGGAACGACTTGGCATCGGTATGCGGTTGAGCGTCCATCCGCATTGCGACTCCTTTGAGGAAGCGATCCTGGGTGCCCTGTCGGACGTTGCCGCCACAGGTCTGGGCGATGATCTGGTGGTCGAAACCGACGAGGTCAGCACATACGTCGGTGCGCTCGGCGAGCCAGCCGAACAACGCCTGGCCACCTTCGCCGTCGCCTTGATCGCAGCCGCTCACCGGCGCTGCGGGCAAGGGCACGTGGTCGCCCACCTGCTTTTCTCGCGCGGCTGCCCGGGCGAGGTGACGTGCAACCTGGAGAAAACCGGGTTGCCCACCCCCGTGCCAATCGATCTCGAAGCGACAGGCATCCACGCGGCGGCTCAGTGGTCGCTGTATCCGTTGATGGATGGCAGCTCAGATGGCGGGGACCACATGGCGCATATCGAGGCGGCCATCGAGTCAGCAAAAGCGCGAGGCGTCGCAGCTTCGGCCAACCACTACGTTACAAAGCTCACCGGCGATCTCGGCGAAGTAGTCGCCACCGCCGTTGATGCGTGGGCTCAGGTCGGTGCCGTGGTGCCCCACGTCGTGACGCACCTGAGTGTCTCGGTCGCCTCACCGAGCGTTGCCGCTTCAACCTCGGCAGTCTCGACCGAGGGGACCACCCGATGAGCACCGAGCAGAAGCAGATCGTGTCCCGACCTCGGCGCGGCTGGTCGATGAAGGACTTGGTGCTGATGGTTGTCCTCGGGGTGGTCTTCGGGTTTGCCTACTGGGCCCTAGTGCAGGCCTGGAACGGTCTCAGCATCCTGATGGGACCGGCCGGAGATCTCTCGCAGCACCTTCTCTTCGGTGGGTGGCTGTTGGTGGCGCCGATCGCCCTGGCGATCATCCAGCGACCCTTCGCGGGGTTGATTGCCGAGGTCTTGGCCTCCGTGGTGGAGGTCGTTTTTCTCGGCTCCCCGGTGGGCCCGACGCTCATCATTGCTGCGGCACTGCAAGGTGGCGGGAGTGAGCTGGCGTTCGCGTTGACGAGGTATCGGCGCTTCGGGTGGTCAGTGTTCGCCCTCTCCGGTTTGCTCGGGGCCACCTTGGTGTTCTTCTACTCAGCCTTCCGGTTTGGGTGGTACGGCCAGGACATCTTCGCCCTGCGCCTCGGCATACAGGCGCTGTCCGGGATCATCCTCGGCGGCCTGCTGGCGAAGGTCATCGTCGACGCTCTTGTGCGCACGGGAGTCCTCGATAACTTCGCGATCGGGCGCGAGTTGACCCGGCGATGAGTGATCTCGCCGCGGAACTCAAGGGCCGCAATGGAGCGCCGACTGGGAGTGTCGTCGACCTCGACACCGTCACCGTGACCCTTCCGCGGCGAGACGCGCCGGTGCTGAACGCCGTGTCGTTCCAGCTGGCACCCGGCGAGCAGGTTGTCGTTTTCGGTGCATCTGGTTCAGGCAAATCGACGCTGTTGCACGTCATCACCGGGGTGATTCCACACACCCTGACCGCGACGGTCACCGGCAGCGTGAATGTCGCGGGGGAGGCCAGCGAGGACACATCGGTGGTGCAGCGCTCCCGGCACCTCGGGGTGCTCGCCCAAGACCCGTCCGCCGCCGTATGTCTACCCGACGTTGAGCAAGAGCTGGCGCTGCCGTTAGAAAACCACGGATGCGATCCGGGCAACATCGGGCCCCGCATCGAGGCCGCTCTGGTCCTCGTTGGCGCGAGCCACCTGCGGCACCGAGCGACCGCAGTCTTGTCTGGGGGTGAGTCTCAGCGGGTGGCGCTCGCCGCAGCCTTCGTCACCGAGCCGGAGGTGATGCTGCTCGACGAACCGACCTCGATGCTCGATCCAGCCGGAGTTGCTTCGGTGCGCGAGGCGTTGCGCACCGCCACGCAGGCGTACCGACCTGCGACCGTCTTGGTCGAGCACCGCCTCGATGAGTGGGCGGGCGCGGCCGGAGCCGCTGGCCTACCGGGACGGGCCTTAGTGCTGAGCGAGGACGCACGGGTCCTTGCCGATGGACCAACCGAAGTGCTGCTGCGCGACTACGCCGCAGTGTTGCATGCGGCCGGGTGCTGGCTCCCTTTAGAGGCTGAGTTGTATGCCGTCACGCAGGTCGCAGGTGGATTGCACGCCAAGGGGAACCACGATTTTCTCCGCAGCCTCGCCGTTGGGGCAGGAGCCGATAAGGCGCCTGGGGATGTGTTGCTCTCGACCGAAGGTCTGGCGGTGGGCCGTGCGATGCCATCGGCCAAGAAGCGCCGACGCACACGAAGCGTCACTGATCCTGGCGGCGACAGCAGGCTTTTGTCGGACGTCGATCTGAAGGTCCGAGCGGGCGAGGTGATTGCGGTGCTCGGTGCCAACGGGATCGGGAAGTCCACGCTGCTCCTTACCCTGGCTAGGGTGGTGCCTCCGCTGGAAGGGACGGTGCAGGGAGCACGACCTGGGCTCGTTTTTCAGAACCCTGAGCATCAATTCGTCGCCACCACGGTGCACAACGAGATCGGGCACGGGCTCCCGGCAGACACCAAAGGGTCAACGGTCAAGGCCCATCTTCGGCGGTTTCGACTCACCCACCTCGCCGATCAAAACCCGTTCCGGCTCTCCGGTGGCGAGAAGCGCAGGCTGAGCCTGGCCGCGATGCTGGCTCACCGGCGTCCCGTGCTGATCGTCGACGAACCGACTTTGGGTCTAGATCGTCGCGATGCCATCGCCACCGCCGCAACGTTACGCGCGGTGGCGGACGAGGGCAGTGGCGTTGTGATGGTTAGCCACGACCTCCGCCTCGTCGCGACCGTGGCCGATCGAGTCGTCATACTCGCCGCGGGTGGGGTGCTGGCCGATGGGCCGACCGAAGAAGTGTTGGCCGACGTAGCCGTGCTCACTCAAGCGGGTCTCGTCCTGCCGCCACTCGTCGAGTGGCTGGTGGAACACACGCCCGGATCAGTTCGTTCCGTGCTGAATCGTCTCGATAGCGCCGTTTCGCTGCCCCTCGATCCGCCGCCCAACTCGTGAGCGTCTTCACCGGCAGCATCGTCACCGACTCGGCCCTTGCCCGGCGCAACCCGACCCTGAAGTTGGCGCTTCTGACGGTGGTCTCGCTCGTCGCCATCTTCATCCTCGACCCGATCACCCCGACCGTTTTGTATCTTCTTGCCCTGATCGCGGTGGCTGCGTCCGTGGGCGCGCCTCTGCGCACCCTCGCGGTGGCCCACGTGCCCTTCCTCGCGTTCGCGCTCGGAGTGTTCATCGTGAACGTGCTCTCGCGGCCGGGCACGATCCTGTGGCAAGGCGGGCCGGTGCGCATCACTGAAGAAGGCCTCAGCATCGGGGCCGCCCTGGCAGCCCGCACCCTGCTCATCGGAGTGCTGGCCATCGGGTTTCTGCTCTCAACCGACGGGGTCGCCTTGATGATGAGTCTGAATCAGGACGCCCGACTGAGTCCGCGAGTGACGTTTGCGATCCTCGCCGGATACCGGATGCTGCAGGAGATGCCCCGAGAGTGGGCGACGATCCGTCACGCTCATTCGATTCGGGTCGACCGAAGCGAGGGTATGCGGCCTCCGCGCGGGCCGCGGCACCTTGCGGGGGTGATCTTCACGCTGTTGGTGGTATCAATTCGCAAGGGCGAGCGCATGGCGCAAGCGTTGGAGACCCGCGGGCTCGGCCTGCAACCGCGCACGACCTGGCGACCGATTGAGATCACCAGGACCGACTGGGCCTTCACCGCCGGGGTGCTTCTGGTCGTCGCCGCCGTGATCAGCGGCAGCGCCGCGCTAGGAATTCTGGAGGGACCGAGTGCGCTCTTCGGCTGACACGATGAATTTGGTTGCGATGGTGACGGCCCCCACCAGCCAGTATGCTGAGAATTGGCGCCACCCGCTCTCGCGCAAGGATTGGTTAAGCGCTCGCTTCTATACCGACCTCGCCCGGACCCTTGAGCGGGGCTGTTTCGACATGATGTTTATGGCGGACGCGCTGGCGGTGCCTGAAGACGGCAACGGGAACATTGACACCACGGTGCGCACCGGTGGCAAAGGGACGATCTATCTCGATCCAGCCGTCGTCGTGGCGGTCGCGGCCGCGGCAACGACCTACCTTGGTCTCGGTGCGACAGTGTCGACGACGTTCCTCCCGCCATACGCAATCGCTCGGACGATGCTCAGCCTTGACCACCTCTCGGAAGGTCGGATCGCCTGGAACATTGTCACCTCGACGAGCGACGCCGAGGCTCGAAACATGGGGATGTCGGCGATGCCGAGTAAGGCGCAGCGGTACGACTATGCCGAACGAGTCGTCCGCGCGGTGGTCGATCTTTGGCAGACCTGGACGCCGGAGGCCCTCGTTCTCGATGCGGCGAGTCGGGTATTTGCGGATGCGCGCTATGTTGGCCGGATCCCGAACCCCGAAGGTGGGCCGGCGCTGAGCCGAGGTCCGATCACCCTGCCGCCGAGCCCACAAGGTCAGCCGGTCCTGATGCAAGCAGGCTCCTCTGATCGAGGCAAAGCCTTTGCCGCGAAGTGGGCCGAGGTCGTTTTCGTGGTCGCCGACAGTGTCGAGGACATGCGATCCCTGAGGACCGACCTGCGCGAACGGTGTGAGGCCGGCGGCCGAGACCCGGACTCCCTGCGCGTTCTTCCCGCCGTCCAGCCGATCGTCGGTGCCACCGACGCCGCGGCTCGACAAAAGGTGGAGGAGCTGGAATCACATCTAGACGAGAAGGCGACATTTACTGTTCTCGCGCGGCTTCTGCACTCCGACCCCGAGCAGCTCGACCCGGATAGCGATGGGGCCACGCTCGTGGAGACTCACCGGGGGGCCACCGGCAGCGACGGATTCGAGCAAATGATGCTGCGTGCGTGCCGGGCCGACAATCTCACTGTGCGGCAACTGGCTACGAGACAAGCCACCAGCCAGCTGCACCCGCAGCCGGTCGGATCGTCCTCGACAGTGGCCGACTATCTGTGTGAGCTCTTCGACGATGGCGCGGCCGATGGGTTTGTGATCATGTCGGCGCTCTATCCCTCATCGATCGAGGAGTTCGTGAATGGTGTTGTGCCTGAGCTCCAACGGCGTGGCCGGTTCCGTTCGTCCTACGAGCACAGGACGCTGCGCGGCAACCTCGGCCTAGGCAGCTGGAACGTGTAGCGCGGTCGGACGCCGTGCTCTCACGCGGGAGACGTCACGTGCGACATCGGATGCTGCAGGACCTCTTGGGTGCGGACCCACTGGGTGAAAGCAGCGGCTGCGCCGTCTAACTGAGAGCCCTCGTCCCGGCGCAGCAGGTTGTGGCTGTGACGCCTTGGCAGCAACGTCGGTAGCGCCATCGCAACCCTTGCCCTGGCGAATTTCCAGGTCGACTACGTCCGGCGGCAACGCGTCAGCCGAGCCGACACGGTTATGAGTTGGTCCACGCGTCTTCGTCAGCCTCACCGAATTCGTCCATGAGGACTGTGCGTAGGTTTGCCGCGGCTGCGTTGGCCGCTGCAGGTCGGGTGGCGAGCGTGAAGGAGGTGTGGGCATCGGGTTCGTTCAAGGATATATATCGCACGCCATCAGAACGAAGGCTCATGACGGACGCGGGCACCAGGGCGATGCCGATATCGGCGGCGACCAAGGCGAGCAGGGTCATGTACTGGTTAGCTTCTTGCACGACAGGGTTTAAAGGGACGGTGAAATCCTGTGGGGTGCGTTCAACGATCGCTCGGATGAGGTCGTCGATGACCCGGGCACGACCTCGAGGCAGTTTCACCAAGGCTGAGCCGAGCACATCGGAAATCTTCACGGCGTTGCGGGCTGCCAGCGGGTGGGTGGCAGGAACTGCGACGACCACCGGCTCTTGTCGCAGGGTGTCGACCCGCAAGCCGCGGATCAGCGGTGCGTCCCGGCCGAGGCCGATATCGAGTTCGCCGGCCACGAGGGCTTCTGTTTGCTGCTCAGTTGTGAGCTCGGCAAGAGTCACCACGACGTTGGGATGCTGCTCGCGGTGTTTCGCCAACGCGCGGGGCAAGATGTCGACCGCGGCCGAGGCCACGAAGCCCAACGACACGTGACCGATGACGCCCTGGCCCACTTCCTGAGCGCGGCGCACCGCAGTCTCGACGGCACGCACCGCATGACCGGCCTGGAGCGTGAACTCGGCCCCTGCCGGCGTTAACTCCACCCCTCGGCTCGTGCGCACGAACAGGTCGACCCCGAGTTCTTTTTCGAGAGCTTTGATCTGCCGCGACAGTGACGGCTGGGTCATGTGCAAACGCTGGGCCGCACGGTGGAAATGCAATTCATCGGCAACGGCGATGGCGTATCGGATCTGTCGAAGCTCCATACCAGGACCCTAAGCCCTGTGATGCCTTATAGGCATCACGAACGTCATTCTGAGTATTGGACAGGCATCACGGAGGCGAGGATGGTGAAGCCATCGGGTCATTCCGTTGAGAGCTTCAAAGATGAGGCCCTTTCGTCCGTCTGGATCGAGGAATCATGAGCACCACTATCGAGCGACCTTCACAGGTCCAGCCGGCTGGAAGCGGCACAGATAACGTTGTGGCTTTGACGAGTGCAGGAATTCTCGTCGTCTTTGTGGGGGCGGCGCTGATGATGCCCGCCCGCGTGGGGGACTGGGTCAACCAGGGGTTTGCGTTTAGCGCGGAGACCTTCGGCCCGATCTGGCAGGTGCTGCTGCTACTGACCTTCGCCGTCGCCATCATCACTGCGCTCACACCCTGGGCCAAGGCACGCCTGGGCGGCGTCAGCAAGCCTGAGTACGGCCGGTTTCAGTGGATCGCCATGATTATGTGCACCCTGCTCGCGGGTGGCGGCGTCTTCTGGGCGGCAGCAGAGCCGATGTACCACTACCTCAGTACGCCTCCCTTTTTCGCTGGTGATGGCGCACCGGCAGGAGCCGACGCGGGACACATTGCCCTGGCGCAGAGTTTTGTGCACTGGGGTTTCCTCGTGTGGGCGATCCTGGGGTCCCTCGGGGCAATCGTGATGCTCTACGGCATGGAGCGCGGTATGCCGTTGCGCCCGCGCACGCTGCTCTACCCTTTGCTCGGTGAGCGAGTCCGCACCAGCTGGATCGGGTCAGTCACCGATATTTTCTGCATCATCGCCGTGGTCGCTGGCACCGTCGGGCCCATCGGCTTCCTTGGCCTGCAGGTGTCCTATGGGATGTCTACGCTGTTCGGTTTTTCGGACAACTACATGGTCCAACTGGCGATCATCGTGGTGCTCACGGCCATCGCTGTCATCTCGGTGGTCTCTGGAATCGACAAGGGGATTCAGCTCCTCAGCCAGATCAACGTGTGGCTGGCGCTCGTCCTGCTGGTCGCGGTCGTGGCGCTGGGTTCGGTCGTCTACGTTGCCAAAGCGTGGGTCGGCGGCATGGGCATCTACCTGACGAACTTCGTGCCGATGTCGCTCTACGGCGGCGACACAGCGTGGGTTTCCTCGTGGACCGTTTTCTTCTTCGGTTGGTTCATGGGCTATGGGCCGCTGATGGCCATCTTCATCGCCCGGATCTCCCGTGGCCGCACCGCCCGAGACCTGCTGGTCAGCACCGCGGTGATCCCCCCGATCGCAACCACCATCTGGTTCACCGCCCTCGGTGGCACCGGAATTTGGCTGGAAGAGACCACGCCCGGCACGATCTCCGACCCTCTCGATGAGGGCGGTCTGCCTGCGGCGGTCATGGCGATTTCACAGAACCTGCCGCTAGGCGGACTGCTCGGTGCCCTGTTCTTGCTGCTGACCATTACCTTCGTGGCCACCACCACCGACTCCATGTCGTATGCCGTGGCGCAAGCGTGCACGAAAGGCGAAAACCCCACCGTCGCACTGCGGGCCATTTGGGCCATCATCATGGGTATCGCTGCTGCCACGCTCATCTCGATCGGTGACGGAGGAATCTCCGCGCTGCAGTCCTTCATCGTGATCACTGCGGTCCCGGTGGGCTTCGTGCTGATGCCCTCAGTCATCGCTGCGCCGCTCTATGTACGCAGGCTGGCCAAGGAACAAGGGATTTGAGCCCTACCTCCGCCGCCGCACCTTTGCACACCGTCCCGAACGACATACCCGTCAAGGAGTCATCAATGACCTCGTCTACCACCACGTTGCACCACCTCATCGCCGGCGAATGGCTGGCCGGCTCCGGAACATCCGCGCAGTCGACCAACCCCGCCGATCTGCAGGACATCGTTGCCGAATACGAGACCGCAGACGCCGCACAGTTGGACTCGGCCATCGCAGCGGCAGAGTCCGCGGCAGCAGGCTGGGACGCTGTAGGCGTGTTGGCCCGAGGCAAGATCCTGCGCACAACCGCCCAGCTGTTGGAGGCACAGACCGAAGAGATCGCGGCGCTCATGACGCGCGAAGAGGGCAAAACGTTGGCGGACTCACGCGGCGAAGTCGGGGCCAGCGTCGAGACGTTGTACTACCACTCTGGCGCCGCCCGCCGCCCGAACGGAGTGACCTTCCCTTCGGCCAATGCCGACGAAGTAGTCCGCACCGTGCGTCGGCCCGTCGGCACCGTCGGTGTCATCACCCCGTGGAACTTCCCGCTGCAAATCCCGGTCTGGAAGATCGCTCCCGCGCTGATGTGGGGAAACACCGTGGTCTGGAAGCCAGCCAGCGATACGCCGGCCATGGCGGTTAAGTTGGCCGAGATCTTCACCGAGGCCGGCGTGCCCGCAGGCGTGCTCAACCTCGTGCTCGGCCCAGGCTCGATGGGCGCCGACCTCGTCGCTGACCCCCGGATCGCCGCCGTGACCTTCACCGGCTCAGTCGCCGTCGGCCACTCGATCCGCGACACGGTCATCCCGCGCGGCGGGCGATTGCAGATGGAACTCGGCGGGCACAACCCGGCGATCGTGCTCCCCGATGCCGACATGGCTTCGGCTGCCGCCTTCATTACGGCCGCCTCCATGAACAGCACCGGCCAAAAGTGCACGGCCACGCGTCGCGTGATCACCGTCGGGTCGGCATACGACGCACTGCTTCCCGAGCTGGTGGCCAAGGTGCAGGCGCTGCGCGTCGGACCCGGCGGCGACGCGGGCATCGACATCGGCCCCCTCGTCTCGGCGCGAGCGTGCGATGAGGTCACCAAGGCTGTGGAGCAGGCCATTTCCGAAGGAGCCACGGTGCTTGCCCAGGCTGATGCTCCCGAGGGAGACTGTTATGCCGCGCCTACGCTGCTCGGCGGTGATGCGTCGCTGACCATTGCCTCGGAGGAGGTGTTCGGCCCGGTGACGACCGTGTTGCGCGTAGATGACCTTGACATGGCGATTGCGCTGGCCAACGCCACGCCCTTCGGCCTGACCGCGTCGGTGTTCACCCGTGACGAGCAGGCCGTGCGCCGCTGCCTCGATGAGGTCGACGCCGGTTTGATCAAGGTCAACGCGCCATCAACGGGTTCGGAAGTGCACGCACCGTTCGGCGGCCTGCGGGACTCTTCCTTCCCCGCTCCCCGCGAGCAAGGCAGCGACGCCGTGGCCGACTTCTTCTCGATCACCAAGACCGCATACCTGCGTGCTCTCCCCAGTGAGGTGACGTCGTGACGACCATTGCCGGGCAGGGACTCGGCTCGGTCTCGATGCCGTCGGCGCACTTGCTCCGGTGTGCTCAAGACGTGCTGGACCCCACCGACATGGGTGGGGCCAGGGCGACCCGGCACAGCTTCGCTCGCTCGGTGGTGCGTCACGTCGTAGCCCAGGGATGGGTGGTGAGCCGGGAACGTTTCGACATAGACGACGTCGGCGCGGGAACCGCCGTGTACCGCATCGACGCAGGCGAGTATTGCTGGCGACTCGTGGTGTTTTCTCAAGTGCTGGAGGAGTCCAAGCGCGAGGACCGGGTGATCGCAGAGTCCTGGGACGTCACGTTGGCGCTGGTGGAGGGAGACCTCGACGAGGAGCGCATCGCAGAGTTGCGAGCTAACGTCCCGCAGCAAGAGGGTGGGCGGGCCGACAAGGGCACCATTATCTGGGCTCGCGGCAACCGCAGCACCCGGTTCTTCAACGCAGTGGTCGATAAGTTGGCCGCTGGCCAACAGCCGGATCCGACCATCTTCGGCGCGTCTCCGTACGTCATGCGCAGCACGGCCTTCTACAGCAACGGCAAGTTCGGATTGGCGGACTTCGAGCGTTTCCCGCCCGATCATCCCTTTGCCGTGCCCTACCGTCCGCACTTCCTGGCGGGGTGGTTGATGCGCGAGTTCAGCCTGGACCTGGTCGAGCACTGCGCCCGAGCCGTTCGCGCGAACGCCGTGCCGTTGGACCCGCAGTGGCGACGCTACTTCGGTTTGGGCAACGCCACGGGGTTGGGCATGGTGCCGTACGTCATCAATCACCCCCAGATTCTGGACGCTTGGACGCACCTTCGTGAGGTGCCGCTGGCCGAGGTCCGTGGTCGGACCGTAAAGCTCGACGATCCGTCGGTAAAGCGTGTTCAAGACCTGTTCGCTCGCTGCGTGGCCTACCTGCTGCAGGGCGGAGACATGGACCTCGGGCCGTTCCCGCGGTGCACCACCGTGGCGGCTCAGGTCGCACAGATCGAAGAACTGCTGTCCGAGTATGCCGAGTCCGGCACCATCCGTGGCGCTCACGTCCTGCACCCGTGGAACGTCCTGCACCAGGAAGCAGGGGCGTTAAGCCCGGCCTGCCGGGGGACGGTGGCCTCGATTCTGATCGAGCTCACCGAGGATCTCGACGCGATCGTTGAGGGTGGTTTGTCCTGCGACGAAAGCAACAGCGTCAGCCCCCAGATGACCTCCGCCGAGTTGCTGACCAGCATCGACGATCACTACGGCTGGGTGTCGGCCTTCAACTTCGAGGACGAAGCAGAGCAGGCCTACTTCTGGTTTTCCTCCGCCGACAACGAAGAGCCCCGTCGGGGCCGGCGGGGGAGCGACCCGGGTGAAGAAGTCGAGCACGGCACCGACATCGCCAGAGCAGTGTGGGTGCTGCGCCGCGACCTGCGATTAGCGGTGAGCGAGCAGTCCGTCGCACGCTTCCTGATCGCACACCCGTGGCACCGGGGCACGGTCGCGCGGGTGCAAACGACGGCGCACCTGCGCTACGCCGAAGTGCACACCAACACCCTGGCCGAAGATTTCTTGCCGCTCAACGTGCAGCGCCTGCAGTTGGCCGTCTACGGAATGGAGAACTTCGTGCCGCAGTCCACGGACTGGCTTCGGGTCACTCTCTTCTCCGGAGCGCCTCGCATTGATGATCTGACGGCTGGCACCGCAGACGACGATTGGATCTTCACCCTTATCCCCCGCAACGAAGAGGCATCATGAGCAGCGCGCTCCACCAGCGAGCCACGGTCGTCGACGGCCTGCAGATCAACAACTGGAGCAGGTCCGTCCTCGAAGAACTCGTGGCGGGTGGAATCAGTGGCGTCAACGCCACCTGCGCGGTCTGGGAAGGGCCCGAGGAAACGCTGCGCACGATCGGCGACTGGTGTCAGTTGCAAGCCAAGCATCCTGATCTGCTGACGTTGGTCACCAGCGCCCGGGGAATTCGACAGGCCAAGACTGACGGCAAAGTGGGTGTGCTCCTCGGGTTTCAGAACGCCAGTCCGTTTGCGGACGACTTCCGGTTGGTCGAGGTGTTCCACAGGTTGGGGGTGCGGATCGCGCAACTGACCTACAACATACAAAACCTGGTCGGAGGCGCTTGCTATGAGCCGGTGGACTCCGGGCTCACACGCTTCGGGCAGACCATCGTCTCGGAGATGAACCGGGTCGGCATGCTCGTTGACCTCTCACACGTTGGGAACCGAACGAGTTTGGATGCCATAGCGGCTTCGGCGCAGCCGGTTGCCATCACCCATTCCAACCCCACCTGGTTCGTTGACTCCCCGCGCAACAAACCCGACGAGGTCATCAAGGCCCTGGTCGAGCGCGGTGGGGTGATCGGCTGCTGCCTCTACCCCAACGTGATCGGTGGGGCTGCGGCGTCATTGACCGACTTCTGCCGGATGGTCGCCAATCTGTGCGAGACCTTCGGGGTCGAGCACGTGGGCCTCGGCTCTGACTGCACCCGGGAATGGGGCAACGACTATGTGGCCTACTTGCGGGATGGCCGTTGGCGCGCACCCGATGATTCGGCGCCGCCGTCCTGGCCCGCCTGGCCCGAGTGGTTCCAGGGCCCGGCCGACCTTCCCCGCGTCACCGATGGCTTGGTGGACGTAGGTCTGAACGAGGAGGAAATCGTCGCGATTCTCGGCGGCAACTGGCTTGATCTCTTCGATCGAGTTTTCCCGGAAGGAGATGCACGATGAGGAACACGGGCGAGAATGGCATAGCCGAAACGAATACCGACACGTCGTCGGCTACGGCGCGGGTGCGAGTCAGTCTCCGCGAGATCCGGGAATGCACCTTCCGGGCGTTGTCGGCGCACGGCGCGAGTCACGGCGAAGCAGCTACCGCCGCACGGTTGGTGGTCGACGCCGAGCTACAGGGACTGCGGGGGATTCGCGTCGTCCTTGCTGACCTGGAGCGCGAGCGATGGGCGAAGGAAGCTGTGTGCATCACAGACAGCGCGAGCGAAACCCAAGCGGACTCTAGGAGCGAATCGACGGGGCCCATCGTTTTAGGTGACCAGGGCGGTAATCGGCTACTGCGGCACCTACCCCTTGCAGCACATCTTGCGGCGGCCGAGCCCGGCCGCGGGGTCTACGTGCCCGGAGACATGAGCGAGGTTGCGTGTGTGGACGCGGTGCTCATCGAGGTCGCGGAGGCGGTTGGGCGACCTATCGGGTTGGTCCAGGTGTCCCGAGGGGATCACTCTGCCTTTCGTCTGGCTCTCGCCGACGGGTCACTCGGAAGCGGGGCTGTGCAGGCGTTGACCGAGTGGGGAGGCGATGACCTCAGCGCCCTGACTGACCACGACCCGGGCGCTGACGGAGTGTGGCTCTTCGTAGCCGCTGACGCGGATGCGAAAACCGGACAAAACCTCACCTGGGCGAGCGCACACACACGAAGGGATGCTCGAGCCTGCGCCGCAAGCGAGGGACGCCTGATCACCGCCGATGCGTGGTGGGCCCTGTATGCGGCATCGCGCCGGTACTTGGTTAGCGCCTAACTCATCACCAGCGAGTTTATGGATTCCTGGTCGCGAATCCACTGCGTGAAGGCTGCCGCGGCACCGCCGATCTGTGAGCCGTCATCTCGGCGCAGGAGGTAGTGGCTTTGGCGCATCGGGATCATGCCATCCAGCGCTATCGCGACCCTGCCCGCTCGCAGGGCGGATCGCGCGAAGCGCTCAGGCACGATCGTCCAGTAGCCGCTGCCCGGCAGCACTTCGATCGCTGAGATCGAAGTGTCCAGCGTCAGGACTGCTTCCGGCCGGTCCTCCCAGTCGGTTGTGGCAGACAACCTGCTCCATAGGTCGTCGAAGCCGAGCACCTGAATCCGGCCGTGCTCACGCAGATCGCTGGCCTTGGCGAAGGTGTGGCCGCTGCTCAGCAGCGCCGGATCGCAGATCACGACCGCTAAGTCGTCGTGAAGTTTGGTGGCGATGAAGCCCGGCCAGTTTCCGTTGCCTTGACGAATTTCGAGGTCGATCTCGTCGGGGGGCAGCGCGTCAGCCCAGACCGCGCTCAGAAGGCGCAACGAGATGTGTTCGAACGTGTCGTTGAAGTCGCGCAGCCGAGGCGCGAGCCATGAGGTGGCGTAGGAAACTTGAACCCGCAGCGTTAGTTGGGTCTTCTCGGAAGCACCAAATAGGCCGTTAGTTGCCGCGGACAACTCTTCGAAAATATCTCGGACTGCGGGGAGGTAGGCGTGGCCGAACTCGGTGAGTCTCAAACTTCTCGGGAGCCGTTCAAAGAGCTGCACCCCCAGGTGGGCTTCTAGTGTGCGCACGCGTTGGCTGATTGCCGAGGGGGAGAGGTGCAACTCCTCGGCGGCCAACGCAAAACTTCCACGTCGTGCCGCCGCTTCGTAGGCCTGCAGACCCAAGAGGGGCGGGATGGAAGCACTCATGCCGAGCCACACATTTCGGACCCCTTAGGTCAGGAAACTATCGTTTGATTGTTGCTCATTGGGTGGGAAGACTACAACCAGCACCGTTTTCTCGATACCATTCCTTTACCAGGAGGCCCTCGTGTCCGTCATTACCTCCCCCCGCTCAACGAACCCCGACGTGGCGCTCGCCGACACCTACCTGACCGTCGCTTTGGACGATGTCGATACGCCCTTCCATTACGTGTGGCTGCGGGACAACTGCTGGTGCTCCGAATGCAAAGTCGCTCAATCGGCTGAGCGCCGACTGTTCACCGCCACCATCATCGACCACATCGCGGCAAGCAAGGCCGAGTATGCCGACGACCAGGGTCTACGCATCGAGTGGAACGACGGACATCGCTCGAGCTACTCAACCCAGTGGCTGCGAACGCACGACTACTCCCGCGCCGCCCGTGCCAGTCGTCAACACAGTGCGACCCTGTGGGACGCCAGCCTGACTCAGGTGCCACGGTTCGAGCACGCTGACGTGGTGGGCACGACCGAAGGACAGTTGGCCTATCTCGAGGCGCTGCGCAACTACGGGGTCGCGGTGGTTAGCAACACCCCATCCATCGACGGCGAGGTCGAGCGATTCGCCGAGGCCCTCGGCCACGTTCGCGAGACCGCCTTCGAGCGCATCCACAACGTCCGGCATGACCCGGCGGGCTACAACGTGGCCCACACGCCATTGGAGCTCAAGCCGCACACCGACCTGCCCAGCTACCACTGGCCGCCCAGCATCCAACTGCTGCACTTCTTGGTGAACGAGGCCGATGGGGGGGAGAGCACGGTGACCGACGGCTGGGCGATCCTTTCCGACCTGCGTCGGGAAGACCCCCAAGCCTTCGACATACTGACGCGGGTGCCGGTGCGGTGGCAGCTGTTCAGTGACGACGAGGACACTGCCGCCACGGCGCCGATAATCCAGCTCGACACCGACGGCCAGGTGCAGACGTTCCGGTTCTCCAACCAATTGGCGCAGCCGCTGGACGTGCCGTTCGACGACGTTCAGCGGTTCTACGACGCTTACCGGACTTTGGGCCGGATGGTCGACAGCGACCGATACAAACTGGTGTTCAAGACCCGAAGCGGGGACTTGCTGACCGTCCACGGGCACCGGGTGATGCATGGCCGGCTAACCTACGACCCCGCCAGCGGGGCTCGGCACCTGCAGGACGTCTACATGGAATTCGACGACATGATGGCGCGGCGTCGCGTGCTGGCGGGCACCCACAAGCCGATCCCGGCGCAGGAGTTGAGCTGATGCGGACCGTGGCCTTCACCCAGATGGCCGACGGCACGGCCGAAGAATACGAGTACCTCGAGGAATTCGAACGCGCCGAGCTGGCCACCTTCCCGGACAAGGTCCTGGGGTGGTTGCAGACCATGGATGAGCCCACCGGTTACCAGATCACGCGGTGCGAGCACAGTCTGCAGGCGGCGACCCGCGCCCACCTGGCGGGCGAAGACGAGGAGATGGTGGTCTGCGCATTGCTGCACGACGTCGGCGACTACCTCGCCCCCGCTAATCACTCAGAGGTAGCGGCGGCAATGTTGCGGCCCTACGTCAGTGAGAAGAACTACTGGATCATCAAGCACCACGGCGTCTTCCAAGGGTTCTATTACTTGCATCACCAGGGCCAAGACCCCAACGCGCGAGACCGTTGGCGCGAACACCCCCACTACCAGGCGACGGTGGACTTCTGCGCTGACTACGACCAGTGCTCGTTCGACCCGGCCTACCGGTGGGAGTCGCTCGACTTCTTCGCACCTATGGTCCGTCGGGTGCTGGCTACGCCACGTCCATTCGACGCTCAAGCCGACGTGTAGTGGAGTCGCCGATCCCTTCGCAAATCAGGGTCGGATTCGTCGGGGTCGGCCACCTCGGCAAGCTGCTGGCTATGAGCCTGCTTCGCGCCGGCTATGCCGTCACGGTCACGGACCTAAATAGAGCCGGGGCTGAGTCGCTCCTGGCTGCTGGCGCGCTCTGGGCTGACACTCCGCGGGCGGCAGCGGCGCGCAGCGATTGCGTGATCAATTGCTTGCCGAGCCCGGCTGCGGTGTCGGCGTGTTTAGAGGGCGTCGATGGAGCGCTCGCAGGATTGGCCCCGGGTGGCACGTGGATCGACATGAGCACGAACGACGCCTTGGAGGTTCGACGGATCGCGGCGCTCGCGGCCGAAAAGGGCATCCGCACTCTGGAATGCCCGGTGACCGGAGGCGTCCATACCGCTGCCGTCGGTCAGATCACCGGCCTGGTGGGTGGGGACGAAAAGGTCTTTAAGGAACACGAGTCGATGTTGGCTTCGATGACTCACCCCGTCATCTATGTCGGCGAGTTGGGCAAGGCGTCGACGTTGAAGGTCATCACCAACATGCTGGCCTTCATCACCCAGTGGGCTGCGGGGGAGGCGCTCATGCTCGCGAAGGCTGCCGATATCGATTTGGGTCGGGCCTACGAGGGAATCAAGCACAGCTCGGGCACAGCTGGTCGTTCGAGATCGAGACCCAACTCGTGCTCAACGGGAGTTACGACTTCCAGTTTTCGCTGGATCTCGCGTGCAAGGACCTAGGGCTGGCTCAACAGTTGGCCCTCGACAGCGCAGTGCCCTTAGAAATGGCCGATCACGTCGCACAGATCTTTCAGCGGGCGCGTATGCAGTACGGCGGGGATACGTGGTCCACCCAAGTCGTGAAACTGCTCGAAGACTCGATGGGCCTAGACCTGCGCGCGGAGGGATTTCCGGCGTCGATGTTCGGCGAATCGAGCGCGCTTAAGCCAGCGTGAGGTTCACCCTGTGAGGATGGCGAGTTAGGGTCTGCGGCATGACCGTTCCCCAGGTGCTGTTCGTATGTGTGAAGAATGGCGGCAAGTCCCAGATGGCGGCGGGGCTGATGCGTCACCGAGCAGGCGAGTCGGTAGGCGTCGACTCCGCGGGCACCAAGCCCGGCACAGCAATCAATGCCCTCTCGGGTCAAAGCCTGCACGAAGTAGGGGTCGATATCGGCTCTGAGGTGCTGAAGGCCCTGACCCCGGAATTGATGGCGGCCGCCGACCTTCTGGTCGTGTTCGGCCGCGAGGCCCGAATCGAAGCGAGTGACGCCGTCCGCATCGAATATTGAGACACCGACGAGCCCTCGGAGCGCCGCATCGAGGGACTCGAGCGAATGCGGTTGATCCGGGACGACATCGCGGCGCGGGTTGACGCGCTCGTCCTGGATCTTCACGTTTGACGCGCGGGGGAAACGCTAATGCGACATCTCGAGTGGACTTCTTTGAGTGCGCCCGGATCCGGCGAGGGCTAGGAGGATGAGCACGCCGCCCACAATCCCTGCTGGCCGCAGAACTTCGCCGAGAAACAGCGTCGCCACTACAGCCGCCGTGACCGGCTCGAGCAGGATCGCGATCACTGCGGTGGAGCTGGAGGTGGTCCTCAATCCGGCATACAGCAGCCCGTAGGCCAGGGCCATGGTGATAGCACCCATATATAGGAGCACCAGTAGGGCTGTGGGGTCGGTGGCAGCGATCGTTCCGCCACTGACCGATACGGTGATCAGCGCTACGGGGATCAACCCGAGGGCGGCGATGGTCGTGGTCACCGTAGTGACGGCCAGCGGGTCAGCGCCTCGTGCCAGCGGTGTCCCGGTGTCCGTTCCGGCCGCGAACGCCGCGCCTGAGGCGAGCGCCATGATGACTCCCAGGACGGGTTGTGGCCCAGTAACGCCTGACCCGGAGGAGCCCGCTACCAAGACCAGACCGACCAGAGCGGCCAACACCACCACAGCCTCTCGCAGGCTAGGCGCGGAGCGGGTCCGTGCCACAGTCACGCCCGTCATAAGCACTGGTGCTATGCCCAAGGTGACCACGGTGGCCACCGTCACCCCCACGGCAATGACGGCCACGAAGAACAGCCACTGCATCAAACCCATGAGCACGCCGACGACGATCGCGCGCACTAGATGGCGGGACAGCACCACTCGAACACTGGCTGTTCGGCGCAGCACCACAACAGCCGCGACGAGGATGACGGTGGCAATCGCCGCTCGATATGCAGTGATCGTCAGCGCTGATAGGTCGGCGTAACGGTTCACCAGCACGACAGCGAGGCCACCAGTGCCCCACAGGATGCCGGAGGCACTCACTTGAATGAGCCCGATAAAGGGGCGAGGAGCGGGCGGCACCACGGGAGACTGCGAAACGGGAAGCAACAAAGGCTCCGTAAAACGTAGGGAAAGGACCCTCGCCAGCGCTAATTCAGCTTGCCTGACGATGAGGCTAGGTCCTGCTTCGGTCAGCATCACCGATGTAGTCAGGGAGTGTAATCCTGGCCGGTCTCGGGACTTTCGATCGAGCCCGCGTACGCCAGGGCAACGGTGTCGAGATCCACTGCCGCCATACTGGGGGAGAGGGATTCGCACTCGTACAAATCTCTGGTGAATGACGCCTCGTAGTCGGCTTGTTCGAGTTCGGCGAACAGGCGGTAGGCCATAGTTCCGGCGGCGCTGACCACAGCATCGAGGGGTCCGGCGGCCTCATACATCTCTCGGATCTGGGCTGGGTCTGAAACGTCACAACGTAGATCGCCACCGTTGCGGGCGACGCCGCCGACGCTGTGCCCTTGATCACGAGCGAGCCTGCATTGTGGGTGTGGTCTTAGCGTGTTTCCTCGCTGCTGCTTCGCCCCGCGATATAGCGAGCCAGCCCGGGATCAGCGGACGCCAATCGCTCAGCTTCGGTGCCGCCATCACACTGGAGCAGGCTGATCGTGACCTCATCGCCGCGCCGGCCGATCACTCGCCAGGTGCCGCCGGCGCCCTCCCAGCGCTCCAGCACGGCCGCCGGATCCTGGGTGCGCCCTGAGGGCTGGTCCGCCGCCATCAGTCAGGTGCTCAGACGGGCTCGGCTGGTGTCCAGCACCAAGGCCTGGCGGCACTGGTGCACCGTGAGGTAGCGCAGGCCGCTCGGCCCGGCGTCGAACTGACGGCGGGATCGGCGCGGCAGCCACAGCACTGATCCGGGTCGCAGGTCGACGACGCCACTCTCGCTGGTGAGGTGACCGGCACCAGCGATGACGTGGATCATGACGTCGAGATCGGGGCCGGTGTAGGCCTCGATCCCGCCGCCCGGAGCAAGCGACACGATGTTGGAGTCCAGGTCCCGCTCGCGCATCGTCAGTTTCCACAACACGCCCCGCCCGTCCTCGTCTGACTGTTGCGGGTCGAGCTCGGCGCTGTTGATCAGCACGCGCGGAAGGGCGGTGGAGGCAGTCTTGGTTATCTTGATGCGCCAGTCGCGGGGCTCGGTGTTGAGGTATTCCCAGTCGTAACTGCCCGCAAAGTCCGTTTCGAACTCGTCGCGCAGGTGCCGCGGGTCATGGTCGTTGATCAAGACGAACGAAGAACCCACGGCCAGTTCGGCATACCTGGCGAAGATGGTGGGGTGTTTGTCGGGTATGCGCAGTGTCCGCACATCCAGCTCTATGTCCTGCTGAGTCACCTCGTCGTGAACTGACATCACGATCCTCCTGTCGTTTCTACAAGTAATTGTTGTGTAAACTCTAGAGCATGTCTCGCACCGATGACCACAGCTCTAGCGCGGGCCGCCGAGTGGCAGTCTTGAGCGCGCTTAAAGCGGCTGCGGGTCCGCAGAGCATCAACGACCTGGCAGAAAAGTTGGGGGTGCACGCAAACACTGTCCGTTTCCACCTCACTCGACTGGTGGCCGCCGGTCAGGTGGAACAGGTGATCTCGACACTCGGTGCCCCTGGCCGGCCGGCGCAACTGTTCGCACCGACTCCTGGGATGGACCCATACGGGCCACGCGCCTATCGCATGCTGGCTGAGGTGTTGGTGGCTGGAGTCGCCGAAGGGCTTGACCCGGGCCGACGCGCATTGAACATCGGGAGGTCCTGGGGTCAACGCCAGGCCCAAAGCCGCCCTCGCGTGCCTGACGGAAGCCCAACCACCTCCGATAACTCCATCGACCAACTGGTCGGCTTGCTTGAGGAGATCGGCTTTGCGCCGGAACGGGATGAGGCCGAGGAGGCATCGTCAATCAAGCTGCGGCACTGCCCGTTTCTGGAGCTGACCCACACCCAGTCGGCGGTCGTGTGTCCTCTGCACCTGGGCTTGATGCAAGGCGCACTGCAGGCATGGGGCGCATCAGTCCAGGTCGACCGCTTGGACCCCTTCGTCGAGCCAGATCTCTGTCTGGCTCACCTCTCAACCCAAGGAGCATCCTGATGGATTCGTTGTCATTGATCGAAGTGGCGGATGAGCACATTGCCGCAGCCCGCCAAGGGGCAAGCGGGCGCAGTGCCGTCACCGTGCACGGCGGCCACGAGCACGCCCTGCGCCAGACGGTGATTGCTCTGAGCGCGGGGCACGGTTTAGGCGAACACGACAGCCCTGGCGAAGCCACCCTCCAGGTTCTGGCCGGGCGGGTGTCCTTGGTTGCCGGGGACCTTTCGTGCGAAGCGACCGCAGGTGATTACCTGATCATCCCGCCCGCTCGCCATCGCCTCGAAGCCATCGAGGACTCGGCGGTCTTGCTTACGGTGGCCGTGGCTGGTCTGCAGGAATGACCGTCAGCGTGGCCCCGCAGCGATCGGTAGGTCGCGCCCGCAGCGACCCAGAGCCGGCCACGGTCTTCATCGCTAGCGCGGCGCTCAGCGTTGTCGCCGGTGGGCTTGTAGCGGCCGTGACCGGGCCGTTTGAATGGGCTCAGGGCAGCTGGCTCGCGGCATACCTGGTGTTGGTCTGCGGGGTCGGCGGCTTCGGGATCGGCACGATGCAACGGCGAGCGGCGGCCGGACTATCCCCGGTCTGGGCGCGGACGCAGTTGGGCGGTTGGGTCGGCGGCAACGCAGCCGTGATTGTCGGCTCGCTGTCCGGGCTCCCTCTTGGTGTCGACGTCGGGGTTGTGCTGCTGGAAGGTGCCTTAGTGATCGCCTTGATCCGATCCCCGGGCATCGCCGAGATCGGCCACCTGAGGAGTTGGGTATACCGCGCCCTGCTCCTCGTGCTGATCCTCAGTGCGCCCATCGGGTCCGTTTTGTCCCATCTGCGCCACTAACCTGCTTTCTCCTCTACAGCGTCGAAACGCCTCGATGTATGCGGGCGTGACCGCGTCCTGGAGAAGGTGCAGCGGTGCAGCCTGGATGCCTGCGGTGGTGAGTTCGTTCCAGTAGGTCGCGGCGAGCGCTGGCGAAACCAACCCGTGCACGACCGGGCACTGCGACCGATGTGCCTGCAGCAACGATTCGAGTTGGCAAGAGGCGATGGTGTCGGGGAGACGGTGACTCATCACGGCAGCCATCTGCGCCGCAGGCAGGATGCCGTCAGCCAACCGTCGCACGACCGGGCCGCAGTCGAGAAGACCGCCCCCGACCACGAGGATGTCGCCGCGTCTGGCCATCCGGCGACGGACGGCCTCGGCGTCGAAGCAATGCGGGAAGGAGTCGTCCACAACGATGGTGCCGGGCCGCAGGCGAGCAACGTCGAGGCTCTGTTGACCCCCGCTGATCGCGGCGACGATGACGTCGGCGCCGTAGACGGCCGCGGGCAAGGCCGAGCTCGAGCAGGCGACGGTGACGGTCCCTGGGTAGCCATCAGAGGCCAGGTGCGAGGCCAAGACGTCGAGGTGCTGGCGACGACTCGGGACATCACACAACACCAGGGATTTCGGTGATCTGGCCAGTGCGAGGAGCAGATCGAGGGCCGACCTCCCGATCGACCCGATCCCCACGAAGGCCACCGCGCATTCGTCCAGGTCACGGTGGGTCTGGTCTAGGGCCGCCACGACGGTCTTGACCACCGACACTACGGTTGCGGCATGCCCGGTGGAGACCGGGGCCGAGTCGATGTCCAGCTCGCGGACCACCCCCAGTCCGTATGCCGTATGAGCCGGGAGCATCCCGGCCATGGAGACGCAGCGAGCCCCCTGCTCGGTGGTAAAGCCCACCGCCTGGGCGACATCGCGGGACAGCGCTTCGTGGCCTCGAGCGGCCAGTTCATCGGCAAAGAGCGGGAGGGCAACGAAGCCGGACGTCCCCAGCCGAGTAGACACCTCCTCGAGCAGGCGCGGCTGACCATCGGGAAAAATCCGGTGGCGGATGGCTTCTCTCGAAGCCGCCGATGGGGCCATACCGATGGCGGCCATGAGGTCGGCGGGGGCGGGCAGATATCCGACGATGGCGGCGTCTAGCCGCGGCAGCGTCCCGGCTGCGATCAGCAGTTCACGCCGGATCGACTCGGCGAGCTCATCGCATTCGCCCACCGCCATCGCACCCGCCGAGGAGCGCAGGGTGCACTGCAGCGAGTCACCGTCGGGTCGAGCGGTGAAGAAGAGATCGGTGCCGATCGGCGGCGGCTCCAGATCGCCGCCGTTGTGGTCCCAGGTCATGGTTAACGTCCGACTGGAGATACGGCCCAGCGAGCCGAAGTCGAGGTAGCTGAAGACGAACTGAGCCCCCAGCGGAGCAGCGATGCCGTCAGCGGGTAGGGCGGCAGTTGCGTGATGCATCGAGGCACCCGAGTCTCGAGCAGCGGTCACGGCTTCGCCGATATGCCTGGCTTGGTCGCCAAAGGTGGTCCCCGGATATGTCACCCGGATCGGCAGCAGATGGGCGCAGGGCCCGACGATGCGCGTCACGTCGGCCAGCGGATAGTCCCGCCCGGTGGAGGCCACGCCCAGAACGAGATCGATCTGGTCCGTCGCCTGGGCCAACGCCCGGTAGTACGCGGTTAACAGCGGCGCATACGGTGTCGTGCCCTGCGATGAAGCGAGTCGGCTCAAGGCAGCGGTGGTTCGGGCGTCCAGGGTAAAGGTCGACTTCGTCGCAGCATCGACGCGACTATCGACTTCCGCACCATGGAATTCGGGACCATCACCCACGTCGGGCGAGCGCCGCAGCCGAGGCGCTCTGTATGCCGAAAGCTCGGTCCTCGCGGGGGACTGCGGCGATGCCGCCGCCCCCTCTGGTGCTTTCATGAGCAGCGCGGTGTAGTCGCGGAAGGTGCTGCGCAGCGCAGGTAACTCACCGGGCTGTCCCGAAACCAGTCCGTCGTAGAGAGCCGTCAACTCCTCGACCAAGAGCGCGGCGCTGTATCCGTCGGCTATGGCGTGATGCCCGTGGACGAGCAGCACACACTGATCGGCCGCCAACCGGAAGAGACGTAGTCTCAGCAGCGGCCAGTCGGAGGTGTCGAACAGGTAGGCACGTTCCTCGGCCACCTGCGCCGCAAGGCTCTCTGGCGCGATGTCCTCGACGGCGACCTGGATGCGTGCCTCGCCCTGAACCTCGCGCTGCATCGGCGGCCGTTGGTTGGCCGCGATCTGCATACGCAGCATGGGGTGTCGATCGACCAGAATGTCGACGGCTTCTTGGAACAGCGCGGTATCGAGGGGACCCTCAAGGCGCAGGCTGTTGACCCAACTCGACCGGGCGTCAGGGGACAAGGCTTCGGCCACCAGGAACCCCCGCTGAGCCGGGGTGAGGGGGAAGGGCGCGTCGCCATACCCGGTGGGGATGGCATCTTCCGCTGCCCAAGATGCCGCCGCTTCGTCGATGACTCGGGCGAGGTCCGCCAAGACTCGGTGTCGGTAGAGCGCGGTCGGCGCAGGGAGTGCAGCACAGTGGGTTTCGAGCCGGGCGAAGACCTCCAACACGGCGATCGAGTCGCCGCCGAGGGCGAAGAAGTCATCGTCGGCGAAGACCTGATCGACCCCGATCACCTCGCTCCACACCTGGGCGATGAGTCGCTGCGTCGGGGTCGCCAGAGCTGGCCCAAGTGGCCTCTCCTCACGTGCCGAATCCGCCGCGGATGCCCCCAAGCGAGCGGCGTCCACCTTGCCCACCAGGGTCAGTGGCATCGCGTCAACGAACCGGATCTGGGCGGGCACCATATATAGCGGCAGGCGGGCGGTCAGGTATGCGCGCAGATCGACCGCTGAAGCGCTGGTGTGGGTGCCGGGAGACCGTCCCGCTTGGACGTAGGCCACCAGGCGCGACGCTCCCGCCCCCACAGGCTCAGACTGGGTCATCACCACGACCGCGGCGTGCTCGACTCCGTGGTGGGACTGCAACAGAGCCTCGATTTCGGCAAGCTCGATGCGGTGACCCGAAATCTTGACCTGCCGGTCGGTCCGGCCCAAAAACTCGTAGGTGCCATCGGCCCGACGGAGCCCACGGTCCCCGCTGCGGTAGTACCGGCGGCCCGCCCGGATCACGAAGGCCTGCGCCGTCAAAGCAGGATCGTCCAGGTAGCCCGCCGTCAGGCCAGGGCCCGAGAGCCACAACTCGCCGGCCTCCCCAGCCGCGCAGCTGTGTCCGTCTGGGGCCACGACCTCAATCACCGTCTCGGCGACGGGAAGACCGATGGGGATCGCGCCGACCTCTTCGTGCGGCCGGGCGTCGATGATTTCGTAGGTCGCATTGATGGTCGCCTCGGTCGGCCCGTAGAGGTTCACGATTCGGTGCCCGGTCCCGAAGAGGTCGAACCATCGACGCACCAAAGCACGGGGCAGCGCTTCACCGCCGGTGTGGATCCAGCGCAACGCTGACAAGTCGGGTGCGACCCCGGTCTGGGTATGCCGACGCTCGGCCGCCCGCACCAACTCACCCCACAACGTGGGCACCGAGCTCCACACGGTGAGCCTGCGCTGCTCGACCTCGGCAAGCAGCGCCGCTGGGTCCCGCAACTTCTCGCCTTCGATCACCACGACCGTGGCACCCACCAACAACGGTGCCAGCACTTGGCGGACCGAAGCGTCAAAGCACATGGGCGCGGTCGCGGCCATCCGGTCACTCTGGGCGTAGTCGAAAGTCGAGATCGCCCAGTCGAGGTACGTCGTGATGGCGTGGTGGGTGATGGGGATGCCCTTGGGACGTCCCGTGGTCCCTGAGGTGAAGATGATGTAGGCGTCATCGCCCGGTTCCAGTGCCAGGTAGGCGAGGTCGGCTGCCGACTCGACGGCTGGGACATCGACGGACGCGACATCGACGACTGGGCCACCGCTTAGTTGCCCGGCCACCGTCCGCGTGGCTGGATCGGCGACCACCGCGGTCGTGCGGCAGCGCGAAGCCTGATCCATCAGCCGGGGCAGCGGATGCCGAGGGTCCAGTGGCACCCACGTCGCACCGGCATACAGAATTCCCAGCAGGCCGATCACCGACCCTGGGCCAGGCTCGGTGAGCAACGCCACCCGGTCGCGCGGCGCGACGCCCGCCACCTGCAGCCTGTCCGCCAGGCCCCGAGCTGCGCGATCAAGCTGCGCATAGGTAGTGGTGTCGTCCCCGATCTGCACCGCAATCGCGTCAGGCCTACGGACGCACTGGCGGTGGATACGCCCGGCGGTGCCCTGCGGTTCGTTGACGGGAGCGGGGCTATCGACAAGCGAGGTGAGGTCGGCGCGGAACTCCTCGGCGAAGCGGTCGATAGTCGCAGTCGTGAAGGCGCTCGCGGGATAGTTCCACGCGAAGTGCAGGCACTCATCGAACTCCCACCCGACCAACCCCAGCCGGGTTGCGGCCGACGCTGTGCGGGCTGCCGTGGCGCTGATCTGCACCGGGCAGCGCGTCGGAACCTCGAGAGGGAACCGGGCGAAACTGAAGCTGGCGTCGCCGGCGGTGCGGGGGGAATCGTCCAGCGCAGGGAGCATCCGAGCCAGATCGAGTGTGCTGACCTCGGCGTGCTTCATGGTGTCCAGCCACGCCTGCCGCACCGCGACCGGCAAGGCGGTTGGGTCGTCGCTCGCAGGCACCGTCACGGTAAGCGGCAGGGTGTCGGCAAAAGAGCCCACGAGTCGATTGATGTTGTCGAGGCGCCCGTCCCGGCCAGCCCGCGCAACGTTGACGGTGACCTCCGGATGTCCCGTCAAGGTGGACAGTTGCCTGACGTAAACGGACAGCACCAGATGAAAGAGAGAGACGTCCATCTGCGCGGAGCGGTGCTGCAACGCCTGCGTCACATCGCGAGAGAGGGCCAGTTGCCGTGCTTTAAGCGACCGCGAGGTGTCGGTGCTCGTGGCCTCATCCAGTGGCAGTGGCATTGAGAATGCCAGTGGCGCTCGCTGCGCTGACCCGGCCACCTTCAGCCGGTCTTGCCAGTAGGCGGCGTCGGCCGCGAACGTCTCGGAGCCGCGGGCCTGCTCGGTGAGCCGGACATGGTCGCGGAAGCGCGTGCGCAGCGGTGGCAGGTTGGGCTCCACCCCCAGGCTGAGCGCGGTGTAGATCGCCCAGAGTTCCTCGCAGATGACGTTGAGGCTCGCTCCATCGCCGGCGGCGTGGTGCAGCACGATGATGAGGTGCGCGTTGTGGGCGTTTTCACGAAGCAGGGACGCGCGGATCGGTGCCTGCATGCCCAGGCTGAAGACCTCGTTGGCGAGTTTTTCCTCGGCCACGTCGACGGGTCCGGCCAGGTCGCTGACGAACCAAGGCGGCAACGCTGCGTTCGTGGGAGGCATGATGTGCTGGCGAGTCTGACCGTCCACGGTGGCAATCCGCATACGCAGCATGTCGTGGCGCTCGTCCAGCACGGCCAGCGAATGCGCCAGCAATGTGTCGTCGAGGGTGCCCTCGACGGTCAGGCGAATGCAGGCGTAGGCAGCGACTTCAGGGTGCAGCCGGCCCAACGTGTGGAAAGCCGTCTGCACTGGCGTGAGGGCAAAGTCGGCGTCCTCTCCTGCTGCTCCGACGGGGGCCGGCGCGGGCCGGGGCCGATGCGCGGTGAGGTATGCCGACAGCTGGGCAATCGACGGGTACTCGAACAGCAGGGTGGTCGGGAGCGAGGTGCCGAGTTCGTGCTCGAGGGTCTTCACCAGGTCGACCGCGGTGAGCGAGTCCAACCCCATCGTCAGCAGGGAGGCGTCGTCGTCGATCTCGTCGGGCCTCTGGCCGATCTCGGGACCAATCAGTCGGACCAAGAGATCGCGCACCGACTCGTTCGACGAAGGCGCGGGAGGAGGTGAGGCAACGGCGGACGTCGTGGGCTCGGGCATGGCCACTTCGTTTGTGACGGGTGCGGGTGAAGGTATCGAGGCAGATACGTCCACCGTTGCGTCCATGACAAGAAGTCGAGGTTCTGACAGCGTGGTGGCCTCTAGGATCGCTTCGACCGCGCGGTGGCACCCGAGTTGCGGCATACCCGACGTCGCTGCGGCAGCGGCAAAGAGTGCGCCGCTAGCCATCCCGGTGCCGGCTACGGCGGCGAGATTCAGCGACTGGACCGGGCGACCGGCTGCAGTCTCGGACGAGGCGAAGGCGTCGAGGAAGGCGTTGGCGGCGGCGTAGGAACCGAGCCCTCCGGCGTACCCGGGCAGCACGGAAGCGATCGACGAAAACACCACGAACGTGTCGGGCCGGCGACCGTGGCGATCAAGGGCCCTCGTCAGCAGCAGCGTGCCGGTCACTTTGGGGGCCAACACGTCGGCCACCTCGCTGGGCGGAACCGATCGAAGACTGCCGAGCGTCGCGACCCCGGCTGCGTGGAACACACCGTCGAGCTGTGGCAAGCCACTGACCAACCGGTCGACGTCCGCAGCCAGCGATAGATCAGCGGGCACGTAGTGGGCGGTCGCGCCGAGCTGCGTGAGTTCGTGAATGAACGCGGCGGGGGCCTGCGCGGTGCGCCCGGATAGAAAGATCTCCGGGTGACCCCGCGTGGCCAGAGCGCTCGCCACGGCACTCCCAAGACCGCCCGCGCCACCGGTGATCAGGTAGCGACCATCGGCGGGCAAGGCCGCTGCCGTCCGATCCCGCTCCAGCGCCTCACCCAGCCTCGCCGTCATTGCCAGTCGGCGGCCCTTGCGCCACGCGACCGACTGCGCGGGGCCCGGCTCCGGCCGAGCGTCTACCTCGCGGACGAGGGCGTCGAGGCGTTCGGCGTCATCGTCCAAAGACGACAGGTCCACGACACGGACGCCCTGTTGTGGATTCTCCTGCGGCAGAGCCATCGCCAGCCCGGCGAGGATCGCCTGCCCTGGGCGCGGTCGCTCGATCACCGTGCCCGTCACCGCGACGTCGCAGGTGACCATGATCAGGGCAGTAGGGCGCTCACTGAGTTGGCGGCAAACACCAAGCATCGCGGCTAACGTTTCGGGTGCCACGGCCTGCGGGTATGCCGCATCACGAAGATCGGGGGAGCCGGGCACGAAGATGACCGCGGACGTCGGCGGGTAGGCGAGGAGGTCACCGCTGGGCGCTCGGTGGACCTCGACCCCGCGCCTGATCAGGCGCTGGGTCAGGGCGTCGGCGAGGTTGTCGTCCGGACCCACGATGCACACGCTGTTCAGCCTCGAACCCGCAGGCAGTGGTGCCTCATCCCACCCGAAGCGGTGGAGCAGCGGCGAGACAGAAGCGGGCGTCGGTGATGGGAGCGGAGGAGTCGTCGGGAGCCAGTGGTGGGCCCGCTGGAAGGGGTAGGTCGGCACCGGCACCCGAGGGCGGGTCGATCGTGCATCGGGCCTGGTGATGGAGGTGCCGTGCATCCACAAGTGCCCAACCGCACCTAGGAACGCCGTCTCGGGGTCACCTGGGCCGTCTAACAACGACACGACGGCGATCCGGCGGTCGGGGCCGTGGATCTTCGCGTGGTGGCGTACGAGGCGGGAAAGCTCAACTTCAGGCCCCATCTCTACGAACGTGTCGTAGCCGTCGTCAAGGAATCGTTGTAGGGGAGCACTCATCTCGCTAACCCTGTGATCCACCATGGCATCGGGATGAATGCCCCACGCGCGCAACCGATCCGCCAAAGAAATCTCCGGACCCGTGCCCGGTTCTAGTGAGCCCTGGCTAGGGAAGAGGAAGACCACCCGAGGTCGGCGACGCGCCACTACCCCGAGTGTCGGCCGCGCTAGGACGTCATCCAACTGCTGCGCGAGGTCGCCGTTAACCGCCAGCGACAGACGGTGCCGGGCGTCGTCGCGTGCGGTGCTGACGCTGCGGCATACGTCGCCCTCGTTGAGGTGGGGATGGTCGCGCACGTAGGCCGCCAGTTCGCGGACGACCGTGCGCAGGGCCTCCTCAGAGGTGGCGGAGAGGGTGAGCAGGTGCGGGCCCTGCGGTGCCTGCGTAGATGCGGTGAGCGCGGGGGTTTCGGGGAGCGCGGGGGTTTCGGGGGCCTCTTCGAGGATCACGTGTGCGTTGGTGCCGCCGAATCCGAAACCGTTGATGCCCGCGCGCAGCGGGCCGGGCGAGTCCCACGCCTGAGGCTCGGTCACCACCGTGAAGCCTGCAGTAGATAGGTCGAACTGAGGTGACGGGGCCCCGTAGTGCAAGGACGGCGGCAGTTGGCGGTGCTGCAGCGACAGCACCACTTTAAGCAGGCTCGGCATCCCTGCAGTGTTAAGTAGGTGCCCGACGTTGGTTTTGACCGAGCCGAGCCACCTCGGTTCACCCGTGGAGGGGAAGGTCCGCATCAGCGACCGGGCCTCGATCGGGTCGCCGACCGCGGTGCCCGTCCCGTGCGCCTCGATATAACTGACGGTGGCGGGATCGACCTGAGCGTCGGCATACGCCGCCGTGATCACCGCCTCCTGCAGCAGCGGGTTGGGGGCCATGAGGCTCAGCGATCGTCCATCGTTGTTCGTCGCGCTCCCGCGGACCACCGCCAACGCCGGGTCGCCGGAAGCCAGCGCTGTGGCTAAGGGCTCGAGCACGAGCGCAGCCGCTCCCTCACCGGGTACGAACCCGTCGGCGTCGGCGCTGAAGGTGTGGCAGCGACCCGTCGGCGACAACGCCGCAGCCGCCTCGAGCAGGGTGTATGCCGTGTCGGTCAGGTTGAGGTGGACGCCACCGACCACGGCCAGATCGCACTCCCCGGACTCCAGGCTGCGCCTCGCCAGGTGCAATGCCACGAGAGCGGACGAGCACGCGGTGTCCACGACCATCGCGGGGCCGGTGAGGTCGAGGTGATGGGAGACCCGGGCGGCCACCAGGTTGCGAAGATTGCCGGTGAGCGCGGCGGCCGACGGCGGGAGCCCCTGGGCGATGGCCTCCCGAAGGAGCTCGGGGTAATGGCTTTCGCCGATCGCCACGAAGACCCCGACGCGACGGCCGGTGCGGCGCTCGCCGGCGTATCCGGCTCTCTCCAGCGCTTGGTGGGCAACCTCCAGAAAGATCCGGGCGTGCGGGTCCATCACTGCGGCGTCGTCACTGCTGATGCCAAAGAAGTCCGCGTCGAAGCCACCGACATCGTTGAGGAAGGCTCCCCATCGAGGTGTGGTGTTCGCCGATGACGTCCAACGCGAGCCTGGAACGTCGGTGACGCTGTCCCGACCGTCGATGAGGTTGCTCCAGAACGCCTCCGGGGTGTCGGCGTCAGGGAACCGGCAGGCGAGCGCGATGATCGCAGTGGGTTCGTTGATGGCGGTCGAGGGACTGACCGCTGCGTTGTATGGCGGCTCGGTTTGCGTCGCGGGAAGGTCGAGGACGTGGTCGGTCAGCGCCGCCACGGTGGCACACCGCGAGAGCACGGCCGGGCTGAGGCGACGCTCGAAGGTGATCTCCAATTCGCCGAGAACCTGCATCGCGGTGAGCGACGATCCGCCGATCGCGAGGAAGCGGTCCTCCATGCCGATCGTGGCCGCAGGGATGCCCAAGACTCGAGCCCAGATGTCGGCGATGACCGTCTTGACCTCGCTGCGCTGGTGGATCGACGCCTTCGGCGGGGGAGTTGCGGCGGGATGGCCGGCAGGCGCCGATGGTGCGAGATCGGAGCAGACTCGGGCGACCTCCTGCGCCAACGAGGAGAAGACCCCGGCGCTGATGAGATCCCGCAGAGTTCTCCGCTGGATTTTGCCGCTCGTCGTGCGGGGGAAGTCCGCGGCCGCGATGGGGTAGACGTATACGTCGGGGTGGGCCAAGGCTTCGCGCACTCGAGCGCGGACTGCGATCAGGGCTGGTCCTAACTCGGCCACGGTCGCGCCGCGCGACGATACGAAAACGGTCACCCCCTCGGCTCCCGTGGCGGGGTCGCTCGAGCCCACCACGGCGACCCGACCACTCGGGGCTCCCGGCGTAGATGCCACGATCTGCTCGATGTCGTGGGCATGAAACTTTTGCCCGTTGACGAAGGGGACATCTTTGGCGCGACCGGTGACGCAGAGGCGGCCCGAGCGCATGAACCCCAGGTCGCCGGTCCGCAGCCACCCGTCGACGAACGTGTCCGCGGTCTCTTGCGGTCGCCGGTGATAGCCGCGAGCCACGTTCGGCCCGCGGAACTGGATTTCTCCGATCACCGAATCCGCCACTGTGGCGCCGAGGTCGTCGACGATCCGTAACTCGCCGCCGGTGACCGCGAAGCCGACGTCCATGAACTCCGCTGGCCCAAGAGCGCCGTCCGCCCCTGCGTCCACATTCGCTGGGGGGACGTCGACGGCACGGCCTTCGGCGAGGGCGCGGCGGTCGAGGGATACCGGGCGGGCCAACTCGTTCGCGGGAGGGAAGGCCACGGCGACGGTAGCTTCGGCGAGTCCATAGAGGGGCGCGAGGGCCATTGCCTTGAGCCCGGCCGAGGCCATATGCGCGATGAAATCGCGCCACATCCGCACCGATATCGGCTCTGCGCCGACGCCGACCAGACGCACCGTGCTCAGATCGAGAGCGGCGACCTGCTCGCTTGGCACGCGTTGGATCGTCACAGCAAGCGCGAAGCCAGCCATCGGAAGCAATGTGGCCTGGTGTCGCTGCGCGGTTTCGTACCAGAGTGCGGGCCGCTTGCCGAAGTCGACGGGCTCGAGTTTCACCTGTTTGATGCAGGCCGACAGCGGGGTGAGGTGAGCACCGATGAGACCCATGTCGTGGAAGTAGGGCAGCCACGACACGATCACGTCGTCCTCGTTGACGGCACCGGTGGCGCGAGCCTGTTCGATGTTGACGAGCACGTTGGCGTGCGTCAGTTCGACACCTTTGGGGGTGCCGGTGCTGCCGGAGGAGAACTGCAGGAAGGCGACGTCGCTGCGATCGGGTGTGTAGACTTCTTTGATCGGTGCGGAGGTTCGCAGGTCGGCGACGTTCAGCAGCCGCGGGCCACCCGATGTCGCTGCGCAGAGTGCTTGGACCACCGCGTCGTCCGCGATGACCGGGGGGTGGTCGAGGTGGGACCACACGGCATACACCTTGGCTGGGACGGGTGCCATCGGGACCGGAACGAGTCCGGCGGCTATGGCACCCCAGAAACTTGCTAAGAAGTCGGCGCTGCCGCCTGGCACGACGATCACGGGCGTCCCAGCGGCGATCGACGACGCCCGTAATCCACCGGCCACCCGTAAGGCGTCATCGAGCAACTCGCGGTGGGTCTGGGCGTGCTCGCCGCCGTCACCGTTCACGTGAACAATGACCTGCTCGGGCGATTGGTGGGCAGCAACGGTGAGTATGTCGAGGAGACCGGTCGGGGGTGTCACGAGGTGCGCTCGGCGCAGACCGTCATACACAACCCTGGCGTGGGGGAGTCGGAGGTGAACTCCCAATGCTCAGCATCCTCGCCCAGCAAGGCCGGTTGTGTGCCATAACAGTCGATGGTGACGTCTTGAGGATCGACCGAGAGCCCCACACCGAGCGCCTTCAAGTAGGCCTCTTTGGCGGTCCACATCCGAAAGAATCGCCGGTCACGCGTAGGCCCTGGCTCGACCTCATTGAGCCAGGCCATCTCGTATGCGGTCAGGCACCGTCGTTCCAGGGACATCGAAACGGAGCGGATCGCTTCGATGTCGACGCCTATGCGACCGAGGCGACTCAGGGCCACGGCGACCCAACGATGGCTGTGCGACAGGCCGACGTCGGATGGAGGGTCGGCGCAAGGGCGACCATCGATGTCGCGGTAAACCGTCATCCCGTGCTGACGCGCCATCCGGTGGAGGAGGTGCCAACCGATAGCCGAGTTGAGGCGATCCGGCCATCGCTGGAGCGCCTCGATGCGCGTGCGCTCAATCCTCGGCAGTCCCGACAGAACCCGCTCAAAGGCAACCACGGACAGGTCGGGGCATGGCTCAACCACCAAGACCACGTGTGGACTGCCTTCACTACGGACGACGGTGGACCATTCGTCTGCGGTGAACCATTCGTCTGCGGTGGATTCGAATCGTTGAGGATCTGCGACCTTCCCCCAGAGCATGATGCAAGGTACCGCACCGCGGTCTCAGTCGGTCCCACCTGGTTGTGGCGGCGGAATCACGCATCGAGACTCGAACGGTGAGCGTCCTCGCTCGATTGCTCGCAGGCAACATCCCATCGTCCTGAGTGCACCTAGCGCAGGACACGTCACTAGGAGTCGACCATGCCCGCGGTTGGATGGATTGGAGGGTTGTGTGCAGGTTGTCAGCAGGAGGGCCGCCTCCTGCCGCTATGTTGGCTGTCATGGAGCCGGCGTCTTCGGCGAATTGTCACCCGCACCGTAACCCGGTGCGTTCTTTGCTGAGCAAAGTGCAGGATCTAAGCGCGCTCGACCCCACTGATCTGGACGGTTTGTTGGGTCGCATCGTGGAGGTGGCCGCTGAGATGACCGAGGCCCGATATGCAGCGATGGGGGTGCTTGATGAGGACGACCCGACGCGGCTGGCCCACTTTGTCACCCACGGCCTATCCGACCAGGAGCGGCGTGAGATGGGAGATCCCCCACGCGGCACGGGGGTCTTGGGGCGCATGATGAAGAACCCGACGGGGGTCCGCCTGGTCGACGTGATGCAGGAGTCCGATGCGGTGGGATTCCCGGCCGGGCACCCGCCGATGCACACCCTTCTCGGTATGCCGATACGCATCGGGTCCACCGTGTTCGGCGACCTCTACGTCACGGAAAAGACGCAGGGGCAACCGTTCACTGACGAGGATCAGGTGATGCTTGAAGCGTTGACCGTGGTCGCTGGGGGTGTGATCGACCTGACCCGACAACGCCTGGAGGCACAAAGTCATCGAGCAACGAGTGAGACCATCCGTCAGATCAATCGCGCGTTGCTGGTCGAGGACGATCCGGCCCACGTGATGCCGTTGGTCTTGACGCAAGCGCGGCTGCTGCGACGGGCCGAGGCGGCCGCGGTCTTCACCACCGGTGGCGGTGAGCACAGCGCGTTCGACGTCGTTGCTGCGCAGGGTGCCGGAGTTGATGAGCTGCTCGAAGCAGCACGCGGCCACGTGTTGCACAGTTTGTCTGTCGGGACCAGCGTGCATTGGACCGACGCTGAGTCCCCAGCGCTGCTGTCCGACGGCATCGGGGCGCGGTACAACAGCGTTGTTCCCGTACGGGTGAGTGACGGCACCTGGGCGGTGTTGCTCGTCGTGGGGTGAATCCCGGCGACGAGAGTGACCCACCGGTATACCGAGGGCGTGCTGGAAGCGTTGGGTGATCAGGTCGGGCTGGTGATGGACCGTGTAGCGGCCCGCCACACCCACGATGTGCTGATGCAGGTCGACGACCGAGAGCGCATCGCGCGCGATCTGCACGATTTAGTCATCCAGCGGATCTTCGCTGCGGGCCTCACGTTGCAAGGTGCGACCCCGGTTGGACCCAACACCGGCCGTGCAGGATCGGATCGAGCGCACGATCGGCGAGTTGGACGCCACGATCCGGGACATCCGATCCACGATCTTTTCCCTGACCCCCGCGAGAAATGGCACGTCGGTGCAGGAGCACATCACTGAATTGATCGACAGTTACGCCGTAAATCTGGGGTTTTCCCCGGTCCTGTTGTGTGACGAGGCGATTGATGAAGTGTTGACTGAAAGCAGCCGGTTGGCGTTGCTCTTGGTGGTGCGTGAGGCACTGTCCAATGTGTCTCGCCACGCGCACGCGACGTCGGTTATGATCGCGGTCGCAGTGGAAGCAGACCGTTTGGTCGTGGTGGTAACGGATGATGGAGTGGGATTGCCGGATCAGGTCGCTGAAAGCGGCTTGGGCAATGTGCGCACTCGCGCGCGGCAGCACGGTGGTTCGATGGATCTGCTGGCTCACACCCCTCGTGGAACAGTCTTACGGTGGCAGGTGCCACTACACGATTAACCACTCAAGGTGTGGGCCCAGACCATCAGCCCGGTCGTTTCGGCGTCAGCGAAGAAGAGGCATTCTTCGGACGATCGAAGTGTTTTTCCACCACGACCCGATGCCTAGGGTGTCGCCAGCACCGACGAGCGCGAAGAAGACCACCATCAGTGCCCCGGTCAGATGGTCATCGATGAACGGGTTGTTCCCCAACGGGAACGACGCCAACCACATGAACAGGTAGAGCAACCCACCGGTTATCGCGGCGATCCGCATACCAGCGCCGGCGATCAGGGCGACCCCGATACCGAGGAGGCCAAGCATGAATAGCCACGTCACCCACCCTTGTCCGGCCAGACCGGTGAAGAAGGAGGCGAAGGTGCCCCCGTTGTTCGATAGGTAGCCGAACGTGGGGTCTCCGCCGTTGACCCATGCGTTCTCGCTCGGGGTGGCCTTGCCCAACCCGAACAGCTTGTCGAAGAACGCCCATAGGAACGTGATTCCGAACAGAATCCGGAGCACTCCGAGCAGGAGCCTGGCCGGCGGGTTGTCCTGAAGTTGAAGCCGCGCCGCTGTGTTGTCATGATGCTTACCCGATGGTGCTTGGTCGACATGCTCAGACTGGACTAACACTGCTTTCATGACCTCTCCTTGGTCTGGGGGTGAATCTGACCGAGTCCTTCAGCGCTGGTCGGCCTGCTTCCAGAATGCGGAGGGTTTGCGCGACTGACTAGAGGCTTAAGTCCTGGCACTCTCGCTCACAGGTCGAGGAACCGTGAACTCAAAACCGCCGCCTGCGTGCCCCGTTGCAACCCCAACTTGGCGAGGATCACCGAGACGTAGTTCTTGATCGTCTTCTCGGCCGGGCCCAAGTGATTTCCGATCTGGCGGTTAGTCAACCCCTCAGCGATCAGCGCCAAGACCCGCCGCTTTTGTGAGCTCAGAGCGTCGAACTGGCGACGCTCCGGGTCGCCGTGTCGCATCTGATCCACCACCCGGGCGGTTGAGGTTGGGTCGAGCAACGACGTCCCTGCAACCACGAGCCGGATGCTGTCGACCAGGCCAGAACCGCTGATCTGTTTGAGCACGAACCCGGAGGCGCCGGCCACGATGGAAGCGAAGCGCGCGTTCTCGTCGTCGTAGGAAGTGAGGATCAAAGCACGAAGTCGCTGCGGGCGGAGCTCCCAAACCGTGGTCTCAGAGCAGGTGTAAAGCCCAGGACCTTTGACTCTGTCGTGGGGTCGGGCGTTTCGAGATGGTGGACGCATGGAAGACGCTCGCCGCCCCGCGTGGCGCTGGTTTCGTGTGGCACCGCGAAGAGGGGTAGGTACTCCGCATCATCCAATCGAAAGGGAGTTCCATGAGTAGCAACGTTCCGTCCGTGGACCAGAGCGATCGTGTTGTGCCGATCAATCTTCGTCAGTCCGGGCCCACCCCGGTGGAAATGCTGATTGACACCCGAGTCCGGAAGTCGCCGTACTGGCATCTCTCGGCGCAGGCGGGCTGTTGGCGCGCTCAGGTGTACAACCGGATGTATCACCCTCGCGGTTACGTCCGTCTCGAGGACGGCGGCATGATGGCCGAGTACGACGCGCTCGTGAACCACGTGACCCTGTGGAACGTCGCGGTCGAGCGGCAAATCCAAGTCAAAGGACCGGACGCCGAGGCGTTCACTGATTACGTGGTCACTCGGGATGCCACCAAGATCGCGCCGATGAAGGCCAAGTACGTGATCTTGTGTAACCAGGTGGGTGGCATCCTGAACGACCCGATCCTCCTGCGCATCAGCAAAGATGAGTTCTGGTTCAGCATCTCCGACAGCGACGTGCTGTTGTGGTTGCAAGGAGTGAACGTCGGGATGCGTTTCGAGGTCACCATCGCCGAGATCGACGTCTCACCGGTGCAGATTCAGGGCCCCAAGTCCGAAGCCCTCATGGTCGACCTCGTCGGCGAAGCGGTACGAGACGTGCCGTCATACGGATTGCTCCCAGGCGTGATCAACGGATGCGACGTCTTGGTGTCGCAAACCGGGTTCAGCGGCGAAAAGGGCTACGAGATCTATTTGTACGACGCCACGTTGCATGCCGAAAAAATGTGGGGCGCAGTGCTCGAAGCCGGCAAAGCCCACGAGTTGATGGTCGTTGTGCCAGCGCATCACCGTCGGATCGCAGCAGGCATCCAGTCGTGGGGTCAAGACATCGACGTGGAAACGTCGCCCTTCCAGACCAACTTGGCCTACCAAGTACCCCAAAAGAGGGAAGCGGACTACGTCGGTAAACATGCCTTGGAGTCGACGCGAGAAAGGATCGAGGCAGGCAACCCGCCCTTCACCCACGTCCAAGTCGGGATGAAAGTTGCGGGTCAACCAATCACGGACTATGCCCCCGACTTCTGGCTCATCAGCGCCGCACCCCAGGCAGAGCCGGTGGGTTACGTCACGTCACCGTGGTGGTCCCCAGAGCTCGACACCAACATCGCAATGGGATTCGTGCCGCTGCACTGCAAAGAGTTGGGGACCCAGTTGTGGGTGCACCTGCCCGATGAGTATGCCGAGACGCCCGGCACCCCGGTCGCTGCGGTCGTGGTCGAAACACCGTTCCGAGCATCAGCCAACCCAAACCAACGCGAAGTGCTCAAAAAGAGGGGCATCGATGCGGCCGTGTAACCAACCCGGCGGCGGAGACGGCGACGGTACCGGTGAAGGGGACGAGATTTCATTGACGGATGGCCGCGTTAGTAGCGCGAGTCTCTTACTGGGGGCGGTCAACCGAGAACTCATGCGCTGAGCTCGCTGCCCCGTAGTGAATGCCCATGACCTCGCGATCAAGCCGGCGAATATCTCGCACGCCGAGGCCGCTTCGGTGCCCCCACCCTGTGACCTAGTCTTCGACATGATCGGCGGCGACACCCTGGAGGACTCTTTCGACGTGGGCAAACCGGGTGGCACGATCGTCTCCATTAAGGGCGAGGCACCAGAGGGGTATGCCGAAGAACGCAGCGTCACGTTCCACCAGTTCTTTATGGAACCGGACGGAGAGCAGCTCGCCGAGATCGCCACGCTGATCACCGAGGGTGCCGTGCATCCGGTGGTCGACAGCACCTTCCCACTGACGACATAGCAGCCGCCTATAAGTACGCCCGGTCAGGTAGCGCCAACGGCAAGGTTGCGATTACCGTCCGCTAGAAGGGTTTCGGCCTACGTTCCGCAGAAGGTCTGGAAGGTCGCAGTGAAGGATGCCGGTGCGGGTTGGGCGTAGCGCTCGGCACCCTCCCGCTCGGCATACGGGGACGTGACGATCGCGAGCAGTCGATGGAACGGCGCAAGATCACCGGCGGTTGCCGCTTGCAAGGCCTCGTCAACGAGGTGGTTTCGAGGGACGTAGAGCGGGTTCACGGCGTTTATGGCGGCGGCGACCTCGACATCCGGGCGCCCCGAGCTGGCGACTGCTTCACGCCAGCGGGGCAGCCAGGTCCGGGCAGCATCTTCGCCGAGAGCAGCCAGTGCTGGGGCGTCGTCGCCGCGGAGAGCATGGCTTAAGGCCCGGAAGGTGGTCGTGAAGTCGGCTGCTCGAGCTTTCATGATCGCGAACAGGTCGTCGCCGAGGGGTTCGACGACGTCTTCAGATGCCCCCGGTATGCCGAGCTTCGCGGCAAGGAGCCGGAGGAAGTGCGTTCGGTAGTGCTCAGGGAACGACTCAAGCTCCTGGGTCGCCAGTTCGACCGCCCGGTCGGTGTCGGTGTCGATCTGTGGCAGTAAGGTCTCAGCGAGGCGAGTGAGGTCCCACGCGGCGATCGCGGGCTGGTTGCCGAAGGCGTACCGGCCGCCGTGATCGATAGAGCTGAACACGGCACCCGGGTTGTAGGCGTCGATGAAGGCGCACGGGCCGTAGTCGATCGTCTGGCCCGAGATCGTCATGTTGTCGGTGTTCATCACTCCGTGCACGAAGCCGACGAGCATCCAGCGGGCGATGAGTTCAGCCTGGGCCCCGACCACTGCCCTGAGCAGGACCAGCGCCGGGTTGTCGGCATCGGCAGCGCCGGGGTGGTGGCGGCTGATTGCCTCGTCGATCAGCCGGGGCATCAGCGTGTCTGGGCCGAGCCGAGCCGCATACTCAAAGGTCCCCACGCGAAGGTGGCTTGAGGCCACTCTGGCCAACACCGCTCCCGGCTCTGGGGTATCTCGCTGAACGTACTCGCCCGTCGCCACGACGGACAACGCTCGAGCGGTCGGAACTCTTAAGGCGTGCATCGCCTCAGCCATGAGGAACTCGCGCAGCATGGGACCGAGCGATGCCTTGCCATCACCCCCGCGGGAGAACGGGGTGCGGCCTGACCCCTTCAGGTGCAGGTCCACGAGATCACCGTCAGGAGTGGTCAACTCGCCGAGCAACACCGCTCGACCGTCGCCGAGGCGAGGGGAGTACCCGCCGAATTGATGACCGGCGTAGGCCATCGCGATCGGCTCCGAGCCTGGGGCAACCGAGGCGCCGACCAAGGTTGCGACGCCCTCCTCGGATCGGAACCAGGCGACATCAACGCCGAGCTCCTCGGCGAGCGACGTGTTGAACGTAACAAGCTCCGGGCTAGGCGGCACGGCAGGTCGGAAGTCAAGGCTCAACTCCGGCAACCGAGAGCGAAAGCGGTCGTTGAGTTCAAGTCGTGCGGCGGCCTGGGCCGTCATACGGTCAGCGCGGCGATCAAATCTGACTTTGGCGTCTTCGACGTACCGGCCATGCCCCTGGCGCGTGCCTCGGCTCGAAGTTGGACGACGCTCCAACTCTCGTCTGGCACCCCGGCCCCGTCGTCAGTTTCTTGTGTGGTGGCCTCGGTGTCGACTCTCGCCGCGTCAACGGTCGCTTCAGACGGTGCCGAATCCACCGCCGCGGCAGCCTGGTCCAACTGTTCTTGGAGAAGATTGGCCCGGGCACCAGCCTTCGATGCCGCCTTCTCAGCGGCCTTGGCCTTCTTCTTCGAGCGCTCAGTCCGCTCGGCCGCCTTCGTGAGCCTCTTTTTGGCTTTGGTCAGCTCGCCCTTGAGCGCGGATACGTCCTTCTTCAGCTTCTTTTGCTTCGCTGCGTACTGCTCAATGATGCGCTTCTGCTTCTTGATGCCCATGACTCCTCATTCGCTGCCGGACGTTTGCAATGGAAAGAATCTATCGCAGCCCTATCCCGCCCAGCACGAATGCCGTTCGAGGCCGCACGGGGACGCGTCAGCCGCTGTGCCACGTCAACGATGCGCCGGGCAAGGTGGTGCCGCTGATGAAACTGTCTCAATGTGCCTCTGTTGAGCGAGGAAATGGCGCGCTACTTTAGTCAGTAGGAGGCTGACATGGATGCAGTTGAGGGCGCTCGAACGTTTGCCACGAGTGGTGAGGCCTACGACGCGTTCATGGGCCGGTACTCTAGCCCTCTGGCCGAGGTGTTCGCCGATTTTGTTGGGGTGGCTGCCTTCGGCAGTGTGCTGGACGTGGGGTGCGGGCCGGGATCGTTGACCGGGGCGCTGGCCCAGCGCGTCGGTGCCGATTCGGTGTCTGCGTGTGACCCCTCAGGGCCGTTTGTGCAGGAATGCGCCGCGCGGCACCCAGACGTCGAGGTCCGCCAAGGCCAAGCAGAGGCGCTGCCGTTTGAGGATGACACGTTCGACGGGGTGCTGGCCCAACTGGTGCTGCATTTCGTGAGTGATCCGGCCCTCGCCGCAGGAGAGTGTCGGCGCGTGCTGCGGCCCGGTGGGATCATGGCTGCCTGCATGTGGGAATCCCCCGACGGTATGCAGATGCTCCGCCACTTCTGGGACGCGGCTCAGGCCTTGGATCCGGCGGTTGGCGACAAAGCTCGGACGGTGCGGTTTGGCCGTCCCGGTGAGATCGCCGAGCTGTTGGACGATGCGGGATTCGTTGACATCCGTGAGAGCACATTGACGGTCGAGTCGCCATACTCAGACTTCGCCGAGCTGTGGGCCGGGTTTCTGGCTGGGATCGGGCCGGCCGGGGTGCACTGCCAAAGTCTGGACGCGGAGGCACAAGCAGCCCTGCGCCATGAGCTGCATGACCGGCTCGGCTCCCCGCACGGATCGTTCTCGCTAGGGGCCGTGGCCACCAGCGCAGCGGGCCGCGTGCCCAGGTGACCCTGCCCGGACGAAACCCGTGCTTGCGGTTTGGGCTGCGCAGCGGTGTGCTTGCTCCATGACTTCGCGTGCGCTCCCACCGTCGGCTTCGTCCGCCTTGCTCGCGCGACATCAAGCAGTCATGCCGCAGTGGATGGCGCTCTACTACGACGAGCCGCTCGCGCTGGTTTCGGGCAGGGGTCGGCACGTGACGGATGTGGAGGGTCAGACCTACCTGGACTTCTTCGCCGGGATCCTCACCAACGCGATCGGCTACGACATACCCGAGATCGCCGACGCAGTGCGCGCTCAACTCGACACCGGTCTACTGCATACCTCGACGCTGTATTTGATCGACCAGCAGATCGCCCTCGCTGAGCAGATCGCGGAACTGTCCGGGATCGAGAACGCCAAAGTCTTCTTCACCTCCTCAGGCACCGAGGCCAACGAAGCGGCCCTGCTGATGGCCATGAACCAGCGCCGGTCACACCAGGTGCTGGCGCTGCGCAACTCCTACCACGGTCGCTCGTTCGCCACGATGGGCATCACCGGCAACGCAGGGTGGTCGGCGTCGGCGCACAGCCCGGTCAACGTCTCGTATGTGCACGGCGGCTATCGGGGCATCGCACCGTTTCGCGACCTGTCCGACGCGGCATACATCGAGGCCTGCGTCGCGGACCTGCGCAACGTCCTGGAGACCGCGACGAGCGGCGATGTGGCGTGCATGATCGTGGAGCCGGTGCAGGGTGTCGGCGGGTTCACGATGCCGCCCGACGGGTTGTTCGGCGCCTTCAAGGAGGTGCTGGATACCTACGGCATACCGCTGATCTCCGATGAAGTGCAGACGGGCTGGGGCCGCACTGGGGAGCACTTCTGGGGGATCAGCGCCCACGGGGTCACGCCGGACGCGATGACGTTTGCCAAGGGGCTCGGCAACGGGCTCGCGATCGGTGGAGTCGTCGCGCGCGGCGACCTGATGGACAGCGTGACCGCGAGTTCGATCTCGACCTTTGGCGGGAACCCGCTGTCCACGGCGGGCGCCAAGGCGGCGCTGGACTACCTGCTCGAGCACGACCTGCAAAGCAATGCACTCAAACTCGGCAACTATCTGCTCGAGGGCTTGCGCGACCTCGAGGCGGAATGTCCGTGGGTCGGCGAGGTGCGCGGCAAGGGCCTGATGATCGGGATGGAGTTCCTCGAGCCCGGCACCACTCATCCCTCGCCTAAAGCGGCGACGATCATGCTCAACGAAGCCAGGGACCGGCACTTGCTGGTGGGCAAGGGCGGGCTCAAGGGCAACGTCGTCCGGATGGCCCCGCCGATGACCTTGACCGCCGACGAAGCAGGCGTTGGGCTGGCCGCGATCGAGGGCGCGCTCGCCGCGACCAGCGAGAGGATGGCCCGATGAGCACCGACCTGCCGTCGATCGCCCACTGGATAGGCGGGCGCCGGCACCCGGCCCCCACTGTCCGCACCGGTGACGTGTTCGACCCCGCCATCGGAAGCGTCGCCGCACGGGTGGCGCTGGCCTCCGATGAGGACGTCGACGCGGCCGTAGCCAGCGCCGCCGAAGCTGCTGCTGCGTGGGGTGAAACGTCGTTGGCCGCTCGCAACGCAGTCCTGTTCAGCGTGCGCGAACGCCTCGCAACTCGGGTCGACGAACTGGCCGCGATCATCACCTCCGAGCACGGCAAGGTGCTCTCCGATTCGGCAGGAGAAATCAAGCGCGGCCTGGAAGTCGTGGAGTACGCCTGTGGTCTGGCTGCCCTGCTCCAGGGCGCGCACACCGAAAACGCCTCCACCGCAGTGGACGTGCACTCGGTGCATCAGCCCCTGGGCGTCGTCGGGGTGATCTCCCCGTTCAACTTCCCGGTGATGGTGCCGTTGTGGTTTGTCCCCATGGCGATCGCCTGCGGCAACGCCGTCGTCCTCAAACCAAGTGAGAAGGACCCGTCGGCGGCGGTGTTTCTGGCTCAGTTGTTTTCTGAGGCAGGCTTGCCCGACGGGGTGTTCAACGTCGTGCACGGCGACAAGAGCGCCGTGCAGCGACTGTTGGCGCACCCCGACGTGGCGGCTATCTCCTTCGTTGGCTCGACACCGGTGGCACGCTCGGTCTACGAGATCGGGACCAGCCACGGCAAGCGAGTGCAGGCCCTCGGTGGCGCCAAGAACCACATGGTGGTCCTGCCCGATGCCGACCTCGACAACGCCGCTGACGCTGCGGTCTCTGCCGGATTCGGATCCGCAGGCGAGCGCTGTATGGCGGTGTCCGTGATTGTCGCCGTGGGTCCGGTCGGCGACGAGTTGGTCAGCAAGATCACTGACCGAGTGGCGCAGATCCACGTGGGCGACGGTCGGCATACCGACAGCGAAATGGGGCCGTTGATCACTGCCGAACACCGCGACAAGGTGGCTGGCTACCTCGACGCCGGGGTGGCGGCCGGTGCTGAGTTGGTAGTGGACGGTCGCGAGCACGCTGTGGAGGGGGAAGGTTTCTGGCTCGGCCCGAGCCTGCTCGACCACGTCAGCACCGACATGTCGGCCTACACCGAGGAAATTTTTGGCCCGGTGCTGTCGGTAGTCCGGGTGGACACCTTTGAGGAGGCGTTGGCTTTGGTCAACGCGAACCCCTACGGCAACGGCACCGCCATCTTCACCGCCGATGGGGGAGCGGCGCGGCAGTATCAACGCCGAGTCCAGGTGGGCATGGTCGGCGTGAACGTGCCCATCCCGGTGCCCGTCTCGTCCTACTCCTTCGGCGGGTGGAAGGACTCGCTCTTCGGAGACACGCACGCCTACGGGCCGCACGGGGTCCACTTCTTCACTCGCACGAAGGTCGTGACGACGCGTTGGCTCGACCCGGGTCAACGCGGCGTCAACCTCGGCTTTCCGCAGAACACCTGAAACGTCCGCTCGCGCGGAGACGTCGATCTTGAGGTGTCGCCGCTTCGGCCGTCCGGCCCAAGCGTGGGGTGGCATCACGTAGCTCGTGAACCCTGTATCTCGCCGTCGCCCCCGAGCACCCGCTGACGGCGCGGGGCGAGGTCTTCCTTGCCGATCTCTCTAAAGGATAGTTTGTGGCTACGCGTGAAGGATCCCTGATGCGCGAGGTTACGCACGATGTCTGCGCCCAGGCGCACTACTTCCGCGTCCGCACCCGGACACTCACACCGATCAGCGGGTGCGCTACCTGGCGATCAAGGACGTTCCAGCAGTGAGCGGGGTGTTGGGAGAGGTGACCATCCGTTCTAGGAGCGTCGCATTGCGCGCGATTGCCGGGACGTTCATGGGTGCCGCGCACCCCGGAAGTGACATGGGTGGGTTGCGCAGCGAGGATGGGGTCATGGACTATCGGACTCTGGGACGCAGCGGATGCGCCGTCTCCACCTTCACGCTCGGCACCATGACCTTCGGCAGCGAGAGCGATGAGGCAGTCTCGCGCGCTCAGTTAGACGCTTTCCTTGAGGCCGGGGGCAACCTGGTCGACACCGCCGACGTCTACACCGGCGGGGTTTCCGAGGAGATTGTCGGGCGGTGGCTGTCACAGGCCTTGCCCGACGTACGTGACCGAGTGGTGCTGGCCACCAAGGGCCGCTTCCCGATGGGCGAGGACGTCAACGACGTGGGCCTGTCCCGACGGCACTTGCAGCGCGCTTTGGAAGACTCGCTGCGCCGCCTCGGGGTTGACTGCATCGACCTCTACCAGGTCCACGCCTGGGATCCGATGACCCCCCTGGAGGAGACCCTGGACACCTTGGACGGCTTCGTGCGGGCTGGCAAGGTCCGCTACGTCGGCTTGTCGAACTACGCCGGCTGGCAGGTGCAAAAGGTCATGGCGATGAGCCGTGAGCGCGGGGTGCAGTCGCCGGTCACGCTGCAGCCGCAGTACAACCTGTTGACTCGCGAGTTGGAGTGGGAGGTCGTGCCCTCTTGCCTTGACGCGGGGCTGGGGTTGTTGCCGTGGTCGCCACTGGCCGGAGGGTGGCTGACCGGCAAGTACGCGCGTGAGCAGCGACCCACCGGCACCACGCGCCTAGGGGAAGACCCTGAGCGAGGGATGGAGGCCTACGATCGCCGCTCAACGTCGCAGCGTACGTGGGACGTGGTGGACGCGTTGCGGGAGGTCGCAGATACACGTGGGGTGCCGATGGCCCAGGTGGCTCTGGCGTGGTTGGTCGACCGGCCAGCCGTGACCTCGGTCATCCTCGGTGCCCGCACCGTGGAGCAGCTGACCGGCAACCTGGCTGCCGCCGACCTGCATCTAGACGCCGCGGAGATCGACCGGCTGGACCTGGCCAGCGATCCCGGAGCCGGGGAGTATCCCTATGGGTCCCTCGCCTTGGAGCAGCGCGACAGGAGCCTGTCGACCGACTCGTAGTCCCACGCTTGCCGTGCCGGTCAGCCGAGTGACCCTTAAGCGCGAACCGGAAACGATAGTTCTCGAGCGGTGAGAGGACACGGCTCGCCTGTGTGGAGCGCGTCAAGTGGCGTTGACATGTCCATACTCCGAGGTGGGAGAACTGTTCATTGGGCAGCCGGTCATAATGAAGAGAAGAAGTTTGAAGGTCAGTCGTTCAGTTCGGAGACGGCGGTTTTGGCCGTGCGTCCGACCCCGAGGATCGTCGCCGACCCCGGGCAGCCACCTGGTGTGGGTTGATCATCGAGAATGACGAAGTCGCGACCGGCCCGCTTCAGGTAGTAGCCGGTCGAGAGGGCGGCCTGACCGCCGCCGATCACGACGACATCAACGTTGTTCACCAAGCACTGTCCCTACTGGACGAGGCGCTCGACCTGCTGTTGCGTTGCCACTTCTGGGATGTCTCCTCCGGGAAGTGTGGCACGGAGGGTTCTCCATGCCCTGCCAGTGCAGTCGCTTAAAGCCGCAGTTGGCTCCCATCGTGCGCACACGTGCCTCACAACCACATGGAGCAGGGTGAGAGAATGAGGACTGCGTCTACGGGTTACGAGGGAAGGGCGGGCGCGGGTGCACGACTGCGACCTTCCGCGTTGCCGGGCCGGGCCACGCAACGCAACACGTTGAACGTACGCCGGAACTCACCTCTGGCGTCATCTGCCTACTCGGCAAGTCGCTGGTCTCCTTTGTGGCTGTTTGGGACGCAACGGGGCCAAATGATCGCCACGGGTGCGATGGCTGTGGCGGGTGCATTGCCCGGCAGATGGAATGGACTCAAGCCGTTCTTGACCTTCGTATCGCCCCTGACGATGGCGGAAGGCACCCTGGTCCTCGCCGTCACGGGGTGTGCCGCACACGGCACCAGCGCGGCGCCCCCGTCGCTCTCGTCGGAGCGGCGCTGGTCACGGCCACCGCGTTGGCAACGTAAGCCCACCAGTGGCATCGTCCCGGCGACGTGATCTCCTCAGGTCTCGCGACGGTGCCCGACCGAAGAACGCCATCACGCCCACGCCTAACGGCACGAAAGCCAGGCATACAACCGGTACGTGGTACCCGCCGGACAGATCGCGTCCGATCGATAGAACTAGCGGGCCCGCTGCCGTTGAAGCGAGGTTGATGGCCGTGGCGACCCCACGGATCGAGCCGATGTGGCGCGTGCCGAAGTAGCGAGCGAAGGCGGCTGCCTCGATTCCGCGGATGCTGCCGCCCGCGGCTCCGAGCACGAGGCCATAGATCAAGGCAGTCCACCCTGGCGTGATCGTCGGGATGAACACCAGGGCTGCGGCCATGGTGACCATCGAAAAGGTCACGAAATACTTCGGGGGTATGCGGTCGGATAGTGCTCCGGCGGCAAGGGTCGCGGCGATGCCGGTGAGCGTTTGGGGTAGGAAGTTCGCTGCCGCTTCGATAGGCGAGAGGCCCTGGGCTCCGAGAATCGATATCTGGTGGAAAGCCAGCGCCGTGCTGAGCAGGCCGGTTGCGGCCAAGCCAGCCGAGATGATCCAAAACATGCCGGTGCGTCTGGCCTCTGCCAACGTCCACGAGTCCACGTCGTATTCAGAGTGGCTGCCCGTGCTGCTGACCGTAGTGACGCGTTGGCCGCGGGGGAGGAGCAGCGCAATCGGAATGACGACGCAGAGGACGACGAGAGCCTCGAGCCGCCATACGCGCTCGATGCCGAAATCGGGGATCATCGAGGCGAGGAAAACGGGCGCCAACGAAATGCCACCCGACCCCACAGCGGTGGTGATGCCCAGGGCCAAGCCGCGTCGGTGAGTGATGGTGCGGGCGACGACCGTGGTCGCGGCGAGCGAGAGAGCTCCCTGCCCGGCCATGCGGACGCCGACGAACCCGGCAGTGAGTCCAAGGATGTCCCCGGCCAGACTGAGCACGAGCAGGAAACTGGCGAACACGACGCCGATCACCGCAGTGACAACGCGAATGCTGTAGCGGTCGAGCGCGCGTCCGACGAAGGGCAATGCTGCAGCACCAACGAGCGTGCCAATGAGATAGCTGACAGAGATTTCGGTGCGGGAGACGCCCAGGTTGGCAATCAGCGGATCGGTGAACACCGACAGTCCGGCTGTCTGACCAGGAGCAGTCATCGCCGACAAGATGCCGCCGGCCGCGACCGTTCCGATCCACGGAGCGGCAGCCGCCACGCGACTCTTGCCGCCAGACCGATACTCGACCGATGCTTCCATAATTATTTGCTGCTTCCCGTCCTGGTTGTCGATACCTCGGTGGTCAACCGCGCCGGTATGCAGTGGCATTCCGCAAGATCTTGATGCCGCTTCCCCAGTCGACATCTAGATCTAATGGCTTGGGCCGGTCAGTTTGTCTCAATCCTGTTGACGAATGCTTGTACGCGCTCCGCGGCTGCTGTAACTGTCGGTGGTAGGTCGAGTGCGCCCAACCCTTGTAGTGCCCGCTTGTAGATCCGGTCCCAGTGGAGCTGCGGGGTGACGTTCGGTGGCCACGCCTACTTGCCGCGCACCCAAGAAACGGCCACGCATGCCTCTCGAGTTTGGCCGAGTGGCCCATCGGCAAGGAGGGCCTCGACGAGTGGGAGATCGACCAGATCGTGCGCGCGGTCGTTGGTGCGCGGCGGCTCAACGGAGTCGGTTCACACGTGGAGTTTTTGCGCCGCTTGACGGGACAACGTCATACAAGGCACAGCCTCGCTAGCCGGTAGCCCTGCAAATGTAAGCGCCTCAGAGGTAAGGCGGTCATAGTGGTCGGCGTTGCCGGCTTCGGCGGACGAAACCTCGACTGGAACCGATGCGAATGGCTTGCCGTAGTAGTTCAGCTTCGCCGTGAATCGATGCGCTCGACCTGTCATGCCAGACACCTTGTCGCAGTTCAGGGAAATGCCACCTTTGACTAGGAGTACCGGGCCGTCGTCGTCGTCAGTCAAGCACGTGCGCATCATTTGCTGGTCCAGATTCATCCTTTCGTTGACGTCAACGGTCGCATCACTCGCCTGTACACAGACGTGGTCATGCTGGCCCTGGGACCCACTTTGGCTCAGGCGTGTTGGGGGGACGCGGCGTCCCCCAAACTGCGTCCGGCGCCGAGGGGACATCGCGCTATAGAGACGAATCGGCCTTGCAGTGTGAATGGCAAGTCGAGGCTGAGGCCTACGAGCTGATTGTGGGCGTGTCGGCGGAGGCGTGGGTAATGGGGCATGGCTGACGAGGCCCGGTTTTCGCCCATTGCCGAACCGGGTGAAGAACGGCCGGTTGTGGCGGAAGACACATGGCATTGGGCGTAGGGTCGCGGCGATTCAAGCTATGGGTGAGCGGATGGGCAGACCGTGCTCAGTCACGATCGCGCGCCCCGGTCCATGCTGGCGCTGATAGGTGATGCTCCGGACCGGGATCCGGTACAGAGATGAGAGGGAGGCGTCGGTCAACAAATGATCGGCGTCACCGACGCGAACATCGTTGGGGCCCATCATCAGGACGACCGTATCCGCGAGAAAGAGGGCCTGATCGGGGTGGTGGGTGGTCAGCAGCACCGCCAGTCCTTGGTCGGCCAACTCGCGTACCAAGGTGAGAATTCGAGACTGATTATGCAGGTCCAGACCGGTTGAGGGCTCGTCCAGAACAAGGTTGGGGCAGTCGGCCGCGATAGCCCGTGCGATCAACACCAGTTGCTGTTCTCCCCCGCTGAGAGTGGGAAACCGGCGGTGGCGCAGGTCTGAGATGCCCACTCGATCCAGGGCTGCCTCGGCCGACTCGACATCCGCGTGGCGGGGAACGCCGAACATCCCTATCCGGCGGGCGCGGCCCATCAGGACCATGTCGATCACCCGATACGCGAAGGCGCCAGCCCTGGCTTGGGGCACGAAGCCGACCTCTCCGTCGCGCCGGACGGTGCCTTCGCCTGCGTCCAGGAGTCCGGCGGCGCATCGCACCAGGGTGGTCTTGCCCGTGCCGTTAGGACCCAGTACGGCGGTCGTGGTGCCCGGTTGCACGACTAGATTCACACCACGGAAAACCCAATCTCCGCGCCGGTAGGCGAAGCCGACCTCGTCGAGTTCAAGCACGGTCCCACACCCTGTCCCGGTGCCGCCTCAGCAGCACCAGGAAAGCGGGAGCTCCGATCAGCGCCGTCAACACTCCAAGCGGTATTTCTGCTGCGGTCACACTGCGTGCCAGTGTGTCGACAACCACCAGGTATGTGGCGCCGAGCAGAAAGCTGACCGGCAGCAGGATCCGGTTGTCCGGGCCTACCCACATCCGCGCCAGGTGCGGAATGACCAAGCCCACCCAGCTGACGACACCACTGACCGCCACGGCACCAGCGACGACCAGGGCGGCCGCGCTGAGCACGACCCAACGCAATGGCCCGGGACGCACTCCCAGCGAGGCAGCATCCTCATCACCCAACGAAAGGACGTTGATCCGCCATCGCAGCAGGACCAGCAGCCCCGCCCCGGCCAGGATCGGTGCCACGGCGATCCCCACCTTGGCGAAGGTCGCGGTGGCGACGCTGCCCAACAGCCAGAACACGATGGCCGGAAGTTCGGTGTAAGGGTCGGCTAGGTAGGTCACCAGTGACACCAGCGCGGAGAAGAGTGACCCGGTCACCACTCCGCCGAGCACCACCATCAGCATGGGTGTTCCGTGGCGGGTGACCGTGACCGCAAACAGCACACCGAGTGCCGCCATCCCGAAAACAAAGGCGCTACCGACCAGCAGCAAGGACCCTCCCCCGAGCAGCAGCGCCAGTGCCCCGCCCAAGGATGCCCCGGAGGAGACCCCGATGATCTCCGGACTGACCAGGGGGTTGCGGAAGGTGGCCTGCAGTGCCGCCCCGGCGATGGCCAGACCGCCACCGACGAGCAGGGCCAAGAGGACCCGGGGCAGCCGGACCAGGATCACCACATTGGTTTCTGTCGTCCCGTCCAGGCTGGTAGACGTGAGCGAGGAGATGAGGATCTGGACGACCCGCGGGGAGGACACCTCATATCGGCCGATTCCGAGCGCCACCACACAGACGAAGACCAGGAGCAGCGTGGACAGCACGGGCGGCGTGACCCCGCGAACGCGCGGTGTGCTCGTCCGATAGCTGCTGCTCCGAGCACTACCCGGCCGCCGCAGCGTGGGAGCACGTTCACGAAGCATGGAACTGCTCGTAGTGAGCAGACGAGGCGTTTTCCTCACTCCAGAGCATCGTGTCGATCTGAGCCGGCGTGGGCTCGCGGCCGTAGAGAAAGGCGAACTGCTCCACGATGTCGTCGCGCAAGGCCGGGCCTGCTGGGGCGTCGGCCGGGAAGGCCAACTGGGACAGCCATCGCCACATCAGTGGCGACTCCTGACTCGGCGGGTCCCACCGATAGCCACCGAGGGGGACCTTATAGACGCGGCGCGCCTGCACCGCGCTCAACCCGGCCCAGACCTGGTCGGAATAGAGGTCCTCGGGCAATGCAGCGTCGAAGTTGCCTAGCAAGACGATATCCGGATCCCAAGCCAACACTTGCTCCCGCCCGACGCCGACCATCCCGGACCCGGGTGCTCCGCCGTCCCCGGAGGCGACGTTGGTGCCTCCGATCAGGTCGATGTAGAAATCGTTGTAGGTGTCGTTGCCGGCAACCTTCAAGCCGTCCGCGAATCGGTTGAAGTACAGAACACGTGGGCGCGGCCCACTCCGGCCGGTGGGGTCGAAGGACTTCAGACTGGCGTCCATCCGTGCGTTCATCTGCGCACCGCGCTCGGGCTTGCCCAGGACGGCGGCGAAAAAAGTGATCCAGGTGGTGAGCTCCTGCTGTCCGCCGTAGGTGAGACCAGCGACCTGCAGCCCGGCATTCTCCAGTGGAGCGATCAGGTCGTCGCCGAGATTGGCCCACTGCAGCACTAGGTCGGGCTGCAGCGCCAACACGCTCTCGACGTTGGGAGCGAACTCTTGGCCGGCAACCCCGTGCTCGATGTCCAATGTCTCTGGAAAAAGTTCTCCCATGATGCCGTCTCGCATCGCGGCCCACGAGGCCTCGTGCATGCCAGCCAGGTGCTCGCTGCTCTGGTCGACGGCCACCAGCAGGGCTGCGGCCGGCATCGGCAGGGTCACGATCCGGGTGGCAGGTCCAGGCAGGGAGATCTTCTCGCCGCGCTGGTCGGTCACGGAGATGGCGGTCGGGTTTTCGGTCCGATCGCTTCCGGCAGGGCTCGCCGCATCTGAGTCGCGTGTTGCGCCGCAGGAGCTCGAGAGAGTGGTGGCACCCGCGAAGGTGACCAAAGTCGCCCCCCGCAGGAAGGAGCGACGCCCCATACTTGCGTCGCCCGCGCTCACCGTTGCCCCAAGATCGGCGGGACGATGGATCCGGTGCCTGGGTCGTTGACGATCTGCAGGTGGCGCTCGGTGTAGGCGTGCAAGTACCTCACCTGGGACTCGTTCAGGCGGTCGCAGACCCACTCCCAATGCAGTGAAACCCAGTCACCCGGTTGGCACGGGGCGACCATACCGATGCCATCGACCGACGCAGAGACGGTCTCAGTCTGCGCTGGGCCCAGCTCGAGCCGGGCTCCGTCCCAGGTCAGCGGTCGACTGCGGACCACCACTTGATCGCCGAGCACGGATTCCACCTGACCCCAGCGAATCCGGCACCGGTCCAGGACGGTGAGCGCGTGTGTTGCCTTGCGGCGGTCGGTGAGCAGGCCGGTGTACGGGTAGATGCAGAACACGGCGAAACTGTGGTGCGGCACACCGCCGGCAAGGACCCCGCCGGTGAGGTTGGAGAATTCTCGACCGGTCATGTGCCGAAAGCGTTCTTGCATCGACGTGCCGATGTCGCCCGTCGCGATCCGGTCCAGCCGCGGGCTACCGATCCAGTAGGCCTCGACAACCCGGCGGTCCAGCGGGTCTTTCAGACCGGTCGCGCCAGCGATCAACTGAAGGTAGGGCCAAGCGCCGGCGAATTGCTGGGACAGCGCCCGCAACCCGCCGTCGTCGACGCCCGCGACCGCATACCCCCAGAACTCCGCGTGGTCGGCCGGTCCGCAGAAGCCGCGAGCGTTCGGCGGGAAGGCATAGCGGGCAAACAGCACCGGCCCAGGAACGGCCCGAGTCAGCAGGTCATGCATGGCCGACCTCCTCCTTGCCCGATGTCGGAGGGCGGTCCGTGGAGGCAGTGGCAGCCGCCGGCATAGGGCGGCCAACCAACTGCAGTCCATCAAGGGCAACCGTTGCCCCTGCCTGATCGGTTCGTTCGATGGCGAAGCCCATATGGATCATTAACCACTCGCCAGGCTCGACCGGTAGGTCGTCGAGCATGCCGAGATTGATCGGCCGTTGGACCCCCAGCACATCGACCAACGCCAGTTGGTCGGCGTTGCCCGGCAACATCCGCACGACCTGACCGGGGATCCCGAGGCACATCTCAGCCCACCCCCAACGTCGCCATCAGGGTCAAGACGACCTCAGAAGCTCGCGGCACGGCGGCCTGGACCGGCGGAGTGAGGTCGATGCCTTCATCCAGACTGAGCGACTGAACACCGACCACCCACGTCGGCGGCAGGGTCCCGCCGAGGTGGCGCACACTGGCCAACACCGCAACGGGAGCCATGCCGTGCGGGTCGACATGGTCGGAGCCCAGGTCATCCTCACCGACCTCGAGCACGGTGAGGTCACCAGGGGCGGACCTGCCGGCCAGCGCGTCGATGACAATCAAGGCGTCATACCCGTCTAGCAGGTCATAGGCTAGGTGCAGGCCGCGAATGCCGTAGTCCACGACCCGGACCTGCGGCGGCAGATCGGGTAGCGCGGCCATGTGCCGAACCACGGCGGGACCGAAGCCGTCGTCACCGAAGAACATGTTGCCGATCCCCGCCACCAGCACCCGCTCAGGTCGGCGGGCCGAACTGTGCTGGGTCAGCGGTGCTTCGGTCATTTCCGTCGGGTGCACCAGAACCTCTCTTGGCGTGCTCACATCGAGCGGATCTTCAGGTATCTACGGACGTCGGGGACAGACTGCACACCGACGACAACGGCGATTCCGGCGATAGCCGCAGCGAGTGCGGCGGTGGCCATTCCTAGCGTTTTCATCTGGGGCTCTCCTCTCTGTGTGATGGCTGACTCTGCGGGCCGAGGGGCTCGATTTCCTCTGGGCCGAAGTAGAAGTACCGGCCGGAGGAGTCGTGCAGGTCCGCAGCCGGGTCATCGACCAGAACGAGCGCGACGTGCACGGCACCGTCCAGGTCTTGCAACACCGCCGTGACTCGCGCGACTTGGTCGGCGAAGAAGAGGTCTTGAGCATCAGCCCGCCTGGATGGGTGGACCCGCACGAGGCTGCCTCGGCTGACCGCGACCCCATCGACCAGCACCGAATCGGTGTCGGGGTTGACCTGGGCGTCTGCTTCCGGGTCCCACCACGGCACTCCGCCGGTGTCGAACAGGCCCGCGCGCAATGGCTCAACGGAGTCACTGGACGCCGGCGCAGACGCGGGCTTGGGCGCAGGCTCAGGCTCGGTATGCGGGTCGCGGAGTATGCCGTGCAGTTGCTGCAGGTCATTCAGCGTCATTGCCTCGCAGCGATCGATCACTTCACGTGCCCGCGGATCGGTTGCGCGCGCCTCGGCCTTCTCCTGCTCGGTCATCGTCAGCACGCGCAGGGTCAGGATTTCGTCGATTTCGGTGGCATCGAACATGGGCCCTCGACTTTGCTGCGCCACGGCTGGGTAGTCGTAGAGGATGATCGGGGCACCGAGGATCACGTCAGCTGACTCGGCCGGGCCGGCGAGGACTGGCCAGCATCGGTGCTGCTGGCAGTGGGCCGCAGCCTCGGCCGCCTCTGCCGGGGGGTCGATCACGGAGACGAAGTCTGCGCCGACGGCGCGCAGGACCATGTGGGCACCGATCAGCGAACGTTCGATGGCGGCCTGCTTGTCCACAACCAGGTCCTCGTCGGCGTTGTGCACGGTCACGCTCAGCCGAACGAGACCCTCGACAACCTCACCGCAGCAGCGCACCATCGCCTTCAACGGGTGACGGGTGCGCACGATCCGGCCGGCTACGCTGCCGTCCGCTTCGAGTAGTTCTTCCACGTCTTCCCCGCCGGCGAACTCGACCGGGACTTCTCTCGGCTCCAGGGGCGTGGCCGCGGGCAGGGCGACTGCACACTCGACCGCCTCTTCCCAACTGAGGACGGTCCGTCCGTTGACGCTGAGATTGGCCACCGACCGGAACTCGCCGTTCGCGCCGCGCGCCTGCACCTGTCGCACCTGGAGTTGGAGACATCGCAGGTGCACTTGCACGCTCGTCTGCCCGTCTCGCTGCTTCAGCAGGCACTGGATGGACATGCTCGGCTCCTCACCGAAACTCTCGGCCACCGCCCCTGGGGGGCCGAGCACGCCAAACTGCCAGCGGGCCTGGTTCTTGCCTGAACTGGCTCGGTAGGGATAGAGCAGATACCCCTCGTAGAGCACGGCGTCGGCGACCGCGCGCACCTGTTCCAGCGCGTCTGTGTCCACGGTCTCTTGACTCATCGGGCCCGCTCTTGCTGGGACGCCAGGAGTGCCCGGACGCTCTCCTCCCAGGAGGTGTGTCCCTGCCGAGCCCGGTAGTCGGCCAGCGAGTGCAGGACATCATGGTCCAAGCGCAGCCAGCCGGTGTTCGGGAAGTAGCAGGTCATCGTCTCTTGCCACGCCTGCACCGGGAGTTGGTATGCGGCTTCGCAGTCCCACGGCACCTGCTCGACGCTGAAGCCGTTGTCGCCTCGGGTGAAGACTGTGCCCGAGAACAGCAATCTCAGCGGCACTGTGCCAGTGCCGATGGCGTGCAGATAACGCGACCCGACGACGTCGAAGTCGTACGTGCACGGCAGCACGAGGTCGGTCTCGGTGACGTCGGTGAATCCTTGGACCGTGGTGTTGCATTGCATCCAGAGGAATGGGCGCAGGGTCTGTGCCCATCGATCCTGAGTCCCGAACAGCCCGCGCAGACGGCCCTGCTCGAGGTCGTCGTAGTGACGGCGCTGCGGCTCGATCCGGACCTGGCAGCGCAAGGCGATGGCGTGGATCCGTTGACCGGTTGTTTCCTCGATCCGCAGCCGTGCGGTCAGTTGGGGCGCCACGGCATACGGCTCCGGCACGATCTGGAGCACCGAGAAGCTGTAGCCGCTCATCGGTCCCTCGGCTCATCGGTTGAGACAACCTGCTTGGCGCGTTTGCGTATGCCGGAGAAGAAGGTGTCCATGGCGGCGCGGGCTTCGCTGCCGCCGTCGAAACCGCGCCACAGCATCCGCAGTTGCCCGACGAGTGCGTAGCAGGCGTCAATCGGAACGAGGAAACAAGCGTGCGCGGCGCCGTCGCTCTCTTCACGGACGAGCAGGATGGCCTCGACGTCGGGTCGGACCTGGCTTAGCCCTGGATGGGCGGCCACGATGCGCTCCCAGGCGTCCAGCGGCAACTCGGACTCGGTGGCTCCGGCAGGACCGGGGTAAAAGGCGACGTTTCGCTCTTGCGCCGAGTTGCGAAATAGAAAGGCCAGCCCCACGGGGATCTGCATCTCATCCCAGGCGCCGGATTCGAGAGTGAAGTCGCGAAACCAGAGGTAGCGGTCAGGCACCGCCCGATAGCGTAAATGGGCGTGCTCGTCGGCGAAGAGCAAGTAGCAGGGGCGACAGGCGCAGAGCAACGCCCGGCTTTCCACGTTGACGACGTGCTGGTGTTCTTCGCTCAACGCTTCGGCGCACATCTCGCAGCGCTCCAGCGCCGGCCTTTGGGGCCGAGTGGCCGTGATGCGACGTAGCGTCGCGGCGGAGGATCGCCCAGGCACGCTCATGCCGATACCGGTGCCGGCAGCGCGATCGAGGTCACGTCGTGCTCGGTGAGCAGCGGGAGTGGGGTTAGGTGCAGGCTGTCGTCGTCGAGGCAGGTGCCCGCACGGCGCACGTCGTAGTGCGCGTGGCAACTAGGGCAACTCAGCACGGCCTCGCCTACCGCTGCCCCTAGCCTGCGGGCCAGCACGGCTCCGCTCAGTGAGGATTCACATCGGGCGCAGCGATCGAGGAAGGCGAACAGGTCATCGCCGAGGCGGCAGACGAGCACCGGCGGGCTTATGGTGCTCAACGTGGACACTGATCCCGACTCCAGCGCTGCCACGTCCGGCACCGGCTGCCATATCGAGCCTTGATCGACGTCGAGGGTGTCCAGCCGCGAGCGCAGGGAACTCACCGGGATCACGCCCAAGGCTTGCTCCTGGCTCGCGGTGTCATCGACGGTGATCGCCGTGACCTCCGGGGCCGCGCTCTCGATGGCACCTTCGACGGCCAACTTAAGGGTGACCGAGGAGGACGGGCAGCCGTCACAGCTGCCCAGCAAACGCAGGTGTACCACGCCCTCGTCGGTGATCTCCAGCAGTTCGACATCGCCGCCGTGCGATCCCAAGTACGGGCGGACGTTCTTTAGCGCCCCCTGCACGCGAGTCGCCACGTCATACGGATGGAGTCCGTGCACCAGCAACAGGCTGGCCACCAAGTCATCTTTGGCCAGGGCATCCAACGTGGCGGCGTCGAGGTGTCCACGCTCGTGGAACAGGGTCAGCAATCGCTCCAAGCCAGCGCCGTAGAGGTCCGCGACGAGCCGGACGAGTTCTTCGGCGCGTTCACGCCCGGCGGCACCACCGGTGGCACCGGCGCTGATGAGGGTTTCGATGCGCTCTCCGGCGGTGAGCCAGTCCTGGGCTGCCGGTTCGTTGCCGGGCTCCATCGTTCATTCGCTCCCCGCGGATTGGGTGGGGGAGTGCAGTCGCTGGACTTCCTTGCCTCCGCCGAGGTACATGTGCACCCCACAGGGCAAGCAGGGGTCGAAACTCCGTACGGTGCGCATGATGTCGATGCCCTTGAAGTTGTCCTGGTCGTTCTCCTCGAAAATCGGCTGACCCTGAACCGCATCCTCGTACGGTCCCGGGGTGCCGAACGAATCCCGGGGGCTGGCATTCCACGGAGTAGGCGGGTATGGGTGGTAGTTCGCAATCTTGCCGTCACGAATCACCATGTGATGCGACAGCACACCCCGCACGGCCTCGGTGAACCCGCAGCCGACGGCTTCTTCTGGCACCTCGAACTTCTCCCAGGTCTTGGTCCGCCCGGCCCGGATTTCGACCAGTGCCTGCTCAGCGAAGTGCAGCGCGGCAGCCGCGGCGTACGCCTGGAAGTAGGTGCGGGCCCGGTTGCGCTCCAGGGTGTTGCTCCACTGCGGGATCTTCCACTCCAACTCCACCGGGCCCTTGAGCGCGGTTTTTGGCAGGTTGATCTTGACGCTGTGCCCGGTGGACTGGACGTAGCCGATATCGACCAGACCGGCCAGCGCCGTGGTCCACAGCCGCGCGATCGGGCCACCGCCGGTGTCCAGGGCCAGGTGATCTGTGCCGTCGAACCACCGCGGTGACATGACCCAGCTGTACTTGTCGTCCATGTCCCGCCGCTGCGGCTGCGGGTTGGTGTGCTGGTTCCAGGGGTGACGGCGGTCGACCGGGTTGCCCAGCGGGTCGTTCTTGACGAACATCTCCTGGCCCTCCCAGTCCTGGTAATAGGACGAGCCGAGCATGATCCGGATGCCGAGGTTGATCTTGACCAGGTCTGTGGTGATCAACTTGCCGTCGACGACTATGCCCGGGGTGACATACATCTTGCGTCCCCAGTTGGTCATGTCCTTGTACTCGAAATTGCAATGCTCGGGGTCCTGGAAAGAGCCCCAGCAGCCGAGCAAGATTCGGCGTTGACCGACCTGTTCGTAGCCAGGTAATGCGTCGTAGAAGAAGTCGAAGAGATCGTCGTGCATCGGCACGACTTTCTTCATGAACTCGACGTAGCGCATCAGCCGGGTGAGGTAGTCGGTCATGAGTTGGATCGTGGCGACGGTGCCGACCCCGCCCGGGTAGAGCGTGGACGGATGGACGTGCCGTCCCTCCATCAGACAGAACATCTCGCGAGTCATTCGGCTGACCTGCAGAGCCTCCCGGTAGAACTCACCGGTGAAGGGGTTGAGCGAACGCATGATGTCGCCGATGGTTCGGTAGCCGTGGTCGCCGGCGTGCGGGGCTTGCGTGTGGTTGGCCTTCTCCAGGACTCCGGGGTTGGTTTCCGCCACCATCCGCTCGCAGTAGTCGACCCCGACGAGATTCTCTTGGTAGATGGTGTGGTCGAACATGTACTCGGCGGCTTCGCCAAGGTTGACGATCCACTCCGCGAGGTGTGGTGGCTTCACGCCGTAGGCCATGTTCTGTGCGTAGCAGGAGCAGGTGGCGTGGTTGTCGCCGCAAATCCCGCAGATCCGGCTGGTGATGAAGTGGGCGTCGCGCGGGTCTTTGCCCTTCATGAAGATGGAGTAGCCGCGGAAGATTGAACTGGTGCTGTGGCACTCGGCGACGACCTTCTGCTTGAAGTCGATCTTGGTGTAGATGCCCAGGCTGCCGACGATTCGAGTGATGGGATCCCAGGCCATTTCGACAAGGCCATCCGAGCCTTGGCCTTTAGTGCTGGGGTTGGGAATCGTCGATGTCATGACGCCGCCTTCTTGTATCGGGTCGGTCCTACGCTCGGGTCGGTCTTTACCAGGTCCGGGTCGCGCCGGTGGTCAGCTCGGCGCCGGGATGGCGCCACTTCGGCTCCTCGTCCAGGATGTGGGTGGTGATCTTGCGCAACTTGCGGATGGTCTTGCCGTATGGCCCCACTGCTGCCGTTGAAAGCTTGCCCCCGGGAGGTTCGTCCATGAAGGGCATGAACTTGTCCGGGAAGCCGGGCATGGTGCAGCCGATACAGATGCCGCCGACGTTGGGGCAGCCCCCGATCCCGTTCATCCACCCACGCTTGGGAACGTTGCACTTCACGACCGGCCCCCAGCAGCCGAGCTTCACGATGCACTTGGGCGAGCCGTACTCGGTCGCAAAGTCTGCCTGCTCGTAGTAGCCCGCTCGATCACAACCCTCGTGCACCGTCTGCCCGAACAACCAGGTGGGGCGCAGCGCCTCGTCTAGTGGGATCATCGGTGCCTGACCGGTGGCCATGTAGAGCAGGTAGGTCAACGTTTCGGAGAGGTTGTCCGGTTGAATCGGGCAACCGGGAACGCAGACGATCGGGATATCCGCCTTCGATGTCCAGTCCCAGCCAAGGTAGTCCGGCACTCCCATCGCACCGGTGGGGTTGCCGGCCATCGCATGGATTCCGCCGTATGTCGCGCAGGTACCGACCGCGACGACAGCAGTGGCCTTGGGCGTGAGCCGGTCCAACCACTCGCTGGTCGTAATCGGTTGGCCCGTGTCCGGGTCGTTCCCGAAGCCAGACCAGTAACCCTCGTCGTGCAGTTTCTCGTTGGGTATCGAGCCCTCGACCACCAGAACGAACGGCTCGAGTTCGCCTCGATCGGCCTTGCGAAACCACTCGAGGAAGTCATCGACGCCCCCGGTCGGCCCGCATTCGAAGTCGATGAGCGGCCAATGCATGGCCACTTGCGGCAAACCGGGTAGGGCGCCTAGAGCGATCTCCTCGATGCTGGGTTGGGTTGCCGCAGTCAGGGCTACGGAGTCCCCATCGCAACTGAGCCCGGCGTTGATCCACAACACGTGGATAAGCGTTTCTTCGGCCTTGATGGCCTCAACTGTCGGCATCGTCGCCTCGTTCCTGGCGAGTTCGCACGGTGGCCCTCGCCGGATGTTGCCGGGGCCGAGATGTTCGACCTACTTGCGCAACCCAGGAATGTAGCATGCCCCTGATTCCGGTCGGTGTCAAGGGTCCTAACGCGAGGTGAATCCCCTCCTCAGACAGTGTCCAGCCAGTCGTACCAGTCCTGCAGATTCGATCCGTCTCGTACCGATATCGGCAAGATCCGCAGGTCAGGTTTCAGATGGCGGGCATCGGTAGCCAGCCTGTTTAGGTCGAAATCGACGTAGGGCAACAGGTCGGTTTTGTTCACCAGAACAAGATCGGCAGCGGCGAACATATGCGGGTACTTCAAGGGTTTGTCGTCGCCCTCTGTCACCGAGATGATCACCACCTTGGCCCGCTCACCCAGGTCGAACAACGCCGGGCAGACCAGGTTGCCGACATTCTCGAGCACAACAATGCTCTCGGCTTCGGGGTCGAGAGCCTCCAGGCCCCGCTGGACCATCGCCGCATCGAGGTGGCAACCCGAGCCGGTGTTGATCTGGATGGCTCGCGCTCCGGCGTCGCGGATGCGTTGGGCGTCGAATGTTGTCTCTTGATCGCCCTCGATCACGCTGATCCGCCGGCCCAACTGCGCCTCGCGCACCGTGCGCTCCAACAGCGACGTCTTGCCGGCCCCTGGCGAACTCATCAGGTTGACGGCGCAGATGCCCTTCTCGGCCAACGATGTGCGGGTGCGATTGGCCAGTTGGTCGTTCTTGGCCAGCACCCGTTCCTCCAATTTGAGGGTATGGGTGCGGTCCCGGTGCTCCGGGTCCTTCTTCGGATGCGGATGGCTGTGGTCGGACACAGCACCATGACGCCCCGCGTCTTCGACCCGGCTCTCACCCGGACCGCATCCACACGTGGCACACACGACTAGCCCTCCACCCGTACCGTCGCGACATCGAGCTCTCGACCAGAAGTTACTTCTACATCGGCGCTTCCACAGGGACACAGCAAGATGAGGTCGGCCAACTCCCAGTCCTGCCCACAGCTGCGGCAGTGCGCCGCGCCGGGTGGCTGCTCGATCTCCAGCGTAGCCCCGTCCAACGGCGTGCCTACAGTTGCCAGAGCGAAGCAGAACTCCAGCGACTCGGTGACGACTCCCGCCAGTCGGCCAACCCGGATCCGTACCGTGTCCACCGGACGCCCTCCAGTCTTTGCGCTGACCATCTCGACGATGGCCTCGGCGATCGACAGCTCGTGCATGGTGGCTCCCGTCTTCAGGGTTGCTTACACTACCGTGGCGCGCACAGTAACGTGGCGGACTGAGGGGCTACCGGGGTTACAGCGAGGCGACGGGGGCTTCGTAGTTGTCCAAGCAACAACTGGCTAGTTTCGAGGAGGCGACGCCCAGCCGCCCACCGGTGACCCCGGCCACACCTGTCCACGCGCTCGTTCACCCGGATGTGGAACCAACTCGCCGACTCCGGTGACCCCGGGGTCCAAATCCTGCTGGCCTACACAGTCAAGGAGAACCTGCGCCAACTGCTCGACCTGGCCGGCACCAACCCGGACCGGGAGGTCATCTCCACCGGCTGTACACGTTCTACGACCAGGCCGCAGCCTCCCGCGCACCCGAAGCGCACCGCCTCGCCGCGACGATCAAGACCTGGTGGCCCGCCATCGAAGCCGGCATCATCACCGGGTACTCCAACGCACGATCAGAGGGCTACAACCGGCTAGCAAAACACCAAGGCCGCAACGCCTTCGGATTCCGCAACGTCACCAATCGCCGCCACCGCATACGATGGGCCTGCACCCCCCCAACACCGGCGGGTCACAGCCAGAACCACCCAGTTGCCCGCTCAAGTCTGAAGAGCCGTTTTAGACTCATCCGCGACTGGTCTACGTGCGCACACTCAGCCGCTCGAGCGGAACATTTCTACCGCCCGCGGTCTTGGAGTTTGTGGAGCGTGCGGCCGGATGTGTTCACTTTTGGAGCAACTTTTTGAGCGCTGCTGCGGGCACCGTCGACCATGCGTGTCCCAAACGCTGGCGCAGAGGCGTGGGGAGTAACCTTTTGGCTACATCGTGACGCAAGTCACAATAATCCTTGGAGGCTCCCGTGAAACGACCACTCATCCTCGCCCCTGCTCTTGTCTTGTGTCTCTTCCCCCTCGGCGTGGCCGGGACCGCTCACGCCCAAGACGTCGACAACTCGTTCGTGGTTGAGCTGACGGGTGAGGCGGAGGTGCCCGGCCCCGGAGACTCCGACGGCACGGGCACCGCGACGCTGACGATCGACGCCGAAAAAGCGACCATCTGCTACACGCTGGAAGTGGCCGACATCGCCGATGCCGCCGCAGCGCATATTCACGAGGCCGGCTTCGGCGTGGCTGGGCCCGTCGTCGTGGAGTTAGAAGCGCCAGCATCGGGTGAGTCCTCCGGCTGCGCGGACGTCGAGCAGGATCTGGCAACGGACATCCTGGATGACCCGGGTCAGTACTACGTGAACGTGCACAACGCGGACTTCCCCGACGGTGCTGTCCGCGGCCAGTTGACCCAGATGCCGACCGGTGGTGTCGCCACCGGCGCAGGAGGTACCGCCGCGGACGACAACTCCACGATCACGATGATCAGTGCTGCCATCGCACTACTCGGTCTGACTGCCGCGGGGGCGGTCGCGACCCGCCGCCACCGGGCGTAGCGGACACCCACGAAGCCCCGGTGACGGCACTTTCAAAGGCGCCGTCACCGGGTCCACCAAGCACCGTTCAGCCTGGATCCGCCGAATCTTTAGGACTGATGGCTGGGGTTATGACACACGAATGCCAACGGGCCGATGGTTGTGCTCGAAACCCTTACCGGCGCGACCTTGTCACGGTTGATCGAGTCCGACTTCGCAACCGGTATGGCTACCGGTGATGT
>JAABUN010000939.1_pt1 | contig 70481 bp, 67 predicted proteins | sample 5559311 | NCBI WGS metagenome assembly JAABUN01 (sample SAMN10711877, study PRJNA513370) | rock metagenome | isolation source: Antarctica rocks | place: Antarctica: Victoria Land, Siegfried Peak sud | reverse complement strand
AGAATGGAAGTATCATTTTCAACTGATAGGTCTTGTTGACAAAATTTGACCTATCTTTTTCTACCATCATTCGGTCAAGTCTATACGTGATAAGGTTTTTGGAGTGCTTGTCACCCCCTCAGGTCAGTTACTCTCAAATTTGTATCAGTTAATTCAAATCTTTCCCTGCGATCGCAAGTTGAAAACACTTTGTATCCAAGCGTGAACAACGGATAACGCTTCGCTCATAATTGATATTGATGAAGATGGAATTTGGGACTTTGTTTGTAGTGGCGGCTCGACTTATCATTAGATCGACTTGTTGTTGAGAAGATTGGAAGCTTTTTGTTAAATGCGATCGCTCTATCAAAGCAATGTAAAAAATGTTAACTACCAGCGTACTCGGTAAATTGGCGTTTGAAGGCAGAATGAAAGCCGATGATAATATCGGACTTAGGTACGCCCATTTCTACAAGTTCTGCGGCGATGTCATTTTCTGTACCGTTGTGCTGAAGCCAGATTTTTCCATCCTTAATATCTAAGTGCAAAATACACCCATAAACTTGCCTTTCGCCCTGCGAGCCAACATGGACTATTGGCATTATTTGGGCTGCTGTAGCAAAATTTAAGACATTAATATAACCGTTCTTTTGCTGCACTAATTGGTAAAAAACTGATTGCAGGCGATCGCTAATGTCTTTTTGATATTGTTTTCGTAATCCCCTAATTATCCATCCCCCTGCTGCCATCAATGGCACGCCGAAAGCTATTCCACCTATAACCGTATCTAAACTCTCCCTTTCTTCTTGGGGAGTTTCATCTTTGTCTACTAATCCGCCAATCGCAATCATTAAGCAAAAAAAGCCCAATGATAAGAGTAAACCTGCTCCAACTTTTTTTAAAATTTTCATAATTAATTGTGCAAGAGCGAGTGGATCTTGCACAATTTTAACTTTATTTGCGCGTAGCTTCTAAAATGCGAGAAAAGTAAAAGCTAGTCTTAGTCATTGCTTGTCTTTGGACTGCAAAACCGTTACTTTCCAGAATTTTTATAATATCTGCTTCGCGGTGTAAGTAAGCGCGAGTTGCTTTGCTTGCGCCAGGGAAAAAACTACCAATCTTTTTTAGCAAGCTCAAAACCACAGTTTTCGGAGCAAAACTCAGAATTAGCCGCGATTGTGCCATAGAAGCGAGGTGAGAAATCATTTTATCTGCTTCGTTTTGGGGATAATGAATCAAAACATCTAAACAAGTTACCGTGTGATAGTCACCGCTTAGAGTTTCTAAGTCTTGGACAGCAAACTTAAGTTTATCTGTATTACCTAGTTCAGCCTCGGCTCTTGCTGTTGCTTCAGTAACCATTTTCTCAGAGATATCGCTGCCATAAACTGTCGCTCCAGCTTCGGCTAGAGGGATGCTCAAGCTGCCTACACCACACCCCGCATCGCAGATAGTCAATTGGGTTAAATCGTCGGTTTTGAGCCAGTCGAGGACGGTATTTACTGTTTGCTGGTGTCCGGTACGAATGTCTAACTGAACTTTGTTAACTTCGCCGTCGCCGTAAATTCGCAAGAAGCGATCGAATCCGGTGGAGTTAAAATATTCTTTAACAATGGTTTTATCGTCGGCTGGATTCATGAATTTAGTTTTATACTTTCCCAGGGTTTAACTTAGCATCTATCTGGGGTGGCACAGAGGCAAAAGAATCTGTTAGTCTTGCCCAGGTTAGGTTTTTAGTTGCTGAGTCGAAATGCCAACGGATTAGTTGACTAGCGATCGCGTTTTCAATACTATTAGAGATATTAATAGCAAGTCTTGGTGAACTTGTGGCGAGGGCGATCGCACTTTCTACTTCACATATACCCCATTTAACTAAATTTTGAACCCCAGTAAATAGGGGTAAAGTTGTCCCAGATAAGGTATTGTCAGATAGTCTAGCTGTACCATTGGTTACAGTTATTTGCCTTGTATCCCAAGGATAAATGCCATCAGGTAATCCCAGTGGTGCTAAAGCATCGCTAACTAGAAATAGTCCTTTTTCATAATTGCTTGCTTGAAGTAACACTTGAATCATAGTCGGACAGATGTGTTGTCCATCGGCAATTAAACCGCATTTTACAATTGGGTTTATTAAAGCTGCTCCTAATAATCCGGGTTCTCGATGATGCAAAGAGGGCATGGCGTTGAAGGCATGAGTTACCATTGATGCTCCTAATTCAAAAGCTCGTTCTGCTTGGGCTGCGGTAGCTTGGGAGTGACCTAAACTAACCGTAATACCTACAGCTTTTAAGTAAGGGATTGCTTGCTCCGTAGTGTCTATTTCGGGCGCTAAGGTAACAATCCTAACGATGTGACTATGTTCTCCCAAAATGTGCTTTAAGTTGTCAATAGTCAGTGGTAATAAGTATTCTGCTGGGTGTGCGCCGCGTTTTTCGGGGTTTAAAAATGGCCCTTCTAAATGGACTCCGAGAATTTGGGCTGTTGATTGAGTAGATTTTTGACTATCGATAAAATTAGTAAGGGTAGCAAGAACTCGTTTAATATTTTCAACAGAAGTTGTGACTAAAGTAGGGACAAAACTATTTATTCCTTGTTGCCAAAGAAATTGACAGATTTTTGATAATAATTCGCTATCTTGGGCTTGGAGGTCTGTAAATGCTAATCCTAGCGCTCCATTAATCTGTAAATCTACTCCACCCAAGGAAATGTAATCGCCACCTACATCTAATACTTGCTTTTCTACTAACAGTTTTTTTTCAGCTTTTGGTAGTCTGTGTGCAGCTTTTGATTCTTTTGCAGCTTGCGACATGGACATGATTTGAGAAACTTTGCCTTGAGTATCAACTTTAATTGTCTTTAAGCTTATACAGCTAGGTACACGAGCATTGATAATATCTAAGTTGGCGATCGCACTGTTCATTAATTTAGCCCCTAAGTCAACAAAGTTTTATTTTAGAATCAACCCCTCTTACTTCTATGAATCAACCACTGATCGGCATTATTATGGGTAGCGATTCAGATTTGCCGATTATGGCGGATGCGATCGCAATTTGTGCAGAATTTGATATATCAACGGAAGTTGCGATCGTTTCTGCTCATCGTACTCCTGCAAAAATGGTAGAGTATGCCACTGAAGCTCACAAACGTGGAATTAAAGTTATTATCGCTGGGGCTGGCGGTGCGGCGCATTTACCCGGTATGGTAGCGGCTTTGACTCCTTTGCCTGTAATTGGCGTTCCTGTACCTAGCCGTCACTTGCAAGGGATTGATTCTTTATACTCTATTGTCCAAATGCCTGCGGGTATTCCTGTGGCTACGGTAGCTATAGGTAATGCTAAAAATGCTGGTTTGTTGGCAATCCAAATTCTGGCAACTTCAAACCCAGAGCTATTACAAAAAGTGCTTGAGTATCGCCAAACTTTAGCGCAATCTGTGGATGACAAACAGGCACAACTAGCAGCAATCGGCTATCAAAAGTATTTAGCTAATCTTAATCATTAGTTTGGCGCACGCCATTCAACACGGGCTTTACTTCAGAGTCGGAAAATAAACTGCTTCCACCATTCCAGTTAAAATCGCTAATTCGTAAGTTCAAAGAACCTAAAGCCAATACTGGGTTGTAGCGCAAAGCAACGCCATAGGTGCGGCGGCTGTATTCTAAAATGTAGTCGGTGCTAATATTTTCTCCGGTATCTAGGTTGAGAGAAGCTTGGATACCAAAGCGAAAAGGGCCATAGACTTGCTGAACAAAGCCAAGTTCGAGAACTTTAGTATCTACCGTGCGATCAAATAAAAATGGCGATAGTCCCCTCCGAATATCTTGAGAAAAACTGACGTTAAAGCCCGTATAGTCAAAAAATTCTCTAGAAAAATGCCCAAACTGTCCTCGAACGCCAATTGTTCCAGTAATAGTATTTTGACTATCTCCACTACTGTAGAGGCTGCTAACTCCTTTCAATCCAGTAAACAAGCTGACGTAAGGTACTACTGGGGCGGGGGTGTATCGCAATCCTTCCGTAGGAGTAGCTGCTAAAGCAGTTCCTTGCCAAATAGTAAAGCCACGATTAAGAGCAATGCTTGCTTGCAGACGACCTAAAGAAATGCGATCGCTTGATCGTTTTACTTCTAACAAATCAGCGCGATCGCTTTCGGCATTAATCAACTGAGCGCCTGCTTGATAGCTTAAAGCAATACCTGTAGTTCCTAAAGCAATTACTGGCGAAGTCACAACACCGCCCAGGCTGCTTTGCACGGTTTGATAGCCCAAACTACCATTAAATAAGCGATCGCGGTAGCTGTATTCTACGGTCAATTGATGGGGTGTAGTAACGCTACCTATAGTTTGGTTAAGGCGCAAACTTGCCCGTAAATTGTCTTCTATTTGGCTCAAGTCTAGGCTAGTAATAGAGGCTCTACCTCTAACTTGAGTGCGTTCTCCCAGAGTTACTTGCAATTTTGACCTCAAACCATACAAATCGGGATCGAGGACGTTTCCGCCGCTTTCTAGCAGTGCTTCTTGAGCAAAAAACTGTGGAGTTAAAGTTAGCTGTACTTGTTCGTTACTAATGGGGCTAAAGTTGCGCTCAATAAACACTCCACCCCGTTCATTATCGTCTAAGCCAATTTGAAATAATCCTGGGGTAACTTCTCTTTCGGTACGATCGATTACGGTTTCATTTTTAGGAATGGGGATTGATAGCCCTTGGTCGAATACTAAACGCTGGCGAGTGGTAACAATGCGATCGCGCTGGGGTGTTTCCCTTGTTAAGGTGACTGTATCGGCTCTTAATTCGAGTTCTGGTGGCGCAAAAGGATCGTTTGTAATTGTAACATTTTGGGCTTGCCAGCCTTGGGGGTAAAACTGTACTTGCTGGGCTTTAAAGCTCAAGCGGCGAACTTCACCACTTTGTTGCGGTGAAGCAACGTTATTTATATCATTGCCTGCACCGACATTAATTCCAATTCCACCAGTAGTTGTCACATTTTGTCTGGGTTGATTGGCGGTAATGCGATCGCTTGGTGGATTTGCGCTTACTCCAGCACTGACATCGGTTGCCAAATTCAGCGAAAGGTCTTGACTGGCGCTAGGAATAAAAATCTCTCCACTAGCATTGAGTAATTCTCCAGTATTTTGCACGAAATTGTAGGTAAATCTCTCACCTCGCAAGACTTGTTCCCCTCGAGTTACGGCTACATCTCCTTGTCCTACAGCGATGCGGTTAGATAAATTAATTTGTAAATTATCTGCGTCTATCACCCCGCCGTTTAGTCTTACTACTACATTCCCTTCGGCTGTAACAATTTGTCTTTGCTGATCGTACTCTTGGCGATCGGCATTTAATTCGACAATTCGACCACTTACTGGAGCAACATTACTCGGTTGGTTTGTACTAGGCGCGGTTTCTACAGGTATCTCTATACTTTGGGCTGGTGGCGTTTCTAGATTGGGTGTGGATTGCGCTTTGGGGGGTATATTTTGAACTTCCTCAGAGATTGGAGGAGGTGCTACAGACTCTACTTGATCCGCCCTTGTTGCTTCCCTAGTGCGATCGCTGGCTAAATTGGGGACAAACAGTAGTTCTGCCTCTTTAGCGGCTTGTAAGGGAGCAGGTAGAGGTGCAGGGGTATTTAGAGTTACTACCGGACTAAGATGAGGATTTGGTTCGGAAATTAATGGCTTGAAGTCAATAGAGGGATTATTTTCTCCTTGAACTATAGGAGGCGGTGTAGGTAATGGTATTGGGTAGGGCATATTCGTTCAAACCATTAGTAGCGAATTATCAGCCCGAAAGCATGAATTTAACCACACTGGCAACCGCCTCTTAAAGTTAATTTTTGTTTATTTGTTGACAATAGACGCAAAGTGAAGCTTATTCAGAATCACGACGGCTAGGATTACGCGAAGGATCGTTTGACAAAAAGCCAAAGAAGAACATCGCTACAAATATACCAACCACAATATACACAGCTATTTTGAGAGTGACCACAGAATTTATCTCCGCAATAAAAATTAAGCAGATAGCTTTCTTATAATACCGAAAGATTAGGCGATTTTTCGGCAAGGCGATCGCACTAAAGTTAATTAGTAGATAATAAAGCGCTATAAAAACTACCTGCACAAATCTTTTTTGCCCAAAAAAGTATCAACTGTTGCCAATTCAAGGTAGAACCAGGTAAACAATAGCCATAACCACCTCTTTAAATTCTTATCAACTCATGCAGCCAATTAGAACATTTAATGTTTCTCCTTCTTTGCCATCTCGCCTAGAAAGCTTGCGCCCGTTAGCTTACAACTTACATTGGGATTGGAATGCCGAGAGCAAGGATTTATTTCGCCGCTTAGATCCCGATTTATGGGAAGTCAGCCACCACAATCCGGTTTATATGCTGGGCAATATTAGCCAAGTACGTTTGCAGGAAGTTGTAGAAGACGAAGGCTTTTTAGCCCAAATGGACAGAGCCGCACGTCAGTTAGAAGAATATTTGCAAGAGCGTAGCTGGTACGATAAACATCGGGCGCAGGAAACAGCAAATAAAGCAGATAAATATTCCCAAGAATGTTTTGCGTATTTTTCCGCAGAATTTGGTTTAGTTGATTGTTTGCCTATTTATTCGGGCGGCTTGGGAGTTTTAGCGGGAGATCATTTAAAATCGGCGAGTGATTTAGGTCTACCTCTAGTAGGAGTCGGCTTACTCTACCAGCAAGGATACTTTGCTCAGTACCTCAACGCCGATGGTTGGCAGCAAGAGCGCTACCTCAGCAATGATTTTTATAATATGCCCTTGTTTTTAGAGCGTAACGCCGATGGTTCGGAGTTGCGAATTGAGGTAGATTATCCAGGACGCAAGGTTTACGCTAGAGTTTGGCGGGTGCAGGTGGGTACTGTGCCTTTGTACCTAATGGATACAAATATTGAACCAAATAACCCTTACGATCATGACATCACCGATCAATTGTATGGTGGCGACATTGATATGCGTATCCACCAGGAAATTATGCTAGGAGTTGGTGGGGTACGAATGCTCAAAGCTTTAGGCTTGCGCGTTACAGCCTATCACATGAACGAGGGCCACGCTGCGTTTTCGGCTTTAGAACGGACGAGAATCTTGATGCAAGAAGAAGGCTTGAAGTACGAGCAAGCAAGCCAATTAGTTGCCTCAAGTAATATTTTTACAACTCATACCCCCGTACCTGCGGGAATTGACTTATTTGCACCAGATAAAACTTTGTATTATTTGGGGCATTATGCGGAAGTTTTTGGCTTATCTAAAGATCAATTTTTAGGTTTAGGGCGGGAAAGTACTGGGGATCTTACTTCGCCTTTTAGTATGGCAGTGTTAGCTCTAAAAACTGCAACCTTTGCTAATGGTGTTGCTCAGTTGCACGGAGTAGTATCGCGGGGAATGTTTAGAGCTTTATGGCAGAATTTGCCTATCCAAGAAGTACCGATTACAGCAATTACTAATGGGGTTCACGCCCGTAGTTGTGTTGCTAGTGCGACTCAAACTCTGTACGATCGCTACCTTGGCCCAAATTGGTCTTCAGCCCCGGTAAATAGCCCGTTGTGGGAACGTATAAGTACAATTCCCGACGAGGAGTTATGGCGCAATCACGAACGTTGCCGTTTAGATATGGTGGTGTTTGTCCGCGAACATTTAGTAAAGCATTTACGCGATCGCGGGGCAAGTCCAGCCGAAATTGTCCAAGCCCAAGAAGCGCTAGATCCTTCAGTTTTAACGATTGGTTTTGCCCGTCGTTTTGCTACTTACAAACGCGCTACGTTGTGGATGCGGGATTTGGAGAGATGCAAGCGGATTTTGGCAGGAAATAAAGACCGTCGGGTGCAATTTGTAATTTCTGGGAAGGCTCACCCTAAAGACATTCCTGGGAAAGAGTTAATCCGCGATATTAACCACTTTATCCGCGAACAGGGTTTGTCGAAGCAAGTGGTATTCGTGCCTAATTACGATATCCATGTAGCCCGATTATTGGTTGCAGGGTGCGATATTTGGCTCAATACTCCTCGTCGTCCCCGCGAAGCTTCCGGTACTAGCGGGATGAAAGCATCAATGAATGGTTTGCCCAACTTGAGTGTTTTAGATGGCTGGTGGGATGAAGCTGATTATGTCCGCACGGGTTGGGCGATTGGACACGGGGAAAATTACGAAGACCCCATGTATCAAGATGAAATAGAGGCAAATGCTTTGTACGATTTAATTGAGCAAGATGTAGTGCCTTTGTTTTACAACCGCGATGGGGAAGGTTTACCGCGCCATTGGGTAGCAAAGATGAAAGACGCAATTCGGCTCAATTGTCCGTTTTTTAATACTGAGCGGATGGTGCGCGAGTATGCAATGAGGGCTTATTTCCCAGCAAGCGATCGCTATCATAGTTTAAGTGTTGACCACTACGCGCCAGCCTATGAATTAGCAGAGTGGAAAGCAAATTTATCAAACCATTGGTACAACATCAAAATTGCTAGTATCGATATTTCTGATACGGCGGATGTGAAGGTAGACCAAACTATTACGGTGAAAGCAAAAATCGATCTTGCAACTTTAACTCCTAATGATATTCAAGTCCAACTCTATCAGGGTGCTATTGATGCTAATGGTGAGATTGTTGATGGCATTCCGGTAGTTATGGAGTGTCAAGAGCAAGATTCTAATGGTAGTAGTGTTTATACCGCAGAGGTTGTTTATACTCATTCTGGTTTACAGGGTTTGTCTTTGCGCGTGTTGCCGCAGCACGAATACTTGTCTAGTCCTTACGAACCCCGATTGATTTTGTGGGCTTCTTAACATAGCTTGCTTTTAACTAAACATAGCTTGCTTTAGGAAAAACCAGGAATTGGGGGGTCTGCCCCCCAAACCCCCCATTGGGGGACGAGTTGCCTCCCCCAAACCCCCTGCAAAATGTCTGTCAATATATCCGCTAGATCCTTGCCGGACTTGCATTGCGGAAATTTTAACTAAGCTCGTTATATCCTTGTTAGACTTGCCTTGCGGAAATTTTAACTAAGCTCGTTTAAATGCAATATTAATATCTCTATCCTTAATAAAATTCTTTGCCTAAACAACGCCTAGACACTCTATTAGTAGAGCTTGAATTATGCTCCTCTCGTACCTTAGCTCAAAGGTTAATCCAAGCTGGCGAAGTTAGGGTAAACGGGCAAGTTGTCGATAAAGCAGGTACAGAAGTTGACTCAAAAGCCCAAATTCAAGTTAAAGCAAAGTTGCCTTACGTCTCTAGAGGTGGCGAAAAACTCGCCAAAGCTTTATCTGTATTTGCTATCGATGTTACGGATAGAATTTGTCTTGATGGTGGCATCTCTACAGGTGGCTTTACTGACTGCTTGTTACAAAATGGTGCAAAAAAAGTTTATGGCGTTGATGTTGGCTACGGACAAGTGGACTGGGGCTTGCGTAACGACGATCGCGTAGTTTTGTCGGAACGTACCAATTTGCGACACCTTCAGCCTCAAACGTTGTATCAAGGTGTGGAAATAGCCGATTTGACCGTGGTAGATGTGTCGTTTATTTCCTTAACTAAGGTTATGCCTGCTTTGTGGCAATTGCTAGTACCGCCACGAGAGGCAGTATTGTTAGTTAAGCCACAATTTGAGGTTGGCAAGTCCCGCGTAGGTAAAAAAGGCGTTGTCCGCGACCCCAAAGACCAAGCAGATGCTATTTTTCATGTCCTGCAAGCTGCTTTAGAAACTGGCTGGCAATATCGCGGTTTAACTTGGTCGCCTCTGCAAGGGCCCGCCGGAAATATTGAGTATCTTTTGTGGCTGGGAATGTATAGCCAAACGCCCCCAATAGACCAAATGGCAATTGTCCAACTAGCGACAATGGCTCATCAAGATTTGCAAGCAAGTAGTTAAGTTGAGAGTTTTGATCGCAATTGGGAACTCTAAGATTAAGAACTAAAAAATCGAGCTTCTAACTAAAATCATGAAACTCCTAATTAATCGTTACTCAATTATTGCGATCGCAACTACTACATCTCTTTCTGTCTTCCTCCTGTTATTACGCTCTATTACTGTTGTTCCTGCTGGCTATGTAGGCGTGGTTGATAGCTTTGGCTTAGTTTCTCCTCAAGCTCTTAAGCCTGGTCTAAGTTTCAAAAATCCTTTATCCCAAGTAGTGAAGTTTTCAACTCGCACTCAGGAAACGAAAAATTAGCCCAGTCTACAATAATGCCAAAATTGTTGTAGTTGGTAGTATCAGACAGGGACAGCCTGTAATTATTCAGCCCTGAGCTAACTTCCAGCGTATTCTAAGAATGCCGCACACTCTACATGAGAGGTTTGAGGAAAGAAATCGGCGGGTTGGACTCTAACTAATTTGTAGTTTCCCTGTTGGCAAAGTAATTTTAAATCCCGTGCTAGGGTTGCAGGTTTGCAGCTAATATAAACGATTTTTTGGGGCGAAGTTGCAATTAAAGCGTCGATAACGGTGCGATCGCATCCTTGGCGGGGTGGGTCAAGCAATACAATATCTGGCTTAACTGTTAAAGCTGGGAGCGCCTTTTCTACCGAACCTAATTGAAAGGTGGCATTCTCAATGTTATTTCGCCAAGCATTAAATCTAGCTTGTTCTACGGCGGCGGCTTGTACTTCTAAACCAATTACTTGTTTAACTTGAGCAGCTAGGGGCAAACTTAACGTCCCAATGCCACAATAAGCATCCACTAACACCTCTTGCCCTTGTAAATTAGTTTGCAGCCTAATTACTTCTAACAACGCCTCTGCCGCCTCTGTATTCACCTGAAAAAATGTAGTTGGCAACATCTGAAACTCTAAGCCAGCAAATTGTTCTACTAAATAAGCTTCCCCAGCAATACAGCGAGTTTTTTCACCAAAAATAGTATTAGTAACTTTGGCGTTGAGATTGAGCGATACTCCGACTAATTTTGGGTAGCGGTTTAACCATTCTTGCGCTTGGGCTTCAAGTTCTTGTAAAGTCCAATCTGTAACAACCAATGTCAGCAACATTTCTCCGGTACGGCGACCAATTCTTAACCCTAAATGCCTTAATCTACCTTGATGGCGGGTTTCGTTGTATATCGACCAACCGCGATTGTAAATATCTTGCTTGATGTCCTTGAGTAACGGATTTAAGCGCTCATCTTGGACGGGACATTGATTTAGATTAATCAGTTGATGAGTGCCTTTTTGATAGTATCCTGCTTGGACTTGCCCTTCGGCGGATCTACTTAAGGGATAGGTAACTTTGTTGCGGTAGCCTAAAGCTGACGGTGCTGCTAAAACTGGCTCTACGGGTGGATTTGTAAATCCCCCAATTCTCTCTAAAGCTTGCACAACTTGATTAAATTTGGCTTGTAGCTGATACTCGTAAGCTACGCTCTGCCACTGACAACCACCGCATTTATCAGCAACAATGCAGCTAGGTCGCCTGCGGTGGGGGGAGCGCTCTAAGATTTCGTACAGTTTGCCGTAGCCGTATTTGGGTTTTACTCGAATCAAACGCGCTAAAATGCGATCGCCTGGTACGGTATCGGGAATAAAAACAACCCGCTCCTCAAAACGCCCTACCCCATCCCCTGTATCGCTCAAGTCGTCGATAACTACTTCAACTAAGCTACCCTGTTGCCATTGCTGGGAGTGATTTTCCGCCTCTGTAGATAATTGATTTAAAGACATAGTGTAAATTTCTCTTTATTTGTGTACATAGACTTAGTTAAACTACTAAGTGATAATTAGCGATCGCAATCATCATGAGTGTAGTTAGTCAACTAATTTTGCAAGCCGACGACGATCTTCGCTACCCCAGCACTGGCGAACTCAATACCATTAAAGAGTTTTTGGAAACTGGAGAACAGCGTATGAGAATCGCTGCAACTCTAGCCGAGAACGAAAAAAAAATTGTCACTGAAGCCAGCAAGCAGCTTTGGCAAAAACGCCCCGACTTTATCTCACCGGGCGGTAATGCTTACGGCGAACGTCAACGAGCTTTATGTCTGCGCGATTATGGCTGGTATTTGCGCCTAATTACTTACGGCGTACTTGCTGGCGATAAAGAACCGATTGAAAAAATTGGTTTAATTGGCGTGCGCGAAATGTACAATTCTTTGGGCGTTCCCGTTCCAGGAATGGTTGAATCTATCCGTTGCTTAAAAACGGCGGCTCTTAACTTAATGAGCGCCGACGATGCGGCAGAAGCAGCACCTTACTTTGACTATATCATTCAGTCAATGTCCTAAATACGTGTTAAAAAGCTTTTGTCAACATAAAATGCGTACTCTGCTAAATTTTAGCGGTGTTACTCTAACATTCTAAACTTTTAACTTTGTTCCTCACTGGTGGCGGCAACTTTAGCTTTTTGTTAAACCTCCGCCCTCAGTGAGGAAATTTTAGTATGAATCTAAACCAATTTTCAAAGCGATCGCCCAAAGCCTCTAAAGAATAGTCTGTTTCCGCACTCTGGCGGCAGTTAGCGCGGTCAATTTCGGGTAAACGAGCGATCGCACTCACTAAACCTTTTACGCTATCTGGTTCCACCAAAAACCCCGTCTTACCATCAATCACAATCTCCGCCGGGCCGCCGCGACGATAAGCAATTACTGGCACTCCGCAAGCTAAAGCCTCGATTGCCACATTCCCAAAAGCTTCTATCCAACGCGGTGTCATAATTAAGGCTTTGCAAGAGCGTAATTGCTGCTGCATATCGGTAGTAGACAAAAAACCTAAATATTCTATCGGTGCATTTGGGTAAGATTGACAAATCTTTTGCCAGTAGTTTTCATCTTGGATTTTACCCATAATTTTGAGGGGAATATTAGCTATTTGCGCCGCTTCTACCGCATCTTCTAAGGCTTTTTCGGGGGCAATTCTCCCTAACCAAGCTAAATAATTATCAGGCTGGGGGCAAAACTCGTATAAAGATAAATCTACACCGCTACTCAAACAAGTACATTCACAATTAAGCGCAAAAGTAGCCGCTTGAGACGGAGTATAAAAGCCAATCGTACCGGGATTTGTTGCTACTTGGGTGACAATTTCATCCATTGCTACCGATAACGAACCCATACTCACAAAATGAGCGATCGCTTTACTAAAAAATGGCGTTAGATAAAAAGGCAGCCAATCGTAGGCAAAATTAACAATTAAATCGTACTCCCCTTGTACTTGGCGCGCGTACTCCCACATATTCGCCAGTACAGCATTATCGGGCATCATAATCGGCGTATTTCGTTCCTGACTTTGGGCGATAATCTGCACATTGCCAGGAATTTCTATTATAGGTAACTGGGCAAGTTTTGAGCCAATCGGCGCAAGGATTTGTAAGCTATGTCCGCGCCGCAGCATTTCTTGAGCGATATTGTATAAACTTAGTTCAACTCCGCCGCCTACTCCCGTACCCAAAGCACCGACAGGAGTAGAGATAAATAATAATTTGAGAGCATTAATAGGCAAAATAACTTTAAAGTAAGGTTTCTGGTTCTTTTAAACTGACAATTGCCTGCTTCAATTGGGTTTCCGCCGGAGATTGGCTAGCAATTTCTGCCAAAGAAGTATTAGCGGCGGCTAATTTCTCTCTTTGGTTTACCAAGTAAATGCTGACTAAAGTTAAGCCAACTCCCGCCCACTGCAAAGGACTAAGAAATTCTCCTAAAAAAAGATTACCAAAAAACAAGGCAAATATCGGAGTCAAAAAGGTTAAAGAACTAAGACTTGTCAAACTACCGCTAGAAGCAAAGTAAAAAAATAATCCGTAAGCTACCGCGCTACCGAATATCGTTGCATATCCTAGCGCCATCCACCCAGCTAAATCGATATTTATCCACTGCTGAGATTCAACGCCACTAGACACCGCCAACAATGGTAAACCGCCCAAAATCATGTGCCAGCCTGTAGCAACTACCGGATCTGTATAACGGCATACATAACAAATTAATATCGTCCCTACAGCCATTGACAGCGCCGCTAACAGCATCAACCATTCACCACTTGCAAATAATTGTTCCCAGCTACCCGCAATAGTAATTGCGTCTTTGTGGAGCAAATTTAAAATCAATTGGTCAGGTAAGCCAATTAAACTAATTCCCAGTACCCCAATAACTAAGCCTAAAAAGCCCCATACCCCAATGCGATCGCCAAATAGCCAAAGCGCCAGTAGTGCAACTGCCAAGGGCTGAGAATCAATCATTACCGATCCTAATCCCGCCCCGGTTCTTTCTAACCCTTCTGCTAAAAATCCTTGAAACATCGTCCCATCTACTAAGGCAAATAAAGCAATCCATAGCCACGCTATCCAACCTTTAGGCTGAGGTTTGCCCAGAATTGCCGCAACTATTAAAACCAATACCCCCGCCGGAACTAAACGCACTCCTGCCATAAATAACGGCGTTGTATCGGGTATTACTGCTTTCATTGCTACCATTGCCGTACCCCAGAAGAAAAAGGGCGCAATTAGGAGTAAATTAGCAAGCCATTTTGAATTAGTAAGTTTTAGCTGCATGGAGTCGCTGAGGCGTTTTATTTTATTTTACTCAAATATGTATTTTTGTTAAGGTAGCGGCTAATTATCTGGCTTTTTTGCATTACCGGAAAAATGGGTTTAAAGCCCCGCCTCGGCGGCAATGCAATTGACTTAGTTTTAAGTTAATGGTATTATTTAATGCAGTGGGCAAACGGGTAATCAACCACTTTACTGGCCCAGTAGCCGAGAGGCAACGCACCTTGATAACTAAAGCTATGGCGTTCTGCAACGAATGCGCTTGTACAGGTAAAAGCTTTAAGCACCAAGTACCAGAAAAACCCAGTATTTAAGGTTTTGAACAGTACGGTAGGGCATACCGAAACTGGCTTCTGCAATGGAGTGAAAGTCTGGGGAGAGAACCATCGCGCTGGTTAGATACCGCAAGGGATTTAATGTAAGTGGACTCGTTGAACCAGAAATCGCATCGATGGCAACATCTTGAGAATCCCCGACCGAACAGGCGCGGGGAGTATGTCAATGCTAGAAAGAGGCGATCGCCTACTTTTAAACTTAGCTAATCTGCTCGTCAAGATAATTGTTTGTGAAAAGCTTTTACTCACCCTGTTTCTGAAGATGGATGTAATTGCTTTACGACTTTGTTTACTTGGAAAAGTTGATTGAGAAAACGGCAGAGATTAAATATGGCGATTCAAGGCGTGCTATTAGATATTGATGGGACTTTAGTATTAAGTAATGATGCTCATGCCCAAGCTTGGGTAGAGGCTTTTGCAGAATACGGATACGAAATAAAGTTTGAGGATGTCCGTCCCTTAATTGGCATGGGAGGCGATCAACTTATCCCCCGAATACTACCGGAACTTTCAGTAAAAGAGGGAGTGGGCAAAAAAGCCGCCGACCGACGTAAGGAGTTAATTATTGAGAAGTTTAGTGCAAAATTAGCGCCTGCTCCGGGGTCACGGGAGTTGGTGCAACGACTCAAGCAAGAAGGCTTTAAGTTAGTAGTTGCAAGTTCCGCCAGCAGTGAAGAATTGTCGAGCTTACTAAAAGCGGCGGGGGTGGAAGATTTGCTAAGTGAAGAACCGAAAACAACCTCTAGCGATACTGAAGCAACTAAGCCTGAGCCAGACTTAGTGCAAGTGGCATTAAGTAAGGGGCAACTGCAACCAGAGCAAGCGATTATGCTAGGGGATACGCCTTACGATATTCAAGCCGCTTCTAAAGCAGGTGTAGGCGTAATTGCGTTTCGCTGTGGCGACTTTGATGACTCGCAACTTGCTGATGCACTGGCAATTTACGACGACCCCGCAGACTTGCTAGAACACTATGACTTCTCTCCACTTGCAAAGCATTAAATAGCTCAATAAAATTACTAATTTTTGTAATCTCACTGGCAAAGTTAGTAATTAAACAATTTTTGCCAGTTTTAAATTTGCAACCCCGTAACACACTTTTGCTAGGTTTGAGCTAATTCTGGCAATGGTTGTTACCCTAGGGGTAAAAAAATTAAAAATTACCAATTAATAAAATTAGGTTTATTTGTATAGCCAGCAAACATAATTTCTAAAATAGATAAATCGTCATCGAAAATAGTTTTTGAATTTAATGCTAGTAAATCATTTAATATTTCATCAAGATTGACATTTTTATTGCTATATCGTTCTTGAAGGAGATTTACAAAAGCGTCAAAATCCCAATTCCTACCGCTTGCTGAATTAATCTCATAAACTCCATCGCTAAATATATAAAGGCTACTAAATTCTTCAATTTGACAGAACCCATTTGTATATTTAGAATCGGGAAACATCCCGACAGGTACGCCCGTAGTTTCGAGTAATTTTATTTGACTATTATTTTGAGCATCTTTAGATAGTACTACTGCGGGGGGATGTCCGGCGCTGGCATAAATTAGTTGCCGATTGACACGGTTATAAACTCCGTACCAAATTGTGAAATATTTATTATTGTGATAGTTCATTTGAAAAGTATCATTAAGCGCACTTAAAACCTGGTTTGGTTGATAATAATTAAGGCGCGGAATAGCACGAGAACGAAGTATATTTAATACAGAAATAGAAGGCAAAGTAGCCCCTAATCCATGACCCGCCGTATCTAATAAATAAATAGCTAAATAATCAGCATCTAACCAGTAGTAATCAAAACAATCGCCACCCAGTTTTTTGCAAGGTATAAAGCGCGAATTGATAGTTAAAGGTTGAAACATAGGAGTAGGTAAAAGACTTCGTACATAGTCCACAGCTTCGCCTAACTCTGTTTCTAAAAGCTGCTTTTGGTTTTGCAAGTCGCGGCTCATTTGATGCAACCTCAAACCCGCTCTTACCCGCGCTTTTAATTCATTTTGCTCAATGGGTTTAGCAATAAAATCATCCGCCCCAGCGTCTAAACCTTTAACTACATCTGCGACCGAATCTAAAGAAGTTATGACAATAAAAAAGGTAGTAGATAAATTAGGATTAGCTTTCACTTGACGGCAAACTTCTATACCGTCCATTCCTGGCATTAGCCAATCGCAAATTATTAACGCTGGTTGGAATTGTTGTGCCTTTTCTAACCCGGCTGCTCCCTCAGTCGCCGTAGTTATTTGATAACCTTGATTTTCTAAGATTTTTCTTAGTGTCAACTGTACTATTGGATCGTCATCAATAATTAAAATTGTATACATGAATAATTAAGTAAAATACAACTTAATCACTAATTTATAAAGATTTTAGAGGATTTAACCAGAAAGTAATTGCTTTTTTTAATTGATTTAGATCCCGATAAACTTCTTGTTTAAACCACTGTCCCATCGCATCAAAAGGTGTAAAGGACGTTCCCGATTGCCACTTGACATCTTGCCCTAGTGGTGTAGTATGAGTGCCGTTAAGAGTTTGGGCTGTCACCATATTAGGGAAGCGTTTTTGCAATATTTGTGTCAAAGCAGCAGATTGATCGAGAGTATCATTGCTAAACTTGATTAGCAAATTGCGACGGACGCTATAACGTTCTTGGACAATGTTATTAGTTTCTAGGGGCGAAGGGGTAAATTCTATAGCAAAAGCCGGATTAAATTGCTGTACAAAAGGTATAGCATCACTGGCTGCATAGTTATTAAAAGAAATTAAAATGTTACCTGATCGCTCTACAGAAAATAAACTACCCGTTAAAAGATGCAGCTTGCAACCCATACTATGACCTAAACCATAAATAGGTAAGTATTGCTTGCGTAGTATTGCTCGTTCTTGTAGTTCGTTTATAGTCCGCTCGAAGCTCTGTAAAACTTCCCGCGCGATCGCACTATGATCGAGAGTATTGATAAAGGGCGTAGCTACAACGATGTAATCTTGCGCAGCTATTTGTTCTAACAACCAACGATAAGTTACTTGAGGAGCCGCCGCCACAAAAGCTCCCCCTAAAAAATGTACAATCCCCACTGGGTGCGGGGGAACTAAAACCCAATTACCAGAAATTTCTTGCCAATCCATAACTAAATTGTGCCATCAAGCTAAGATACTTGACAACGCACTTTAAAGTAATCAGTAAATTATGCCTTTTGGTAGTGGGTCGCGCTATTTATATCCTACCCAAAGAAGCATTGCTCAACTAAAATGAGCATAGGAAACCTATATATATGACTCTCGACCTCTTTGTAATGAATGATTTTGGTCAATTGTTGAGCGATAAAGTTAACCTAATTACAGACAATTGGGTGACCGCCGTTCGTCAAAATAGACAAATTGAAAGCGCCGATAAATTATCGCGTACAGCTATAAAAGATCATATCCCGCTTTTGCTTGAGGCAATGGCAACAGTAATTTCTCGGTCACAAGAAAGTGAAATTCAGCCCATCTTAGAAGCAAGCTGGGAGCATGGCGTACTTCGCGCCACCCAAGGCTTCGATCCGACAGAAATTGTCCGCGAGTATCGTTTATTGCGTCAAGTAATCTTTTCAACTTTGGAAACAGAGTTATTGCAGGCAAAACCGATAGAAGTATTCCGGGTTCTTCGACTGATAGACGCTACCGTAGACGAAGCGATCGCCCAATGTTTTAAAAGCTATGTAAATGAGCGCCTAAAAGAACTAGAGCAGTTGCAAAGTCAATTGCAGTTAAATAATCAAGAATTGACGCGCCTAGTACGAGCTAATCAAGATCATCTTTCCCACCTAGCTCACGAACTCAAAAATCCCCTAAATTCAATTATTGGCTACTCGGATCTATTTTTGCGTCAAGAACGCAAATCTTCGGAGGTAAAAGACAACTTTACTAATATTGAACATATTGAACGAGTGCTACGCAACGGTAGGCATTTACTGCACTTAGTCAATGATGCTTTAGAAGTGTCTCGCTACCAAGAGGGGGAAATGAAGTTGCACGTAGCACCAACTAGCGTTCGTTTTTTAGTCAATAGTGTAATAGAAATGCTAGAGCCGTCAGTGCGAGAAAAACAGCTACACATAATAGTGGATTGCGATCGCGCACCTGATGAAATAAAGACAGATTCCTTAAGATTGCAGCAAATTATCACAAATTTAGTCAGTAATGCCCTCCGATATACTCACGAAGGCAAAGTTAAACTCATTTGTGAAAGACAAGATAGCGATAAATGGGCGCTGATTGTTAGCGATACTGGAATTGGGATTAGCGCCGAAAACAAAGAATTAATTTTTAATCCTTATTACCGAGTTAGCAACGAAAAAGCTTATTTACCTGAGAGTACGGGATTGGGACTGGCGATTGTCGATCAACTGGTACAACTACTAAAAGGAAAAATTGAATTAGTGTCGCACGTTGGAGTTGGTTCAACCTTTACAGTAACTTTCCCTCTAGCAATTTGAACAGCTATTTATTTCAAAATTTGTTCTGGTTGGGTGGCTAAGTTTTGACCTATTTGAGGTTCTGTCCCCGCAATTAAGCGTTCAATATTGCTACGATGTCGCCAAATGACGTAAAAACTGCCAGTAAGAGCAAATAGTACATAGGCTAAAGGCTGGTGGAAAAAGATAGTTAGTAAAGGAACAGAAACCGCACTACCGATAGAACTCAACGACACAATCCGCGAAAAGGCAAATACTAAACCAAAAACGCCCATCGTAGACAATCCCACCATCCACGACATTGCAAACAAAACACCTAAACTCGTAGCCACAGATTTACCGCCACTAAAGCCTAGCCAAATGGACTTACTATGTCCCAAAATAACGGCTAAACCAGCACTTGCTACCATCCAGGGAAGCCAACTAGCGGAGTTTACTTCTAAAGGAATTAGTTGATGATTTGTGGCAAAATTAACTAGCCAATGAGTAGATGCGATCGCGCCATACCCTTTGAGAGCATCTACCAGTAAAACAAACGCGCCTGGGACTGTTCCGAGGGTTCTCAGCACGTTTGTAGCTCCAGTAGAACCGGAACCGTGTTCGCGGATATCAATGCCCTTCAGCACCCGCGCGGCGGTGTAGCCTGTGGGAGTTGAACCAAGCAAGTAAGCTACAAGCAAAAGTGCGCCGCACAAAGTTAACCAAGTAAGCATATTTTTTTTAGAAAAGGGACATCGCTTTAGTTAAAAAAGTCGTCTTCTCGCTCTTTAACCATTTGCGGATCGGGAGCAAAAGCTAGTAACAAGGGAAATTGCAGCAAAGACAAGCTAATTTTCTCCTCTGAGTCGTCAACAATAATTAACGGTAACTCTTTAGCTTTAACTAAACGCTCGGCTTTAATTGCCAAAGCGTCCGCAGACTCAAATAATACTACACCGCGATCGGGCCCAAAATCAGCGCGAACAATGCCTAAACAGTCCTGTAAACCTCGCCGCCATTCTCCTAAGCGTTCGGGTGTATTTGCGAGAATTAAGGCGCGGAGGCGATCGCCATGCAACTCTGACAAGACTGATATAACGGCGGAACTAATCAAAATATTTTGTAAGCGACTACCCATTGTCTTTAATGCGCCCCTCCCCCCCTGATTAAAAAACCACTGCGATACGCGCTCCGCATGGATGGGTTCAAAGGTGCGGCGTAATTTCCAAGGTTCTCCATAGTAATCTGGCTTTGTGCGGTATTCATCGAGCATTTGGCGAATTTCTTTAGTTGTCGATTGAAAACGTTGCTCGGTAAATTGTGGGGTACTGGGCGCAACAACTTTTTTAGGTGGTGGCGGCTCTACACTGGGAATTGGAGCTAAGGGCGGTTGTTTAGTGGGCGTTAATTGTAGCTGTTCGGCGGAGGCTGCCAAATCTTGCAAGCTGCCTGTAAGATAATCTTTAAAGCCTTGGACTCTAATCGCTAATTCTTGAGAAGTGCCAGCAAAAGTAGTTCGCATCTCAGCGCGGATACGTTCTTGACGGCGTTCTAGCTGCTCAATGGCAATAACTAAGGTTTGTTTGCGTTGTTCTAGATGCGCCAATGATTCTTGCACCACTACCGACATGGCATTTTGGGTTTGCGACAACTGCTCGGAAATCGAACTATAGTTAGCTTGCAAACTGGCGATTTCTTTTTTTAGGCTTTGTTCTTTGACTTGTAAATCTGCTATTTGTTGTTCTTTTGATTCTATTTGCTCAATATCACCAATTCCTGTTTCGATTTGAACCAGTAACTCATCTTCCGATGCTGGCTTTTGTCCATCTACCGAATTAAACTCCGCAAAGCGATCGCTATCATCAAGAGTATTTTCTGAATCTGTTACAGGCTTAGTAGTTGGTTCTGGATTTGAAAATTGGTCTGAATTCATATAAAAAAAAGTTCGCCAAGCACTCAATACACTTTATTTTTTACTGATTAGGGAAGCGTTGCTCTAATCCGCTTTTCAGCATTTTGGGGTCAAACAAAATTGGCAGAAAATGAATACTTTTAACTTCTTTAAAGTAAAACAAAATTGGTACAGATGGCCAAAATATCCGCCAAGTTTGCCACTCTGCATAAGGAAAGCAACGAATTAACGTTTCGCCACGATAGATATCTAAGGCAGTATCGCCTAGTTGCAGACGCAAAGTTGCCGCTTGAATCATCAAAAATAAACCAAACAAACCGCAAATTAATCCAACCCACACTTGAAACAGCAATAAGGGAATCGCCGCAATGATAATAGTTATCGGCAAAGTATAGCTAGGGGCAAGTTGTACCGTTGCAGCCGATTGGGGCGTAGAAATAGTCATAATTTTAAATTTTGCTTTAACTTGTTTACTATTTTAGAGTTTTACAACACCGAGCTACCGCTACCTTGAAACATTACCAAGGTTAAAAGAAAGTTACTGATAAAAATAGCTAACAAAGCTGTGACTACGGCGGCGGTGGTAGATTGTCCTACCCCTTTAGCACCTCCAGTTGTTGTTAAGCCCCAACTACAGCCAATTACAGCAATTAAAGCGCCAAAACAAGAAGCTTTAATTACTGAGCTACATACATCCCAAACACTCAAAAAGTTCTGCACCGAATCAAAAAAGACATTTGCAGACAAGTTGTATAAGTTATTTGCCACCAAAAAGCCCCCAGTTAATCCAGTAATTAAAAATATCAATGTTAAAACTGGCATCATTAAGCAGCAAGCAATGGTGCGGGGAACTACCAAGTAGTCGATGGGATCGGTTTTGAGAATATAGAGCGCGTCAATTTGTTCTGTAACTCGCATTGTGCCAATTTCTGCGGCAAAAGCCGAACCTACTCTACCCGCCAGCACCACCGCCGCAATTACTGGGGCAAGTTCTCGCGTCAAAGCGATCGCAAGTACCCCTCCTACCGCCTGTACTGCCCCAAAATTGATAAATTCTCTAGCTACTTGAATTGTAAATACCATACCCACAAAAGCGGCAGTAACTAAGACAATTAGCAAAGATTCCGGCCCCACAGCAGCCATTTGTTCGATAGTATTGCGGCGGTGAATTTTGACTTTAAGCAAGTGATATAATACTTGTCCCCCCAGTAAAATGGCGGCTAGTAAGCGCTGACTCCATACTCTTAAGCTTGAGCTTTGCACAATCTTTGCCTGCTGCAAAAGTTCAATTGTACCTATTGTTGAGTTTTCTTATTAAACTTAAAACTTTTCTCATATATAGAAATTGCTAAATTTTCCCCAAAATCGCCTAAATGTATGCCAGTAGACTTTTCTACGTAATATATTTAGTACGCTTTAGCACATTGCTTTGGAGTAGTTTACAAAACTTTTAATGAAAATTTAAGATTGTTGAAGACATAGTTACCCATGATGCGATCGCGTTTATTGTAGAAAGTAGCAATTATCTACAAATTGCCTCTAGTTAACTAACGAAAAATATGCACCACATGAGCATTTTGCCAATTTTTCGCCCCAAACTGGCGCTAACAATCGTTTTTAGCTTCGTAGCTCCAATATTGCTAATATTTGGGCTGCTAGTAAGTTTTTCCTTGCTTAGTCATCTTTCAGGACTTGCGACAATTTCCACAGCAATAAATAGAGGTATAGCTGAGTTTTTAGCCTCCTTTGGCAGTGGCAATTCCTGGAGAGGAATAGTAATTATTGGTTTAACTTGTAGCTTTGTCGGCGGATTATTTGATACCTATACGTTTTACCGCTACCGCCATCTGCGTAACTAAGCCTCAATGTAACTAGGCGCTAAGTCTAAACTTGCCAATAATTTAACACCGTACTCTGCTTCAAAAATTGCTTTTTTAGTGTCCAAACTCCATAGCTCTAAAGCGCAGTCATCATTAAGATGAGCGGGTTTGAGGTGTAGGTGAAGTTCGTGAGATGTAAAATTATAATCACATCGTAATTGACTAATCGCGCCAATTTGTCGCCGATCTAAAGCTACTGCCAAACGCAAAAATGCACTAATTTGGTTAACTAGCTGGCGGGAATTTTTAGATAAAATGCGATAATTTTCATGCTTTTTCTTGGGGGCGCTGCGGCGGTGGTAACGGGCAATATTAGCAATAATTTCTAGTTCAGTTTCGGTATATCCAAGTAATTCACCATGACGAACTAGATAGTAAGAGTGTTTGTGGTGAGCAGCATGATTGACGTGGTAACCACAGTTGTGCAGCATAGCCCCAGCCCACAATAGCTGCCTTTCTTCTACTCCCCAACTGTGAAGTTTGCCTTGGAGTTGGTCAAATAGTGCGATCGCAAAAGTAGCAACGCGATCGCTATGCTCTAAGTTAACTTGGTATTTTTGCGCCGTTTTAATCACATTTCTTTGCCGAATCGAGCTTTGGTAGCGCAAACGATCTTCAATCAAGCCGTGAGCCAGCATCCAGTTAACGATGATGCCTTCGCGCAAACTGCGTTCGCACACTGTAAGCGTATCCATACCCAAAAGCTTCATAGCTTCAACTAAAATAATTGCTCCAGCTAAAATAATTTCCGAGCGGCTTTCAGAAATACCAGCAATAGCGGCTCTTTCTACATAATTGAGCCTGCGTAACCGATGGACAATTTCTTGTAAGTCTTTAAGGCTAAATTGGTACCCGGTAAGCGGTGAAGGAGTTAACCCTAGTTTTTCTCTCGCATGAACGGCTGCAAGAGTCTCGATCGTGCCGGACGTACCCACCAAGCGAACCACCTCACTAGGTTGCAACAAGGCGCGTAACTCATCAACAGGACGCTCTAAAGCGCCGCGCACATTGGCAGTTAAATAGTTAAATTCGCGATCGCTAATGGGATCTGTAGTAATACGTTCAGTAGTCAGGCGTACCGCCCCAATTTTAGTGCTGCTAAGACTACGGGCTTCGTGACTATCTCCCAGAATTAACTCAGTAGAACCGCCGCCAATATCGATAATAATATGGGGCTGATCGTTAAATTCCATCCCCGATAATACGCCGAGGTAGATCCTTCTGGCTTCTTCTTGACCAGAAATTAAGTCAATTTTCAAGCCTAATTGCTCATCAACTTGCTGCAAAAACTCCTTGCCATTAGGAGCTTCTCGCACGGCGCTAGTAGCTACAGCAATTGTAGTGTGGGCGTTGAAGGTTTTAGCAATTTCTTGAAAACGGCTTAAAGTAGCGATCGCCCGATTGATTACTTCTAACTTTAAATTACCTGTTGTTAGATCGCGATCGCCCAGTCTTACAGGTTCTTTTTCTCTAGCAATAATTGTAAAAGTTGGCAGTGTCGGTTCGACCTTGACTACTACCATATGCAAAGAATTTGTCCCCAAGTCGATAGCCGCAATAATTTGTTGCTCAACTTGCGTCGGAATTAGCCAACTAGCGGAAACAGAATTGACCATGTAGATTTACCACCAAGCGCCCAGCATCATAAATAACGATATTCTATAAATGGTAAACAAAAGCTGAATTCATCTATCTTTATAGTTATCTTTCCTATGACGATTGCTCAAAAAGAAAATACTCCTATACCGACTTGGCTGGCTATTGTCAGGCTTTTGCGCTGGGATAAACCCGCCGGAAGATTAATTTTAATGATTCCGGCTTTATGGGCGGTATTTTTAGCCGCCAAAGGTTCGCCACCAATACCTTTAGTAGGTGCGATAATTTTAGGAACTTTAGCAACCAGTGCGGCGGGGTGCGTAGTAAATGATTTATGGGATCGAAATATCGATTCTCAAGTAGCAAGAACCCGCAATCGCCCTTTAGCTATGCGATCGCTCTCAGTTAAAGTTGGGTTTGGAGTGGCAATTGTAACTTTAATCTGTGCGTGGGCGATCGCATCTTACCTCAATCCTTTAAGCTTTTGGCTGTCTGTAGCAGCAGTTCCGGTAATTTTACTTTACCCTTCTGCTAAACGAGTGTTTCCTGTACCGCAATTGGTCATGGCCGTTGCTTGGGGTTTTGCAGTTTTAATTAGCTGGAGTAGCGTTACAGCAAGCTTAGATAACGCAATGTGGATGCTATGGGGAGCTACGGTATTGTGGGCATTGGGATTCGATACAATTTATGCGATGAGCGATCGCGAAGACGATCGTAAATTAGGGGTAAATTCCAGCGCCTTATTTTTTGGCAAATATGCACCTACAGCAATCCTAATTTGTTTTACCGGTGCAGTTTTGCTAATGAGTTGGTTAGGCGTAACAATGGAATTAACTTTTGCTTTTTGGCTGACACTGGGTATTGCCGCGTCAGGTTGGGTTTGGCAATATCTGCGCCTAAAAAATCCGCAAATGCCTTCTAGTGCTTACGGTGAGATGTTCAGACAAAATGTTTGGATTGGGTTTATTTTACTTGGGGGAATGATTGCCGGAGTATTGTAAACAATTATAATTGCACTGATTCCAAAATAAACTTATATTTTTATAGACTACAAAGCACGATTTCCGTTTAACTCATGAAGTCTTATCTTGCCGCCGCGATTCAAATGACGAGCTTGCCCGATCTAGAAAAAAACTTAGTTCAGGCTGAAGAATTCATCGAACTTGCCAGGAGACAGGGCGCAGAGTTAATTACATTACCAGAAAACTTTTCTTTTTTGGGAGAGGAAGTAGACAAAATCGCTCAAGCCGAGGCGATCGCTCAAAAGAGCGAAAACTTTCTCAAAACAATGGCTCAACGTTTCCAAGTCACGATTTTAGGCGGGGGTTTTCCTGTTCCCGTAGACGCGGAAAAAGTCTACAATACCGCCTTACTGATCGATCCCAACGGTCAAGAAATTGCGCGTTACAAAAAAGTTCATTTATTTGATGTCAACTTACCCGACGGCAACACCTACCGAGAATCTAACACCGTCATGGCTGGTACAACCATGCCGCAAGTATACGCCTCAAAAGATTTAGGCAACTTAGGTTTATCTGTGTGCTACGACGTGCGTTTCCCCGAACTTTACCGCCATTTAGCAAATAAAGGTGCAGACGTAGTATTTATTCCCGCAGCTTTTACGGAATATACAGGCAAAGATCACTGGCAAATTCTCTTGCAAGCAAGGGCAATTGAAAACACCTGCTACGTGATTGCACCCGCCCAGACGGGACAACATTATGCTTTGCGTCAGACCCACGGTCACGCCATGATTATCGACCCCTGGGGGGTTATTTTAGCCGATGCGGGAGATAAACCGGGCTGTGCGATCGCCGAAATTTCTCCTTCTCGTCTTGAACAAGTCCGCCGTCAGATGCCATCATTGCAACATCGCGTATTTTTGTAAAGGTGTAAAGACGTTGCACTGCAACGTCTCTACCTGGTTTTTCCTACTGCATCCCACCATAAAACCGGGCATCGCTACCCGGTTTTGATTTAAACCTTACTAAATTAAGCTTTTACAGCTTGCTTAGAGACTGCTTTTAGTTCCCCTTTAGCGTACTTAGCGGCAAAATCATCTAAGGAAACTTGTTTAATCTTGCTACCTTGACCAGCCGATTCAAATTGCTTGTAGCGATCGCCACAAACTTTCTGCATATAGACAATCGAAGGCTTAAGGAAGTGACGGGGGTCAAATTCCTTGGGATTGCTAAACAATGCTTCGCGCACCGCCGCAGTAATAGCCAAACGGTTATCAGTATCGATATTGACCTTACGAACGCCGCACTTGATACCTTTTTGAATTTCCTCCACAGGAACGCCATAGGTTTCAGGAATTTGCCCGCCATTTTGGTTAATGATGGCAAGTAAATCTTCAGGTACTGAAGAAGAACCGTGCATAACCAAGTGAGTATTGGGTAAGCGGCGGTGGATTTCTTCAATCCGGCTAATAGCGAGAATTTCGCCTGTAGGCTTGCGGGTAAACTTGTAAGCGCCGTGACTTGTGCCAATAGCTACCGCTAAAGCATCTACTTGAGTTTGTTCCACAAATGCTACAGCTTCGTCAGGGTCAGTCAATAGCTGGTCGTGAGATAAAACCCCTTCAGCGCCGTGACCGTCTTCTTTTTCACCCATGCCAGATTCAAGAGATCCCAAACAACCAAGTTCGCCTTCAACGCTAACACCGATCGCATGAGCAACATCAACAACTTTACGAGTTACTTCAACGTTGTACTCAAAACTAGCGGGGGTTTTGGCATCAGCTTCTAATGAGCCATCCATCATCACGCTAGTAAAACCATGACTCATTGCTGAGTAGCAAGTTGCGGGGCTATTGCCGTGATCTTGGTGCATGGCAATGGGAATATGGGGGTAAGTTTCTACCGCCGCCAAAATTAGGTGACGCAGAAATGACTCGCCTGCATACTTACGAGCGCCGCGAGAGGCTTGCAAAATCACGGGGCTATCTAATTCATGAGCAGCCTGCATAATTGCTTGAATCTGCTCCATGTTATTGACGTTATAAGCTGGGATACCATAGCTATTTTCAGCCGCGTGATCTAGAAGCAGCCGCATTGGTACGAGCGCCATATAAATTCCTCCTAATTTGGTTATCAGCTAGTGTTTTGAACAAGCGTTTTATTACGCTAATCTTAAGATAATTTTCAACTTTATCAAAATTATATATGGGGATGGACACTTATCTCCTCACAACTTCCAGTCTCTGCAATTAATACGTATGCGTTTTGAAGATGGCGACTTATAGAATTTTATATTTATTAAAAAGTGGCTTACGAAATTGGTAGACCTAAATTCCAAATGAAAATATACCCTTGAAGACATATGCTTTATAGTGCATAATGAGGCAAAGTAGTATTGATGGAATGGATTGTTGAGTTTTATGAAGATTTTAAATTAGAGTTTGATTAATTTGATTTAGAAGTAAAAAGAGAGTTGCTGGCTAGACTTATCCGCCTCCAGGAGCGTGAACCAGAATTAAAAAGACCATACGCAGATACGTTAAACGGTTCAAACTACCCGAACATGAAAGAACTTCGCTTTGATGCTGCTGATGGTGTATGGCGTATAGCCTTTGCTTTTAACCCAAAACGGCGTGCAATTTTGCTAGTTGGGGGTGATAAATCGGGCATAAGCCAAGATCACTTCTACGAGCAACTGATTAAAAGAGCAGACAGAAGATTCAAAAAGCATTTATTAGATTTAGAGAAAGAGGCTTCCAATGAGAACAACTCTGAACGAAATGTTGCAAAGTCTACCAACAGACGAGCTTCAAAAAGTACACGAAAGAGCAAATGAGCTTGAAGTCGAGGAGATAGAAATGTCACTATCTGAACTTAGAAAAGCACTTTTTTTCACTCAAGAAGATATTGCTAATATTCTTGAAATTGGTCAAGCAAGTGTCTCACGAACTGAAAAAAGAAAAGACCAATTAGTGTCAACATTGCGTGAGTATGTGGAAGCAATGGGAGGAGAGCTAAAGCTTATAGTCGATTTCCCAGATCGTCCACCTATCAAGCTAGCTGAGATAGAGATTGTTGATCGGCATGAAAACGCATCTATCAAAATCCCTAAGCAAAAGCGCAGTAAATCTCAACGGTCTGCTTGTGTTTAGCGCAGTGAAGAATACGTATATCACAGTAATTATAGATATTGCGCTCCATCGAGCGCAGAGCTAACACCTATAGTTAATAGGTCTACGATTTTACGAGTGCGATCGCGGTAGTGAATATCGAGAATCCGCCCAAGCTTATAGGTTTTCTGTTTTGCTCTTTTGACCAACTTACATTAGTCATACCAACTCCACCGCTTTCTTGGTAGTCCTTGAAGTGACTCTACAGTTCCCAATTCTTCTTCAAGTTTACGGGGTAAAGTTTTTAGTCCAAACACAAAAACATAACGTTCTTCCCATACCAGAGGGGTTACGATACTTACTTTCGCTTCGTAATCTTGCGATCGCTCAATGATGATATTAGCATAAATTTCAATTTCTTCGGGACGCTCAGTTATTTCCTTTAAACTAAACACGTAAATTTTATTCCTAGATTGCTTGCTATGCGATTAATCTCGTTTTGTTCGGGCAATATATTTACAAAGCGATAGGTGTATGTGCGGCGACACTCTCCGTTTTCTAGTTGTTCGAGATCGGGAATATTCTCTAATACCTTAATTTGGCTTGCGTCATACATTCCTATTTTAATTTGTTCTGCTTTTGAGGGATATCTTGCCTAATACAATATGATTTTTCGAGTAACTGGGCATATATATCATCCTCTGTGTTGTCCCACACCGCATCTAGCGATACTCGACTTGTCGCCAGCCAAAATTCTGATTCATCTTCACCTAAAAGAGTAACCACGATTTTTGTACCTTCAGGAATTTTAGTTTGTTCTAATAACTTAATTCTGCCTTAACGAACGATCGCCCAAAGGGTCTTTAACATATCAAATATCAATGAATAGGAAGCTTGGTAGCGATTACTTATTTATGGGTCGCCTGGGATTCGAACCCAGAACAAATCGGTTAAAAGCCGAGTACTCTACCATTGAGCTAGCGACCCGTTGTTTAGCATCGTTTTTGACACCGTTTATAACGTTAGCATGAGTATTTAATAAACACAAGGGGTCATAAAAAAGTTATATTCATACTCACCCAAGTTTGCAAACTATCTCCTGGTGGGAGGGATATCAAGCCATCTCCGGTATTTAGAGCGTTGCGGGGGGCTGTCCAAGGCTCTAAACAGTAAAAATCTTTATCCTTGACCGTCCAAAAAACTACCGTGTTGTAGTAGTCGTTATTCCACTCTAAATTTAACTGCAACTGCCGACTTGTATCCTTGACGGAAGCAGATTCCCCCGATAATTGGTTAAAAGCTGCGTCTATTTCATCGCGGCTATAGTCAAATTCACCATCAAAGGCTTGGGTTGAGTGAGTCTTTTGATCGTAAAACTCTGTTGCCGGAATTTGTACCTGTAATGCTGTTTTATCTGGGGCGGCAAAATAAGGGTGAAATCCTACCGAAAACGGCATTGATTCGCTGGAATTGTTTTGAAAGTTTTGATGGATGACTAAGCTATTACCCCATAGCCGATAGGTAAAACTTACCTCAAAATCAAAGGGATAAACAGCTTTTGTCTCGTCGTTGCTGGTTAAAACTAAAGTAATGCTGGCACAATCATTTGTTGATTGGTTGGTGACAAGCCAAGGCATTTCGCGGGCAAAACCATGTTGTTTTAACGTGTAAGTGCGATCGCCATGAGTGTAAGTATTGTCAGGTAAGTTGCCGCAAATCGGGAATAGGATGGGAACTCCGCCTCTGACGCTTAATTCGGGATGAGTAAAGCGACTTTTATCTAAGTAAAATATTTCCTGTCCTTGAATCCGCCATTTAGTTATAATCCCCCCTCTTTCTGGCACTACTTCAATTTCCGATTGGGCGTGAGAATCAGAAAGAGTGTAGGTTTTATACTGCTGTTGCTCAAGTGCGACTTCAAACGTCATAATTTCTCCCTAATTTACTATTTATCTTCCGCAAATATAAAACGATACAATTCGTCAGGTGATGGTTCTGGACTGTCTTCGGCAAACTTTACCGCTTCATCGATGACTTGAGTAATTTTGCGCTCAATTTCTTTAAGATCTGACTCCGAGGCTAAATTATGCTCGATCAGGTAAGCCGCCAATTTTTTAATCGGATCGCGGCTAAACCAAAAATCTTTTTCTTCCTTAGCTCGTAGCTCGTCAGGATCGGCTAAAGAATGACCGCGAAAACGATAAGTAAGCGCTTCAATTAAAGTTGGCCCTTCTCCGGCGCGGGCGCGTTCTACGGCTTCTGTAGCCGCCGCACGTACCGCTAATACATCCATGCCATCTACTTCTACCCCAGCCATGCCAAAAGCATGAGCTTTCTTATAAATTTCTGGGTGGGAAGTAGCGCGCTCGTGAGCCATGCCGATCGCCCATTTGTTATTCTCAACTACATAAATAATTGGCAGTTTCCACAACGCCGCCATATTTAAGCATTCAAAAAACTGCCCGTTATTCGCCGCACCATCACCAAAAAAGCAAGCAGTTAGTTGATCGGCAAAACTTTCATCTTTCAATGCTTCCCGGCGATACTTAGTTTGAAAGGCTGCCCCTGTAGCTACTGGAATCCCCTCCGCCACAAAAGCGTAGCCTCCTAGTAACTTATGTTCGTGAGAAAACATATGCATCGAACCGCCCCGCCCTTTGCTGCAACCAGTGGCTTTACCAAATAACTCAGCCATTACTTCTTTCGCTGGTACGCCAGCACTTAAAGCATGGACGTGATCGCGGTAGGTGCTACAAACATAATCTTCTCCTGGGCGCATGGCTTGAATTACCCCAGTAGACACCGCCTCTTGACCGTTGTATAAATGGACAAAGCCAAACATTTTACCTCGGTAATACATTTCGGCGCATTTGTCCTCAAAATACCGCCCTAGAATCATATCTTCATAAAGTAGCAAACCTACTTCTGGCGATATTTCTACTGCATTAGTATTAAACGTAGGTAATGCTCGTTCTTGAACCATAGGGCAATTGTCCTTGTATGTAGTAATTTATAAGGAAAATGTGTTAAGCAATCGTTAGCAGTAATGTAAATAGACGCGCTACAAGAGTGGAGGTCACAAGTTATTATATTGTCACGGTTTGACCGACCTGATAAACGATTTTGATTGTAGGTTAAATTTTGTTGTTTGCGGTTGTAGGAAAGTAAGCTGTGCGGATTCCACTAGATTATTACCGAATATTGGGTTTACCAATTCAGGCAAGTATAGAACAGTTGCAGCAGGCTTACCGCGATCGCCTATTGCAATTACCTCGGCGTGAGTATTCCGAAAAAGTAATTGCCACAAGAAAACAACTGATAGACGCAGCCTATAAAGTTTTAGCCCACCCCCAGCAACGAAAGGGGTACGATAGTAACTATTTTGTGGCAACTTACAGCGACAGAACTGCCGATACTTTAACAGAAACTCCACCAAGTATAACGGAGCCTCTCGCGCCCAGTATTGAAATTACTAATGACCAATTTACCGGGGCGTTATTAATTCTCCAAGAGTTAGGAGAATACGAGCAAGTCCTTAATTTGGGTCAACCCTATCTAGATCCAGAAAGCCCCTATAGCAGCGATCCGGATCTCATTTTAACGGTTGCTCTTGCTTGTTTGGAGTTAGGTAGAGAACAATGGCAACAAGGTCAATACGAAAATGCCGCTTATTCGTTGGAAAATGGGTATAGTTTTCTAACGAAGGCTGGGTTATTTGCCAAAATTAGCCAGGAAATTGCCGCCGACCTCAACAAACTCCGTCCTTACCGCATATTAGAGTTATTGTCTTTACCGCAAAATCGTATAATCGAACGCAAGCAAGGTTTGCAATTGCTCCAAGACATTTTGCAACAACGGGGTGGCATTGATGGTACGGGAGACGATGGATCGGGACTAGCTTTAGATGATTTTTTAAGATTTATTCAGCAATTACGCAGTTATTTAACGGTTAGAGAGCAGCAAGAACTATTTGAAGCAGAAAGTCAGCGCCCGTCGCCCGTTGCTAATTATTTGGCGGTTTATGCCCTGATGGCGCGAGGATTTGCCGAAAGAATGCCGATTTTAATTCGTAAAGCAAAGTTGCATTTAATGCGATTGGGCAAGCGTCAAGATGTCCATTTAGAACAAGCTGTATGCTCGTTGCTGCTGGGTCAAACTACTGACGCTAGTAGGGCGGTGGAATTATCTCTTGAGTCGGAATCTTTAGCTTTGATTCGGGAAAATTCTCAAGGATCTCCTGACTTATTGCCGGGTTTATGTGTATATAGCCAAAAGTGGTTGCAAAACGAAGTATTTGCTCAATTTCGAGATTTAAGAAGTCGCCCAGTTTCCTTAAAAGACTATTTTGCCGACGAGCAGGTACAAGTTTATTTAGAAGCTTTACCTACAGAAATTGAGGCAACTAACGAATGGGATGCAGTAAAAGTTGACACGCTCGTGCAGCAAAATATAGCGCTAAAAACGGCTGAAAGTGAGACTACAAGAAACACTTCCGCCGGAGCGATTACTTTGGCTACTCGTACAGATTCAGATACTAATTCTATCGTCCATGTTAAACCCAGACAAAGGACAAGGAAACGCGATCGCCGTTTTTCTGGGGGCATTTTTAAAAATGCCAAAATAGTTCACCTAGGTTTGCTGGGGCTGGCTAGTTTAGGCGGAATCATATTTTTAGGATTTATTGCTACTAAAACTTATAGTTGGGTGCAGGGTAGTAAAACTGCGCCAGCCGTTTTAGAAACCCAACCATTACCAAGGATAAATAAACCCTTAGCAGAAATTAGTCCACCACCGCAGGATAGTCTATTAACGGAAGCAACCGCCCAGCAAGTTATCCAAGACTGGCTATCGACAAAAGCTTTAGCCTTTGGGAGCAGCCATGCAACAGAGAAATTAAAGCAAATTTTAGTCAATCCAACTTTGTCGCAGTGGCAAAAACGAGTAAATAGCGACAAAGCAGACAACCGTTATCGGGAGTATAAACATACTTTAAAGATAGACGGGGTGAAAACTGAGCAAGCAAACCGCGATCGCGCGATCGTTACCGCTACGATTGAGGAAGTCGCTCAAGTATATAAAAATGGCAAACTAAGTAAACCTTTGTCTTACAATGAGAAATTGCAGGTAAATTACGATTTAGTCCGGCAAGCTAATCAATGGCGAATTAGAGAAATGGTAGTTTTGAAGTAGCCCAAGTAGTAAGATCGAGAACAGGTAATATATATTTACTAATTTCTCAGGAGCTTACTGTGGTTGAACCTTTATTAGATGGCATGGTTTTAGGATTAATGGCTATAACTCTAGCGGGGTTATTTTTTGCTGCTTACAAACAATACAAGCGCGGCAAACAACTCGGTTTATAGAGCTACAGATTGCCCTTCTTGCTGAGAAGGGCAATAAAAAGTTACGGCGGTATGACCATAAACTTTTTGTCGGCAAATTGCTAAAGTCGTAATTTGCGGCAATTCAAAATTAGGCGAATGTTCTACAGCAAGTTCGCCATCAGGATGTAAAAGTTGGGAAGATGCGATTTCTTCTAGCACGGGTTGATATAAATTGCTGACGTAAGGTGGATCGAAGTATATCCGGTCAAATTGCTGCCCTGTAAGAGTTTTTAATTTATGTAACACATCTCCCCGCAATATTTGGCAGGTTTGATTTTTGGCTATTTGTTGCAAGTTTTGCCTAATAATGGCACAAGCTGGGCTAGATTGTTCGATACAAGTTACAGACTTTGCCCCTCTACCTAAAGCTTCGGCGCTCATTGCTCCGCTACCCGCACACAAATCTAGCCACGAGCAATTATCTATTTTTCTTTGCCAAATATTAAACACTGCGGCTCTTACCCGCGCACTTGTAGGGCGGGTATCAAGCCCTGATAGAGTTTTTAATTGACGATTGCCATAAATTCTCAAACTCATAACTAAGCTGGTACTTTAGCGTTTACCTGCTGGACAAAGTTAGCTAAAATTTGCAACCCCGCTTGGGAAGATTTTTCGGGGTGAAATTGTACCGCCAGCAAATTATCAGTAGCGATTGCGGCAGTAACAGTTTGCGTCCCATGGGTGACGGTTGCGGCACGAACAGAGCGTTCTATCGGGTCAACATAATAGGAATGAACAAAATACACCCATTCCCCACCTTGCAGCCCTTGCCACAGTCCGCATTTTGGTTGAGTAATTTCTAATTGATTCCAACCCATGTGGGGGATTGTAATTTCTGGCTCATTGATAAATCGCTTTACAATACCGGGAATAATCCCTAATCCTGGCTCTTTACCTTCTTCGCTACTATCAAATAACATTTGCAAGCCGAGACAAATGCCTAAAAATGGTTTACCACTAGCAATTAGTTTTTTGATGGGAGTTTCTAACCCGCGCGATCGCAAATGCTGCACGGCGGGATCGAAAGCTCCTACTCCAGGCAATACGATCGCATCGGCTTGCTCTAATTCGCGCACAGAATCGGTGATTTTTAGCTTTGCTCCGGCTTTTTCTAAACCTTTACAAGCCGAGTGCAAGTTTCCCATGCCATAATCTATAATCGCTATTTCTGTCATTGTTTTACTCAAGTGACTAACGTTTATTTTAAGTTGGCGATCGCCTAACATGAGTAAAAAAATACTATTCACTTCCTTTACTACCTGGCTACCTGATCAAAAATCTAATTCCTCTGACGACTTGCTGCAAGAAATCCAAATCCCGTGCGATCGCAATTCGTTTTTAAGACAATTACCTGTAGATATTGAACTTGCAAGTAAAAGTGTGATTTCCAAAATCGCCGAACTTCAACCTGATATTATTATTTGTTGTGGTATGGCCGAAAGCCGCAGTCAACTTACGATTGAAGTAAAAGCAAGCGATCGAGATGATATCTTGAATACTCAAGTAGATTTGCTCTCTTTGATAGCTGGCATTGACGGTATTGAGATTAGTTACGATGCAGGGAAGTTTGTCTGCGAAGGTCTTTATTACTCGGTATTGAAGCATTTACAAAGTTCGCCTTTGTCCAGTCATTGTATATTTGCCCATATTCCCATTCTTAGCCCAGATAATTTGACGAAGGTTAAAAACAGTTTTTTAACCGTCGTCCAACGATTAACCTTTGTCTAAATTTATTCATGTTTCCATTAATACTTGCTCAAGTTGCGCCTCAAGAAATAGTCCAAATTCAACAAGTACGAGAATTACCAGGCAAATTAGACAGAGTGCTTGTTTTTAACAGTAATAGCCCCGAATTAGTCCAAAAAGCCGGGATTTTACTTTCAACGTTTCCCCCAAGTGGTAAAAGAGCAAAAACGGCGCATCTAAATTTTCCCTTGCAAGGAAGATTCGATATATTTGCTCATCATGTAGCTAAAGCACCTACTGTGAATAATTTGCGATCGCTCTATCTGGGGATAATTCTTCACAACCCCAGTAATAAACTCTTGCAAGTAAATGTGTTGCAGGGGGCAACTTTTCTTAGTCAACCTGATGCACCATTTATAGAATTACCAGCTTTAACAGAAAACCCGCTAAGTAAAATATTTGCCGGGCCAGGCGATCGCGTTACTAATACCATACTGCGAGGACAAAGGCAAAGTTTACCCGCTTATATTCTGCTTCCACCCCGCCAAAGCCGCCTATTACTTAATTTGCCGATTCCAGTAAAGACTTTAGATCCGCCCATTAATGGGCGATCGGTACTAATTCGGTTGCAAAGTCCCCGCCCAGTTTTCGCGGCTAGTCTGGCTATGTACGCGCCTGTAGATGCCTATAAAAGGGAAATAGCGCCAACTTTGGCACAATGGCAACAACTGTTGTTTGCGGGAAGTTTAGTATCGCCACGCGATCGCGCCCCCACTCCGCCGAAGCAAACTACAAAGTCTATTATCTATGGACGGGTAGCTGGAATCGCTCAAGGCTCTCAATGGACGGCGCAAATCGTCGATCCTAGGACAGCTTACTTGACTATTCCGCGATCGCGCCAGGCATTTTCTTACGGTTTAAGTACGCTTCCTTTAGGCAAACTTGGTACAAATCAAGTCCAAAGTGCGCCCTTATTAGCACGTTACCCAGACACAGCTTACAGCGCTCATGGCAATTACGGCATTCAGTACAATCTCAATTTACCTTTACGCAACAATACGAATACGTCTCAAACCGTTACAGTGTCGCTGCAAACACCGATTAAAGAAGACAGGTTAAGTAAAAGTGGATTGCGTTTTTTAAATCCGCCAGCAAGTCAAGTTTTCTTTCGGGGAACTGTAAAAGTGGCTTATAAGGACGATCAAGGCTTACCCCAAACGCGCTACATTCATTTAGTTCAAAAACGAGGCGATCGCGGCGCACCTTTAGTCAGACTAATTATGAAACCGCGAGATATGCGGCTAGTACAAGTAAATTTTGTCTATCCCCCGGATGCTACACCGCCGCAAGTTTTGACGATCGCCACGACTGGGTAATTGAAAAATGAAAATGCGTATTTTCAAAAGCTCTTTTTTAATCGCAACATTGCCTTACCTCAGCTTATTAGTTTGGCTAATCCCTTTATTAGTATTCAATTCTCAACAGCAAAGTTTAATCGCCCATGATGAAGGAATTTATGCTTGGCGAGCAAGATGGATTGTAGAACAAGGCGACTGGCTTAATCCGGCTATTATTCATTATGGTAAAACTCCGGGAATATATTGGTTAATTGCGAGTTCTTTTGCTCTATTTGGTATTAGCGAAATAACTGCTAGGCTTCCGAGCATGATTTTTAGTGTTATTAGCGCTTTGTTAATCTATGAAATTGGTAAAACTACGATCAACAAACAAGTAGGCTGGTTAGCAGCAGCTATTTTAAGTGTTGAGTTTTTCTGGTTGCAATATAGCCGAATGTCTGTGCCAGATATTCCTTTAGCAAGTTTTGTACTACTGGCTATTTGGTGCTTATTAAAAGCTGAGTTACAGCCTAAAAATTGCTCTATTTGGGGCTTTGGCGTTGGGCTAAGTTTTGGTTTAGGCTTTTTAATTAGAAGCTATATGATTTTTCTGCCAATGTTGGCTTTAATGCCTTATTTAATCTGGGAACATCGCCGCCACCGTCATTTAACTAACCCAGCAATATACATAGGTTTATTACTGGGTTTAATTCCAACAATTTATTGGCTTTTTACTAGCTGGGCTTATTATAAAACAACTAAATTTGCAGAGATGTTTGATTTTATTGTTCATCTAAACTCAGAAGAACGCAACGGTAATAGTATTTTTTATTATGTCTGGAATATCCCAGCAAAGGCTTTCCCTTGGGCTTTTATGGGGTTGCTAGGTTTAAAAGTTGCTTTAGATAATCCAATTCCTCGTTATCAATTAATAATAGTTGGTTTTCCGATCATCTTATTTATTGAAATTAGTCTTTTTTCAACTCGGATACCTCATTATGCACTCTCGCTTTATCCATTTATTGCTTTACTCGCCGCCGTAGCTTTAGATTGGTTGGGTAAAGTTTATCAAAATAAATTAGATCCAAATAAAAACATACCTCCTATGCTTAGTTATGTTATTGGTGGCTTGAGTTGCCTATTGTTAATAGCAAGTTTGATTGTGCTTACAGGGGTAGCAATTCCTGTAAGTACAGAAATTAAAAATTATGGTGCGATCGCTTTGACGTTAGGATTAGGCTGGTTAACTGTTCCCCTAGTATGGCTTGGATATCATAAATTTGGGCAGGAATTTTTAACCGCTAAATATTGGATAGCAGCTTGGTTATTAGCTCCTTGGTTAGCTTTATCTGTAGCTGGTATTAATGGTTTTTTGGGCGATTACAACCCCGAAGTTAAAGCTTTTTTACACCAACCAAACATCGCTTCTGTAGTCCAAAATCATCCGATTGACTTTGTAGAAGGTGGAGGAAAAACAGGAGTATTACTGCGTTTCTATACTCCTCATTTAGGTAAAGAAACAGTAAATCTTTCCGACTTACCAAAAGCTAGTTATGTTTGGGTAAAGTCGGAAATTGCGAGGAAGTCGAACTTGTCTTACAATGCTATCGGTACTATCCGAGAGATGGAGTTAGTTCAATTAATAGAAACTAATAAAAAACTACCGCAAAATTCCTCTAAATGATTAGTTACTAACTCAAAGAGTTTTAATTTATCTTCTGAAATCCAGAATTCGCTTTTTTAGATGTTTTACTCTTAGACTTTGATTTATTAACTTCTGCAACAGCTTCCTCAAATAAGTTGTTTAAATGTATTGGTACGCTGGCAGTTTCCGGCAATTCTGGTTCTAAAGCTTTATTAAATTTGCCTTGTAAAAGTGCTGTTAATTGTTCAACTTTAAAGTTTGGAAGTTCTAAGAATTGTTGCAACATTTTTTCTAATTGCTGAGGAGATTGTTGAGCCAATCTCTGCCAAATGAAAACATTAATACTAGGGTTTTCTAGATAGTAACGAATAAGTTTTTCAGCACCTTCAATGCTTTGCCAGTCTTGGGCTTCGAGCAAGGTTTTAAACTTGCTATAAGTAGGTAAAAACATTTGTCCCCAACGTGGATGAGATAAAGATGTTACCTGCTCCGCTTTTTTCAATTCGGCTGGCAATTCGATTTTAGGCGCTACCATTTTGCTAGGGCTTTTTTTATCGAACAATTGGGCGACAACTTTCGCATCTGCGCCCGATTCTTTAGCTACGGCGGTGATTTCGGCTTCATCTATTCCTGCATCTTGGGCTAATTCTGCCAGAGATTTAGTATTATCAATACCTGCATTGCTCAAGCTTTGTTTCATTAGTATGTCTTGAAATTCGGCAACTTTTTTATTAAGCTGATATCCCGGCATTGTCACTTCATCGCTGCCAAAAAAATCGATAAACTGTTGATGATATTCGGCTACAGATTGCCAAGCTTGTTGTAATAATTCTGGCGCATCGCCGTAAAGAGAAGGTTTGTAATTATCTCTAAAGTTGCCAATTGCTACTGCTAATTTTGGCTTACCTAATTTGCCCAACATTGTCCAATTACTATAAAATGTCCAGTAATCGGTGATTGGCGCAATCTGAGTAAGTATAATGTCGCCCTCTTTGCAGCGCAATAACTCTTTAGTAGTTTGAGGATTATTTGGCTTGACAATGTAGTGTTTAGTTGTCAGCCAGTTTTGGAGTTCAAACCCATCGCTTAAAACTTTTACTACCGCAAATAAACCCGCAAAACTACGTCGCCAGTTAATTAATAATGCGCGATCGCTCTTTGTCAATTCTGGCTGGCTATTGATAAATAAATCTATAGGCGTTGTATCGCCAACTTTGCCCTCAATAATAAAAGTATCAACAATTAAGTCATGCTGTTTATCTCCCAGCTTGCGCTGCGACTGCTCGGCAGCATACACTTCTAAAGCTGTTGCTAATTCTCCCTCCGCTTCCAAAACAAAGTCCACTAAGGCTTGTTTGATTTGGTATGACTTTTCTAATATTGCATCCATAACTTATTATTCTCTCTGCACATCACTTCTAGGCTAAAGGTTTTCGCCCAAATAGCTTTAATTAACAATGATTCTCAATAAGTTTCCTTTGTTGACAATCGAGCCATAAATTTATTAGAATTAGCAATTACAAAGCTTTCTTGAGAATGTCGTTATGACTGTTTACACGGCTGGTTCCCTCAAAGCAGAACTCCACGATCGCGGCTGGCGATTGACTCCTCAACGAGAAACTATACTGCACGTTTTTCAAGAACTTCCTGAAGGAGAACATCTCAGCGCCGAGGATCTGTACCATCAACTAGAGACGAAAGATCAAGCAAAAGGTATTAGCCTGTCTACCATCTACCGAACTTTGAAGTTGATGGCGAGGATGGGGATTTTGCGCGAATTAGAGTTAGGCGAAGGGCATAAACATTACGAACTAAACCAACCTTACCCCCATCACCATCATCATTTAATTTGCACTCGATGCAACAAAACTATCGAATTTAAGAACGATTCGATTTTAAAAATAGGTAGTAAAACGGCGGAAAAAGAAGGTTATCACTTATTAGATTGTCAGTTGGCAATTCATGCGGTGTGTCCTACTTGTCAAAGGGCATTGATGCCTTTGTAGTAAGTTTTAGTTTACTCGCTCGGTATTACCTGTTTTTACCCACCCTTGCAACTCACTATCGTCTAAGCGGATTTGCTGCCATTTTTCGTCTTTGCTTTGTTGCAAAACTACGATTTTTTGGTTGTAATCTAGGCTACCAATACGTTCTGCGTCTAAACTAGGTTCGGTGCGGAGACTTAAGCCTTGATTCCATGTAACCCGCGCTGGATAACTACCTGATGCTAGTGAAGGGGAAGGCTTAGTTTTAGGAGCATTTTTAGTAGCGAGAGTAGAGGTTTTAGGTTTGGTTATATTTGCTGCTTTTTTAACCGTGCTGTCATTAGCAAAGATTGGTTTAGGTGGAGAGGAGGCGCGGTTGATAAATATTAGTGATAAAGCCACGCTTCCACTAACTAATAAAGTAATTGCAATTACAAATCCTAAAAATAACTTAACTAAACTTGATGTCCACCTCATTCCCCATACCTCCTAATCAATTACTGCAATTGTCGCCCAATGCGATCGCTTAACGAACTGTGTTTTGATGCTAAACGAGCTTTCCCAGCTTTTGCCCATTCTTGTAAAAATTGAATTTGCTCTGTAGCAGTACGGGCTAAGGGGATAATTTGACTCGCGGCTTCTAAAATGTCATCGTTGGTAAAGTCGCGGTTTTGGCTAAAACCAATGTGCATAGCTTCTACTAAAGTTTGCTCAATTTCCGCGCCCGAAAAGTCGGGAGTTTCGTAAGCTAGGCGTTCAATGTTGTAATTATTGAGGTTAGGCGATCGCAATCTCGATAAATGGACTGTAAAAATTTCTTGTCTTTCTTCTTGACTAGGTAAGCCAACAAAAAATATCTCATCAAACCGACCCTTTCGCAACATTTCCGGCGGTAGCGCCTGAATATCGTTAGCTGTAGCCACAACAAACACTGGGGATGTCTTTTCAGCCAACCAAGTAATAAACGTCCCAAACACGCGGCTAGTAGTGCCAGCATCGCCTTTACTATTTAGTCCTGAAAAGGCTTTATCAATTTCATCAATCCACAAAATGCAAGGGGCGAGGGCTTCAGCTACTTGGATCATTTGCCGGGTGCGAGATTCAGATTCGCCGACCAAACTTGCAAACAAACGCCCCACATCTAGCCTAAGCAAAGGTAAATGCCAATGATGAGCGATCGCCTTAGCTGTAAGGGACTTGCCCGTACCTTGAATTCCTACCAAGAGCAGCCCGCGCGGGTACGGTAAACCGTAAGCTCTAGCTTTTTCGGTAAATCCACCACCACGTCTGAGCAACCAGTCTTTAAGGTTGTCTAATCCGCCGATATCAGAAATCTTTTCAGTAGTGGGGTAAAAGTCTAAAATTTGAGTTTGGCGGATAGTTTGGCGCTTTTCTTCTAATACCAATTCCACATCTTCAGGCTGCAACTGACCGTGAAGAGCGATCGCTCTTGCTAATACGCGGCGAATCCGCTCCATTGACAGCCCTTGACAGGATCTAACTAATTCGTCTAAAAATTTTGGGTCGATTGATTGCCTTGTAGCCAATAATAAGCGCTCAATTTCGACTTTAATTTCTGGCGGCGCGGGTAAAGGAAACTCTAACACCGTCAGCACTTCGCCCAAATCTTCAGGAATGACAAGTTTCGGAGATAGTATTACTACGTTTTTGGGCTGAGACTTGAGTAACTTTGCTAAATTGCGGAGTTTGCGCGACACCGAAACATCTTCTAAAAAGCGATGAAAGTCACGCAATACAAAAACGGCGGCGGCGCTGGCGGGGAGCTTTTCGACAAATTCTAAGGCTTGCAAGGGGTTGCGCCGACCAAATCCCGCATCGTTGGGATTTCCCCCGTAGCCGTCTACAAAATCCCAGGTATATACGGTGCGATTACCTTGATTTTGAGATTCTTCTTTAATTACTACTTCTACTCGCTCCTCCTCGTAAGTGGGGATATAAATCAACGGATAACGAGCGCGTAAAAGTAGTTCAAATTCGTTGCGGAAGCTCATTTTAGGGTAGTTGCTTTTTTAATGCTTCCAAAGAAGCCCAACGGCGATCGCCTACTTTGTCTGTCATGCTCGTATCTGTAGCTATTCCCGCACAATCGCTTTTGCATAGCTGTTTTTGGGGCATTTCCAAACACAACTGCTCGTACAACCACTCACTGGGGTTAAAGTAGCCTTGAGGCGGCAGAGATTCAATTAAATCTTCTACAGCAACCTCTTTATCGATCGCACCTTCGTAGGGCAAACTAGCGCTTTCATCTAACCAAATCATTTCTGAGGTATCAATACTCAAGCGATGATTGTATTGCTGCAAACAACGATGACAAGTTAAAGTAACGATTGTTTCGGCTTTACTCGACACCTCTAAATAATTAACTTGATGCTGAATTCTAACCTGACCGCGCACCGGAGTTAAGGTTTCTAAACCAGTGATAAATTCTTCAACTGGTATTACCTCGGTTCTCTCTGGTGCTTTTGTCAGTTGGGGAATGTAAATTGCCTCCATAGGAAGTTTGCCTCACCCTTAATAAACGCTAACTTTGATTGTGGCAAAAATTACAGCTTTTTAGCCAGGATTATCCGGCGCTAATCGTCTCACCACAAGATGACGATGGGGTTCTTTACCACGACTAAAAGTTTCTAACTCTGGGTACTCTTGCAAAATCGTGTGAATTTGCCTGCGTTCGGCAGCAGATAAAGATTTAATTTCTACTTCCTCTTCCGTTGCTCGTACCTGTTCGGCGGCTGAAAGTGCGATCTCATTTAGTTCGATTTGCCTTTTAGCTCGGTAGCTATTCAACTCAACGACATAAAAGCCTTGTGGCTCTGTTTGGTTTAAGTTCAAGGTGGCATTAGCTAGGTATTGAATGCCATCTAATACCGAGCCTTGAGAGCCTGTAAAAGTTGCTACTTGCTCTGTACTCAAACTCTTTTCATCAATTGTCAACCAGTAGCTATCTACTGGTGTTTCTCCTGGTTTGTGTCCGCCCGGATTACTCTCTACTTCTGCTTTCACATCCGCAGGTACTCCAGCTAATTGCAGCAGTGTTTTTAACCACTGCTGACCCTTTACTGCACTATCCATGATTTAACCTGAAGCTTTTTTCTTAGAACGATTTGGCTCAAAAGGCAGTGATTCTCTGTCTTTTGCTTCGGCTACTTTTGCATCTGCTTCAACAATTTTTTGCAGATTTTCCGGCAAAGGTTCGCGCGAGACGATCGCCGTTTGCAAGGTTTGAAATATATTTGCAATCAGCATATACATCAATACTCCCGCCGGAAGTGGGAAAAACAGAAACATTCCCGAAAATATCACTGGTGTGATTTTATTTACGGTTTCTTGCTGAGGATTTCCCCCCGTAGATCCTTGCGCCGATAAAGTTTGACTCAGATACAGACTCAAACCAAAACCAAGAATCATACCGACAATATCCCAGTGGATTGTCCCATCATCATCAAAAGCGCCAACTCTGCCCAAGGCATCAATAAACAAAAAGCCTTTATTGGTGGCAAGTCCTGGAATTGTGCCGACAATTGTGGCTTCTCCAGGCGCGATCGCTTCTATATTGCCATCAGCATCAATTTTTACTCGATCTTCCCCTTTACTCACTTTTAACGTGGGTACAAGGCTACTATCAGGATGCTCGGCTTCTAGGGCTGTTAAAGTTTTACCTTCGACAGTTTGAAATTCAACTTTTGTTTTTTCACCTACTCCTAAGTTGCTACCCCCAGGTAAAACGGCAATAATCGGCGCGTGGACTGCATCGGCGATGTAAATATTTTGGGGTGGAGTTGTAAAAGCTTGCAGTTGAACGCGCTCAATTTGTTCTTGAGGCACAATTTGCAAGTTGAGGTTGTAATTGATGTCGGAAAATGGCGAACCCCGTAAAGTTGCAAACAAAGCAAATAGTACGGGCATCTGTACCACGACAGGCAAACAGCCAGCTAAAGGATTGCCAAATTCTTTATAGACACCGCTCATTTCTTCTTGCAATTTGGTCGGATTGTCTTTGTAGCGCTCTTGAAGTTCTTTAACTCGTTTTTGCATCAACGGTTGAGTAACTTTTGTGCGCCGCATATTGCGAATTGATCCGGCGCTTAAAGGATAAAGCGCAAACCGAATTACTAGCGTTAACGCGACAATTGCTAGTCCATAGCTTGGCACGATCCCGTAGAAAAAATCTAGGATCGGCAGCATCACGTTGTTAGAGAGAAACCCTATACCAAAATCCATTTATGGGAACTTAACCTAAAATATGTTAATTTGTCTAAATTTAATTTATCCGATACTGGTTGATATTTACGGGTAGCGTTAACCGTATAAGTTTTTTGTGATGATTGGCTGGTAATTTTTTAGCCAATCATAATCAACCAATTTTTAGATTTCATTTATCGGCGGCGGCACTTACTTTAGGATTTTTCAGAGCTACTTTCTCGTTAATATACTCGTAAGTCTCCCGAAACTTGGGTAAGGCTCTTAATTCCAAACGGCTACCATCTCTTAGAGTTAGTACCATGTCTCCCCAAGCGCCAAGCCCACGCGGAACTTTTGCTATTTTGACGATTTCTGAATAAATAATATCCGTGCGATCGCGTCCCATCCAACCCCCGGTAATTGTCACCCGGCGGTTTGTAATTCGGTAGCGCAACCACAAAGCTCGTACAATTGCGCCAACTGTCAAGGGTAAAGCTACAATTGTTAACCCCACAATCAAACCAAATATCAATTCTCCTACATGAGGGCCACCCTCGTAGTAAACATCTTCACGAATGCCCATTCATCACCTCTGCTTTCGCCAATAACTGCTCTAATTCTTGCAGAAATTGTTGATAATCGCACTTACTCAAGACAGCTTGGGGTTGTACGACTACAACTAAACTCCATCCCGGCGCTATTTGGGGCAATAATGACCGAAATGCCGCCCGAATTTGCCGCTTAATCCGATTACGTATTACCGCGCGCTTGCTGACTTTGGTACTAATAGAAATTCCAATCCGAGTAGCGCCTGTAATTATTCCCGATGGGGTTTGCAGACGTAAAGCTCTCAAGGTTAAGTGAGAGCTTTTCAGGCGATTTCCTTCCCGAAACAAGGTTTGGAATTCGTGCCGATTTTTGAGTCGATTTACTTTTGGTAAAGCCACTTTAAAAATTGGGCTAATTTACTTTAGGAAACGCTGAGGCGATACCGCCCTTTGCGGCGACGGGCGCTAATTACATTTTGTCCATCTGGGTTACGCATCCGAGCGCGAAAGCCAGAAGTTCTCTTTCTTTTACGAGAAGTACCGCCCAATGTCCGTTTCATTATTTATGCCCTTAAATTTCGTCAAAAAGTCACAATCTAAAATCTTACCACTAAAATGTTTAATACGAAAGTCTAGATTTTAGTAGTCAAGATTTGCGCGTCTTCTCTAAATAAAGAGAAATTGTAAGATATTTTTCCTTTTTCAAGAGGTTTCGAGATATTTCCCCCCCTTTTTTCAAGGGGGGTTAGGGGGGATCTCCACTGCTCACAAGTTACAAACCCTCTCTAAGAAATGCTGAGAATCCAAGTACCTACATAACGGAGAAGCGGTACATCGCCAGGAGAAAGAATTTGACAATTAAAGTAGTAAGTACCACCAAATCCAGGATTTTTGACATTAGAAAGTACTAATTCTACCTTGCTACCTGCGGGTACTGGCTCTTGGGGATAAATTTCTAAAGCCCGATTTTCTTTATTCCAAACTACTTCTTTTAAAGGTACGGCTTTACCTTTAATGCGAATTTCTACTTTTTTGGTGTCAAAAGTGCCTTTATAGTAATCGGGATAAGAGACAGAAAATTGAGCTACAGCTAACTTTAATTGTTTGGGTGGAATCCGCAAGCGATAACGATCCCAGCCGCCAGCTTGTCCGCCAAAATCTAATCTAAAGGGCAATTGATTCTCGCGCTTGACACCACTAAAAATTGTGAATCCTGGTAAACTTTGAGCAGCTATAAGGGTTGGGAAACCAGCAACTAAACAACTGGTGACAGCTAAAGCAGAAAGAAAGCGTCGCATAGATTTTTTTTTGACAAACATTTGTTTAGATTAAGTTTTTGTACTTTTGACACTCTCCGCGTTGAAACGACGGGGATTCTTCTATCTAGGAGCCAACTTGCTCAAGCAGGATTTCTCCAACTAGAGTAGAGGTTGATTCTCCAGAAGCGTTTAGGGGATTTAGTCCCCAAGTTCCGGTATGCCCTACCGTACCTATTCCTTTCGTTAGTATGTTCAGTGCGGCATTTTCATCGCGGTCTAATCTACATCCACATTGACAAATGTGGGTACGAGTTGACAGAGACTTTTTCACAACAGTGCCGCAACTAGAGCATTCTTGAGAAGTATAGGCGGGGCTAACAGCAATCGTTATCCGACCAAATACCTTGCCAAAATACTCTAGCCACACTCTAAATTGATACCATCCAGCATCATTAATTGATTTAGCTAGATTATGGTTTTTAACCATGTTCTTTATCCTCAAGTCTTCATAAACCACTACATCGCTAGATGTGATTACGCATCTTGCCAACTTCACGGCATGATCTTTACGCTGTCTACTTATCTTGAGGTGAACTCGTCCTAATTTAACTCTAGCCTTGCGTCTATTACCCGAAGCTTTTACTTTACGAGAAACGAGTCTTCCAGAACGTTTTAGCTTCTTTTCTCCTGTGCGATAGAAGCGGGGATTCTGAATCTTCTTACCGTTGGAATCAGTAGAAAAGGTTTCAAGACCTACGTCTAAACCAAGTGTATTACCTGTTGCTGGTAAGACTTCGTTGCGGTCAACAGAGATTGCAAATTGGCAGTAGTAACCATCTGCTCTTTTAACTAAACGAACCCTTTTCACTTGGTCGCTTTGGTAAAAATTTAGGTCACGAGTACCAATTAATTTCAGTCTACCAATACCGTTTTTATCCGTGAAGGTGATAGCTTTACGGTCAAGAGCTAACTTCCATCCTGTAGTTTTGTACTCTACTGTTCGGTTGTTTTTCTGGAATTTAGGATAACCCTTTAAACCAGTTACTTTCTGTTTGCAGTTTTCAAAGAAACGGCTAATTGCACTCCATGCACGTTCAGCGCTAGACTGCCTTGCCATTGAGTTGAGTTTATCCGCAAAGCTAAACTGGTTTGCCAATACAGCACTATATTTATTGAGGTCATATTTCGATACTTGCTCGTTATCCATCCAGAACCTTAAACACTTGTTGCGGATGAATTGAACGGTACGAATTGCCTCATCAATAGCGCTATACGCAGCAGGAGTGGCTTTGACTTTAAACTCAAGTATTAACATATTCTTCTACTAACATATTAAGCATAAGTTTTCTAGGGCAGACCTTTAGTCTGCCATCAGCTTTCATCCCTGGACTGAAGTCACAGGGATGAAAGCATCTTCCTTATAATTTACTACTTGCTTACCCAATGTTAGACGTAAAAGTTAGGAAAAAGTGCCTTAAATAGGGACTAATAAATAACTGACGTTGTTAGGGATTGAGAAAATTGGCGATCGCATTTTCCCAAGTCATCGTCTAAACTGAGCATAAATTAGCCAATAGTTAAAGTTGAAAACAAGCGATCGCTCTCAAACTAAAGCTAAAATTTTAAAGACAAAGATTTAAACTAAGCATTGTTGCCAAATGTCTGTAAAATATCCCAGATTTAATTGAGCGCAGCACAAGATATTGCAGCAACTGTCAGAAAGTAGGATTTAAACAACTCAATATATTTAACTCTGTTAAAAAAGTTTTCTCGATTAAGGAGATAAAATGATCATAGCGGTTGCCAAAGAAATTGAAGTCGGGGAACGTCGCGTTGCTTTGATACCAGACACTGTAGCGCGATTGGTGAAAAAAGGTTTAGAAGTGTGGGTAGAAACGGGCGCAGGCGATCGCGCTTTTTTTACTGACGAGGCTTACGAAGCAGCCGGGGCAAAGGTTGTAGCTGATAGCGCGGCACTTTGGGGCGAGGCGGATATTTTGCTCAAAGTAGGTTTACCCCAAGAGCGAGAAGACGGGCGACAAGAAATTGATTTGCTTAAAGAAGGAGCGGTATTAATTGGCTTTCTTAACCCCTTGGGAGTGCCTGAAATTGCCCAAAAGTTAGCCGACAAGAAAGTTACCGCTTTTGCCATTGAACTAATCCCCCGCAGCAGTAGAGCGCAAAGCATGGACGCTTTATCGTCCCAAGCATCGGTAGCGGGTTATAAGGCTGTACTCATTGCGGCGGCGGCTTTGCCTAAATATTTCCCAATGTTGACAACGGCAGCCGGAACGATCGCCCCAGCTAAAGTATTTATTATGGGCGCAGGGGTAGCAGGATTACAAGCGATCGCTACAGCCAGGAGATTGGGAGCGGTAGTAGAAGCTTTTGATATTCGTCCTGCTGTTAAGGAAGAAGTGCAAAGCTTGGGAGCAAAGTTTGTCGAGGTGCAGCTAAACGAGGAAACCGTCGCGGCGGGAGGCTATGCTAAGGAAATCTCCGCAGATTCTAAAGCGCGCACTCAAGAAGTAGTCGCCGAACACATCAAGCAATCAGATGTAGTAATTACAACGGCGCAAGTACAGGGTAAAAAAGCACCGCTACTTGTAACTGAGGAAATGGTAGCGCAAATGAAGCCGGGATCTGTCATTGTCGATTTGGCGGCGGAACAAGGTGGAAACTGCGCCCGTACTGAGCCTGGAAAAGACGTACAATGGCATGGCGTTACTATTATTGGCACAATTAATTTACCTTCTTCAATGCCCATCCACGCCAGCCAAATGTATTCTAAAAACTTGGCTACTTTGGTACAGTATTTGGTTAAAGACAACGCTCTCAATCTCGATTTTGCGGATGACATTATCGATTCTGCTTGCATTACGCACGGGGGCGAGATTCGCAATCAAAGAGTCCGCGATGCTTTAGCTACTGCTAGTGCAACGGTAGGCAATTAGTGATTTCAAAACCAATATAGAGACGTTGCAGTGTAACGTCTCTACACCAACATCTATACATCTAATCGGCAATTAGTTTTTAATTAGGAGACTTGTAACGGTGACAGAAGCATTAATTGCTGCATTGTTCGTGTTTGTTTTAGCATCTTTTGTTGGCTTTGAAGTAATTAATAAAGTACCGCCAACCTTGCATACTCCTTTAATGTCTGGTGCTAATGCCATTTCGGGAATTGCCGTAATTGGGGCGCTAGTTGTTTCTGGGAGTAGAGACGTAAACATTAGCGTAATTTTGGGATTGATTGCGGTGGTACTCGCAACTATCAACGTAGTAGGCGGCTTTTTAGTTACTGACCGGATGTTGCAAATGTTTAAAAAGAAGGAGATTAAAGCATAGTGAGCGATTTTTTGCCAACGGGGATACAGCTAAGTTATTTAGTTGCAGTGTGTTTATTTATCATCGGTTTAAAACAATTAGGTTCACCTGCTACGGCGCGTAATGGCAACTTGTTAGCTTCGGGGGGAATGTTGCTGGCGGTGGGTGCAACGCTTTTAGATCGACAAGTATTGAATTATGAGATGATTTTGGTAGGTTTGGCGATTGGTTCATTGATAGGTGCGATCGCAGCCCAAAGAGTTGCTATGACCGAAATGCCCCAAATGGTCGGTTTATTGAATGGTTTGGGGGGTTTAGCTTCAGCGCTAGTAGCGGTTGCCGAGTTTTGGCGACTAATTGGCAATGGCGAACCTATAGCCCTAGATGCCAATATTTCTATGCTGCTAGATGTATTTATTGGTGGTGTAACTTTTACAGGCAGTATGGTTGCTTTTGCGAAGTTGCAAGGCTTAATTAGCGGTTCGCCGATTACTTTTCCGTTGCAGCAACCAGTAAATATTTTGTTGCTGATTGGTTTTGTAGTCGGTAGCGGCTACTTATTGGTAACGCCGGAAAGTGTACCTTTATTTCTTGGTGTAGTTGCCGTATCGTTGCTGCTGGGCGTATTGTTTGTTATTCCCATCGGTGGCGGCGATATGCCTGTAGTAATTTCGCTTTTGAACTCTTTATCGGGAGTAGCAGCAAGTGCGGCGGGCTTTGTAGTCATGAACAATATGCTGATCGTCGCTGGCGCACTGGTAGGCGCGTCTGGGTTGATTTTGACTCAGATAATGTGTAAAGCGATGAACCGCTCCTTAGTTAGCGTCTTATTCGGCGCTTTTGGTGGTGGTGGAGTAGCAAGCGGTAGTGCAGGCGCAACAGCAGGCGATAAAACTGTTCGCAGTATTGACCCCGAAGAAGGGGCAATGATGTTAGGTTATGCTCGTTCGGTTGTAATTGTTCCCGGCTACGGTATGGCAGTTGCTCAGGCGCAGCATAGCGTGCGCGAGTTAGCCGATCAATTAGAGCGAATGGGTGTAGATGTCAAGTATGCCATTCATCCCGTTGCAGGGCGGATGCCGGGGCATATGAACGTATTACTAGCAGAGGCAAATGTGCCTTATCCCCAGTTATCGGATATGGATGATATCAACCCTCAGTTTGAGCAAACCGATGTAGCTTTAGTAATTGGGGCGAATGATGTAGTAAATCCTGCCGCCCGTCATGATACCGCTAGTCCAATTTATGGGATGCCGATTTTGGAAGTAGATAAGGCAAAACAAACAATTGTAATTAAGCGCGGTATGAGTACGGGTTTTGCTGGTGTAGATAATGAATTGTTCTACAAAGCTAAAACTACTATGCTATTTGGCAGTGCTAAAGATATGGTGGCAAAGTTAGTAGCTGAAGTGAAGCAACTGTAAAAGCGACAAATTACTTTGAGCAATGATAGACACAGGTAGGTAATATTTAGGTGGATTGCTAATAAGTTTAAAACCTTATTAGCAATCTGTTTTATCTATGTTTGGAATGAATATCTTAGTTTTTTATTGATAGAACTGATTGTTATGTACAACCCGCATCCTTATCATTGCGAAGCGCCCCTAATAAAGTAGAAACTACTACGCAGCGTTTGATACCATTGGTTTCGTTACGAACTGCTAAAGTAATCTTGCCCGGTTGGTTTGCTGCCCCACCATCATCTGTGTCAAGTGCGCCATCAAATCTAAACCTTACCCGATAGTGTCCGCTACTGGCAGGATTTTGTCTCAAAGTAGTATTGGTTGTGTTAATCGCTACGACCTTAGAACCCTCTGCTAAAAGAGGCTGCCAATTTGTAGCTGTAGCGCAATTCAAAGACCCACTTTCAGGTACTCGACTTACAGCCCAGTCAACTTTGTTTCCATCGTCATGAAAACAAGCTGCCCAAGTACGTTTTTCCTTTTTGGCATTGCTTTGAGCTTCACGAATCGAGCGGTAAACTTGGTCTTGGGCTACGTTGAGCCGACGAGTTTGTGTAAATGATAACCAGCTAGGAACTGCGATCGCACTCAAAATGCCAACCATAATTATAACAACTAACATTTCGATCAGGGTAAAGCCCGATTGATTTGACGAGTAATTTTTGGGTATTAAGTTCATTTTTTCTAAACAAAATCTAATATGGGTTGTCGATTTTTTCATACTGTTTATAACTCACCGTTTTTATTGTTAACGATCACTAAAATTAGTTGACACCTAAAAAACCACGTCCTTTAACTTGAACGATTGCCGTAGGAAAGTAAGCCGAATTACCCACACTGTAAGCATTAGTATTGCTAGTTCGAGCTAAGGCATTACCTCGAATATATACTTGCGCTATAGTATTTGTTGAGTCAACACAAGCATAAAAGCCAGTTTTGGGATTTGTAGAGGTAGAAGCGGGTAGACGAGGGATTCTTTGTGTATTTGTAGGGCAATTTTGCGTAGGTACGGGTGCAGTAGGTGCGGTTGTACCTTTATCAACATAGTCAATCAGTGTAAAAGCCTGAGTAGTATAATCTTCCTCAGTCCCATTTTTCTTTGTCCATTGGTTCATTTTTTCGCCAAGGGTACTGCCTGCCTTGGTCAAATCAAATCCTTGATAACCTTTACTAGGATTATAAGTTTTACCATTTTTCACAACATACTTAGGAACGGCAGGAGTTACGGTGGTATCGCTAGGATCATTAGGATCTATTACTCCATCGCTGATTTGAAATCGAGCAATACGAGCGGTATTTGACCAGATTCCGCCCGGATCTTCAACTAAATAATAAGCAACTAGGGAGTAAACAAAAGTATCATCAAGTAGGGGGCTAGCAGTAGGTGAGGGGCTAGCAATAGGGAGGATATTTTCTTCAGTTTCGCGTTTCCAGAAAACTAGAACTGGGAAGCAATTAGGTGTCGCCTTTCCACAACCTGGAGCAGTAGCTACTGGAGGAATTTGGTTTTTAATTCCGGGAGAAGTGGCAGTTGACGCATTTTCTAAGCCATCAGCATTGTAGATGTAAACTGCTTGTTCCAAATCTTGAGCGATGTAGTCAATGGCGGCTTGAATTTCAGCTTCAGAAGTTGCTTTTGCTTGTTCAATACGATCGCTATTGAGGATATTTACCATAAATCCTAGCAAAGGTGTAATTACTAGAGTGGCAATAATCATCGCTACCAATAGTTCAATTAGAGTGAAGCCGGGATTTGCTTGTTTCGGTGCTTTTTTTAGTAGTTTCGTTAGTAAATTGAGCATAGGTGCGATCGCTCTTTTGTTAGATATAACTTTGGCAAGCATAATTTTTAAGTACAACCGCCTAAGCGATCGCAGTATTCTTGATATTTAGGCTGAGTACCAGTAATTTCTGTAGTCATTTGCAATAGGGGAGTTTTCAACTTGCCAAGCCCACCTGTAAATGTAGCTTGCTGTCCTGCTTTATCGAAAGCATCAGACGTTTTGAAGCCCTCTGCTCTGTAAACTCGTACTCCTAGTATGTAATTTTGGTCAGTAGGAATGCTAGTAACGCTGCGATAAGACTGAACTATTAAGTCTCTAACACTATTGCTGCTACAGCCGTCGGTTGCATCGCCATTAACACAGTACAAATTTAATGTAGGAGTGTTTTCTGTACAGTAATAGTTTGTTGTCGTTACAGGACTTGTTGTCGGAGCAGTACAGGCGAAGCTACTTGTAATTGTAGGAGCCGCAATAGCTGCAAATGTACTTCGAGCGGATGTAAATACCTTAGTTGTTGCGTTTACTTCCGATAGTGTAACAGTGTGAGTGGGAGCCACAGTGGTTCCGGCTTTCACGCCATCAACGTAAGCTCTAGCCGCTTGAGAAGCTTGTTCTATTCGCTTTGCCTGAACTCGTGTTGCTACAGATAGAGCGATCGCAGGTGCGATCGCTGCCATCAAGATAGATACTACAACTACAGCCATTAATGACTCAATAATAGTGAAACCCGATTGACTAGACTGAGTAAAAAGTTGTTTTTGTTTGGGTGTAATCATAGTTAATCAGTAGCTACAGAATTTTCAAGTTGGGCGTTAGTCGTTATAAGAACTAAGGGGTGGACAATTAGCAGGGCGTTGATCGCCAATAGCCGCCGTATAGGCATCACCAGAAACTTGCGCTGCACAGAGCAAATTATTCACCCAGCGATCGTCTTGTCCTACTTGCCTAAAAAATTCATCAGGGGCGCTAGTACTTCGCTGAGTAAATTTTTGAGCAAATAGATCGGGTGGCTGGGTTAGCAGTGCTACATCAAAACCCCATTGGCGAGTAGGCGCACCGTAGAAAGTTAAAGTATTACCAGCACCACCTCCAGAGGGGTAGTAAGTATTGGGGTAATTAAAAATGCTGAGACTGCCATCATTGGAGGCTGAGGGATTTGCTATTGGTGCTGTACCCGTACTTCTAAGAGGTGAGAATGGGTCTGTCGCATAAGCACTCTTTCTCAACTGAATAAAGCTACCCTTAATATTGACTGCTGCACCCCAATTTTGCATAAAGCGGACAAAATTATGCAGACCCGCAGATTCTTCGGCAGGGCGACTAGGGCTATTACCTGTTACAAACGCCACATTAAAAGTTGTATCTGTGCCTGCTTGTTGTATCCATGAACCAGGAATACTCCCACCAGTAAAAGCAGTGTCAGGCGTTCCCCCTGGTGAATGAATTTGCAATACAGGAGCTAAAGCTGGTTGGTCGGTAGAAGCAATAGAGATGATTTTGACACCTATTCCAGGAGTGGGGAAAAAGTTAGGGACAGTATTATATCCCAAGAAACGACCCATAATTTCTGTGTATTTACCTACTGCGGGAGCGGCAGTTTTTCCAAAGAAATTGCCTAAAATTTTGTGAGGATTATTGGCATTAGCATCTTCAGTTTTAATGTTGCCTGTAGTACCCACCCAAAATATATTGTTAGGAGAAACCCCTTTGACTACAACCTTAACGCCATCTTGACCACTAACATCACCAAAAGTAAAGCTGCCTAATCGGAGAACAAAAACTGCATCTGCTTGCGTTCCAGCATCAAGAGTAAGAATACTACCACTTTTTGCTACGTTAGCGGAAATGTCGTAGACAACTACTGGTGAAGTCGCAGTAATAGTTCCTCCATTAAGCTTATTGCCGCTAGTAGTAAAGTCTCCTGAGTACCCACCAGCAGTAAAGTTTGACATTTGATTGAAGGCGTGGATGATGGTACTAACTGTACCTGTGTTACAGCCAGGTAGCCCACCTGGTGGAATTTTACTAATTTGATAAGCTTTTGACGAACCACCATTAGTACCAGAAGTAGCTAAACATAGTGAGTAATCGGAGGCTTGGTCTGTTGTAGGAAGATTGAGGTTGACAATACCTGTTGTCAGAGTTGGATAGTTAGAGCAGTCAAGAATGTTTGTATTGTTAAAACATCTAGTATCAGGTAATAACAACTTTCCACCTCTAGGAGGAGTATAGTAGAGCGGTCTATCAGCCGCGTAAGTGATATCTCTTACTGCTCCTGGGTCGCTAGTTATGTTATTTGTTGTTCTAAACCACAGTGCATTAGGGGTAGAAGTTCCGTAATTTGTGCCAGCATTCCAAGTGCCGAGAACAGGATATTGACATCCGCTCTTTATAGGATTTATACCCGTAGCATCTAGAGGACAATCTACTCCCAAAGGTTCAGCAGTATTTTTTTCTAAGGGAGGAATACCAATTGTATTAAATACAAGTGCGCCACTGCGATCGCGACTGAAGGCTACGCGGCGGGCGTAACGTTGGTCTTGTACAGCTAATGTCTGTCTAGCCGTAGTCCCTGCACCAAGTCTTTCTAAAGGAGTTTTTCTATTACCAGCCGTTGAGTATCGAGTATCCCAACCGACTTCCGTACCTTGAAGAATTTTATCGCCACTACTATCACTTTTGCCTGATGCTACTAAAGTTTGACCTAACTGATCTACTCTAATATTTTGTTCGGTAGCAGTTAAGCTACCATCACCATTACTATCAAAACCAACTACCCAATCGCTAGGCTGGCATTCTGATACAGGCAGTTTGCGGCAAACTTCCATTACATACACAGGGAAACCAGTTCTTCTTTGAATTGGACTCACACCATTTGAGAGGTAAGAACTTACATAATTAATAATAGGGGGATTAGTTTCGGGAGTATTCGGTTTGCCCGAAGGATAAGGTGTATTTCCAGTATTGCCTGTGTCCCACCACAAGGAACTGGTCGCAAAACTATTTTCAAAGAAGCCGTTTTTTAGTCGAGAGTCAATAGCAGAACTACCACCGTTGTTGTTGAGGTCGTAGTCGCCCCAATCGCGGAAACCATCTACAAAACTTGCTGACATCAGCGATGTAGCGTCAGAAATAATCGTCGCAGGTCGCCATTGATCGCCTTCAGAACCGCAACCTGGTTGATTTATCCGACAGGCGAAGTCTGCGTTAAGAGTTGCAGCAGTACGAGTATAGAAGTTGCTCCAAGTATTATCCAATGTGGTTGAAAATTCTTCCCGTAATGCACCACCTTCTGGCTTTCGATGAAGGTTAAAGTCACCTTTAATATATACAGGTAAATTTGTGACTAAAATTAGTCCTTTCTCTTCTTGCCTAAAAGTATTAACTCGCGCTAAGTTGCCACCATTAATTAGCCTAATACCGTTAGGACGACGGGTAGGATCGAGTTTGAAGTCTGTAGGACTAAGTAGTTCTTTTTGGGTTGTGTTATCACTCAAGTCAAGCAGTGCATCGTCACGAGTGGCGTAAATAATACCGCTATTTGGCAGCAGATACTCTTGGTTAGTTGTACCACCAATAGTTGTAGTTCGCAGCACACCCATATTGATATCCGTCGCCCGAATTTCTAAGGGTTGACGTTGCTCTAGTTGCAAATTGTAGTTGCCGTCAACACCAGTTGCAGCTAAATCAATAGGACTAATGGGATCAATAAAACGGTTGCCTAGGGTGTCAAGACCAGGTTTTCTATCTAATGCTTTAGCTTGTCTGGCATCAAGGAAAGAAGATTCTTTAATTGCTCCGTGAGCAATAGTTGTATTACTAGGACTGCCAATAGTTCCATCCAAGATTTTGATGCCGCAAATTGCTGTATCGATCGCTGAATTGTCTACTAAGGAGCGCGTACCTGAAGCAGCTATTTTTACTAGGGCATTTCTCAAAGGTTCATTTACAATGCGTCCATTAGGGAAAATCAGTCTTGCTTGTCGGTTTAGCTGAGTTCTGTAAGTGCCTACCGCCGTAACTCTAGTAGCATCAGTTGTATAGGGAGCCGGATAAACAACGCCATTATTTGACCTACCATTGATCGCATCGAAACCGTAACCTCCATCTATAGCTGTGTTTTTAGCAGTGTCCGAATTAGTGGGATTGTAGTAGCTACTGATACAAGCAGTAGGAGTGCGATTAATGTAATCGGTGTTTGTGGTGATTGTAAAGGAAGCATCTTTGTGGTGATAAATTGCTGTAGCTCTCATTTGCAGATCGCCTTTTCTGTTTGCGCTAGCAGCTTCTGTTGCTCCACCTGTCATCGGCATAGTGTCGGGCCAAACAACTATGTCGGTATTTGCGGTTACACCTGGATCTAACTGAGGTTTTCGTAAAAAAGAAGCTTTGGAAAGATCGCCGGAGTCAAGAGTTGTGAAATAGCGATTTTGTGGTGTTGCAGTATCTTCTGTATCCACATAAATGCCTGCGCCCGTCACTACCCGCAAACCACCAGTATTGGAGGTAGCAGTTGCGGTTTGCGCCGCCGCATCTTCCCAAAAACCTGTGCGCTCGGATATGCCCAAGTCCGGTAGTTTGATAACGTTAGTAGTCCGAAAGCGAGTTTTGGTGTTGGGATTAGTCCAAAAAACTTCGGCAGGAGTAATTGGTGATTTGAAATACTGGCGTTCAAAGGGGCCTGTGACAAATTTGCCCAGAGCGTCTTTCCAGTATGCTGGAAGGTTGTTGCCTACATTAACGCGATCGCCTAGCAATACTTCTTTACCAAGTTCTTTCTGCTTGTCTGGATCGGTCTGCTCTAGTTGAGTTGTACTTAAAGTCAGTCCTGTATTTGCATCGATTGGCTTTTGCCATGCCTCAGGTGGCTCAATCCCGGTAGAAAATACGTTTGAGGTGGTGGATGTGCCTATGGCATTAGTATCTGGGGTAGCAATTTCTGCATAAGGAACCCGCCGAGTACGATCTCTTAGATAGGTTTCTATTTCGTCTGCTAAAACTTTTTGTTTATCCAAACTAGCGTTTACACTTACTTTTGCCTTAAAACTTTCTTTAACTTCTTTTGGATACTGGCTTACACTATCAACACTTGTTGTAGTTGGTGGGTTAGTTGTTGAGTAAGCAAGTGCTGCCCGCTTCATCAAATCAATACGCCTATCGTAAGCGGTATCGTTGTATCCTACTTGTGCGCCGCCTGTACTGGTTGTAGATTTATTGCTACCATCAATTACTTTACCAGTTACAGGATCGTTGCCAAAGCCATCATACAAATCGACTGCTACTGCTCTTTGGTTTGTCGTATCGTTAATATTTCCTGTACCCACATTACCGCCAACAGTGATTTTGGCGTTTTCTTCTTTATAAAAGCACGAGTTTTTACTGCTGACCTGAAAAAGCCTAATGTTGCTGCTATCACGCCCCCCAATTAAAAGGTTTGCATTGGTAAAGACCCTACCATTTAAACGGAAATCAGGGCCCGGACTAAGTTCTAAATCATCTTGAAATACAACTGCGTTGTTAGTGAGAGGGATCTGGCTGCGGTCTTGCTGATACTCTAGAGCAGTAAAGCCTTTATTTCCTTTGTATGTCTCATAGCCACTACCAGGAGAAGCAGTAATTGGCACTGTTGCCGTATAAACGTAAAAACTTTTAGTTAGTTTGCTACCAGATTTATACCAACTAGAGTCTCCTACTAAGTTGGCAGTAGTAGCATTTGCGTTAGCGCATTGGTTACCAATTGTTCCACCTGACATAGGCGGCGTGCGGGCTTCTAAAGGATTTCTTTGCCTATTAAATTTACCATCTGGATTGCGTGTAGGGCTGCGGAAGTAGATGCCATAAAGAGTGTAGCTGTCAAACAATCCATTATTATCTGTATCAACTGGATATTTCCAGGCGGTGTTGATGGTTTCATCATCTTCCAGTTTTAATGTGTTTGTAGATAATCTCTTTTGAATGCCAGCAGTACCGTTAAATTCAGTAACAAGTTTTAAGCGTGTCTCGTCACCGAAAGTGTATCTATCACTTGTACTACTTTTTTTAATTGCAATATCTAAAGCAATATCGGAGGGAGTTGTTCTAGGCAGTGTAGGATCTGTAAAAAGAGCATCTAGCTTTGCTTTGGCACGGTCTAAAGCTGGAGTAGCAGCATTTAGCACTACTTGATTGACTCTAACGTTACTAGCATTTTTAGAGCGATCAAAAGCGCGAACTACTAACGCCACAGATAGCAGCACAACTACTAGAGATACCATTGCTACTGTAGGCAATACAAAGCCTGTCTCAAAATTTGATTTACCTCTAACAAGCAAACTACGCAGCAGCCATTGAATCTGCGGTTTAGAATCAATTTTTTTGGATAACGGCACAATTTTTTTAGGTAGATTTTGTTTTGCTTTATCTTGCTTATTGGTTGACATAACTACTTTTGTGATAATGGAATTTTCAGGTGTAAAAAAGAAAAAATGCTAATATGATTTCCGATAAAGCCTTAAACTTAATAAAACTGTGTATCTGTAAAATTTTATACTTTTTAAATATTAATAATGAATCTTCTAATTACTTTTTTAGCAGTTAAAACCTTTGTTAGATATGGGATAAATACCAATTTAATTATATTGATTGCAGGGAGAGCGTGCGTGTTATTACTGGCAACACAACCTTTGCTCTAAAAATATACGTTTTTAGGCAAGAACTTACTTGTGCTTAATTTTGTAACTTAAAAATAATTATAAATATCTTGCCAAGGTTAGTTTACCCAAAACTAATTGCAAAAGTATCGCCTTGGATCTAATTTGTGTCAGGGCTAATGGTTCAACGATCACGGGCAAAATTACACCATTAGCCCCAAATAGCAATAACTTAATATTTATTGAGGTTGATTCCAGCTTCTTTTGCCATTGCAGCTATTCCTCTGCTGTTCAAGGTTTTGATGGCTTTGGTAGAAATCTTGAGTCTTACCCAACGATTTCCTTGACTCCACCAAATGCGTTTCCACTGCAAGTTTGATTCTTGGAGCTTTTTGGTACGGCGGTGAGAGTGGGAAATAGCAAAGGCATTATTGGCTTTTTTGCCTGTCAACTGACATATACGAGACATAATAGGTGGTAATTTTTAACTAAGGTGTAGTTTCTTATTGTATCGGTACTTAGGAGTAATGGCGATCGCATCTATCTAAAAATGCGATCGCTTTTCTTTGAAAATTAGCTACTCGCAGCGCGTTCGGTAAGGCGTGTTAACACCTGATTGGAACGCTCAACAAAGGCGTTCATTCCTTCAGCGTCAAAGCCTTTTTGCGCCATCAGTGCAAGGTCGTAGACGTGATTGCAGATTAGGTTTGCAAGTTCGGCTGTGGGGGAACCAGTACCAATTGCGAGCGCGCCAGAGTTGAGATTGACCAAGTTTTGAATTAATGGATGAGTTGTATTGACTAGCAAAATATGCTCCTCTGGAAATTGAGGGGCTTGTTGCTGCATCATGGCGCTCATATCTCGCATCCGCCGCATAAATTCGGGTAATAAAACAATTGCAGGTGGTGTTCCTTGGGGATTATCGGACTTTATAGCCTCGGTGCGGATGGTGACTTTGGGTTTGTTGATGGCTTGCTCAAATATCTCCTTAATTACCTCGCTGCGGGTTTTGTTAGTTTTGGGATCGACAATTTCCGCAGGTTTGTTTTGTTCTAAAAGGCTTTCGTCTAGATCGGAATCGACGCGCGAAAATTTGACGTTAGAGTATTCTTGCTCCAAAAAGGCGATAAAGTGCGTGTCAATAAAGGAGTCCATAAACAGGACTTCTAAACCTTGGCTTTTGTGCAGTTCAATATAGGTGGCTTGGGTGGCTTCGTTAGTGCAGTAAAAAACGCGGTTTTCGTGACGTTCTTTGTTGCGTTCTAGGTATTCCTTGATCGTGGTGTATTGAGGACTGTTTGCATCGGTTTCGGTCGTTGACACCTCTTGCCAAGCATCATCTTCGCTACTTTGTACTTGGACGCTGGGGGTTGGTTCGGCGGCTACGGCGTAGGTAGTGCGGTAAATCAGGATATCTTCTACTTGCTTTTTAAACTTCTCATCGTTGAGCGCGCCAAACTTGGCAAAAGTACCGATATCTTGCCAGCTTTTGATGTATTCTGAGCGGTTGTCGCGGTACAATTCTTTGAGTCTGTCGCCGACTTTACGCGCAATGTAGTCTGCTATTTTTTTGACAGTGCGATCGCTTTGCAAGGCGCTACGAGATACGTTAAGCGGGATATCTACGCTGTCAATTACTCCGCGCATGGGTAGCAAAAAGTTGGGGACGATTTCTTCGCAATGGTCGCTGACAAAGACTTGATTGCAAAATAGTTTAATTTGCCCCTTGGTAACGTCTACATCTGGTACTAATTTGGGAAAGTAAAGAATGCCATTAAGCAAAAAAGGATAATCGGTGTTGAGATGCACCCACAATAACGGTTCTTCTTGAAAAGGATATAAGTAGCGATAAAACTCTAAATAATCTTCTTTAGTTAGGCTACTAGGAGAATCGCGCCAGGGTGCTTTTTGACGGTTGATTACTTCGCCGTCTAATTTGATGGGTACGGGGAGAAAATCGCAGTAAGTTTTGACTAACTGGCGGATACGAGCAACTTCTGCATACTCACCTTCTTCTTCCTGCAATGTCAGAGTTATAGTTGTACCGCGTTGAGTGCGATCGGATTCCTCTAAACGAAATTCTGGGGAACCATCACAACTCCAACGGATGGCTTGAGCGCCTTCTTGATAAGAAAGGCTATCAATTTCAACTTTTTGCGCCACCATAAACGACGAGTAAAAGCCTAGTCCAAAGTGACCGATAATTGGCTGATCGGATTTGCCTGCGTACTTTTGGATAAATTCTTCGGCGCTAGAAAAAGCTACTTGATTAATGTATTTTTTTACTTCTTCGGCGGTCATTCCAATGCCGTTGTCAGTTATAGACAAAGTTTTTTTCTCTTGGTCTACAGCGATCGCAATTTCTGGTTCGCCAGCATCGCCATTGTATTCTCCAGCGCGGGATACCATTTTTAGTTTTTCTGTGGCATCTACGGCGTTGGAAACAAGCTCTCGTAAGAAAATCTCGTGGTCTGAGTAGAGAGATTTTTTGATGATGGGGAAAATATTTTCAGTATGTATACTGATTGTGCCTTGTTCCAGCATGGGTTTTAGATGCAGTGGTTAGTTAATTAAGATTTTAATGCGGTGGAAGCGCGATCGCCTTTTCTATTTAGTTAATTTAGCTTTTTTAGGCAGACTAACAGGCATATGGCGATTAAAGGTCAAACTACTGTCAGCATAATCTACAAGAATAGTATCGCCTTCAGTAAAGGTATTTTCCAACAGCTTAGTAGCTAGAGGGTTTTCAATTTGCTTTTGAATTGCTCTTTTTAGGGGACGAGCGCCATAAACGGGGTCATAACCCACTTCGGCTAAGAAGTCTAAAGCGGTGGAGGATAATTCTAAGCTAATTTTTTGGTCGGCTAAAAGATTCATCACGCGCTTGATTTGGATAGCGACAATTTGCCGGAGTTCACTGCGTTTGAGGGTGTGGAAAAGAATAATATCATCAACACGATTGAGGAATTCGGGGCGAAAATGCGATCGCAAGGCTTCTAATACTTTTGTCTGCATTTGGTCGTATTTGCGATCGTCTCCTGCTACATCTAGGATATGTTCGCTACCGATATTGCTAGTCATCACAATTACAGAGTTGCGAAAATCTACCGTCCTACCTTGAGAATCTGTAATACGTCCGTCGTCTAACACTTGCAACAAAATGTTGAAGACATCGGGATGGGCTTTTTCTACTTCGTCTAGTAATACGACGGAATAAGGACGACGGCGCACAGCTTCGGATAATTGACCGCCTTCTTCGTAGCCTACATAGCCTGGAGGCGCTCCGACTAAGCGCGATACTGAGTTTTTCTCCATGTATTCGGACATATCTAAACGCACTAAAGCATCGTCAGCATCAAATAAAAACTGTGCTAAAGCGCGGGCTAACTCAGTTTTACCTACTCCTGTAGGGCCCATAAACAGGAATGAACCAATGGGGCGGCCGGGATCTTTCATGCCTGCACGGGCGCGGCGGATGGCGGCGGCAACGGCTTCTACTGCCTCAGTTTGACCAATTACTCGTTGATGTAAATGGCTTTCTAGTTGGAGAAGCTTTTGGCGCTCGGATTCTAACAGGCGATTTACAGGTATACCTGTCCATTTCGCGACAATTTCTGCGATGTCTGCTTCGGTGACTTCTTCGCGCAGCAGTGTAGAACCTTGGGTTTGAATTTCTAGTAACTTCGCTTCAGTAGCTTCGCGCTCGTGTTGGACTCCTTCTAATTGCCCATACTTCAACTGAGCGGCGGTATTTAAGTCGTAGGCGCGTTCGGCTTGCTCAATTTGAACTCGTAAAGAATCTTCTGCTTTTTTTAAGGTGCTAATAGCATCTAATATCTGTTTTTCGCCTTGCCATTGATTGTTAAATTCCTGCTGTTTTTCGCTTAAACTAGCGATTTCTTGCTGGATTCGGTCTAATCTCTCTTTGGTAGTGACGGCGCGTTGATCTTCTCCAGCTAACGATAGTTTTTCCATTTCTAGCTGCATAATACGCCGATCAATTGCTTCTAATTCTGAGGGTTTAGAAGTAATTTCCATTTTTAGTTGGGCGGCGGCTTCGTCTACTAAGTCTATTGCTTTATCAGGCAAAAAGCGATCGCTAATGTAGCGATTAGATAGGGTAGCGGCGGCTACTAGAGAGGAATCGGTAATTTTGACACTATGATGCACTTCGTAGCGTTGTTTTAAGCCGCGCAAAATAGAAATTGTTGTTTCGACTGTTGGTTCTTTGACAAATACTTGCTGAAATCGGCGCTCTAAAGCGGCATCTTTTTCGATATACTTACGGTACTCGTCTAAGGTTGTTGCACCAATACAGCGCAATTCTCCCCGCGCCAGCATGGGTTTAAGCAAGTTTCCTGCGTCCATTGTCCCTTGACCTGCTCCTGCACCTACAACGGTGTGTAATTCGTCGATAAATAGGACAATTTGCCCATTAGATTCGGTAACTTCTTTGAGTACCGATCGCAAACGATCTTCAAATTCTCCACGATATTTAGCTCCAGCAATTAAGCTACCCATATCTAGAGAAATTAGTTGCCGATTTTTGAGATTTTCGGGAACATCACCATTAATTATCCTTTGGGCTAACCCTTCGGCGATCGCAGTTTTACCTACCCCAGGTTCGCCAATTAAGACAGGATTATTCTTACTACGCCTTGACAATACTTGAATTACCCGCCTAATTTCTTCATCTCTACCAATTACAGGGTCAAGTTTGCCACTTTTTGCTTGTTCTGTTAAATCTTGCCCAAACTTTTCTAAAGCTTGGTAGCGCGATTCGGGAGTTTGATCGGTAACTTTTTGGCTACCTCTAACCGCCTGAATTGCTGCTTCTAATTTTGCCGTGTCGAGGTTGAAAGTTTTGTACAAACGGCGACCAATGCGATCGTCTTGAACCAAGCCTAAAAGTATGTGTTCGATGGAGATAAACTCGTCTTCCATCTTCGCTCTAGCTGCCTCTGCGCGGTCGAGCAAGAGGTCTAAACTCCGCCCTAGGAAAAGTTGTTCGCTTTTGCCAATTTTGGGCTGGCGCTGGGTAAAAGCATCGAGTTGTTGTTGAAAGCGGCTAAGTTCGATTCCAGCTTTATTTAAAATGCGATCGCCCAATTCGTTCGGTTCTAACAGTGCCAATATTAAATGTTCTACATCTAACTGCTGTTGCAAAAAACTTCGGGCTATATCTTGGGACTTGACAATTGCGTCCCAGGCTTTGTCTGTGAACTTGTTAGGATCGGTAGGCTGCATTGGGAAATATTTTTAAGTTGGCGATAGTAATTTGGTTAAAAATTGCCTGTACATCAACAGTTTAATCTTTATTGTTTAGTAACGATGTACAAGTATGGATGTACTAGAGCGAGAACTCACACTAAACTAAAAGTGTCTATCAAACTGGCTATTTTGGCATCTAACCTGACGGTGAATTAAGTTTTTATGCTTTTATCCCTTTTAATTGAAAACTTTGCTTTGATTGATCGGCTGAATCTGGAGTTTGGCGCGGGTTTAAACGTGCTGACGGGGGAGACGGGGGCGGGAAAATCAATTATTTTAGATGCGATCGATGCAGCTTTGGGGGGTAAAGTTTCTAGCCGCGTGATCCGTACAGGCTCAAATCGGTCAATGGTAGAGGCTACGTTTAAGTTAAACCACTCTTTGGCGGCTTGGTTAGTAGAGCAAGAAATTGAGCTAATTGATGAAGAAACGCTAGTTTGCAGTCGAGAAATGAATGCTAGTAGTGGTAGTCTTCGCAGTCGCACGCGAGTAAACGGCGTATTAGTCAATCGTCAGGTAATGACGCAGTTGCGCGGCTTATTGGTTGAAATTACCGCCCAAGGACAAACTGTACAAGTCGGACAATCGGCACAAGTTAGGCAATGGTTGGATCTTTACGGTGGCGAAACTCATTTTAAAGAGCGGGAAATTGTCGCAAAGCTGTTTGCAGACTATCAAGAAGCGAAAACAAACTTAGAAAAACGCCGCCAGTGCGATCGCCAGCGTTTGCAGCAATTAGACTTACTTAAGTATCAGTCGCAAGAATTAGGGGCGGCAAATTTAAGAACTCCTGATGAAATTGAACTTTTAGAACAAGAAAGCCAGCGTCTTAGTCATGTAGTGGAATTGCAACAGTTAAGTTACAAGGTTTATCAGGCAGTATATCAAAATGATAACGATGGTTTGGCGGCGGCGGATTTGCTAGGAAATGCTGAATCAGTTTTAGCAGATATGGTGCTGTATGACTCTCAGTTGCAGCCGTTAATAGATGCGATTTCTGAAGCTTTGGCGGCGGTGGGGGAAGTAGGCAGACAAATACACGTTTATGGAGATGCGTTAGAAGCCGATCCGCAACGATTAGAGGAGGTGGAGGAGCGAATTAGGGAATTAAAACAAATTTGCCGTAAGTATGGGCCTACCCTCGTAGAAGTGCTGGCTTATTACGATCGCATTCAAACAGAACTAGCAGAAATAGACGGTGGTGAACAATCGATTGAAGCAATGGAACAAAAAGAACAACTTTGTTATGCCAAGCTGATGCAAACGGTAGATAAACTAACTAAACTGCGCCAAACTACCGCAGTGCGGATGGAAGAAAAGCTACTAATTGAGCTTAAACCCTTGGCAATGGATAAAGTAAAGTTTCAAGTTGCTATTGAACCAACTACAGTTTCAGCGATGGGAGGCGATCGCATTACGTTTCTATTTAGCGCTAATCCTGGCGAACCTTTGCAACCGCTTACAGAAGTTGCTTCCGGGGGCGAAATGAGCCGTTTTTTATTAGCTCTCAAGTCGTGCTTTTCTAACTCCGATCCGGTGGGAACTTTGGTTTTTGATGAAATTGATGTTGGCGTATCGGGAAAAGTTGCCAATGCGATCGCCGAAAAATTACATCAATTAAGCGATCGCCAACAAGTATTATGCGTCACTCACCAGCCTTTAATTGCCGCAATGGCCGATCGTCACTTCCGCGTTGATAAACTAGCCCTCGATGTCGCTACGGGCGCTGATGTTCGCACAGTAGTGCGCGTCAAAGCCTTAGATAATTTTTCTACTCGCCGGGAAGAATTAGCTACCTTAGCGAGTGGAGAATCTCAAACGGAAGCGATCGCCTTTGCTGATTCTTTATTAGCTCAAGCCGCCCACCTGCGTCAAGCTAAGCTAGTCAAATAAATCGCCGTAAAATTGCAGCCGTCCATAGCCCATAAATTGCCCAGCCGTCTTTGCTCCCACAGGAAAAGCTTTGACACCAAACAAGTAGACTCCTGATGAAAAGGGGTTTTGCACCGGACGCAGACCAATTGTAAGTGTTTTTCCTGGGGTAACTGGCGGGTTAAATACAACGGTAACGGTGCGTGTTTTTTTGTCGTTAGTTACCGAACCTAAAGTAATACTTTCTCCTTTGTTGCGGCGCGTTCCCACAAAAGCACGGGTATCTTTTAGATCGAAACGAATATTATCTACCCCTTCATGCTGGTTAAACGTAACTGTTTGCAAGGGTTCTCCGGCATTTTGCGGTAAATCGATGGTGAAATAGTAAGTTGCACCCCAAGCATTGATGTCTTGTATTGTCGTTGCAGTTGCGACTAAACGAGGCTGTTGCACAAAAGATACAGTTCCGTCTCTTAACTGTACTGATCGCGCAATTTCAGGCGCAATTACTGAAATACTGGCAATTGCTACTATTGCGGCTAAATTTGAGCGGGTTAGCATAGAAAAATAGTTACTTTAAGAACTGCGATCGCTTACTAGCTTCAATCCTAACAATTGTGATTAATCTTGGTTAGAGTTCACAAAACTTAGGGATTTTAGGGGTTTTACTTTAAAAAATATTTCGCAGTTGTTACTAACAAAAATAGTTAAGTTAAAAATATAGAATACATCAGAGGAAATTATATGACTGCTGTTTCTAACCTGCAATTAAAGCGATCGCCTTGGCAAACAATTGTTTTACTAACTTTAGGTTTGTGGCTGGGTGGAAGCTTGATTTTAGACTGGGTAATTATGCCTAGTTTATATGTGTCAGGGATGATGACGCAAGCGGGTTTTACTTCCGCAGGTTATCTAATTTTCTGGAATTTTAATCGGATTGAATTAGTCGCTGCAGCGGTAGTATTGACTAGGGTACTAGCTTTGAATAGAACAGCCTTTGTAAGCAAAAACTGGCGACGAGGCGCGGTGATTTTGTCAGGACTGATGTTAGCAGTAGCTTTGATTAACACCTACTTTTTGACTCCGCAAATGTGCGCTACGGGAGTACAACTAAATTTATTTGAAAATGCTGAAGTTTTTACCACGATGAACAGTTTACACATTACTTATTGGCTACTAGAAGCAATCAAGTTAGCCGTGGGTGGTACGCTTTTGGGTTGGTGTTTTCGCCAAGAAGCTTAAAAAATTTTTGAGTCATTCAATCGTTAAAAAAGCCTTTCATTAATTGATGAAGGGCTTTTTGCTGTAACAACGTCTTGTTAGTTATTTAAACCATCACCCACTGAAACATCCCAAACAGAAATCTCTTGTTGAAAATCTGGATTGTTAGCCTGTTCTGTGTAAGCATCTTCTAACTTTTGTCTAAAAATTCTCTTTTTCTCTTTCCAGAGAACTTCATTTATAAAGCTACTGCTATCGCTTGCTAAATCATCTATAAACTTTAAAATCTCGTCATCTAAGGTAATACTGACTTTCTTACTCATAACTCAGATTTTAGGCGATTTTTATGTAAAGCTTTATTATCATTCTTAGCGCCACTACGGTGGCGAGCGTATAACGAGATTATCGTAATCCTGTCAAAGAATTTCTCTACTTACTTTGTCAACTTTAAATAAACCTAGGTTATCATCCCAAATGACCTTACTGTCTGACCCAATTCCTTGCAAAAGTAACCTAGCAATTCGATCTCCACCTATTTTAATTATTTCTGTATCGTGAGAAATTTCATAGGAAATATTAAGACGTTTGAGTTCAACTGAACCAAAACTATCAATTTCAAAAGTGATACTTGATACATCAACATCATGATTAACTGCACCTGGAGGTGTAGTAGTAGAGTATTTCATGTTTTTTTGAATAAAATTGTTGGCTTGAAAGCGCCCGTCTGGAGTATTAAAAAAAACTGGTTGTTCAGGCAAGAAGGCACTGTTTACATTTATACCAACAGTCTTAAGGTCTTTATTAATCTTCTGCCAATCATCATCCTGTTTGAGTTCAATCTCTACTTTGGGCGGCGATGGAGCGACCGAAATCACATTGATATTAATTTGCCGGATACGTCCAGCCCAATCAGATTTGCAAAACTCTCTTAGAACAACAAGACCGATGTGCTTACTTTTTGCATACCGTTCAGCTTCATCAGTAAATCCGTTGCAAGTTACAACATATGCTTCATCATGATTAATACAGCAGATTTTAGCTAGATAGAGTACAGTTAACTGTAAGTATTATCGATAGGGAAGATGAAACCTTACTCCATTGATTTCCGAGCAAAAGTGGTCAAAGCCTATGAGCGAGGAGACACATCTATTCGGAAGTTAGCCGCCAAATTTGATGTAAGTAAAGCCTTTGTCCAGAGACTGCTGAAACAGAAGAAGCTTACTGGTCATGTGCAACCACAAAAACAGGGTGGCAGCGTCAAGAGTAAGTTGGATGAATACTCAACTCAACTTGCTCAAATGGTTGAAAACTATCCAGACTACACCTTAAGTGAATATTGTGAGTATTGGGGAGAAACTTACCATCAATGGTTCAGCACCAGTACGATGTGCCGCGCCTTACAGAAAGAGCAATTAACGTTAAAAAAAAGACGTTACGCAGCACTCAAGCAGCAACAGAGAGAGTACAAAAGCGAAGATGTGAATATTGGGAGCAAGTTAAAGACATTGAACCCCACAACCTAGTATTTTTAGATGAGACAGGTGTTTTATTGGGTTTGACCAGAACTCATGCTCGTTCCCCTCGTGGTAGTAGAGTGTACGATTTGAAGCCCTTTTATCACGGTGCAAAGGTAACGGTGATTGGCGCAATCAGCTTGACTCATGTTGTAGCATTGATGACTCTAGATGGGTCGATGGATGGTGATGCTTTTAAAGTTTTTATAGAAAAGTGTCTAGTACCTCAGTTATGGTCAGGGGCGGTGGTTGTCATGGACAATCTTCCTGCTCATAAAATAGCTGCCATTGAACCTTTAATTAAAGCTGTTGGTGCAAAGGTAATTAATTTATCCCCCTACTCTCCAGATTTTAACCCCATTGAACAATGGTGGTCACAACTCAAGTCCTTCTTACGTCAATTTTCTCCTGCGACTACAAACATGGTTGATATTCTAATTGCCACTGCTCTTGATTTAGTCAATCCCAAACATTTACGCAACTGGTTTGCCAACTGCTGCTATTGTACTCAATGAACTTGCAACTTGCTGTATCCCTCTTTTGTCAGTTTCCGGGTATTATAAATAAAAGAATAAAAAAATAAAACACTGAAAGGCAAGTAAGGCAATGGATGTAGAGTTACAAATCTTGAAACATTTAGCAAGAGATGCTCA
>JAABUN010000938.1_pt1 | contig 70499 bp, 65 predicted proteins | sample 5559311 | NCBI WGS metagenome assembly JAABUN01 (sample SAMN10711877, study PRJNA513370) | rock metagenome | isolation source: Antarctica rocks | place: Antarctica: Victoria Land, Siegfried Peak sud | reverse complement strand
TAGTTCGGCAAACGTTTGTATTGGCTTGGTCAATGTGGCGACGACGGCATCAGTTTAGGGCAAAGTTGTGTCATTATCGCCGTCGGCAACGGCGCTATGCTAGATAACTGCGGCTGTAATACTAGTTAGGTGTAGCGACTTAGCCACCGGTTGGTTACGGTGAGCACTGTGTACGCTTCACGGCAAATCGTAATATTCCGCAAATTTTTAGACAACAAGCTCAGAACTCGGCAGCTTTCCGCAACCTTTCAAGCAAGCTGACCGCAAAAGAACCGCAACCGCCGCGGACTACTCTGTCTCATGGAACCAAATAACCTGTACGTCCACATCGAATCCGCGCAAGATCACTCATTTTGGTACGGTAGCTTTATCGAATTTTCTAGGGCGAACAGCCTGACTCCGGGACAGATGTACGATATTTGCCAAGAGCTCGAGCAGACCGGCAAAACACAGGTCAGGGGCTGCGGCTCAACCCGTTACACGCTGAGAAGCGGAATCCAGGTCTGCCGCCAGAGGACAACAGGTTTGAGGAGCGTTGTACGACACTACTTGCGCCGAGAGCCGCGTTCTCCGGGCCTGGGCTGGAGCGTAAAACACCAGTGAGCTTGTATAACTATCAGAAGGGATCAGGGCAGCTTAGGCTGCCCTACTTTTTTGACTTTAACATCTGCTGATTAAACGCCGCCGACTCACCGCGCGGGATGCTCAAGCTTACCCACCCTTCACCCCGAAAGTGCTTGGCTAGAAAAACAATCTGCCCCACATGATACGCGTAGTGGCTCAGCTGCCGGTTGATAGCTGCCATAACCGAGTGCGTTTCACCGCGAATTGTCACAGTGTTGAGCAAATCTTCGGGGGTTAGCAAATCGAGCGCCTGAAAGAGCGTGTTCCAGCTCTGCGCCCACCTCTCCAACAACTCGTCCTGATTTTCGGAGATGACGAATTCGGCGTCTCGGTCTCTGACCCTGCTCTCTCCATCTTCGTTCAGATTGCCCCAGCGTGACATCATATTGCCGCTCAGGTGCTTGACGATCACCGCTAGCGAGTTGTCTTCCGGCCCTAAAACGGTAAAAAAGTCGGCGTCGGCTTGCTTTAGCGCCTCATCCGCCAGCTTTTTGAGGCTGACAAAACGGTTCCGAACGTCGGTCAGGTAAGCTTCACCCAAACTCATTTCAGCCCCGCACTCTCCCGCACCGCGCGCGCGATGTTCGACACGTCTTCGTCCCCGTAGCCGCGTTTAATCAGGCCGGTCTCGAGCTGCTCGACTAGCGCCGTCACCTGGAGAGGGACACCTAAATCTCTTGCTGCACCGAGTGCAATACCTAAATCTTTGCGGTGGAGCCGTGTCCGAAAGCCGAGCGGATAGTCGCCGCGAACCATATTGCCGCTGCGGTTTTCTAACACCCACGAGCCCGCCGCGCCACCTGAAATTGCCAAAACGACCGCGTCCATGTCTAGTTCTGCAGCAAGCCCGAGCGCCATCCCTTCGGCAACCGCCGCATACGTCCCAGCAATGACAACTTGGTTGATAGCTTTGACAAGCTGTCCACTCCCGGACGGCCCCACGTAGGTCACGGTTTTGGCAAGATGGTCGAGGGTATCCCGAACACGCTCTAAAACCTCGGCTTTGCCCCCGACCATCACCGCGAGCGTCCCCTTTTGCGCGCCTTCGCTCCCGCCCGAAACAGGCGCGTCGAGCATCTCTACACCTTTTTCGGCGAGTTGCGCGGCCAAGATTTGCGTCACGCTCGGGCTGATGGTGCTCATGTCGATCAGGACGCTGCCGGGTTTCATCCCGTAAAGTGCGCCCCCTTCACCGGTGATCACGGCTTCAGCGTCCGGCGTATCGCTGACCATTGTAAAGACGACGTCGCAACCTGCGGCGGCTTCTTGTGGGCTGGCCGCGCGTTTCACGCCCGTGACGTCCGCTTCGCGCTCGCGGGTACGGTTGTGCACCGTTACATCGTACCCTGCGTTATTTAGCCGTTGCGCCATCGACGTGCCCATCGTTCCAAGACCGATCCATGCAAGTTTCATAGGAACATCCTAAGGGTAAAAGCTGCGTAGCGCGTTATCTTAAAAATGCTTCCGGCAGGCCACCGTCCACACTGATAATCTGCCCCGTCGTTTTGGCCAATTTGCTGCTCGCCAAGAGGTACGCGGCCTCAGCTTGGTCGGCTAGGGTGATGGGCAATTTGGTCAGTGTGCGTTCGGCGTAAAACGCAGAGAGCTTATCGCGCAGCGCCTCGGTGCTTTCGTTTTCGGAAAAAGAGAGGTCGTACTTGGTGAGTGAACTCATCACGCGGTCTCGAGGGAACATCGCGCTGCCTTCCACGACCGTTGCCGGGGCCAGACCGTTGACCCGGACGAGCGGGGAAAGCTCTAAAGCCAACTCTCGCACCAGATGATTTGCCGCAGCCTTCGAAGTGTCGTAGGCCAGTGAACCTTTTTTCGGCACCGCACCGTTCACGCTCGTCGTCAACACCAGACTACCGAGAAGCCCCTGCGCCACCCAGATACGCCGCGCTTCGTCGGCGACGAGGTACCCACCCGTGACGTTGATACCAAAGGTCTTCGCCCAACCCTCATCGGGGATGTGTCCGGTCGCGTCGGGTGAGACAAAGATGCCTGCAGTGACAATAATGGTGTCCACACCGCCGTAAGCCAGCACAATTTGTTCAAGCATCTCCTGGATGCTGTGACGGTCCGTGACATCAACCCGGACACCGAGCGCCGGGCCGCACCCTGAAATACCCGTTCCGGCGACGCCGATACCCAGCCCATACTGCTCTGTTAGCCTGTCTGCCGTCGTCTGGGCCGTGTCTAAACTCAGGTCTGCGGCGACAACGTGCGCCCCCTCTGCCGCGACGCGCTCAGCCACGGCGCGCCCGATACCGCTACCCGCCCCGACGACGACGACGACGCTCCGCGCGAACTCACGCGCGGGCGGCATCCGGCGGAGTTTGGCCTCCTCGAGCGCCCAGTATTCGATGTCGAACGCTTCCTGAGCGGGCAGTGAGATATAGCGCCCCACTGCCTCCGCGCCGCGCATCACGGCGATAGCGCAGGTATAAAACTCGGCGGTGACTCGCGATTCGCTTTTGTTTTTACCAAACGCAATCATACCCACACCAGGAATCAGGACGACGGTCGGATTAGGGTCACGTAATGCGGGTGAATCAGAGTGCTTACATTCGTCATAGTACGCAGCGTAATCGTCACGGTAGTTAGTCAGGGCCGGTTTGAGTTTTTCGAGTAGCGCATCTACCCCTTCGTCCGGCGTCCAGTCTAAATAAAGCGGTTTGATTTTCGTCCGCAAAAAGTGGTCGGGGCAACTCGTGCCGAGTTCAGCGAGTCGGGGCGCGTCGTGACTCGAGACGAACGCTAGAACTTCGGGGCGCGCCTCCACCGTCGCCACAAAGCGGTTTTCCTGTGAGACCAGGCCGCGCAGCGTCGGCAAAATCTGCTGCAACACCTCGTTACGCTCTGCCTCACCGAGTGGCGCAACCTTCTGCCCACCGAACGTCTCTGCGCCCTTGTCCCTCGCCTCGATAAACTGCGCCGCTTTTTCAATCAGCGTCAGCGTCAGCTCATAACACGCTTTATCGTCTTCGGCCCAGTTGATTAAGCCGTGCTGCCCCATCACCAGACCTTTGAGGTTCGGGTTTTGTTCGACCATCTTTTGCATCTCGAGGCCCAGATCGAAACCGGGGCGCTGCCACGGTATCCAGCCGACCTCATCGCCGTAAATCTCACGGGTCAGCGCCTCGCCGTTTTCGGACGCAGCCAAAGCAATTACGGCGTTCGGGTGGGTGTGATCTACGTGTTTGAAGGGGATAAAGGCGTGCAGCGGCGTGTCGATAGATGAGGCCCTCGAGTTCAGCCCATACACCGTGTGCGGATACATGGCGACCATCTCGTCTTCAACGGGCGTTTTGACACCCTTGTCAGGGGCGGCGTTGTACATGCTCTTAAGCGCTCCCAATTTTTCCAGATAGAGCGAGGCGAAGTTCTCCCGTTTAGACGTTCTTAGGTCGCCCCCTGAGCCTTTGACCCAAAGAACATCGGCAGCTTCACCCGTCAGCGGGTCTTGCATCGTCAGTTTTGCCGAGGTATTGCCGCCGCCCGTATTGGTGACGCGCTGGTCTTGGCCCAACAGGTTCGAGCGGTAGACGAGCCGTTCTACCGGGTCTAACGCTGCTGCTTTATCTTCGTCCCACAAGTAGCTGACATGCCGAAAATTCATTTAAGTCTCCTCTACGAGCAAGATGTCGAGCGTGCGCGGGCCGTGAACGCCTTCGACTCGGTTCAGTTCGATGTCCGAGGTGGCCGACGGCCCCGAAATAAGGGTCAAGGGGCGCGTAGCTCCGTCGCGGAGAGCTGTGACCGCTTCGGGTACCGTGCCGACGATTTGCCGCGTAAAGACTACACAGAGGTGCAAATCGGGTAGCAAGGTGAGCGCCCGCCGTCCTTGGGTCGCGCCACCGTCCAGAATGAGGGTTCCTGTTTGCGCGACGGCCAGCGCACAACCGCTCAGCACGCCGTCGGCGGCGCTCAGTTCAGCGTTCGTTAAACTGTTGTCGGGAATGAACTGTATAGCTCGAGGTTTCCAGGCATCCGGCAGTTCAGTGGGGATGACGAGCGTTTTGGCTTTGCGTAAGCGGCATACTTCCGCCACAGTTTCTTTCAGCTTGGTCTCAGACGTCCGGTAGACTGTCGCGCGGTATTCGGTGGTGCGTTCAGCAAACATTTCGAGCAGTTCGGTTGGCGACGAGTTTGCGGTGTGCAGGTAGGCTCGAGCCACCTCAGCTACGTCCCGGCGTTCACCCAACGCTCCCCGTATCCGGCTCAAAACTTCCGCTTTAGCGTCACTCATGGCTGTATACGTTTTGATGCCCGTTTGCGCCACCAGTCCCGAAACGGTTCTTTCGGCACGGCTTTGAGGTCTCGGGTCGCCGACCAGCCTGCCAGCGGCCCCGGCAACCGCTCTAAAAAGCCTCTTCGGACAAACGGCACCTGCGCCGCCCGTGCCAACCGCTGCGCCTGCTCATAGCGGCTTGGGGCGGCGAAGACTTTTGCAGCGGCCACCATCGCCAAACGTTCGGGCTCGAGCTTGTTCAAGGGCTTTTCGGCTTTCTGCTCGACGACCTCAGCCCGCAGATGCACCAGAATTTTAGGAATATCGATCTTGACCGGGCAGACCTCATAACATGCCCCACAGAGCGACGACGCAAACGGCAGCGATGGGGCATTTTCAACCCCTTTGAGCTGCGGCGTCAGGATGGCCCCAATCGGCCCCGGATAGACCGAGCCGTAAGCGTGCCCGCCCGCGCGCTCATAGACCGGGCAGACGTTTAAGCACGCGCTACAGCGGATACAGTGCAGCGCCGAGCGCCCGACCTCGTCGGCTAAAACTTTCGTGCGCCCGTTGTCGAGTAAAACGAGGTGAAACTCTTGCGGCCCGTCGCCTGGTGTCACGCCCGTCCAAAACGAGGTGTAGGGGTTCATCCGCTCGCCGGTCGAAGAGCGCGGCAAGAGCTGTAAAAAGACCTCGAGGTCGCGCCACGTCGGGAGGAGTTTTTCGATGCCCATAACTGTGATAAGCATCTTCGGCAGCGTCAGACACATCCGCCCGTTGCCTTCAGATTCAACGACGCCGACCGTTCCGGTTTCAGCCACCGCAAAATTCGCCCCGCTGATGCCCACCGGCACGCTCAAAAACTTTTTACGCAAGTAGCGCCGCGCCGCGCCCGCAAGTGCAGCGGGTTCGTCGGACAACTCCGGCAAGTTGAGCTTCCGCATAAACAGCTCACGAATTTCAGCACGATTTTTATGAATCGCAGGCACCAAGATGTGCGACGAGGTTTCACCGGCAAGCTGGATGATGAGTTCGGCCAAATCGGTCTCAATCGCCTGAATACCTGCCCTAGCGAGCGCGTCGTTCAGACCGATTTCGTCCGTTGCCATCGATTTGACCTTGATAACTTCGTTTGCGCCGTGCTGTTTGACCAACCTCGTAATGAGCTGATTCGCTTCAGCGGCGTCTCTGGCCCAGTGAACCTGTCCCCCGGCGTTGGTGACGGTGGCCTCGAGCCCCTCCAGATACCTGTCCAGCTTCGCCATCACCTGCGTTTTAATGGCTTCTCCCGCCGTTCGCAGTTCTTCCCAGTCGGGCAATTCGGACACGACCGCCGCCCGTTTTTCGCGAATGGTCGTCGTCGCCTTACCCAAATTGCGGCGTAACTGCGTATCGGTGAGGGTGCGTTTCGCGGCCTGTTCAAAGCGCATCGGGAGTTCTACAGCTCTGGTACCAATATCAGCCACGCGTTTCTCCTTCGGTCGAGGCCAAAATCTCCGCAAGGTGAACCGTGCGGACGCCTGTACGCCCCCGGTGGAGCGCCCCGCCGATATGCATCAGGCACGAATTATCGACAGCGGCGCAGACCTCGGCTTTGCCGTTTAAGATGCAGCGCACCTTGTCTGAGAGCATGGCAGTGCTGGTATCGGCGTTTTTAATCGCGAAGGTGCCGCCGAACCCGCAGCACTCGGCTTCGTTTTCTAAGGGGATAAGCTCGAGCCCCCTCACCTGCTCGAGTAACTTCACAGGCGCGTCGCCAACTTTAAGCCCACGTAAGCTGTGACAGGTCGGGTGATAGGTGACGCGGTGCGGGTAGTACGCGCCTACATCCGCAATACCCAGCTTTTGTACTAGAAATTCGGAGAACTCGAAAACCCGCTCGGAAAGCCTCTCGACTTCTGCGACGAGCGCGTCATCCCCGGTACGCCGCGCCAGAGTCGGATAAAGCTCGCGTATGAGCCCCACACAAGACGCCGACGGTGAGACGATGACCTCCGCGTCCCGGAACGTCTCGGCGAAGTGCCGGACTAAGGGCAGTACTTCTTGTTGATAGCCGGTATTGACGTGCATCTGTCCACAACACGTTTGCGCTTCGGGAAAATCTACGGTGTGCTCGAGGCGCTCCAACACCTCGACCACGGCCCGCCCGGTTTCAGGAAAGAGCGTATCGGTGTAGCAGGTGATAAATAAAGAGACGCGCATCAGCTCGGGTAGCCGCCGCCGCCGGTTGCGGTGCCGCGCTCCGCTGCGTTTTTCTCGGCGTAGCCGCCTCGCCTCAAGGCTTGCATCGGCTCCGGGTCTATTCCTCTCGTCTCCCGAAATTCACGCAGTAGCGGCCGTACATCGGTTTTGAACGCGTCCATCAAAATCTCGTGTGCGCCCAAGACGTCGCCTGCACCTTGCGCCTCTTGTAAAGCCGTAAAGTCGATATGGAGCGCCTTGGCGTAGGCTTCTTGACAATTTAGCACAGAGAGCAGCATGGCCTCTAATTTCGGTTCGATGTTATGGCTCTGATCGATCATATAGGCGACGCCGTCCACACCCGGCAGGCCGCCCCGCTTGGCCCCTACGAGTTCAGCGTAGATACAAAACAGCTCGAACGGGTCTTTGGTTCCGACAATCAGGTCGTCGTCGGCGTAGCGGCGGCTGTTAAAGTGAAAGCCGCCGAGCTTCTCTTCAGAGAGCAAAAACGCGACGATCTGTTCGATGTTGGTGCCTTGCAGATGGTGCCCTAAATCGACTAAAACCTGCGCCTGTGGCCCCAACTTGAGCGTGTGCGCGTAAGCCATGCCCCAATCGGCAACGTCGGTCGCGTAAAAGGCCGGTTCGAAAGGTTTGTACTCTAAGAGCATCCGGCTACCCTCCGGCAGCGCCGCGTAAACTTCAGCGAGACCGTGTTCAAAGCGGGCCTTGCGCTCCCGCAAAGAATCTTGTCCAGCGTAGTTGGTACCGTCGGCGAACCAGAGCGAGAGGTCTTTCGCGCCGGTCTCAGTCATGATATGGCAGCACTCGAGCAGATGCTCTACAGCCTTTTGCCGCACCGCTAAGTCCGGATGTCCCAGCGACCCGAGTTTATAGGCTTCGTCTTGAAACACGTTCGGGTTGATGGCCCCAATCCCGATACCCAAGTTCTCGGCAAACGCTTTGAGTTCGGCCCAGTCGTCTACTTTGTCCCAGGGGATATGCAGCGCTACACGTGGGGCGATCCCCGTAAGTTTGTGGATAAGTGCGGCGTCCGCGACTTTTTCCCACACGTTCCGAGCTGCACCGGGATAGGCGAACGTCTTGAAGCGCGTGCCGGTATCGCCGTACGCCCACGACGGCGTTTCGATGGCCTGTTCGCGCAGCGCGTCCAACGTGGCCTGCTTCACCGGTTCTCCTCCGCGACGATTAAACGCACGTCAGCGGCGGCGAGCGCTTCTTGAAGGGCCAAATCGGGTACGGCGTCGGTGATGAACACGTCGATCTGCTCCAACCCGACGATCTTGCTAAACGCCTCGTGTCCGATTTTCGAGCTGTCGAGGAGCGCCACGACTTCCCTACCGGCGGCGATCAGCCGCTCTTTGACCTCGACTTCAGGCAGGTGCGCGTCGGTAAACCCGGCCTCTACGGAAAACCCCTTAGCGGAGAAAAAGACCGTATCTAAGTGAAGTCGCGCCAAACCCTGCGTCACCATGCTGCCGACAAACGACCGCGCCCGTTCGTGAAAGGTGCCGCCGATCAGTGTAAACGGGACTTTTGCAGCGGCGAGCGCGTTGGCGATATCGAGCCCTGTGACGACCGCCTGAAAAGGGACTTGACCGAGCCGCTGCGCTAGGGTCAGCGCCGTCGTGCTGGCGTCGAAGCCTACCGCGTCGCCCTCTTGGATAAGCGTCAGCGCCGCCTCTGCGATACGCGCTTTTGCGCCGAGCTGCTGCGTCGCGCGCATTGTGTAGGCCACTTCCGCGCCCGCTTGCTGCGTCAGCCGCGCGCCGCCGTGAACCCGCTGCAACAAACCCTGTTCGGCGAGCGTATCGAGGTCACGGCGAATCGTCATCTCATGGACGCCCAGACTCCGCGCGAGGTCCTTGATCCGGACGATGCGCTCACCTAACGCCAGACGCAAGATATGTTGATGGCGCTCGGCAGGCACCAGCGTATTGCCTAACGTATTACCTGTGGTCACGCCTTAAAGTTAGCATAGTTCAGCGTTTTTGAACACCCTTTTGTGAAGTTTTGTTGATGAGATTCGGCAAAAAGAGTAGTCGCCGGGGGTAAAAGCGGTGATGACGCAGCAGCTCGAGACGGCCTAAGGTCAGCCGACAAGTCACCGAGGGTAAAGCAACATACGCTGAAGCTCAGGGCGGACAGGCGTTTTCTTCTCGGGCTCGTTTATACCTTTTTGGAGGCGGCTCGAGCCCCTCGCTAAAAACAAAAATGTTGCGCCGAGCCGCTATAATTAGGTGCTCCCGCACAGGCGCGGGTAAAGGAGTTCTAACATGTCTGAACCTTCAGAGACCACCTCACCCGAGCTTTTAGATACTGAAATGCTCGAAGTAGCTTCGCCCCATACCTATTCCGGTTTCGTCGCCATTTTGGGCAAACCCAACGTCGGCAAATCGACCTTGCTCAACACCTTGCTAGGCGTCAAGGTCGCGCCGATTACTGCGAAACCGCAAACCACCCGGCGCGGCGTACGCGGCATCTTTACCGTGGACGACCGGCAGCTCGTGTTTGTCGATACACCCGGTTTTCACCGGCCGAAAGACGCTTTAGGCGAATACATGAACCGCGAGGTTAGAAACGCCGTAGTCGATGTTGATGTGATCTTGTGGCTCGTCGATCTGCGCCGCCCGCCGGGGGACGAAGACAAAGACGTCGCGCGGCTTCTACGCGGCCTCGACCCCGCGACGCGCATCTACTTGGTCGGTAACAAACTCGACGCTGCCAAGTACCCGGATGAAGCCCTGAGCCTGTATAGCGACCTCGTACCGACCCTTAGCCGCTCGTACAGCCTGAGCGCGCAGAGCGACCCCGAAGCCGTCTACCGTTTGCGCAGTGAACTCCTAAGCGAACTAGAGCCCGGCCCCTTCTTTTTTCCCGACAACATCCGCAGCGATCAGTCGCGCGAGACCTGGGCGGGCGAGATCGTCCGCGAGAGCGCGATGACGCATCTGCGGCAAGAACTCCCTTATACGGTCGCGGTGCAAGTGACCGAGTGGCGCGACCCGGAAAAGGGCTCGGACGACCTGATTTATATTTTGGCTGAAATCTGGGTCGAACGTTCAAACCACCGGATGATCGTGCTCGGCAAGGGCGGCAGCATGATCCGTGAAATCGGGCGTACGGCGCGTAAACAGCTCGAGATTTTCTTGGCTCAGGGCGTGTATTTAGACCTCGAGGTCGTAGTACACAAAGCGTGGCGCGAAGACCCCGAAAGCCTGCGTGAGCTGGGTTATGAAGGCTAGGGCTACGAAAGCTGAGCTTATGAACGCGACCTGTGCCGATTAGCACCCGCTGGCGCAAACTAGACGCGCTCCCGCCCAAGCGCGGACGCGACGCCGAGCCCGGCGTTTACGAACTCGCCGACGCCAAAAAACAAGTCATCTATATCGGTCAGTCCGCCAAAGACGTGCCGAACCGTATCCGCCAGCACCTCGAAAAAAAAGGGGGTAAAAATTTATGTATCACCGACCAAGCTGTCTATTGGCGAAGCCGTTACAGCCGGGTGCCCCGCTCCGAAGAGGCCGCGCTGCTCGCGCAGTACCTGACAAAATACGAAGCGTTACCGCCCTGTAACCGCGCCACCCAACGGGTCAGAGACGCAAACAAGCGCTATCTCGAGCGTAGCGGCAGTGAATAGGTAAAACCCGGCTCGAGCCCAAATTGTAGTGTATTTACACAAAAGCTGTAGTCCTCCCTACTTGTTACCCCCCAAAACCCCGTGATATAACCGCATGAACGTGAGCAGCGGCTTAAGACCTGTTCACCTGACTTCTGGAGGTTAGATATGCGTAAATTATTCGTTGCAATGGTCGGTGCTCTTCTTTTAATGGGTATAGCTTTTGCCCAAACCAACGCAAATGTAGGCAAAAACGGTGTTTCAGTACAGATTGCTCCCGAAAAAGGCGTGAGTTTTGACACTACACAGTTCGTAGGACTGTCTGCACCTGCTCCTTTCAGCGTCCTTTACGGTTTAGAAAACGTTGATCTTTTCGGCGTTAATCCCGACCTACGTTTCCGTTTTTCCGGCAACCCATTCGCAGCTGACCTTAAATTTGGTGTAGATGCGATGTTCGATATTGCCCAGATTGAGGACAATATCCAGCTCTACGCTGGTCCCTCTCTAGAATTGGGAACAGTTCTCCCACTCAACCCTAGCTTCGGTTTGGTTGGCTTTGCAGGGGCCGAATACCGCTTTAACCGTGAGATCGGCTTCTTTGCGGAGGTCGGTACGGCCGTTAATATCCCCCTCAAGGTTGTACCCCGCTTCGCGCTTGGGGCAAACTACCACTTCTAAAGTTTAAGCAAGCAAAAAAGAGCAGCCAAGTGCTGCTCTTTTTTGTGCCTCATTGCGGCTAAGCGCTCAGATAAAGCACGTCGTTGATTGCGTTTAGCAGCTCATCCCCTTTAATCCCACGCTTTTTGATGCTAAAACCGGGCGGATAGCGCGTCGCTTCGGCAGTAAAAGGCAAACTTTTGAGCTTTCGCGCGTCGTAGTCCAGGCTTTCACCTAAAAAAGAAATCTGCACGTCGCTCATGTGTTCCGAAATCGTCGCGACACCCTTTTGCGCCGCCAACAGGCGCAGTTTAACCAGCTCGGTAAACACCTTGACCTCAGGCGGCAGCGGCCCGTAACGTTCGCGCATTTCGCGTTGTACCCGCGCGACCTCGGCTAAACTGTCGGTTTCGGACAACCTGCCGTAGTAGGCGATACGGGCGTCGTCGTCGGCAATATAGCTTGGGCTTAGGCGTGCGTCTAAGCTCAGGTCGATGGCGACGGCTTTACGCGCTTCGGTAGCGGCTTCGCCCTTGAGTTTGGCAATCTCTTCGGCGAGCATCTCGGTATAGACCTCGAGCGACACCGCGCTGATGTTGCCGTGCTGTTCGGGACCGAGCAGGTTGCCAACGCCGCGAATCTCCATGTCTTTTTCTGCTAAGAGGTGTCCGCTACCGAGGTCGTTGAGTTCAGCCAAGGCGTAGAGCCTCCGCTGCGCCTGCTCGGTCAAACGGCCTGGATAGAGCAGGTACGCCCACGCTTCGGTCGAGCGCCGCCCGACCCGGCCCCGGAGCTGATAGAGTTGCGCCAAACCGAGCTTGTCGGCGCGTTCGATCAGCAGCGTATTCGCGCCTGCTACGTCGAGTCCCGATTCGACGATGGTCGTCGCCAAAAGGATGTCGTACGCGCCCTCGGTAAAGTTGAGCATGACCTCTTCTAACTCGTCGCCGCCCATCTGTCCGTGCGCTACGCCGATACGCGCTTCGGGGACGAGTTTTTGCAGCCACAACGCTTTGGCACCCATCGAGCCGACGCGGTCGTGAATATAAAAGGTTTTGCCGCCACGCTCAAGCTCGAACATAATCGCTTCACGGGCGACCATCGCGTCGAAAGGTTGTAAGACCGTCTGAATCGGTTGGCGGCCCGCTGGCGGCGTCATGATCTGCGACACGTCGCGGAGCCCTACGAGGCTCATATAGAGCGTTCTGGGAATCGGTGTGGCGGAGAGCGAGAGCACGTCGAGATTTGCCTTCATCGCTTTCATCCGCTCTTTTTGCCCGACGCCGAAGCGGTGTTCTTCGTCAACGATGAGGAGCCCCAAGTCTTTGAATTTGATCTCTTCGGACAGCAGTCGGTGCGTGCCGATGACGATATCGACGGTGCCGTCTTTAAGCCCTTTAACGATGTCACGGGCTTCACGGTCGCTGGAAAAGCGTGAAAGCAGCTCGAGCCTCACCGGAAGCCCCCCAAAGCGTTCCTGATACGTTTCGAAGTGTTGTGAGGCTAGAACCGTCGTCGGGACGAGCATGGCGACCTGTTTGCCGTGGCCGACCGCCCGGTGCGCTGCGCGAATCGCCACTTCGGTCTTGCCAAACCCCACATCACCCGAAATCAGGCGGTCCATCGGCACGTCTTTAGCCATATCGCGCCCGGTGGCCTGTACCGCGCCCTTTTGGTCGGGCGTCAGGATAAAGGGGCAGTTTTCTTCGATCAGCACGTCCCATTCGTGATTCGCAGGCATAGAAAGACCCGCCTGTACCTGCCGTTCGGCGTAGGTACGGATCAGCTTGAGCGCAAGTTCTTGCGCGCCGACACGGGCCTTTTCACGCGCCCGCGCCCACTCGTTTGTCCCCAAAGTGCTGAGGCGCGGCGGGTCGTCGGTGGTACCGGGGTGACGACGCAACAAGGGCAGCTGTTCGACCGGCAGGTAGAGCTTGCCTTCGCCCGCGTATTTGAGGATGAGGTAGTCGCGGGTGACGCCCAAAACTTGGCGCGGCTCGAGTCCCAAAAAGCGCCCGATGCCGTGGTCGGGATGAATCAGGTAATCCCCGATGGAGAGCTGTACGGTGTCCTGCACGCGCCGCCCGGAAAGTTTTCTGGGGCCGACGCCGCCGGGCCTCGAGCCCTGATAACCGTACAACAGGTCTTCGGTCAGGACGATCTCTTTAGTTCCCAGTTCTTTGTCGGTGTCGCGGTAGCCGCCGCGCGTATCGGCCCCGACGACAAACGTGAGTTTGCCCGGTTGCGGCGTAACAGTGTTAGCCCAGACTGTTTCAACACCCTCCAAAACTTTTTCTTGCAAATAGCGCCCGGTACGTTCAAAACGCAAGAGCACGGTGACGCTGGTGCCACCCTCGAGCCACGTCTTCGCCTCACGCGCGAAGGTCGTGAGTTTGCCCCGGTAGTAGCCGAGGGGCTCGAGCGCACTTTTTTCGTCCGGTAAGGGGAGCGGATCGCGCCCGAACGAGACGACCTCACGCCCGCTCAGGTGTTCCCAAAGCCACCCGAGTTCACCCGAGTTGATTTCACCGGCAAATAACTCGGACGAGTCTAAAAAGACCGGGCCGGGGAGATGTTCTAAAAGGTGGCTCGTCCAAGCGTCTTCGGCAGCGTCAAGTTCAGCATCTTCACGCGGCGCTAAAACGTAACTCTGCACCGCGTCACCGGAAAGGGTCAAAGTATCGAGTTCGTCGCCGAAAAACTCGAGCCGTAACTCGTTTTCGTCTAAATAAAGCGTCACGGTGTCGCCACGCACGACGAACCCCGGCAGTTCGTCGCGGGGATAGCCGAAGCTTACGAGCTGCGCTAAGAGCGTTTCACGTGGGTAGTCCTGCCCGAGCCTGAGGGTCAGGGCAAAGCGTTCAGGGTTGACCGGAAACACCCCTAATGCGCTGTTTAAGTCGAGCACGACCTTCTCACGTTTGTCGGGCCAGTCACTTAAAGTGGGGTTGAGGCTCGAGGGTTCACCGAACACGCCGCTCTGCGAAAACAGCCCCAACCGTTCAGCGGTCGTAATCAATACCGCCGGGCCACTCTGCCGCGCAAAGAGCATCAGCCGCGCGACTGCGGGCAGGCCGAGCAGCCGTTTTGAAGTTGTCTGGGTCAGCGTTTGAGACATAAAAATAGCCCCTCCGGGCATCTACCATTAGTTTACCCGGAATGAGTGGCTGGGATTTGCGTGTAAAAGACAGCTTCAGAAACCGTACCTGCAGCTGCGCCTAATTTTTAGCTCGCCGGGTCGGGCTCTGTGACAGGAACAACTCTACCTTTTTTGGAATGCGTCCAACCCGGTTTACCCCAGTGCTGAGCGTTACGCAGCCGGATACCGCTGGCGTGAAGCGACGTGTGCCAGACACCTTTAAGAGGTAAAAGGTTCTCGAGCGCCCGGAGTTCGACACTATGAGCTTGGTGTTCTTTTGGCAAATCTGAAAGTATACCGAGTTGAAGCGGTTCTACCGCAACGTTGGAGACCCACATCCCCGCGTCGTTGATATCTTCAAAGGTCGCACCCGGCAGCTGGTAACGGTAAATCGTCCCTTCTTGAACACGCTCCAGCCAAGCCGCTTCGATATAAGCGAGCACTTTGCTCGGGCTTCCGCGCCACCAACGGTCGTAATCCTCTCTTTTTGTTTCGGGCGTCGCCCACAACAAGATACGTTGACACTCTCGAGGAAACAGATCCATAGGCTGATGTGCGTCGTCTATCGCCCAAACGAGCGGGCCGTTAAGCCACGCCATACCTTCAGGTCTTTGGGCAGGAATACAAACCGGGCGTGGCGTAAAGATGTCGATATTAGGATCGTCGCTGAAGTGAAATAGGCGCATGAGAGTTTAACTAAAGCTCAGCGGTGTGCCAAAGCCAGCTCATAGGCCAGGTTACGCGGCGCACCCGCCTCGGCTAGGGCTTCTCTTAACGCCCGCCCCGAAAGCCCAGATTCGGCAAGCGTTTGGGCTAAAGCGGAAAAGTCTACAGTTTCAGGCGTTCCCCTCGGCCCCACCACGACGACACATTCGCCCTTGACCTCATCACTGAGCTGCGCCCGCACTTCGGCGAGCGTCCCCCGGTAGGTCGTTTCAAAGTGTTTGGTAAGTTCACGCGACACGCTCGCAGAACGCGCTTCACCGCAAACGTTAATCAGGTCGTCCAAAGTTGCAGCCAAGCGTTTGGGCGATTCGTAAAACGCGGTCGTCTGCGGACTCTGCGCGATACTCGCGAGGCGTTCGCGCCTCGCGGAGCCTTTGCGCGGTAAAAAACCCTCGTAAGAAAAGCGGGCGAGCGGCAACCCGGACAAGACGAGCGCGGGTATCAGCGCGGTCGGGCCGGGAAGCACCGTGAGCGTGTGCCCACCAGCGAGCGCCAGTTGCACCAACTCGGTGCCGGGGTCGGATAACCCGGGCGTCCCGGCGTCGGTCACGAAGGCGATGCGGGCGTATTTCTCGAGCAGCGCCGGGGCGCGGGCGGTGATGGTGTGCGCGTCTAGGCGCTCGAGCGGTTTAGCGATTTCAAAGTGCGCCAACAGCTTGCCGCTGTGCCGGGTGTCTTCAGCGGCAACAATATCGGCTTCGCGTAAGCTGCGCAGCGCCCGCAAGGTGATGTCTTCCAGATTGCCGATCGGCGTCGGGACGAGCGTCAGCTCAGCCATCAGCGGCGCGTACGAGCTTAACCGGCAACCGCGCCTGGCGTCAGGGTTCGGGCGCGGGTACGCCGGGGTGCGTTGCGAATCAGCGCGATCCGCATTCGGGCGCGGAGCAGTTCGACGTCGCTGACAGTAACCGTGACGTTGACTCCCTCAGGGAGCTGTACACCCTCGGGTAAGACCACGACGCCGTGTCTGAGAATTCCTTTATATGCTTGCATCTTCCTCCCTTTCAGCGAGTTCTGTGCGGAGCGAGGCGATGACCGCTGCCGTCGCCCGCTGCTCCACCTCTGTACCGGTTCGCCCGAGCAAGCGGGCGTAAGCTTCAAAAACTCTCAGGGCTTCGCGGGGCCGACCGACTTGGACGAGCAGGTCGCCTAGATGTTCACCTGCTAAGTAGTAGCTTTCCGGATCGTAGGGTGCTCGGCTCCGGCGCATCTGCAAGGTGCTGATGCGCGCCTCGAGCTGTTCAGAACGCTCGACCCGCTCGCGTACCAAAAGCCAGCCTAGCAGAAAAACCGCCCCGACGAGCGTGGTTACAATTCCGAGCGCCCGAGGAATTCCGAGGCGCGACGCCAAATTGACCAAAAACGGCGCAGTAAAGGCGAGCGCCGCGAGGAGTGCCAGTAGCGCCGCGTAGTTCATCGTTCTCTATCTTATCTTTTCGGCACCTTCTTATCGTTTTAGCACCTTCGGCCCCAAGCCGGTTTACTTTCGGGCCGCTTTGTTTTGAGCCGCCGCCGCCAGCTCACCGTAACGCTGCGCTTTCTCCCCGAGACCAATGGCGCGGTAGGCCGCAGCCAACTTCGCGGCAAAAAACCCTACGGCGCGCACGTCACCGGCGCGTTCAGCGGCCTCGAGACAGTAAAGATAATCGCGAATCACTAGGTGCCAGTCACGCGCATACTCGGCGAGCACAGCCCGCAGATGCGCCTCTCGAGTTTTAGTAATGTCAGCTTGCCAATTCATCTGTAGCCCCCGTGAGACAGTAGCATAGCTCACACAAAGCGAGAGGGTGACATCTCACGAACGCGGTATGCTGACGGGAGGCTGTCAAGGTGAAAGAGGTGTTTGCAAAAGATTTGCTGCAAGGTAAGGTCGTGCTCGTCACCGGCGGCGGTACCGGCCTCGGACGGGCGATGGGCGAGCGGTTTCTCGCGCTGGGTGCGAAGCTGGTCATTTCAGGTCGGCGTGAAGGGGTGTTGCAAGCTGCCGCCAAAGAGATGGCAAACGGGGTAGAGCGTGAGGTGTTGCCGGTCTCATGCGATGTGCGCGACCCGGAGCAGGTCACAGCGATGATAGACGCCGCCGAAGCGCATTTCGGTCAGGTGGACGTATTGGTCAATAACGCCGCCGGAAACTTTATCTCCCCGACTGAACGGCTTTCAGCGAGAGCCGTAGACGCGGTGCTGAACATCGTCTTGCACGGGACGTTTTACTGCACGCTCGAGCTGGGCAAACGCTGGATTGCCCGGGAGCAAAAGGGCACCGTCTTAAATATCGCTACGACCTACGCGGCGTCGGGCTCGGGGTATGTAGTACCTTCAGCGGCGGCGAAAGCAGGCGTCGTCGCTATGACCAAATCTTTAGCCGCCGAGTGGGGTAAGTACGGGATTCGCCTCAACGCCATCGCGCCAGGGCCGTTTCCGACCGAGGGCGCGTGGAGCCGTCTGATGCCGACGCCCGAGATTCAAGCGCTCTTTGAAAAACAGATTCCGCTGGGGCGTACCGGGGAACACCTCGAGCTGGCAAATCTGGCAAGTTACCTGATTTCAGACGCGGCAGCGTTTATAACCGGCGACCTGATCGCGATAGACGGCGGCGAAACCGCGTGGAACGGCGGCGAGTTTAATATTTTAGACGAGGTGACGCCCGAGCAGTGGGATAAGCTCGAGGCGGCGCGCAAAGGGTCATCGAAGTAATTTTTTTGCCGAAAAGAGGCAGTTATGTACAGTTTGTACGGAAAACTCACAGCAAAAGCGGGCAAACGCGCGGAATTTATCGAGACGATGACCCAGGCGGCTGCCCTCGTCGGTAAGTTTCCCGGCTGCCACCTCTACATCGTCCATGAAGATTTAGCGGACGACACGGCCATTGTGATTTATGAATTGTGGGACGACGAAGCAGCGCATGACGCGTCGCTCGAAGACGCGCAGGTACGGGCACTTATTTCAGAGGCCATACCGCTGATGGACGGAAAGCCCGAAGGGGTCAAGTTGCGCGTGGTGGGTGGGCATGGTTTAAGCAGCTAGCATCATGTTGTGGACATTTTTTTTCTCAGCTTCATGACGCTAGAAGGATGAGACGCGCTTTGGGCTGACCGTAAAAAACAGGGACGCATTTTGAGGAGGTTGTATGTCGGACACTTTTGAGACGACAGCTCAGCAGTATGAAACGGTGGCGACTGAACTCGAGACCGCCGTCAAACATTTACGCGTAACTGCTGGACACTTCAGAGCGCGTGAGGTGCCGAGGGGCTGCGCCCACGCTCTCGCCGCAACCGGACACCTTCATAACGCTCGAGCTGGATTAGCTGTTCTCGCCGCTCAACATGCGGCAAAATCGACTGCCGAATAGTCCAACTCGTGAGATAACCCTGGGGCGCTAAAGTTGAGTCGTGAACACTCTCCCGCACGTCCAATTGGCCCTCGGCGACCCTGTAACCATTTTGTTTACTGTGCTGCGCGTGACAGCGGTTTACGTTACGCTGCTCTTTTTTCTGCGGCTGAGCGGCGGGCGGCAGTTCGGGCAGCTTTCAACCGTTGACCTGGTGACGCTGCTGCTGTTATCGAACGTCGTGCAAAACGCCATGATCGGCCCCGACGACAGCACGCTCGGCGGCATTTTGGGCGCGGCGGCGCTGCTGCTTTTGTACCGCCTGACAACCCGAATCCCAGGCATTCAGGGTCGGCTCGAGTCTCACCCCGTCATGCTCGTCTATCAGGGAGAGGTCATCAATGAACGGCTCCGGCATGAAGGGATCAGCGTGAGCGAGTTGGAGGAGGCCGTGCGCGCCCACGGCGTCGCCGACCTGAGCCACGTCGAAACAGCTGTTTTGGAGATGAACGGGATGATTTCGGTGATTCCCAAATTGGAGGCCACACCTAGAAAGTTGACGAAGGTTCGCTCGAAGCGCAAGAAGCCTTAGAACAAGCTTTAACCCTGTGACCGCCTCGGATAGCTCTTCGGCAAACAGAGCGGGGTGCCGCTCACGGGGTCGGGGACGACGCGGCACTCGAGTTCAAAAACTTCTTGGAGGAGACTTTCGCCGATGACCTCCGCCGGGCTTCCCTGTTCGATGACGCGGCCCGCCTTGAGCGCAATCAGGTGGTGCGCGTAGCGGCAGGCTTGGTTGATATCGTGCAAAACCATCACGACGGTGCGCCCTTCACGCGCGTTGAGTTCGTCTAAAAGGGTAAGGACTTCGACTTGATGCGCCATATCCAAGAAGGTCGTAGGTTCGTCCAAGAGGAGAATCGGCGTCTCCTGGGCGAGCGTCATGGCAATCCAGGCACGCTGCTTTTGTCCGCCCGAGAGCGCGTCGAGCGGTCTGTCGGCAAGGTCTAGCATACGGGTGGTCGTAAGCGCCCACAGAAGCGCTTTTTCGTCTTTCTGCGCCCAGCCCTGAAAAAAACTCTGGTGTGGGTAACGCCCCTGCGCGACCAACTCGCGCACTGTAAGCCCTTCGGGGGCTGTCGGGCCTTGCGGCAAGATGCCTAGTTTTTTAGCGACCACCTTGGTCGAAAGTGTAGAGATCGCCTCACCGTCCAGATAGACCGACCCGCCTTTGGGTTTTAAGAGCCGCGCCAGAGCGCGCAGCAAGGTGGATTTGCCGCACCCGTTGGGGCCGACGAGCGCGGTAATCTTCCCTTCGGGAATCGTCACGCTCAGCTCCCTGATGATGACGTTTTGGTCATAAGCGAGCGTCAGGTTTTCGGCGCTGAGCGCTGTGCCAGCTGTTTTGTTTTTCGTTTCATTCGTCGTTTTGTTCGGCTCTGATACCGTGTTCGTCATGCCCATCTCCTAAAGGTCGCGGTAACGCCAGAGTAAGTACATAAAGTAGGGCGCGCCGATGACCGCTGTGACGATCCCGGCAGGAAGCTGGCTGGGGGCGATCACCGTGCGACCGATGAAGTCGGCGGCGACCACCAAGAGTGCGCCTGTCAGCGCGGTTCCCAAGAGGAGTCCCTCGTGACCCGGCCCGACGAGGCGGCGCGTGATGTGAGGCGCGACCAGGCCCACGAAACCGACCGTACCTGCCGCCGCCACCGCCCCCGCTGCGAGCGCCACGCTGCAGAGAATGAGGAAAGCGCGGCTCAGCTCGAGCCTGAGCCCAAGCCCCGCCGCACTCTCGTCTCCGAGCGCCAAGGTGTTGAGTTGCCGGGCGCTCAGCAAAACCAGCGGCAAGATCACCGCGAGCCACAGCGCCAGCACCCGCACCTCCCCCCAGCCGCGCCCGTCAACGCTCCCTGAAAGCCAGACATACGCCCCCTGCACGTCGTTGACGTCACCAAAGACCACCATCAGCGTCGTCAGCGCCTGCAGCGCGGCGGCGAACCCGATACCGATGAGGATAAGACGCAGGGGCGAACTGCCGCCGCGCCAAGCCAACAGGTAGATCAGCACTGCGGTCAGGAGTGCGCCGCCGAAGGCCGCCCACGGCAGGAGTAGGGCCGGAGCCGCCGTAAAATAGACGAGCAGAGAAACGGCGGCCAACGCTGCGCCGCTGCTGATCCCCAAAATGCCGGGGTCGGCGAGCGCGTTACGGGTCAAACCTTGCAAGATGGCTCCCGAAACCCCTAGCGCTGCGCCGACGAGGGCAGCGAGTACGATACGCGGTAGCCGGAAAAGCCGCACCACTAGGGGATAGTCGGGATTATGGGTCTCGAGGCCCACCGTCGCCCGCACCACCTCGAGCGGCGGAATCTTGTACTCACCGTAGCTCACGCTCAAGATGGCGACGCCCGTAAGGAGCAGGAGCAGGGTGAGCACGACCGGCAACGCGCGTTTATCCATCCGGAAAGAAACCCGCTGGCCCAGGCGGACGGTGCGCCACGTTCCCGCCTTGATCCGTGAACCGGGCTGCACACCGTTTTGCGGTTCTGACCTTGTATTGGGGTGCCGACTTGCCATCAGCGCCGCACCCGGTAACGCGCCAGATAGATAAAAAAGGGCGCGCCGACGAGCGCCATAATGACGCCGACCGGCAGCTCTTGCGGGCGAATCACGAGCCGCGCGCCGATGTCCGCGAGCGTCACCAGCACCCCGCCCAAGAGCGCCGAATAGGGCAGTATCCAGCGGTAATCGACCCCAACGAAAAAGCGCACCATATGCGGCGCGACGAGCCCGACAAACCCGACAGGCCCGGCAAGTGCGACCGCGCCCCCTGCCAAGAGCACCACCGCCCCCGCCGCGAGGAGCTTGATCACGACCGTGTTCTGTCCGAGCCCGGCAGCCACGTCGTCGCCGAAGCTGAGCGTGGTGATCTGCCGACCCAAAAGGAACGCCCCGATAAGCCCGGCGAAGATAAAGGGCGCAACTTGCCCGACGAGGAGCAGGTCGCGTCCGGCGAGCGAGCCCGCCGTCCAGAAACGCACCTGATCTAAGGTGGTTTGATTCATGATCAGAATAGCGGTCGTAAATGATGAGGTAAACGCTGTGAAGACCGCGCCTGCAAGCGTGAGCTTGAGCGGTGTCGCGCCGCCGCGCCCGAGGGAGCCTAGCAGATAGACGAACATTGCGGCTCCTGCTGCGCCGAGCGCCGCAAACAGCGCGTAGGTCGAAAGGGGCGGACTGCCGAGCGTGAGCACCGCCAGCACTACCGCGAACGCGGCCCCCGCCTCGATACCCAGAACTCCGGGGTCGGCTAACGGGTTGCGGGTCAAGCCCTGCATGATGGCTCCTGCGACCGCCAGCGCTGCCCCGACGAGGACGCCTGCGAGCACTCTGGGCAACCTTACGGTAAGGATGATCAGCTGATCGAACGACCCGCCAAAATGAAAGAGGGCGTTAAAGACGGTTCCGGGAGCGATGTCCGCCGCACCCAAGGTGATGCTAAGTACCAAGCACACGAAGAGCAGCGCCGAACCGAGGAGTAGACCCAACCATTTAGAGAGGCGTAAGGTTTTGGGGTGAGAGGTCGAGGGATAAGCCATCACAAGCTCGAGCAATCTTGAGCATAACGCTCGGAATTAAGCGTACACCTTTGCAGCGGCGTTCGTCAAAGCGTTTGGTGGTATATATTCGCGTCCGAGACGTAAACCGAGATCCTTCCTAGAGAAGCTGCTCGGAACCCGTAAGTTTATAGCTAGCCCGGACGCCGACCTCCACACGCTTACACACTCGACTTTTCAAGTCAGACTCCCAGGAACGGGGATCAACCTGAACCTGCTCGACCCCAAACTTATTCAGCGTCCACAGCGTCAGCTATCTCAGGCACAAGCTTCTCCAAGAGGGAATCTAAACTTAAGACCGTACCGAACTGCAACGCGTCCACCTCTTCACCCGTCACGTTGATAACCCGTCCCTCTTTAACCGCGCTGAGCTGTGACAAGAGCGGGTCATCGGCAAAGGATGTTGTGCCGTCCGCAGCAAAAGGAACATCTAAAAAAACGAGCAAATCTTGGTCAAGGAGGTCTAAACGCTCTTCGCTCAGGTCGGCGTAAAAGCTCTCACCCGCCAAGTTCACCAGCGCTTCGGGGACGACAAAGCCCAAATCCTCGAGAAACCGCGCCCTCGAGTCCTGTGCGGTATAAAAACCGTAAGTTCCGCCGTTTTTATAGGCGACCGCAACCGTTTTTTCGGCAAACTCGGGGTGCGCCTGACGCGCGTGTTCGAACTTGGTCTCGAGTTCGCTGACGAGCGCTTGACCCCGCTCGACTTCACCGAACGCCTTGGCAAAAGTCTTCACCTGCTCTTGCCAGGGCGTCCCGAAGTCGATGTATTCATCCGATTGCGCGAGGACAGGCGCAATCTGCGACAAAGTGTCGTACTCCTCCTGCGTGATGCCTGCGTCTACCGCCGTAATCAGGTCGGGCTGCAAGGCGAGAATCGCCTCGTAGTTGAGGCCGCCATAAGGCATGTTGAGAACCTCGGGCGTAGCGCCGTTTGCGGCGTCCTCGGCCCAGGGGAAGACGGCGCTGGTCTCGTCGCCGAAAAAGTAGCGTACCGCAGCGGGCTTGACGCCGAGCGCGAACAGCGCGTCCTGCTCGGTATAACCCAAGCTGACGACGCGCGTGGGTTTTTCTTGAAGAGTGGTCGAGCCGAACTTGTGCTCAACCGTAACCGGAAAATCCTGAGCGAAAACGGTGTTGGTGAGAACAATACCGAGGAGAATAGTGAAACTCAGCAGAAATTTTTTCATGCGTACTCCAGTGGGCGCTCTGTCACGCCGAACTCTTTGTGAATTTGTTTCAACCAACCTGCAATGCGGCCTTCGGTCAGGTCTTCTTGGTTGTAGTCGTCAACGCCCAAACCCATAAACCGGCCGCCTACGTCTGCTTTAGAGGCGGCGAAACTGTAATCCTCCGTTGACCAAAACCCCACGAGGTCTGCGCCGCGTTCTTGAAGTTTTCGGCCCAACGTACCCAGTGCGTCCAGAAAGTTGTCGGGATAACCTAGCTGGTCGCCGACACCGAAGAGCGCCACCTGTCTACCGGAAAAGTCGAGCGTGTCCAATTTCGGGTAGAGCGTAAGCCAGTCGTCTTGGAGCTGCCCGATGTTCCAGGTGGGAACGCCCAAAATCAGCCGGTCGTGCTTTAAGAGGTCTCTAGGGTCGGCTAGGGTGCTGATGTTGACGGGGGTTAGCTCGAGCCCCATCAGCCCAGCCGTATCACGCACCTTCTCCGCTACAAACTCGGTCGTACCCGTCGTGCTGCCGTAATAAAACCCGGTACGGCTTGTGGTGCTCTTTTTCACCTGACCTAAAGCCAGCGGCGCTTGATCGGCAACGTCCCCCAACCACGCCTTCGCCTCGTCCAGACGCGTAAAGTCGGCCCCGCGCAGGCCGTACATGTACTCGGCGAAGCGGCGCGTTTTCTCCTGGTAACGGGCAGCTTTCTCCTCGTCCATCCCGCTCAGCCACGCAGCAGGAAAGACTCGCGCAAAACCGCCACAAAGCCGGTTGACCCGGCCCCGGTGACGGCGGCGAAACTCACCCATCGCGTGGGTGAAACGGTCTTCTCCTTCGGCGTTGCGTTCCCCGTATGCGTGTTCATGTGCTTCGTAGACCAGCACGACGCCGAAGCGCTCTCTCCTACCGAGCTGCTCGGCCCAGAGGTCTAAAAACGTTTGAAAAGCGGCGGCGTCTACGGGCCGGTTGCCGCTGTAGACAACCAGTAAACCCTCGGTCTCTTCGGTGCGAAACGGTTCTCTGTCCACGGCTGCGCTCCTCTCAGCGTGCGGGGCGATAAAAGCCAAACTCCGAGTTATACGCTCGGAAATAACTCTAGTTTGTCAGGTTTAATTCTGAGTGTCAAGCTCGGAATTAAGAGAAAAGCCGTTCTGGACGCCTATTCGGAACCGTTCCGAGATAAATACGAGCGGGCTCGAGCTTTGACATTCTGCCGCAACTGAACCGGGGCGGTAGGTTGCGGTTGCCATCACAGCAAGACAAGCCCAGAGCACCTCGAGGTAGATGATGTACGCGTGTACACCGTTACCGTCACCGGAACCGAAGCCTCTTTACAAGCCGAACTCAGCGAACAGCTTACCGAGGCCGGGGTGCTCGTACTGCCCTTGGGCGCTGAAGTACAGGGGGAGTCGGCGGCGCTCGACACGGTGATCTGGATTGTCGCCGTGGACGAAACTATACCCGTATTTCCCGAAGCGCCGCTGCTGGCGCTCGCCGAGAGTACCGAGGACGCTGTATATGCGCTCCGGCACGGCGCGCTCGGCGTTTTAACGTTGGGTGCCGATATCGAACGCTTGCTCACGGCGGTTGAGACGCTGACGCGAGGACTGGCGGTACTCGAGCCCGCGTTTTTACCGACTCAAATAGACACTCTCCTAAACGTGGGGCTCGAGTCCCTTACCCCGCGTGAAAAAGACGTACTGACCCTCCTCGCTGAAGGTTTGTCCAACAAAGCCATAGCCAAACGTTTAGGTATCAGCGACCAGACCGTCAAGTTTCACCTGAACGCGCTGCTCGGCAAACTCGGCGCGACGAGCCGCACCGAGGCTGTGACCAAGGCGGTGCGCGCGGGTCTCTTAACGCTCTGAACCTCTCAAACCTACCCGAATGGGTGAGGCGAAGGTAGGTGCGGCGGTTTTAAGCTCAGGTCAAGGAGATGAAGATGACTGCACAAGGGATGACCCCACAAGACCTATCAAACGTACTGGTGGAAGGACTTCAGAAAATTTCACCTGCCGTCGTCCGAGTAGCCGCGCGGCGGCGCTATCCGCTTTCAGGCATGGTCTGGGGGGGCGGGTTTATCGTCACCACGAACCGCGCGGTCGAAGAGGAGGAGATCGAGGTGACGTTGGGGGGGGACGCAGCGCATAAAGCGACGCTGGTCGGACGCGACCCGGCGACCGATCTGGCGCTCTTAAAGCTAGACGCGGATTTGCCTGCGCCGGAGTGGACGGAGGCCCCCCAGTTAGGTCAGCTCGTCCTCAGAGTCGGTCGGCCCGGTGAACTTCGCTCGAGCCTCGGTATCGTCGGCGGGCTCGGTGGCCCCTGGCGCACGGCGCTCGGGGGACGCGTCGCCCGCACGCTGCAAACCGACGCAGCGGCGTTTCGCGGGTTTTCAGGCGGGCCGCTCGTCACCCCGGCGGGCGAGGTGCTCGGTATCAACACCGCCGCACTGACCCGTGAAGCACCCGTGACCCTACCGACCGAAACGGTGCGCCGCGTCGTCCAGACCTTGCAGACGTATGGTCGGATGCGGCGCGGCCACCTCGGGCTCGGCGGGCAGAGCGTCCGGCTTTCGGCAGAAGTGCACGAGGCTTCAGGACAACCTGCCGGACTCCTCGTGACGAGCGTCGAACCCGGTACCCCCGCTGCCGACGCGGGCCTGCTCGTCGGCGACACTCTGCTACGTTTCGGCGACGCGCGCGTGCAGCATCCCGGTCAGCTGGCAGCGCTTTTAGACGAAGAGATTATCAGCCAAACCGTTACGGTGGCGCTCGTACGGGCGGGGACGCTCAGCGAGTTAAACGTCACTGTTGCCGAGCGGCCTTAACGGTTGAGCGCTCAAAGCGAACACGCAAAGGAGTACGCTTGACCTATGGAGACTAGACAAACCGTCCAGTTGACGCAGGTGCAGCGTGAGACGGCTGCGTGCAGTCATACGGACGAAACCAAAACGGTGACGCCGAGCGGAACCGGCTGTAAAGAGTGCTTGGAAATGGGCGACACTTGGGTACATCTGCGCGTGTGCCCCAACTGTGGTCACGTCGGCTGCGGGCACGTCGGCTGCTGCGATTCGCCGAAAAACAAACACGCGACAAAACACTTTTACAAAACGCAGCACCCTATCGTCCGCTCGTTCGAACCCGGCGAAGCGTGGGCCTACTGTTACAAAGACGAAGCGCTTTTCTGATGGGTAGCGTCTAGTGGCGAAGCCCGTCATCATGAGCGTCGATGACGACCTACAGGTTTTAGGCGCGGTCAGCCGCGACCTTCGGCGGCAGTACGGCGAACAGTTCCGCATCGTCCGGGCAGACAGCGGCGAGGTCGCCCTGGACGCACTCCGCGACCTCAAAGACCGGGGCGACCCGGTGGCGCTCTTGTTAGTTGACCAGCGGATGCCCCGGATGAACGGCGTTACGTTTTTGGAGGCGGCGATCAAGCTCTACCCCGACGCCAAACGGGTGATGCTGACCGCTTACGCCGACACCGACGCGGCCATCGCCGCGATCAATCAGAGCCGTATCCACTACTACCTGCTTAAACCGTGGGACCCGCCCGAAACGCAGCTTTACCCGGTTTTAGATGATCTCTTGGACGACTGGGTGGCGGACTACCGGCCCGCGTTTTCAGGGTTACGGATCGTCGGCACACGTTGGGACGCGGACAGTTATACGCTGCGCGACTTTTTGGCGCGGCACGGCGTACCGTACCGCTGGTTCGACGTTGAGGGCGGCGGCGAAGCCGAGGCGCTTTTAGGGGACGCCACGCCGGATGAGCTGCCGCTGGTGATCTTGGAGGACGGCACCCGCTTGCCCCATCCGAGTACGGCAGTGGTCGCCGAACGTGCAGGACTCAGAACCCGAGCCGAACAGAGTTTTTATGATCTCGTAATCGTCGGCGCTGGCCCGGCAGGACTGGCAGCGGCGGTGTACGGCGCGTCGGAAGGACTCAAGGTCGCGCTCTTAGACAGCGACGCGCCGGGCGGACAAGCCGGGACGAGTTCGCGAATCGAAAACTATTTGGGGTTTCCGGTGGGGCTTTCGGGGGGCGACCTGACGCGGCGGGCCGTCGCGCAGGCGCGCAAGTTCGGCGCGGAGATCATCGCGCCGCGCGGCGTCGAACAGCTCAACCTTAACGACGACTACAAGATGCTGAGCCTGAGCGGTGGCGGCTCGTTGAGTGCTCACGCGCTGGTCGTATCTACCGGCGTGTCGTACAAAAAGCTTGCGTTACCCGGAGCCGAGGCGCTGACCGGGGCAGGTGTGTACTACGGCTCGTCGGTCTCCGAAGCGGCGTCTTACGAGGGCGAAACGGTGCATATCGTCGGGGCTGGCAACTCGGCGGGACAAGCCGCGATGTACCTGTCGCGTTACGCGGCGTCGGTGACGCTCCTCGTGCGGGGCGACAGTTTAGGCGCGAAGATGTCGCAGTACTTAGTCGAACAGCTCAGCGCGACCGAGAACATCCGAGTGCTGCTCCGCGCTGAAGTCAAAGAAGTCCACGGTGAGGGTCACTTGGAGGCGTTGACGATCTTGTGTAACGGTGATGAGCAGGAGGTGGACTCGAGCGGTCTGTTTATCTTTATCGGCGCGTCGCCCCGAACCGATTGGTTAGACAGCCCTGACAAGATTACCAGCGTCGCCCGCGATTCATACGGCTTTATCTACACGGGTCTGCAGACGCAAAAGGCCGGGGCGTGGCACGCCGAACGTGCGCCGTTTTTACTCGAGACCAGCGTCCCCGGTATCTTCGCTGCGGGCGATGTGCGCGCGGGTTCGGTCAAACGCGTCGCCTCGGCGGTCGGTGAAGGCTCGATTGCGGTGCAGTTCGTGCATCAGTATCTTGCTGAAGTCGGCGCGTGAAGGCGTTCGACTTTTCCGGTATTCCGGCCCTCGCCGACCTGCCGGAAACAGATTTGACGTGGCTCGCTGAACGCTCCGTCCTCCACCAAGACGAAGCGGGCGCGGTTATTTTCGAGCCGGGTGAGGACGTTGACGCGCTCCGGATTATCCTTTCGGGGCGCGTGGACATCAGCCTCCGTGAGGGGGGCCGCGAAACCGCCTACGTCACGGTTTTAGCGGGTGAGCTGACCGGAAGGTTTCCGTACTCGAGGATGAAAGCCTCAGCGGGTACCGGGCGGGCAGCGTCACCCCTGCAAAGTGCCACCTTGCACCGAGGCTACTTTCCCGAGATGCACACCCACGCGCCCAGGCTGTTAGAACGCCTGATCAGCCTGATGCTCGACCGGACCCGCGAGTTTACCCGGTTAGACGAGCAGCAAGAAAGACTCGTCTCGCTCGGTACCATGTCGGCGGGGTTGGCGCACGAACTCAACAACCCGGCAGCGGCGGCGCACCGCGCGGCGCAAACACTTTTGGAGACGCTGCAGAGTTTCGACGAGCATTCGTCAAAAATCCTTGCCGAGGTCGTGTTTAAGACCAAAACGTCAGGTAGCGACCCTTTCAGCCCCATCTACGACGCGATAATCCTGACGAGTCCGGCCCTGAGCGTGCTCGAGCAGAGCGAACTAGAAGACGACCTCGGCGATTTTTTAGCTGAGCAGGGCGTCGCCAAACCGTGGGACGCCGCTACGACGCTCGTCTCGGGTGGGTTGACGCGGGGGGTGTTGGAGCCCTTTATCGCAGGTGTCACCAAAGCGCAGGCGAAGAACGTGCTCGAGTGGATTCCCAGGGACGTCGAGATGCGCCTGTTAGCTGGGGAGTTGCTCGAGAGTACAAGGCGCATCTCCGAACTCGTCGGCGCGATGAAGGCGTATTCGTACATGGACCAGGCGCAGGAGAGACGTCCGACCGACCTTCGAAAAGGGCTGTACGACACCCTGACCATCCTCAAATATAAGTTCAAGAAAAAAGACCTCAAACTCGTTAAAAACTTGCGCGAGCTGCCGCTCGTCCCGGCTTACGGTGCAGAACTCAATCAGGTCTGGACGAACCTTTTAGATAACGCCGTTGCTGCAGCGCCCGAAGGCGGCACCGTCACCCTCACCGCGTCGCTCGACGCTTCGGGGGATTACGCCTGTATCGACGTTGCCGACGACGGCCCCGGTATCCCTGAAGGCGCGCAGGCCCGCATCTTCGAACCGTTCTTTACCACCAAAGGCGTCGGTGAAGGGACGGGTTTGGGTCTCGATATCGTGCAGCGCATCGTCTCGCGGCGGCATCACGGGACGGTTCGGGTCACGTCAAAACCGGGGGAAACGCACTTTACGGTGCGGTTACCGCTGTCGGACTAGCTTCAGCTGGCAGCCTAGTCGAGGGGCAGCCTTCTGGTATGACTGCCCCTAAATACGGCACGCGCCGCTTCTGTAAGCGCCTCCATAGCTCGGCGGTAGGGGCTTGGGCCGTAACTGATACGTGCTACGCCGAAGCCTGCAAGTTGTGTGGGCAGAGGTGTTGCAGGCAAAATCATAATGTTGACAGGTAACGCTGAACGTTTACACAGCGTCTCGCTACTCCGTACACCAGTCAGTCCAGGAGCAAAAAAGCTCGTCAGCGTATGCTTCGGCACGGTTTAGAGCCTCCTCAAGCGCCTCTCGGGTGTAGTTTGCCGGATCACGTTTTAAGAAAATATCGGTCCGGGCGTTTATAAAAAGCGGAACGCTTGCGGATTCGGCAGCAGCGCGCGCCGCACGGAGGCGCGCGGCTTGGTCTGCAACCGAGTAAAGTCCTTTACGCCCGATAAACTGGTCCTCGAGGTTCACCCTGGCAGCACCTGCAGCGATGATCTGGGCGACTGTTTCAGCGACGACCGCCGGTTACGAACCGTAACCCCCTTCGGCGTCACAGCTTACGGGAAGATCGACGCGGGTAATGGTTCGCTTGAGATTTTCGAGCAGCAGTCTCAGCGGTAGGTTTTCGCCGTCACCAAAGCCGTGCGCTGCCGCGACCGACCAACTACCGGTCGCAAGGGCTTCGGCCCCGGAGTCTGCAACAGCTTTGGCGCTACCTACGTCTCAGATGTTAAACAGTGTGAGCGGCTGCCCCTCGATATGGAGATCGCTAAACTGCTGAAAATGGTTTGTTTGATCTGTCATCTTTCGCTCCTTTTGACCTGAGTTTCATGCTCGAGCAACCACCTTTTGCGCGTGATACCGCCGCTGTAACCACCAAACGCACCATCAGCGCGAATAACGCGGTGACACGGAATAATTAGTGCGAGCTGATTGGCACCGTTGGCCTGAGCGACGGCCCGAACTGCCGAGGGGCTCCCCACAGCTACAGCTATCTCGGCGTAGGAGCGTGTTTCACCGTAAGGGATTCGTCTCAGTTCTCGCCACACACGCTTTTGAAACGGCGATCCGAACGCCTTGGTAGGTACCCCAAATACTTCAAGGTCTCCCTGAAAATATCCGGTCAACTCCTGCTCGAGCGAGCAGATGGGCCGGGTTCGTCCAGGAATAATGACCGACTTTGTCTGTGAGCATAGACGCGCTAGTTCAAGCTCTAAACCGCGCCTAGCGACGAACTCGAGGAGATAGAGTGCCTCGTCGTCGGCGACTGCGAGCATCGGGCCGAGCTGGGTATCAAGCCACGCTGCCCTTAACACAGGGCTGTCATGCTGGCTGGGAGCCGCACCTAAAATACGTGAAAACGCCTCCCTAAAGCCGCTTCCAGACTCGTAACTGGCGCTGAGCTGAGCCCCTATAACACTTTCTCCAGCCCTGATCTGCGCGAGCGCCAGACCCATACGCCGCGCCCGCGCGTACGCGACAAAGGTCATACCAAAACGTTTTTTGAACTGACGGCGAGCTGTAGAAGCGTCTACCGCCAGCGCCCGAAAATCCTCTTCACGCCAGCGTTTCTCCGGTTCAGCCTCGACCGCCTCGACCAGTGTCTGCACGGTTTTACTTACGTGCTGCGGGTGCGACAACGGGCGGCAACGTTTACAGGGGCGAAACGACGCCAAGAGTGCTTCTTGCGCCGTCCGGTAAAACTCGCAGTTTTCGAACTTAGGTTTTCTAGCAGGACAAGTTGGGCGGCAGAACACGCCTGTCGTCTTGACGCCGACGTAAAAGATACCTTCGTACTCAGGCTGCTTGGCGATAAGCGCCCGGTAGTAATCGTGTTTGTCTGCAGCGCTCAGCATAACTGTCTAAGCCCCTCTCTTTCCGCTCCAGGATAAGAGAACTGCGAGCGCTCCGCCGCCGCTTTTCGGGCACCGATTTTTGCGTCCAGTGCAGCAGACTGAGTAGCTCTAGCATTTCTACGAGCGACGGCTACAGGGATCATCGCGGAATGTGCGTGCTGGACTGTAATCTTTGCGGCAAACCTCAATCATTTCGGGGTAGAGCGGAGCAGTTTAGCTGGTTCGGGTGCGTTGTTGCCTTTGGCAAGTTAATCGGTATTAAAGGCAGCTTGCTGATTGCCAACACTCAGTTCGTAGCTACCGGACATAACGATTTTGCCACGGCTAATATCGCTCGGTAGGACGCTCAACTGTGAAGCAGGGACGTTGAACGTGACCGTTTTCGTTTCACCAGGCGCGAGCTTGACACGCTTAAACGCAAGCAGCGCCCGTTCGGGTGTCAGCACGCCGCTCGGGGGTCGGCTGAGGTAGACCTGAACGACCTCGGTTCCCGCCACCTCACCACGGTTCGTCACCTCAGCGGTAAGGGAGAGCGTGCCGGTGGGCGCTTTACCACCGGAGACGCTGCTGCTCACCGCCAAATTACCATAGCCGAACGTCGTATAGCTGAGGCCGTAACCGAAAGCAAAGAGCGGTTCATACGTACGACCGGGAGCGTGGTTATAAGCCAAAGGTAGCTCGCCGGTCGTGTGCGGCCAACTAAACGGGAGTTTGGCGCTCGGGTTGACGTTGCCCAACAGCACGTCAGCTAGAGCAGAACCGCCCTGACTCCCCGGCAAGTAGGCCATCACGAAAGCGTCGATTTCGCGCAAGAGGTCTTCGGGCAGCGTCAGCGGACGTCCGGCGACCATCACGACTACCGTCGGCGTGTCGGTCTCGGTAAGCTGACGGAGCAGCTCGAGCTGATCTGCGGGTAGCTCGAGGCTCTGGCGGTCGCCCTCCCCTTCGGCGTAGGGCGTCTCCCCCACAAAAACCACGGCGGCGTCCGCGTCTTCGGCGGCCTTCGTCACGCCCTGATCGGTTTCAGGCAGATAGGTGACAGTGCCCCCTCCCAACGCCGCGCGGAGGCCCGCCAAAAAGGTCACACCCGGCGGGAGCGGCGAGCCGTCCGGGACACCCTGCCAACCTATCGACCAGCCGCCCAGCTGATTGACGAGATTGTCGGCGCTCGGCCCCGTAACGAACAGAGACGCGCCCTTTTTACGGAGAGGCAGAACACCGTCATTTTTGAGCAGCGTCATCGTTGCCGCCGCAGCGCTTCGGGCGAGGCCGGTACCTACGCCGACCACGAGCTGTTCTGCCTGTTCCGGGTCGGCGTAAGGATGTTCAAACAACCCCAGCTCGAACTTGAGCGTAAGGATACGCCGCACCGCCTCGTCGATCCGCGCTTCGGAAACTTCACCCTGCTCGACCTGCTCCAGCAGCGCCGCCGTAAACCCCACCGCGTCGTTCGGCACCATGTACATATCGACCCCGGCGTTGACGCTCATGGCGACCGCTTCACCGAAATCTTTGGCGACCTTGTGAACCGTTTGCAATTTCAAGATGTCTTCCCAGTCGGAGACGACGAGGCCACCGAAACCCAGTTCGCTGCGGAGCACATCCGTCAGAAGCGCGTGTGAGGCGTGAACCGGCACGCCGCCCACCGAGCCGCTGTTCGCCATCACCGCCGCCGCACCCGCCTCGAGCCCCGCCTGTGCCGGGGGTAAATGAACCTCGCGCAGCGTTCGGGTGGAAAAATCAGCAGATGCACGGTCTTGCCCACCTGCCCCGGCACCGTACCCGACGAAATGTTTAACGGTCGCAGCGACGCTCTCCGGCCCGCCGAGGCCGCCCCCTTGCAAACCACGAACTACAGCCCTGACGAACCGGGAGGTGAGGTAGGGGTCTTCACCGAAGGTTTCGTAAAAACGGCCCCAACGCGGATCGACGCCGATATCGGTAACGGGCGCAAAATCCCACTGGCTACCGGTCGCGCGCATGGCTTTGGCGGTGCTACGCGCCTGCGCCCTTGCCAACGCCGGATTCCAGCTTGCGGCCAAGCCGATATTGTGCGGAAACAGCGTTGCGCCCAGTACGTTATTGTGACCGTGAACGGCGTCGAGGCCGTAGAGGAGCGGAATCCCTAAACGGGTGTTTTTTATGGCGTAACGCTGCAACGCGTCCGTCGTTTCAGCCCAGGCGGTCGGCGTATTCGGGACAGGGGCTGCGCCGCCCCCTGACAACACCGAGCCGACACCGACGTCGCCCAAAAACGCCTGCAAAAAGTCTTCGTTGAGCGGCCCCGCGTCCCACTCCGAAGTACCCATAAGACGGTTGAGGTTGATCTGCGCCATCTGTCCGACTTTTTCCTCTAGCGTCATCCGGCTTAACAGGTCATCAACGCGCGCCTCGGCAGATCGGTTAGCTTCCCGGTATGGAGGTGTAGATTGAGCCGACGCAGAGAGTGAACCGGCGAGCACAGATACCGTAAGGACTAGAATGCGTATCATTTGTATTCCTTTCGTAGACGCCCCGACCGGAGGTCGAAGCGAGGCCGCAGGGCAGAGAATCTCGTCACACGCTCCGCTATGTTTGCTTATCAACTTAGCATCTTGCTCCGGGCCGTAGCCCGTTACGCCGCACCTTAAAAACGTTATTCAGCGTATGACTTTTTCTTTGCCGACTTCTTTGCCTAACAAAACAACCGGTAAAGGCGTGCTGCCCCATTGTTTTGCACACCGAGCGACCGGCAGACTAATGTGTATGAACGCTGAAGTTTATGGATTCTGACGAAACGCTTAAAGAAAAGGCGCTCGAGCTGTATCACGTTTTGCTCCAGACCTACGGCGAACGCGACCTTAAAGCGCGCCGCGACCCGATGCACGAACTTGTCTCGACGATCTTGTCGCAGCGCACCACCTGGAAAAACGAAGAGCTGGCCTACACGCGGATGTGGACGCAGTTCGGGTCATGGAAGGCTGTCCGAGACGCGCTGACGGCTGACCTGGCCCGCGCCATCGCGCCGTCGAACTTCGCCGAGGCCAAAGCGCCGCAGATTCAAAAGACGATTACGAAAATCCTCGAGCTTAACGGCAGCACCGACCTAAATTTTTTAGCCGAGCTGAGCGCCGCTGATGGGATGGCGTGGCTGACAGACTTACCGGGGGTCGGCGTTAAAACCGCCTCGCTGGTGCTGCTCTTTTGTTTTGCCAAACCCATTTTGCCGGTCGATACGCACGTCTACCGGGTGTCGCAGCGCGTCGGGCTCCTGAGCGCCAAGGTCAAGACCTCGACCGCCGCGCACGCCCCGCTCTTTGCGCTTTTGCCGCACGACCCGCACCTGCTCTACAACTTTCACATCGCGCTACTTTTGCACGGGCAACGCGTCTGCACCTTTAACGCGCCGCGCTGCGAGGGTTGTCCGGCGCTGCCCTTGTGCAATTACGGGCGGGCGCACGTGTCTCAACCGGAATAAATCCCTGTTATCAAGAAGGGTCAGATGTGCAAAACCCTGCCAAAGCGTGATGTTAAAGTGCCGTACTAAGGGAGGTTTTATGAACCGTTCTATAATTTACGCCACTGTTTACACAGCCAGTTTAGCCCTGCTGCTCGCCGCCTGCACGCCGGGGCCGCAGCAAGCCGAACTCGAGCCTGTCACCCCGGTGACTGCGCCCACCCCTGGAGCGCCCGCATCCGAAGCGCCTTCGGTCACAGTCATCCCTGATGGCGTGGCCTCCGGTGGAGCAGCGCCTGCACCGTCCCCCGACCCTCAGGGCACTATCAGCATCAGCGCCGACAACGCAACCTTCGTCACGAGTACGTCAGGCGAACCCAATCCGGTGACGGTTCCAGCAGGCAGTACCTTTTACCTGCAGCTTGCGTTTGCCGACCCCGACGGGATCAGCAGCGCGCAGGTTCAGCTGCGCAACTCGTCAAACACCGGCGCGTTGCCGACCGGCCCCTTTACAATTCTTTCGAACGACTGTGAGACGGCGGTCAAATCGGCCCCGACCGACCTCACCTGTACGGTAGAAGTCGCCGTCGCACCGGACGCCCAAGACATCCAGCAACCCGGCGAAACCGCCTACGCGTTTCGCCCGCTCGTCACCGACACGGCTGGAAACGGTGGCCTCGCCTTCAGCTGGGCGTATCTGAACGTCGAACCGCAGTAGCGCAGCTGCCTTTGTCAAAATCGCACTGATAAAGCCGCGCTCTTACTGGCGCGGCTTTTTGTTACTGTAGCATTTCCAAATAATATTGCACCGTTTCTCTGCGGCCAGATTACGACAGACGGATTTCACTTCGGTAGCGTACTCGAGCGGTCGAAGCCTACTGTATCAGCTTAAAAAGTATCTGGCAGACGAACTTTATACTGCCCGCGTAACCCGTTGAGACCTGTTGGCTAGCCGTTGCCGTAAAGGGTGCCCTGCGGCGCGCCGCTTTGCATCAGCTCGAGCAGCCTATCTCAATTACCTTGTATTTGCGTCCTAGTCGTCGTTGGGTAGCTCAGGGCAACCTCGGTTCGTCCTGTTTGACAACACGCCCGGCCCGGCCGAACGTGACCGTAACAGGAAACGGAATATTCGCGTACTTCCACTGATTGAGCTCAAGGAGCCGAGGCAAAGTTTCAAAGGTCGTACTTGGATAACCCTGCAGCCAGGCATATTGTCGGCGCGTCAAGCCAAGGTAGTCATTTACACCCGTTGTTCGCGGGAGTTTAGGCGGTGGGGTAAGGCTGAAGATCGTAGGAAATTGCCAGGTGTCAGCCAGTAGCTCGGTTAGAGGTGGGCAACGCCGTAACAGCTCAGCAGCCGAGGTTCGGGTTGTAATGCCTACCAGATCAGCCCCACCATAGGCTACCCTAACGGCCAAGCCGGTGGGCTTTTCAAACTGGACGACGAGTGGCGTAACAACCATCAAATCCCCTGGACTAGACGCGTTATACCCCCCACCTCCGGCGGTTCCAGCTAGAGCAAACCCAGTTGGCCAGGCTACCCGCACAATCCGGCGTAGCCGCAAAGCTTTACGAGGGGGTCCGGCAAAGGTAATACCGGTGTCTGGCTTGTATGAACAGCTTAAGCGAGAACCACCATAGAGCCATACGTGTTGACTGAGATAGGCCCGGCGCAGCGCTGGCAAATTGGGATCGTCCAGTAAAGGCGCAAGACCGGGAAAGTGGCGATGCGAAACAAACTTGAGGACGACAAGCTGAGACACGCCTTCCACTCGAAAGTAGGCAGTTTTGCCGCTGTAGCGCACGAGCGTGAACATACGGCCATAGAGGTGGCGGTGCTTAAGCGTACGCTCACCAAGGTAGTAACGTTTCGCGCCCTCCCCAAGGAAAAGAAACCGCTGACCTGGACGATAGCTTTGAGGAACTCCAAGACCCGGCGTGTAGGCCAAGGGATAATCGATCACCGGGTCAAAGCCGGGCGGATTATCCCATCCATCACTGCCGGGGAGACCCGGCTCGAGCGCATAAACCCCACGCGGCGTAGCTGTATCTGCTGCTAGACGAAAGGGAAGCCTAACATCTTTTAAGCTGCTGGGCGGCAGCGTCACAGTGCGAGGTACCCCCGGTGCAAAGGTGAGGTGGGCGTGCGAGACCCTACCCAAGTCGGGTGTAACTGGCGCGAGCCGAGCATCAACGTCGCCCAAGCGGACAGTAAGAGGGGTTTTGGACTCGTTGCGTAGCCACAGCTCGAACGGGTAATGTGGGTCCGTGCCAGTAGCCGGAAAGCGGATAAGTGCAGCTTGCGCTAGGGCAGACGGCGCCATCATTAGGACGGCAACAAGGCACAAAAATCGGTTCATGGTGCTCCTTGTATAGAGACTTAAGTACCCGAATGTCACGCCTTTATCTTCAGCAAGCGTAGTTAACGGTCAGCCACGTTCGCAGGCTGCTCGAGCCGCTTCAAATACCTTTTTACCGTATTAAGCGCCAAACCTGTCTCCCGGCGCATTCGTCCCTCTTGCACTTGTGCTGATCTACGTGTTACTTTCTTTTTCTGCTTCTCCCTCAGCTTAGGGACGGTCCCAGCCAAACTCGAGTCCATTTCAACCCGCCGCACCCTTTACGCCTCTAGAAACCGAGGACTAGCCACCGAGGAGACGCCCGCTATGAGGTTGATCTGGGAGATCGCACGCCGCTCATTTCATCGCCACCTCACCTACCGCGCGGCGGCCTTTGCCGGGTTAGTCACCAACATCTTCTTCGGTCTGGTACGCGCGGCTGTGCTCGTCGCCCTTTACGGCGAACGCGAGGTTGTCGCAGGGCTCGACGTGCAGAGCGTAATTACCTACACCGGCCTGACCCAAGCGGTTATCGTCTACCTGAGCATCTTCGGCTGGTTCGATCTGATGAACGCGGTGCATCAGGGGGAGATTACCGCCGATCTGCTTAAACCGATGCGTCTCTTTTCGTTCTGGTTGGCGCAAGACCTGGGACGGGCGCTGGTCGGGCTCATGTTGCGGGGCTTGACCATCATGCTCGTCTACGCGCTGATCTTCGACGTCACCTATCCGGTCGGCGTCGTGCAGTGGATCGCCCTTTTGGTCTCACTCAGCTTGAGTTGGCTGCTCTCGTTCGCTTACCGCTTTTTGGTCAACCTCACCGCCTTTTGGTCTCCGGATGCTAGAGGCATTGGCCGCTTCGCCTTTGTCATCGTAATGCTTCTTTCGGGCTTTCTGATGCCGCTACGGTTCTTTCCCGACTGGGTCCAAACGCTCGCCTACCTGACGCCGTTTCCGTATATGCTTAACACCGTCGTCGAAATTTACTTGGGCGTAGTTACGGGACCGGCGCTCGTACAGGCGTTGGTGGCGCAAACGCTATGGGCAGTTGGCCTAGTCGCGCTTTGCCAGTTTGTCTTGGTGCGGGCGACGCGTCGGCTTGTCATTCTAGGAGGCTGAGTGCGTCATACGTTAGGGAGCTATCGGCGTCTTTTGGGCGCACAACTTCGGAGTCAGTTGCAGTACCGCACCTCGTTCGTCCTTGACGTACTGGCGACGATGCTTATTACCGTCACCGAGTTCGGCGCGCTCGCGCTGGTATTTAGACGCTTCGACAACATCCAAGGTTGGACGCTCGGCGAGGTCGCGTTTCTTTACGGTTTAGTCGAGCTGTCGTTCGGCCTGATGGATATGATTTTTGCCGGATTCGACCCGGCTCGCTTCGGTCAAGAGGTGCGTAAAGGAACGTTCGACCGCCTTCTTTTGCGGCCCGTTCCGGTAACGTGGCAGGTACTCGGTTCCGACGTCACCCTGAGGCGCGTCGGACGTATTGCTCTTGGGATCGGCATCTTTACGCTCGCGCTCAGCTTAAACCCAGTGACCTGGACATCTGAAAAGCTGCTCTACTTACCCCTGGTCATACTCGGGATGGTGCTATTTTTCGGCGGGCTGTTCGTGATCGGCTCGACCGTGACTTTTTGGACGGTAGAGTCGTTTGAAGCGATGAACATCTTGACCTATGGCGGCAGCTACCTCATCTCGTATCCGATGAGTATCTATCAAGAATGGCTTAGACGAATCTTTACTTTCGTTATTCCGGCTATTTTCCTCAACTACTACCCGGCACTTTATTTTCTGGATAAACCCGACCCTTTGGGGTTCCCTGCGTTCGCCCCTTTTGTCGCGCCGCTTGCGGGTGGCGTGGTCTTCGTCGCGGCACTTTCTTTCTGGCGCTTCGGCCTTAGGCACTATCACAGTACCGGGAGCTGACGATGATCGACGTTCGAGGTTTGAGTAAACATTTTCAGGTACGTAAGCGCCATCAAGGTCGGTTGGCCGCACTCCGTGATTTCGTCACGCGTGAGACCCACACCGTTAAAGCCGTCGATGACCTCAGCTTTAAAGTTGACAGGGGCGAGATCGTCGGTTACTTAGGACCGAACGGTGCGGGCAAATCGACGACGATCAAGATGCTGACCGGACTGCTTGTACCCACCGGCGGGCACCTCAGGGTCAACGGGTTTGTACCTTGGGCGTCGCGCCGCACCTACGTCGCAAAGATCGGCGCAGTCTTCGGTCAGCGCACGACACTCTGGTGGGACCTGCCCGTCAGCGAATCGTTGGAACTGCTCAGGTACATCTACCGAGTTCCCGAAAAGACCTTCAAACATAATCTGCGAGAGTTCGAGGGCGTGCTCGAGCTGGGCGAGTTTCTGAGCACGCCGGTACGCGCGCTTTCACTTGGACAACGGATGCGCGCCGACCTCTGCGCCGCGCTCCTGCACAATCCCGATCTGCTGTTTTTAGACGAACCTACGATTGGTTTAGACGTCGTTGCCAAAGAGCGTATCCGCAGGTTTATCAAGCACAGCAATGAGGTGAGGGAGACGACCGTGCTCCTCACCACGCACGACCTCGCCGACGTTCAAAAGCTTTGCCCACGGGTGCTCATCATCGACCACGGCAGACTACTCTACGACGGCTCGTTAGGAAGTTTACAAACGCGTTTTGGCGGAGCCTGGCAGCTCGAGGTGGAGTTTGCCGAAACCTACCCTGAGGTTTCGGTTGACGGGGCGGAATTGCTACATTTTGCCGACCTGCGCGCAGTTTACGCCTTCGACCGGCGTGAACTCAGCGCTTCGGACCTTATCGGCCGTCTCTCTGCACGGTTCAACCTTCGTGATATCTCGGTTCGTGAGCCCGACGCCGAAACGACGATCAGACGCATTTACGAAGAAAAGTTATTGATTCGTGACCTGAGCCTTTAGTCCAGCTACCGCATGAGCGAAACCACCGGCTGAGCAGGCGGTTCCTACGCTGCTTAGATGTTGCGGTGACGCGCCTCGACCGCCATACAGACGCCGTAGAGAATAAAACCGAGTGCGACGCTGCCGAGCAGCAGAGGTCCGTACGGTCGCCCGAAACTGCTGAGGCTTTCGTCTATATCGCCATGATTCGGCTGATGACTGAACGTCGCGCTGAGTTTTGAGACGGGTTCTGTGAAAAAAGGTTCTGCTGGCAAGCTAACCGCACCTTTTGCAGCAGAGCCAGAGAGACGAACCAAGACCGGTTGGAGACTAGCTTTACCGGAGGTGCAATATAGGCAATAGCAGCGGTAACATCCTATCTGCGAATAGTTGGGGCGGTTCCGGTTTTTCAGTAGCCCAGTAACTTGCTGAAGCGTAGAGTGCTGCGGTCAAGACCTCAGCCGTCAACTGCACAGGTACGGCGCGTTTCCCAGCACCACTGCTTAACTGCTTTACTATGACTTCACTAAGGTGACGCCTGACTTCTCGTTCAACCAGCGGACGATGCTCCTGCGCCGCATGTTGACACCGCCCGTTGTTACCGCTGACAAAATGACACATATAGACGACGAGTTTCCTTAAACTCTTCTCGTCGAGCGTACCGTGCTCAGGCAGTAACGCCTCGAGCTCACTTTCGATTTCGCGGGCGATGTTGTACTCGAGCAAGACCTGTTTGTCGCTAAAATGGGCGTAAAAGGTGGCCCGGTTGACGGTTGCTTCATGCGCGATATCTGAGACCGTCATCGCCTTAAACCCTTTGGTCTCGAGCAAGGTATCAAAAGCGTCGAGAATCAGGTTTTGAGTCCGTTTAACTCTAGGGTCTAACCTTTCCATGTTAGCCAACACTCCCCCCACTTTGTCGAGAAAACAACACCAACCCGCTTCTGTGTGTTGAAGTCAACTGTAAACATACCTTAGAGTAATCGACAGCTGTTGTTTTTGCAACAGCTGTTACTTGATAGGAGTAGATCATGACGATTGCTTTGTGGGTTTTACAAGGGTTACTTGCGGCGGCTTTTCTCTTTCACGGGTTGTTATTAGCGGGCGTTTTACCCAAACCTAAAGCGCTCGAGGAAGCCTCACAGAACTCCCCTTATCCCGAGAGCTTTATGAGGTTTATCGGTTGGGCCGAGGTCTTAGCTGCGCTAGGCTTGCTTTTACCCGCACTGACAGGCACTTCGACCTGGTTGACCCCGTTAGCTGCGTTAGGTCTGACCGTCATCATGGTCGGAGCTGTCTTTACTCACCTTCGACAACGAGAAGCGCCTCAGGCCGCCTTCACGCTCGTGCTTACCGTTCTGGTTGCCTTCGTCGCTTACGGCAGATGGGTGTTGGTACCTTTTGCGTAATTCAACATTTCGAGACCCGTTATGCAGAACCGAGGAGAAACCGTGAAGCTAGACGTCGGCGTCGCAACGTTGAGCGATTTTCAAGAAGAGCGCCCGGACGGTACGGTCCACACCCTAGAAGAGCGTACGCAGCAGATCATCTCACTGGGCGTACTGGCCGAGGCGGTGGGCCTCGACCACATCGGGATTGGCGAACACCACACCGCCGACTTCGCCGTGTCATCTCCAGGGGTCGTGCTCTCGGCTATCGCAGCGCAGACCGTCCGCTTACGCTTGACGACCGCCGTCACTGTGCTGGGCGTCCACGACCCGGTTCGCCTCTATCAAGACTTTGCCACCCTCGACCTGGTGAGCCGTGGCCGCGCCGAGCTGACCGTAGGGCGCAGCGCCTTTACCGAGCCGTTTAGGTTATTTGGTGAGCGGCTCGAGTCCTACGACGCGCTCTTTGCCGAAAAGCTGACGCTACTTCTTAAAATCCGGGACGAAGCCGTGGTGCGTTGGCACGGTCAGTTTCGGGCACCTATTCCGGGAATGCCCATCGTTCCTCGGGCGAAACAAGCCCAACTGCCGGTCTGGATCGGCGTCGGCGGTTCCCCTGAAAGCGCTGAACGTGCGGGTCGCCTCGGGCTGCCGATGACGCTCGGCTATCTCGGCGGAACAGCCGATTCTCTGCGGCGACTCGCCGACCTCTACCGCGCGGCTGGCGCGCGGGCGGGTCACGCTGAGCGCCTCCGGTTAGGCGTGGGTCTACACTACTTCGGCGCAGCTTCGGCGGCGGAGGCGCGGGCGATTTACCCGTATTACCACGACTTTTTGAGGCCGAAAGGAAAGAGCCGCTCAGGGTACGTGGTCACTCAGGAGCAGTTCGACTACGGGCTGAGGCGCAAGCAGGCGCTGATGATCGGCACCACCGACCAGATTACAGAGAAGCTGATTGACCTTCACCGGGCGGTTCGTTTCGACCGTCTTCAGGCGCTGATGGACTGGGGCGGACTGCCGGAAGACATGGTGAGAGCGTCTGTGCAGCGGCTGGGTGAGCAGATTGCTCCAGCCTTGCGTGAGGGCGTCACAAGCGTTGCCGCTTGATAACCGATGCGGTCATAAAGCTTGCTCGCCTTCGGTTTCGCACAAGCCCCGGCGTCCTAACCATAGGCGCACGGATGGCGCTATAGGTGCCCGTCGCTCTGACTCGAGCCCACCAGCAGCCCCAGCGCCGTCACCGCCAGAGCGAGGTGGATCACGCCGCTGATGCCAAAGCCGTCTCTGGCAACCACACCTTCCGCACCTTCACGACCTGCCTGAGCCACGCCTGAACAAACCGCCAGAGGCCGTAAAGGAGCTTGGGCGATGGCCCGAACCGCACCCTGCGTGTCGGTGGTTTGTCCACCCAAACCTAAAGCGGCTTAAACCGCAAGTACGCCTCCCGCCGCGTAAACGACGCCTTTAGCCAAAAGCCCGGAAGCTCAAACCCCCGGCGCTGCTTTTAAGGCTTGTACAAATGTGATCTTGTGCGGAAGGGCACAAATGCAGATAAAAGACCAGCCCCGGACGCGGCGGGGCCAGTATCTTCTCCGTTTTGTACGCGCTTTTCTTGGTGGGTCGTGTAGGGCTCGAACCTACGACCCGCTGATTAAGAGTCAGCTGCTCTGCCAACTGAGCTAACGACCCAAGGTTTGGAGTTTACTACAAAGATAGTGACCTGAGTGTTGGTTAGGGACTCGTTCTAGCCGAGGGCGTAGACCCTACAGCTCGAGCCGCCGCTCGGTCGTCCTTTCTAACAGATACGCGTCGTGACTGACCAGCAGCAGCGTTCCGGGAAAGCCTATGAGAGCCGCCTCGAGCATCTCTACACTTACATAATCGAGGTGCGTCGTCGGTTCGTCCAAAACGAGGACGTTAGGGCGCGCCAAGATGAGCTGAACAAGCCGAATTTTACGTTTTTGCCCCTCACTTAACGAGGCTAGGGGCTGCGCGAACGTTTCTCCCGAGACGCCGAGTGTGCCTGCCAACATGCGAGCGCGGTGCCGGTCGGCCTCGGCAAAAAGAGCTTCTAAAGTCTCGGCGTCGTGAGCGGTGTCGTAGCGTTGCGGCAGATACCCGACCACGGCGCGCTTATCCCAGGTGACGCTGCCTGTGGTCACGTCCAAACCGAGCAAGCTGCGGAGTAGCGTCGTTTTCCCTGAACCGTTCCCCCCGGCGAGTGCCCACCGCTCGCCGTACGCGACGTTGAGCGAAACCGTGCCGCCCAAAATGGGTACCTCGCGGGCACTCAAACACACCCCGGACGGCAACTCGGGCGTGTCGAAAGCGACGGCGTAGCGTTTTTCAACCCACGGTCTGGTCTCCTCGAGGTCGTCGATGCGTCCCCGGAGCCGTTCTTTGGCCTGAATTCCGCGCCGCATCAGCCGCGCCGCCCGCGCGCCGATAAAGCCTTTGTCCACCGGCCCGTCAGACTTGACCTTAGATTTTTCTTTTTCCTTACGTGCACCCCAGACTTTGTAGGTACGCTCCTGCACTTTAAGCTGCGTAATCTCGTTTTTCAGCTTGCCACTTTTACGCACCTTTTCGGTGTATTCGGTTTCTTTTTGCCGCCAAAAGCTCGAGTAGTCTCCCCGGTAACGCCGGAGGCTGCCGCGCTCTAACTCGAGTACCGCGTCTACCGTCCCGTCCAAAAACCGCCGGTCGTGCGAGACGATCAGGCAAGCGGCTTCCGTCTCCCGAATCTTCCGGGTGAGGTAATAAGTGGCGCGTTCGTCGAGATAATTGGTCGGTTCATCGAGCAAGAGGAGCGCGTGCGGACGCGCAAACGCCGCGACGAGGCGTAACAGCCGCCGCTCGCCACCGGAAAGTTCGGTCAGCGGACGCGCGAGCAGCTCGGGGTCGTACCCGAGCGCGCCGAGTTCGGTTTGCAGCGTCGCCTCAAGCGCATACCCGCCCGCTTCGGCAAACCCGGCGAGCAGCTCGGCGTAGCAGAGCGGTTCGGGCACCCCCGCCGCCTCTTGCTGCGCCATCTCTGCCTTTAGCGGCCCGAGGTCGGGGTAGCTTTCTAACGCCGCGTCCAGCACGGTTTTGTCTCCTGTAAGCGTATCTTCTTGCCGCAAGTAAAGCGGCTCGGCGTGCGCGGTAAGCTGTCCACTTTGCAGCGGTAAGGTTCCGGAGAGCAGGTCTAGCAGGGTCGTTTTACCTGAGCCGTTGACGCCTAAAAGCGCGATGTGTTCAGCGCCCCGGAGGGTCAGCTCGAGGCCCGTAAAAAGTGGGTCCAACTGTTCGGGATAGCGGTAGCTGAGGCCGGAAGCCTGAAGGATAAGCGGCACGAAAAAACCTCTTTCACAAGACGGTGCCTGCACAGAATCGGCCTGGGCAAGCGGTGGTTGTCTGGATAGAGATTAGTCGCGCATAGAAGCCGAGTAGTTCGGCCCGCTCAGTGTAGCAGACAGGCGAACGTTTAGCTAGCCGTACCGAGGGTATCACGCGCTCGTGCAGCAGCAAACCCCAACAGCTCGGGTATCACCTGCTCAGCGTTGCTACGACGAGCAGGTCAAAAGCGTATCTTAAATGTTTGGCTCAGCAGGCCCAACGTCTGCATAAAAAATCGTGGTGGTACTCGGCGATGCTGGTTTTGACCGCCCTACTCACCGCAGTTCGTCTTGGACAAAACGGCACCTGGCCCGGTCGCAACCTTGTCGAAACCGTTTGAAAAAAGCTTAAAGGTTTTCTCCCGCGTAGGGCTACAACCGCGAACAGCCGCAAGCTGCTGTTGCGGCCCTTCTCTTAGGTGTAGTGGCTATCGCAGCGTTTGTGTGGGGCACCTAACTGCGAGAGGTGTCTAAGTGCGTTTCGATTCGCACCGCCTCCTCGAGCGTACGGTGAACCGGGCAGAGGTTGGCAATCTCTTTAAGACGCAGCTTTTGCGCGTTGTCTAAGGGTCCGGTAACCTCCAAGCTACGTCTAAACACATCGAGTTTAACGCCCTTTTCGCAAGCCTCGCAGTCTGTTTCGTGTACCCTGTCGTGCGTTACACTGACCGTAACTGCCTCTAGCGGCCAGCCTTTGCGGTCGGCGTAAAGGCGCAGCGTCATCGCCGTGCAGCTCCCTAACGCCACAGCCAAAAGATCATAAGAGGTCGGCCCTAGATCGGTACCCCCAACCGAGAGCGGTTTGTCGGCAACGAGCGTATGACCGTTGAGCCTCACCTCGGTGCGCAGGCCGTTCTCCGTATGGGCAACGACACGGTTGTCACGAGCGTCTGCCCACCGAGCCGGACGTTTGGGCTCGAGGTAGAGCTGCGCCCACGCTGCGATGACTGCACCCGCGTAACGCGCGTCGGCCTCACGCGTGAGAAGATGATCAGCGGCGTCTAACGAGACGAAACTTTTAGGGTGCTTTGCGGCCGCAAAAATGTCGGCGGCGTTACCGATTCCTACCACCTTGTCCGAAGGTGCGTGAAGCACGAGGAGCGCGCATCTAAGCTTGCCGATCACCGTTTGCATGTGCTGCGCCTCGAGATCGTCCAAAAACCGCTGTTTGATGGTAAAACGCCGTCCCGCGAGGACAACTGCCGCTTCACCTTCAGCGCGAATCGCTGCGCGTTTGTCGTCAAGCAACTCGAGGACGTGGCTGGGCTCACACGGTGCGCCCAGGGTCGCCACAGCTCGAACAGAAGGGAGCGACGAGGCTGCCAGCAAAACTGTCGCCCCACCTAACGAGTGACCGATGAGGAGCTGAGGCGCGCGGTAGTGCGTTTCTAAAAAGCGTGCGGCAGCCACTAAATCCGTCACGTTCGACGAGAAATCGGTGTCGGCGAAATCTCCCTCGGACTCGCCCAACCCGGCAAAGTCAAAGCGCAGTACGGCGATTTCCGCAGCGCTGAGGGCGCGGGTCAGGTTATAGGCTGCTTTAAGGTATTTCGAGCAGGTAAATAAGGTCTTTCGAGCAGGTAAAACAGTGGGCAAAAAGGGCGTAGGCGACGCTTTCCCCATCGGGCGGAAGCTCGCGGTATGCCGCGAGCCCCTGCCCACTCGCATTTTCAAAGCTGACTCTAGCGGTAGGCATAATGATCCTTTCACCGTGTGGCCGTCTATGACGAGCGCCCGGTCTAGTAGGCGGTTCTGCGACTTTAGAAGCCGCCGCTATAAAGGTTTTGCAGCTGTTAAAGCCGACACCCGCAGAAGATCAAAAGCAGCGAGGTCAAGAGTAGTGAGGTCAAAAATGCCGTAAGCGTGATCCCGAAACGTTTTTACGACGGGCCTCAGAGCAAACCGAAGCTCCCCGCGAGACGGCGTTCCGGTAGTCAGGTCGTCGGCCGGACAAGGGTCGCCCAGCTGCAGCGAGGACGTCGGCAGAAGCGCCTATTTGTCCATATCCGATACAAAGAACACGGAAAAAAAGACTAAAGAAAGGACTTCGAAATCACTCGAGCACCGAAAAAGCTTTAGACGTTAGGGAACCTCGTAGAACGCTGCGATCTCCGCCCCACTCAGCGCTCGGTTGTAGAGTTGCAGTTCATCTATCACGCCCCGCGTATAGAGTGGGTCGGGAGCGTACTGGTCGGTCCCGATAAAGGTCTCGAAGGTGCTCTGCGAAATGCCTGCGGGTTTAACGGTGCGTTTACCACTCGGTTTGCCGCCGAGGTAGAGACGCAGGCTGGTGCCGTCAAAGGTTGCCGCTATAAAATTCCACCCTTTAGAGAGGGCTCCGGTACTGTCGAGACAGTTTTGCACCGAGTGATCAGGAGCTTCGGTGCAGACCTCGACGTGGTCACCGATCAGCCACATACCGTAACGCGCGTGCCCTCCCCGTTCCGGGTCGCTTTTTTCGAACAAAGTATAGTACTCGTCTTGTGAAGCTTGCGGCTCATACTGCCACCAGAGGCTAAAGGTCGCCTGATCGTCTAAACTCAGGCTCTCGCTATGGGGTATCACCAAGTAGCTGTCTTTGCCGTTAAGCGCGTAGGCACTTTTTGTACTACCGTCATGCCCCTCGGTAAGTACAGCACCATGTACTTCGGCGTCGTTGCCGTTAGGGGCCGCGTCCGACGCGTTACCCTGAAACGAATATGAAGCGACGAGCCCTTCATCCGGCGGTGTTTGGGCGAAGCTGAGCGGTAGGGAAAACACCATCAGCAAAAAGGCTAAAACAGTGCTTTTCATCACGTCGCTACCTCGAGGGTTCATTTTGAGGCTGCCACGACCTCAAAGAGCGGTTCGAATTCGCTGTAGCCTGCTTTTTCAAGTTCTACTGCGGGCACGAAGCGCAGCGCCGCCGAATCGAGACAGTAGCGCAACCCGGTAGGCGCGGGGCCGTCGGTAAAGAGGTGACCGAGGTGCGAATCGCCGTACTTGCTACGGACTTCGGTACGGGTCATAAAGAGTGAGCGGTCGGTACGTTCAACGATGTTTGCTTCGACCAGTGGACGTGTAAACGAGGGCCAGCCCGTACCCGAATCAAATTTGTCGAGCGACGAGAAAAGCGGTTCGCCGGTGACGATATCCACATAGATGCCCGCCTCATGGTTGTTCCAGTAGACGTTATTAAAAGGCGGTTCGGTGCCGTCTTCTTGAGTGACGTAGTACTGCACCGGGGTGAGCGTTTGCCGCAAAACTTCAGCGGTGGGTTTTTCGTAAACCGGGGTGCTGGCTGTAGGAGCAGCTATGTTGTCTGCTGCTCTTTCTGCCCCGTAACTCGTCTTGTCTTTCGCCCAGACTCGAGTAAAAAAGGCGTCTCGGCCCGAGGCGGCGCGGTAGGCTCCGTACTCACGTGGGTGAGTTTTGGCGTAGTTTTGGTGATAGCTCTCCGCTGGATAAAACGTGTCCGCCGGAGCTACCGTAGTTGCGATAGGTTGCTCGAACTTGCGCGCAGCCTGTAGCGCTTCTTTAGCACGCTCTGCAAGGCGCTGTTGTGCGGGATTGGCATAAAAGATAGCGGACGTATACGATTCGCCCCGGTCGTAAAACGCGCCTCCAGCGTCCGAAGGGTCGTGCAAACGCCAGAAGATATCGAGCAGCGCTTGATAGCTGATGACCTTGGGGTCGTAGTGAACTGCGACCGTTTCGCGGTGGCCTGTCGTTTCTGTGACGACCTCGCTATAGGTAGGGTTGGGAAGCTCCCCACCCATATAACCGGAGACGGCCTCTACGACCCCCTGGTGCTTTTCGAACCCCGACTCGGTTGACCAAAAACAGCCTGCGGCAAAGTAGGCAGTGGCGTAACCGGTGGCGTCGTCGGTTTTGCTTGTCTGCGAAAAGGTATAGGGCAGCAGCATAAACCCTACAGTTCCTATCAGGAAAATCCACTTTGGTCTCATCTTCAGCTCTTTTCTTAAGCGTTTGCTTAGTGATCGTTCAGATCAAAAACTAGGTGTGTGAAATCTCAGGATAACCTCTACACTTTGCTGCCCACCAACCTTCACGTTGCCAGCGGTACCGACCGTCAGGTTGAGGGTTTGAGTTGCCTCACGGACAAAGCAGAAGCCGTCGTCGTTTTTGCAAAGACCGAGTTTGGCACTTACCACCGCTTCATATTGGCCCGGCGAGGTGTCGGCTGGAACCTTTAACGTCCACTGTACCGGGTCTACGCGTGAAAAGTAGATGCTGGGATGTTCAGCCCACGGTTCGCCGCTTACCGTGGCGGGGAGTAGCGAGGCTTTCCAGGGGCTCTTAAGTGAAACTTCGGGCGGATTGAGACGGCTGACGAGCAGACCTTCGTCGGGAGCCAGCTCGAGCGTTACGTTTAACGTCCCAGCTTGGCTGGCTACAGGTTGCGCAGCAAAACCCCACAGCCCCTGGGCCAACAGCAGCGCCAGCAAGATCATGGGTTAAGCAGTTCAGCGATCGCATTTTCCAGCGGTTTAATGCCGGCCGGGAAGACGCTCGAGATTTCGCCGCGTTGTACTCGCCGGACAACACCTTCTCTGTCCACCAGGTAAAAGGTCGGCCAGACGCTGTTCTTGTAGGCGCGCCAGGTCGCCGAATTGTTGTCTTGGACGACCGGCCACGTGACGCCTTCGCTCTTGAGGGCCGCTTCTACGTTCGTCAGCGGTTTGTCCGACTCGAACTCCGGGGTGTGTACGCCGACGATTTCGAAACCTTGGTCGTGATACGCCTTGTACCATTTCTTAAGCGACGGCAGACTGCGGGTACAGTTGTAACAGCTGTAGACCCAGACGTTGACGAGGACCACTTTGCCGCGTAAATCTTTTACGCTGAGCGGTGCCGAATTGAGCCACTGCCCACCAGCGATAAAGTCGGGCGCAGGGCTACCGACGCGCTGGGTAAGACCCACACTGCCAAATCCTAGAAGAAACCCGATGAGTAAAACCTCTGTGAAGCTGCGTTTAAGAGCCATAATCGTTGCCTTTCTGGTTGCGCTGAACGTAAAGCTAAAAAACGGTGCCGGGCGCAGGCCAGTCGTTAGGATTGTGCCCAGCTTGACGGTTTTAGGGCGTTTAAGACCTACGCCATCGCCCGGCGACTGTCGAGTCCCGTTGCCCCATTTGGATGGGGCGGCGCGACGTTCGTCACCTGCGCTTTACCGTCACCGTCGGTGCAGCGCACGGTAAAGGTGTGTTTGCCGGCACTAAAGGGCCACTCGAAACGCCACACCACCCAGGTCAGTTCCGACATCGGGGTACGTAGCTGAGCTTCTTGCCACGCGCCGTCGTCCACCTTGACCTCGACCTTAGAGACGCCTCTAGCCCCAGCAAAGGCGATTCCGCCAACCGGCACCATCGCGCCCTGACCCTCCGGGGTTCCGAGCATCATATTGGCCCCAACGGTATCGATCACCGAGGTTGATTTAATGACCGCGTTGCGGTTCCAGCTCCGCAACACCCAGTACCCCGGTTCCCAAGCCTCGACCGCTTCAATCGACTCGATCCACTTGGGCTGCTTCATACCAAAGTGGTCGGGAAGGTAGATGCGGAGCGGGAAGCCGTTGCGGGTGCGTAGCGGCACGCCGTCCCAGGCATACGCAAGCATGATGCGTTCGTCGTTTTGTATATCTTTCACGGCGACGTACTCGAAAAACCCGTCCGCCGAGGTGATCCGCAGGTGCGTGGCGGTGTCTTGTAGTCCCCATTCGGAAAGCAGCCGTTGCAGCGGGACGCCGGTCCAGCGAGTCGTACTGGTCAGCTCACCGCCGACCGGATTCGAGATACAGGCCATAGTGATGAACTGATGCGTGGGGTCGTAGGCGCGCAACTCGTCAAGCGTGTACTCCTTGGGTGTGTCGACTAGCCCTTCGACCCGTAAACGCCAGTCGCCTTCCTCGATAGCAGGCGGCGTCAAATTGATATCAATGCGGTAATACTGCTCCAAAGGTGTGTATTCGGGGCGGGTACCGTCGACCGCCTTGACGGTAGCGTCCGTGTTGGGTAACGCGTTGCTCGCCGACCAGCGCTGACCCTCGGCGGCTTTTGCCAGCGCGTCGTTCCGCCGCCCGAGCGCTGCGCCGACTCCGGCACCCGCTACGGTGATGAGCGCCGCTGCGCCGCCGACCCGCACGACGAACTGACGGCGGTTGAGGCGCTCTGCAGAGACGGGTTCCGAAGGGCTCGGCCGAAGCCAGCGGCGCTGCACCCAGGCCAGTCCCAAACCCCAGACGAGGAGCGCCAGCAGAGTCCAGATACCGTCGATAACTGACGCACCCGGACGGGTGGCGCTGACCGCTGCGAGGAGCACCCCGACGATGAGACCGTAAACGAGTCCGGTACGCGGGCTCGAGCGCCGTCCTCGTTGCCAGACAAAAAAAACACTGCCGCCAATCAGCGCGAGACCCAGCGTCAACCCCACTGCCAGCCCCTGCTCGGCCAGTTTAGCCGTATCCCTTACCGACAACCCGAGCGCGGAGAGCACGCCCACGATGCTGTCAATGCCTGTGGTGACGACGCTGCCGGGCAGCGTCCGGGACACCAGATCAAACACGTCAAAGGGGGTGAAGGGCGTCCCTACAATCTGCTGGGCCAAAAACATCAGCGCCAGCAGCGGCGCAGTGAGTCCTAAAGTTAATAGCAAACCCGCTAAGAAACTCGAGGCAACCTCAGGTTTAGCAGTTGAAGTGTTGGTCATTTAGCTCCTTTTTGGTAGCTGAGGGCAGGTTTTCCGGCGAAAGCGTACGGCTGCTGTAAGACTAAAGGTTGTGCGACTAGCCGTTCTCGGTACACAAGGCATTTTAGGCAAAAAGTATCACAAAAGCGTCACAGGTCAAGACGCCGGTCCAGGACGTTCGTCGTTTGCAATGGGGCTGCGCGCACGGCGCTTCGGGTTTATCCCGAAGCGCCGTGCAGCGTCTAATCCCGTCTACTTGATACGGGTTAGTCGGCAAAACACGGCGCGAGTGACCCAAACCGGTACCCCGGGGTCAACCCCGAACGGGCTCGAGCCGCTCGCCTATACGCTTCGGCGAACCCGGCTTGGCCCAACGATACTTGAGGTACGCGCCGAGTTCTTCCGGCAGCTTGGGTAGGGTCGCAAAGACAAAGCCGTCCGCCGCTTTTTTGAACCCTTCACTCAGTATCGGGTAGGGAAAGATCAGGTTTGAAAGCTTGTAAACAGGCAGTCCGTTGTATAGATGCGCGGTGAGGAGCGAGATCATCTCAGACGCTTTGGGCGCGACGACTGTCGCTGAGAGGATACGTCCGGTCAGCCGCACGACGTGCAGCTGCACAAACCCTCGGCTCAGGCTCTGCGTGTAACCTTTATCCGTTTTCGTAAGATCGTAACGCAGCGTCTTGATCAGGTCGGGGTGAAACCGCCTTTGCAGTTCGGCGAGACTCGGGCCTACGGTGGCGACCTCGAGGTCGCTAAAGGTCGCGCTCGGATACTCGGGTTCTTTGGCAAGTCGGGGTAAAAACGCAAAGGCGAGGCGCTGCACCAACCTGCGCCCCTGAGCGTTGGCGGAGTGCGTAAAGTTCGACGTTTGGGTCACGTCGCCTAGCGCGTAGATACCTCGGACGTTCGTCCCACCGTAGCCGTCGATAGGAACGCCGCTTCGTTCGACCTTAACCCCGACCGTTTCCAGACCGAGACCCTGCGTAACCGGAACACGTCCGACGGCGAGCAGCACCTTGTCAACCCCGGTAAGTGGGACGAGCGCCCCGTTTTGTTTGATCGAGAGCGTACGGGTGGCCTCGTCGTAGCCGTCGGTTTGCGCCTTCAGGTAGAGGTCGATTTGACTCCGGAGCGACGCGCCGATGACCCGCGACGCTTCGGGGTCTAACCGCCCTAGCACCCGGTCTGCGCGGCTGACCATACTGACCCTCGAGCCGAGTTTGGCGAACGCTTGCGCCATCTCGACGCCGATGACCCCTGAGCCGACGACAGCTAAGTGTTCAGGTTTGTCAGTCTGTTCAAACATGCTCAAATTTGTCAGTTGGCGCGCTGCAGGAAGACCGGGCACCGGGATCAGCAGCGGTTTTGCGCCGGTCGCGAGGACGATATTTTTGGCGCGGTAAACGCTTTTGCTGCCGTCGACGCGGGTGACTTCGGCGGTATGCGGGCCGAGTAACCGGGCGTAACCTGCGATGAGGTCGAGGTTAGCCAGCTTGCCGAACGCTTCGGTTTCTTCGTCACGTAACGCGTTGCGTTTGCGCTGCACCTCTTTTAAGATGTCGGCGGCGCTCAGGCCGCTCGTATTCACGCTGTTGACGAGGTGAATCAGCGTTTTCGAGGGGATGCACCCGACGTTGGTACAGTCGCCGCCGACCTGCGCCGCTTCAATAACGGCGGTTTTTTGCCGAGGGCGCTCAACCCGACGGCGACGGTAAGCCCGCCCGACCCTGCGCCGATAATCAGAGTGTGGTAGCGGTCTGCAAGACTCGAGTCGTCACTATTCATCCTTGTTCCCTCTGTATTGCTAATACTACTGCGGGTATTACTGCCTCACTTAAACGCGCCTCAAAGGTGAGGTGGCGGAACGGACGGCCCGGCATTACGCGGTTCCCTTGCGTTCACGGTTTTTGAAGATACGCGACAGAACGAGCCTCACTCCCGAGAGCCTGCGCGAATGGAGCAAGGAGAAGCTGGCAGCGTACAAATACCCGCGTGAACTCGAGTTCGTCGAGTCGCTGCCGATGAACGCTACCAGGAAGATTTTGCGCCGGGAACTGCGCGCCGCCGAGCAGGTCAGCGGGTAGGGTGGCCATAGGTCTTTTGCAAGGGTGAGTTTAACTTTGCCAGTTCTCAGCTAAGCCGATCCCGTCGACTGGCTGCTCAGTTCCGTGTCACCTGCCGTTCGCGTCCTAAGCAGGTATTCGAGGCTTGGGACGCGAACGGTGGTACTTCAACGCTGCTCGGACGTCACTTACGAGGCGCGCGTCACCATCCAGATGACGCCCGTTCCTTCCTGATAAGCGTAGGGCGGTTTGCCCTCATCGATCAGCGACATGTCGATGGTGACCACGCCGTAGTCAACGATGTACATCGCGCCGTCGGGGCCGAACTGCACGTCGAAGGGGCGCTCAATTCCATTGCCCGTCGCACCCTGCCGGGAAGCGGGTCCCGGCGCTTCGTTGCTAACGAAAGGGGTCAACTCACCCGTGCTCGGATCAATACGCACGACGCGGTAGCCGGCGGGTTCATTACCCCGCAGCGGGTTGGTCGGCGGTGCCAGGTCGCCCCACTCGGCGACGAAAAGGTCTCCGGCAAATTCCCCCCAGCTTTCAGGGGCTACGTCGAGCATCGAAGGTGAGGAGTCCCAAGGGTGCTGGCCGACGACGAGTGAGGGGTCGGGTGGGGTGAGGCCGCTCGCCTCGAGGTCGATAAGGGAGCCCAAGGTTTTTCCCTGTGATTCCCCGTCTATAAAGACTTCAGCCTGGAACTCGTCCGGGGCGTCGAATTTAGGGTCGGAAAGCGGCTCACGCCCGGCGGAATAGTCGGGGACGCCGTACCAAGTGCCCTCTTCCACCCGCAAGGTGGCGTCGAGTTCGTCTACGACGGGCCTCGAGCCGCGCACGTCGTAACCGTTTTCGGCGGCGTACATTGTACCCGCGTCGTCCCAAGCCAAACCGAGCAGATTGCGAAAGCCCCAGGCGTAAACCTCTAAGGTTGCCTCGGCGTCCTCAGGGTCAAAGGCGAGGATCGAGCCCCCACACTTATTCGTACCGGGGATCACCTGCCCAGGGGTTGTTTCCGTGCCGAAGGGGACAAAAGCCCCCGTCATCACCATGTCATCCGGGTTGTCCATCGTGCGAAAGTCGGGCGTCAGGAAGTTGCGTCCGGTCAGCACCACGTCTTGACAGGGGGTGGTGTGGACGTTCGGGCTCGCCATCACCCAAGGGGCGACCGAATCGTCCATAACGCCGGAGTTTCCGGCTGGACCCACGCTCACATACATGCGCCCGTCGGGACCGACGCGGATGTCGTTGATCTGGTGTTCGGCTTGACTGTCGGTGATGTCGCTGAAAAGCTCGGTCACCTCACCGTTCATGGACACGCGTGAGACAGCCCCGGTTAGGTCCTCCTGATTGCGGTGGGTGATGTAGAAGCTGCCGTCGTGGAAGGTGAGGCCGACAACGGAGGCGAAGACACCCTTATCTGTGAGGTTGACCATTTCCGTTGCTTGACCGTTCTCGACGCGCAAGATACGGGAGGCCGCTAGCTGTTCAGGGTTCAAGCCGCCGCCTGCCTCGGCAACGTACAAGGTACCCGCATCGTCCCAGGTAACAGAGGTCGGATAGGTCAGGCCATCTGCTACCTTCTCGATCTGGTAGCCTTCAGGAAGCGTGAAAACGTCCGAAGCTGGCACCTCCTGTGCCTTGGGCGCGCAGGAGCTTAGCGCAAAGACCCCGGCAATCAGGGCTAAGGTACTAGTACGGGCTGGTATCATCTTGTCTCCTTTCCACGCATAAAGATTCAGTTACAGCAGTTTTTGTGTTTGCGGGAGCAGCAGAACACCTGCTCCCGGCGCTAAGATTTGAACAGAACGTCAAAAAAGTGCAGGCTGAAGCGTAAGACAGACGCGTTGCCAGCTTCTACTCACCTCCCTTTGCTTATAGCCGAGCTGACTTTGTGCTACTCATTCACAATAGCGAAGCAGCCTTTGGAAGTTCCGTCAAACAGTTTACGCAAGGGCCTCGAGAGCAGAGGCCCTATTAAAGTTAATAAACGACCCCGCCGCGAGCGGACGGGGTATTGACAAGTTCACCGTGACTTCAGCTTTGATCTCACTAGAGCGCAGTAGCGTCACGAGGCAGCGCCGCAAGCGGCGGGGAATCCAACCCACTGAGATTAAACCGGCGGCGTAGTGGTGTCCTACGGTTCTACAAAAATCTAAAGACAACTGGACAGTTAATGATGATGCCGCTCGACCCAAACGGTTTGCCCTCCGGCCCGGTGATCCAGCCCTGCTCGGCCATGCCGAGGTACTGAAACTCGTCGATCATGCGCGAGCGGTAGCCGTTGTCAATCGCTGCTTGGGTCCACTCACCCAAGTTCATATCCCACATCGGGCTGTAGTCGAGCGCGATAGTCGGCACGCCGCCAAAGAGGTTGAGCGGGCCGTTGCCTTCCCCCAACAGCAAACTGTTGAGCCCTTGGCGCTGCGGGTTGTCCGCGCCGGTGGGACCGTTAATAATAGCAAACAGACGCTCGACGGCGCTAAAGGCCCCGTCGTCGAAACCAACTTTGATGTTAGCTAAGGCGGGGGCGTAGGTGGCCTTCTCGAGCACCGCTGCCACCGGGTCCGAGGCGTCGAAACTGACGTACATGAGGGGCCGCGCAAACGAAAAGCCGGGAACCAGCTGCAAAGTGACGGTCATCTCGTCGGGGCAGATTTTCAGGACTTTATCGTGAACTATGCTGTAGTCGGGATTGCTGTCGCAGAAGTTGATGGCGTCGGCCTCGACGCCGTAGGCGACGACAGGCGCGTTATAGATGTGGTTGCCCGCATTCTGAATACGGACGAGCGGGCTGTACGCCTCGTCACCGACCGAACCGGGTTCGGCGACGGAGGGGGGAAACGGCGCTTCTACCGGACCGGGCAACAAGACCCGTTCAGGCGCGAAGTCTACGGTACCTGCTTCAAAGGTCAAGCTGAGGTCGTTACCCAGGGTGGCGACGCGTGTCGCACCCGGTACGTCCGCGTAGGTCAGCTTACCCGAGAAGTTGAGGCCGAGCGCGTCGGCGTTGGCCTTGTCGGTGGTGTCGGTAAGGATATACCAGACCGGTGTACCGTCTTTCATCTGACCACGGTATAAGGGCAGCGTCATGGTACCCGCCTCGAGGTCGAGGGTAGCTGCCCGGAGCAGGGGTACCGGGCCGACGAGCGCCTTGTCACGTGGGTCGAGCGCCGCTCCGGAAGGCATCGGGCCGAAGTAGGTTACGGGGATGTCTGCGCCGATAGAGGGCGGCGCGGGCGCGTCGTCTTGCGCGGCAGCCGGAGCTGCGAGCACCAGCAGAAGCAGCGCTGTACAGAAGGTCAGGCGATGAGTAGCGTTCATAGGGTCTCCTTATGACCGCCAGCCGGTCTCGGCGTGACGGGTTGTGTAAGGTGAACAACCGTACTTCAGCGTCCTTTTCGCCAGCGCGCCTACCGGGGCGAGTCGGTTTTCTAAAGCGTGGCTGTATCACCTTCATAAGGAGAATAGCGAGGAAAAATCACAATTTTCTCGCAAAAAAGTCACAAATTTATCACGTGCTGTCGGAACAAGCCGTTAAGCCTGACGAGGCTCTCAGGATTTGGTGAACTCCGAGTCAAAACGGAGTATCGATCTGGTCGCGCGTGGTTGTGGCTTTGTCGTGGGCGTGGCTTGGTAATGTGTATAAAGGGTCGTCGATAAAAAACTTTTGGCGCTGTAATTGCACTTAAACCAGCCGATGTGTGCTCAGCTTTTGTCTATAAAAGAACTCGAGCTGTCGGTAAGCTGAAGCTAAAGGTCGTCCCCACGCCGACCTCACTGGCGACCTCGAGCTGCGTGCCGTGAAGCTCCAACATCCGCTGGCTGATGGTCAGCCCGAGCCCCGCGCCGCTTCCCTTCTCGCCTATGCGTGACGTCCGGTAAAACCGCTCGAAAACGTGGGGCAGTTCCGCCTCTGGAATGCCGGAGCCGGTATCTGCCACTGCCACCCTAACGCCCAGCGCGGAAGGTAACAGCGAGATGCTTACGCCGCCGCCCTGGGGCGTGTGGCGTAGGGCATTGTCGATAAGATTTTCTAGCACCCGCTCGAGAAACCCCACATCTGCGTAGACTGGCGGTCGCACTTCGATATCCGCAATCAGGGTAACCCCTTTTTTCTCAGCACTCAGTCCGAACTTCTGCACCACGTCCTGAACGAGTTCGGCTAAGGGAAAGCGTTCTTTAGAGAGTGGCGCGGCGTTCGCCTCCAACTTAGCGAGCTCGAAAAGTTCGCCGACGAGCGTGCTCAGCTGCGCGCTGTGTTTAGCAGCGATGTCCAGATAGCGGCGCTTGTCCGCCTCACTCAGGGTCCCTAATTGGAGCGTTTCCAAATAGCCTTGTAAAGCCGTTAGCGGCGTCCTCAGGTCGTGCGAGACGTTCGCTATAAGGTCGCGGCGGAGGCGGTCGCTCTCCCGCAGGCTGCCTACTTGTTCGGCGATCCGCGCCGCCATGGTGTAAAAAATGCGGTTGAGGTCCTCTACTTCGTCCCCGGCGCGGGTGGGAACGGGTTTGAGGGCGACACCCTCGAAGTTTTTTCGTTCAAAGTCCATCATCACCGTCGCCAGGCGTTTGAGGCGGCGCGTTAGCAGCGTAAAGATCGAGATACCCGCCAAAAAGATCAAGGTGAGCCCAGCCAGTCCGACCCAGATGCTGAGCCGAATCATGGTGCTGCTCTCGACCATGGCCGCCACCGAATCCTGAACTTCGTCGGCTAACACGATGTACAAGTAGCCCTCGAGCGGCCCTTCGGCGGGAATGGCCGCGACCGAAAAGACCTTTGGCTGCCCTGGGTTTCGCGGGTTGTCGCCCAGAACCGGGTACGCGACTGACTTGTGCATCACGGCGTCCACAGGCTCCAGCGACACAGTTTGCTGTTTGAGCTTCCCGGCGGGTAGCGACGCCAGCAAAATCTTGCCTGAGGTGTTCAGCACGTACAGGTCCACATCTGGGTTAGTCGCTGAGAGCGACCCGACGGCTGTGCCCAGTTGCCCGGCGTCCGCGTTGCCCCCCACCATCAGGTCGTGGGTACGTACGAGGCGCGCGGCCAGGTCTTTGTTGACCTGCTGGCCGACCTCTTGGGCGTAACGCTGACTCGTTTCCACAGTCGAGGCTACGTAAAGGACGCCCAGCGGGATAAAGAGCGCTAACAGCACCAGTGAAAGCCTGCCGTGTAAGGTTCTAAGCATTTCAGACTATTATGTAGCTTTAGCCGGTGTCACTCTGGCCTGCGCCGAGTTGGTTGCGGCCGTGGTAAAGCGGTAGCCCACACCCCATATGGTTTGGATATATTCGGGGTTACCGGGGTCGCGCTCGAGCTTGCCGCGCAGCCGGTTGATGTGTGAGTTGACGGTGTGCTCGAGGCCCTCGTATCCGTATCCCCACACCAGGTCAAGAAGCTGTGTACGCGTATAGACCCGACCCGGATGTTGAGCAAACTGCACGAGCAGGTCGAATTCTTTAAGGGTCAGCGCTAAAGAGCGACCCTCGAAGCTAACCTCTCGGGTTTCTATCTCTATCGTTAACGCGTTGACCTTGAGCACACCGCCTAACTTTGGCGGGTTCTGTTCGGTTTGTGCTCTGCGGCGCAGTAAGGCCAGGACTCTGGCCTGCAGTTCACGGAAGCTAAACGGTTTGGTGAGATAGTCGTCTGCGCCGAGTTCAAGGCCCAATACGCGGTCGAGTTCGCCCGAACGGGCGGTAAGTATCAAGACCAAGATGTAGTTGGCTTTAGCCCGTAACCTTTGGCAGAGTTCGGTACCGCTTAGTTTAGGTAGCATCACGTCCAAAACCATCAGGTCATAGACCCCCGACAGGGCTCGCTCGAGGCCGTGTTCACCGTCGTGTACGACGTCGACCCGATAACCTACTTCGCGCAGATGTAGCGCAATCAGGTGGGCAATTTCACCATCGTCTTCGACAACAAGAATGCGCGCGTCGGTCATAGGCTCTATTTATACACGCAAACGGTCACAAAATATTCACGAGGAGTACAGCGAGGTCGTACGAGAAGTCGGCTGAGTCCGCTGCAAGAGTGATTGAGAATACAGGATAGAGAGGGGAGAATACGGCTCAGCGACTCTTCTACTCTGTGTTCTACCTTCTCGCTTCTCTCGCCTCGCTCGACCGGCTTTTGGCTTTTAGAGGTAGCTCAGTACAGCCGCTGGGCTCTTGACCTTTGGGTGAGTTCCAGCATTTGCGTCATACTGGTGTCGGCCCCAAGCTTGGGCTCGGAGCCCACGGTGGGTGAAGCCTGCAGCCCCTACTCTTTTCCGCTTTGCAAAGCGCAGCACACTTGAGAGACTCGCCTCGAACGTCTGTGCTGGCGCTGCAGGCGGCTGACCTCGCTCTACCGCTCCGCCATTATAAATCCTCTAAATACGCTCTCACTTCCGCTAATTAAGTCTATGCTTCTGGTGCTTGCTATAGGTTGCTTGCTATAGGTTGCGTTCCCAAAGTTTTCAGCTCAGCGTAAACAGCTGCTGTCGATATTCAGGCGGCACGTAAAAGTTGAGCGTCTCGAGCGGTGCGCCGCCGGTATTACTGATTTCGTGCGGTTCGCCCGCCTCGATCACGCACAGGGTGTGCGGCTCGAGCTTAATGGTGTGACCGGCGACCGTCGCCTCACCCCTCCCGGAAACGACGAAAAGCCACTGAGCGCTGCTCTGGTGAAGATTATCGCTACCCCCCACAGTCTCACCGGAGGCGAGCGTCATCGTCGCGACTTGGGCGTGTGCGGTAGACAAAAAGACCTTAAACGCCACGTTAAACTCGAGATTAGTCTGTTTCATCCGTTTACTTTAGCGGTTCGACTTTCCGGCGCAGTGTAGTTTGTTCGCCAGTTTAAGCACGGTCTGGGCTCGGAACAGAAGGTGCGGCACAAACCGGCTGAACCGGCAGTGCAAAGCGCACCAAAATACTTAAGTGTCATTAACTTCACATCCCCAAAAAAAGATTACAAAGGTAGATTTTTCACGCGCTGGAGGCCGAATATTTCACGTTCAGCGTCTTTGAGCGGTTCTAAAGTTGGGCATGACGCTCATTCCGGATGTGCCGTTGGTGGTGGTGGTTGTTCACGTCGTCGCGCTCGTTTCGCTCCTCGCTCACGCGCTCGTAACAAACTGGCAGCGCCTTGTGCTGCTCCGGCAAAACGGTATCAACCTAAAAGACCTGCTCTAGGCAGGATGCGGTTAAGAATTTCTACAAAACCACAAAGTCAGTAGGCGAGCAGCGCCCAACTAGGAACGGGCGCTGCTTCTTGCGGTCGTCAAGGTTCTACTCCCTAGTCGAGTAGGGCTCGAGTCCCGGCAAATCTAAAATCCCGGCGCGAAAATATCGTCACAACTTTGCAAGTAGGTCGTCCGTTTTGAACCACATAGCCGTAAGGTTTGTAGGGTATCCCGGCCTTAATCCGGGTTTCAGTATGCACTCAAACCCGGACGAAACTTAATTAGCCTCGTCCGGCATGGTGTTTTCTCCGACGATCCCACAACCAAACCTTTTTTCTGTGCTAGACAGCAAGCTTTGTAGCAGTAGCGCAGCACTATACAGACTTTTGTCCGGGTTTCAGTGCATAGTCTTGACGAATAGAGCATACGGGTGTAAGCTTGAAGGATCAAAGCGCTCAACAAGGGCGCGATTTTTTTTGCCTTACTCTTTAACCAAATTTTACCAGACCCTTTACTGAAAAAAATCGTGGAGTAATTCGGCCTACGCGTCGATAGTGCCTCGAACCGTAACGAAGCGCTGCAGCTCGAGCAGTCAAAACCCCGCTCTGAAGTGTTGTAAAAAGCATTGTAGCCAGAGGTTCTGCAGGTTGCGGTTACACTTCCGAATGGGTCAATACTTCTAAAAAGTGCCCTGCAGCATCTCTAAAGTAAACGCCACGTCCGCCATGATTGGTATTGATCTGGTTCGGCTGGCGCATCTGCGGGTCAGCCCAGTGCTCTAGGCTCAAGTCGTGCACTCGAGTATAGATTTCGTCGAATTGCGAGTCGTCTACTTTGAACGCGTAATGCTGGAACTGGATGTCTGTCACGCCGGGTGGTTCTGCAAAATGCAGGTGTACGCCGTCGCCGAGGAGAACCGTGCTGAACGGCCCCCACTCGGTAGGCTGTGCAAGGCCAAATACCTCTGCGAAAAACGCAGCGGACGCCTGCCGGTCATATGCAGCGACAATGGCGTGATTAATCTGTATCGTCAAGGAAACCCTTTACCCGCTCGCCGACAACGCTTGAATGGTTGTTGGGCGCTGAGACGGGTAAAGGCATTTTACGGGTTCAGCAGCGGTGATAGCAAACCTGCCTTCGGTTCGAGAAACCAAATCGGGTTACAAGCTGCCGCTACTTTGCGGCGCTCTTGCGGGTCATTTAGCACTGCGTTCTAATCCAGTGCGGGGCCGGAGTGTTAGCGTAGCGGCGGAGGTACTACGGTGCAAACACGCAGACTCGGCAAAACAGGGTTTGAGGTTTCGACAGTTAGTTTCGGCGCTTGGGCTATCGGCTCGGATTGGGGCGAAGTCTCGGAAGACGACGCGCTCCGGGCGCTTCACACCGCTGTTGACGAAGGCATCAATTTGTTCGACACCGCCGACGTATACGGTGATGGACGGAGTGAAAAGCTGCTGGCACGACTTAAACGTGAAACGAGTGAAACGCTCATCATCCCGACCAAAGCGGGCCGCCGCTTAAACCCGCATACGGCGGACGGCTACAACGCGGAGAACTTGCGGACGTTTGTCGAACGCAGCCTAAAAAACCTCGAGACCGATTCGCTCGACCTCGTACAGCTGCACTGCCCCCCGACCGAGGTTTACTACCGGCCCGAGGTCTTCGGCGCGTTGGCCGAGCTAAAAACCGAAGGGTTGATTCAGCACTACGGCGTGAGCGTAGAAAAGGTCGAGGAGGCGCTTAAGGCAATCGCGTACCCCGGCGTCGCGTCGGTGCAGATTATCTTTAATATCTTCCGGCAACGCCCCGCCGAGCTGTTTTTCCGCGAAGCGCAGGCGAAAGATGTGGGGATTTTGGCTCGCGTTCCCCTCGCCAGCGGCCTCTTAACCGGCAAAATGAGCAAGAGCAGCAGCTTCGCCGACAACGACCACCGCACCTACAACCGCCACGGTGAAGCGTTCGATCAGGGCGAGACGTTTTCCGGCGTGGATTTTGAGACTGGCTTGGAAGCCGTTGACGAACTTCGCGAACTCGTCCCTGAAGGCATGAACATGGTGCAGTTTGCGCTCCGCTGGATTTTGATGTTTGACGCGGTGACGTGTGCGATTCCCGGCGGTAAAAACCCGCAACAGGTTCAGGACAATGCTGCCGCTGCCGACCTGCCTGCCCCGTCAGACGAAGTGATGGCGAAAGTTAAGGAGATTTACAACGCGAGGATTGCGCCGCAGGTGCATCAGCGTTGGTAAAGCCAGCATGATAAAAGCCATTTGTTTTGACTTTGACGGGACGCTGGCGCGTTTTACGGGGGATTTTGCGCTGCTCGCCGATGGCCTACGCAGCGATCTCGGACTTACACAATGCGACGCCAATACACTACCAGCACGGCGCGCACAGATGGAGCGGCGTAGCGGCGCAATGACCTTTGGGGACACGGTGCGCGCCGCCTTAGAGGAACTCGAGCTACGTGTTCCCAACGATTTAGAACAGCTTGCAGCGCAGGTCGTTAGAGACTACAGCGCGCAGATGGCCCTGTTACCGGGAGCTCTGGACGTTCTGAACTTCTGCTGCGACCGAGAACTGTCACTCGCGCTCATCACCAACGGCCCCGAAGACATGCAGCGCGCTGCAATTCAGGCGGTCGGAATAGAACGTTATTTTCAGCGCATTCTGGTTTCAGGTGACGCTGACGTAGCGGTGCGTAAGCCAAACCCGCGTGTTTTTCAAATGGCGTGTGAAGCGTTAGGAACACAGCCCGGTGAAACCTTGATGGTCGGGGATAACTTGGGAGCCGATGTCAAAGGCGCTTTAGCTTACGGAATGCAAACCGTCTACTTGGGCGACGAACCGGGCACAGGGTACAAAACGCTGCCGGATATAGCGGCGTTTGGCAAGTGGCTCGAGATACGTCTTTGCTGGGATTCTAGCCTGTAGTGACCGCTAGGCGTACCACCTACACAGGTTAGCCGCCACACCTAGACCATTTTGCAAGAGCGCGTAGCGACCAACCTGTCCTGTAGTTAGCTAGTTACAAACCGTCTGACCTTCATCCAGAATCGCGCCTGTGTCCGATAGAAAAGCCCAAGTGTAGGATTCGGAGGCCAGTGTAAGCTTAAGAACACCATAGCTCTTGGCGCGGAACTCCGAGTTGGCTTTGACAGTGCCAAAGCTGTACAGATTTTTGCCACCACCACCTGCGATAAACTGCTGGATACCCTTCGGGTCGGCCTGTCCCGAGGCATCTTGCGGGCCAAAGCGCTCTAGGTCGTGGTCGTGGCCGCTCAAAACCAACTCAGCTCCTGCATTTTGCAGCGCTTTCCACATCGGAGCCATCATCGTGTGGTCGCCGTGGTCGCCACTTGAAAAGCGAGGATGATGCCAGGTCGCTAGCGTGCATTTACTCGGATGCGCTGCCAAGTCTCTCACCAACCACTGATACTGCGGGCTCGAGGCGCTGCACCCCCCGGCAACGGTGCAGTTTGAATTCAGCACGACGATATGCCACGCACCTAGGTCAAAGCTGTAGTAGGCCGCGCCGTCTTGTGAGCCGCTGCTGTTACAGTGTGCCGCCGTCCCGAAGTACGCGCAATAACCCCGTCCGCTGCCACTCGCTTGACCTTCATGGTTGCCAATACCGGGATAGGTAATTGACTTTAACTTGCCCCAGGACAAGTTGTAGGACGCCTGAAACTTGTCAATGGTACCCGCATCATACTGAAGGTCGCCCAGCACGAGCACTGCGTCGGGGTTTTGCGCGGCGGCGATCTCTGCTGTGTACTTCTGCCGACAGGCAGTCGCGGTACCGTCACCACCGTTGAAATTGCTACTCGCAGGGTCGCAAGCGATGTCACCGCTTGCCACCACCGTAACGGTACCGGGCGGTTGCGGCGTCGGCTCGGGTGTCGGGGCTACACCTCGCCCGGTATTGTGGAGGACGTCCAGATAGGCTTGTCCCCACTCATCGGCACTTTCGGTTGCGGTTCCCTCACCCCACTCGTTAAAGGTCGTCACCAACTGCCACGGTTCACGACTTGCCACCATGTCCTGCACGTTTTCCTGAAAACGGCGGAGGTCGCGCGCGAGTCGAGGGCGGCTCTCATCGGCGCGCCAGAAACCAGGGGAGACGCTGTAGGCGTACCCCTTTTGCTGGTCCGTCGCTGCGGCAGGCCCGTACTGGTGCCACGCTGCAGGTTGTGTGCTGCAAGTTCGGTAGCCGCGGAAAACTTTCAGGCTTATGTACCATTCGCCTTGCGTCGCCGCCTTCCAAGCGTCGGCGTCGGCGCAAGATGGGTTTGAAGTGTTGTATACAAACAGTACAGGCTTCCCGTTTATCCGAGCGTAAGCGGGATTTTTGGCGTAGTTAGCCTTGATGTAAGCCAGGTCATTCTGGAGTTCGGTTTGAGACTTCGTGCCCTTCTCGTAGTAGAGCGCCCACTTTAGGCTCGAGCCTAAAGCGGCTGTGCGGTTTAAGAGCAGCGGTATTCTGTTTTGCTCGTCATGGGCCTTTTGACCCCACCAGGACGCAATACCGACCTGCACGTTAGCGTAGTCTAGCGCCTTGACGTGACTGTCTACTACGCTCTGCTCGTCCGAACGGTAGTAACCGCGCGTAGGGGTATAGAAGACGTGCTTGCCGTTAACCGTCCAGGTTTCGGGATACCAGGGGTAATAAAAGGCCCCGCGAGCTGGGAGCGCCACGTTGCTGCCGCCCGGTAAGGGTGTAGCCGCGCTTTCGACACTGAAGTAGAAGTTGCCTAGGTGCAGCTGCGTCCCGTTATGACGGTTGACCGCCGAGGCGCGGTAGGTACCGGGTTGCATCTTCGTTTCGTCAACTGTCGTCTCAAAGGGAGCGGTGGCATCTTTGACGAGCAGTTTGCCGTCGAGGTAGAAACTCACGACGCCTCGTAAGGAGTTTGAGGCGAGAAAGAGCCGAGTCGTAGTCAATCCGTCCTCGCCTCGAAGTAAAGAAACTGCTAAGGGTTCAAGGACGGTATCTCTCGAACATGCGGCTAATAAGAAAAAGCCGGTCAGGGCCAGGTACAACTTTCGCACTTTTGGTCTCCTAAAAAAGTCACGTTTAAGCAAGCAGGTTTGGATTGTCGGACAGCTAGCTCCTGGCTAGTTCATAGGTACCCGGATAGGGCAGCTCGTTTATGCAACTTGGGCAGTTAACCCCAGACACTTTCACCCCTCTCTTAAAAACTGTGTTTCAGATAGAAACGCAAATTCTCCGATAAAAAAGCTTCGCTATAGTTGCAAGGCGCGTCTACGCGCCAGGGTGCGGGAACGCCGCTACTTTCTAATAAGCGGGCATGATTGCCGTACTTAGCTTTCTGTCCCTGCTTGTACACGCTTCTAAATCCACGTCTCACCCGGTAGCACAGCTAGTCTTTTTCAGGGTGCACTTCGTAGTCGTAGCGCATCCAGACCTCGTTATAGAACAGCTTGGAAGCGCCTGCTATGATTTGTTTAACTTTGAAGCAGTGATCCGGCCGGAGTCGCAGAGTTCATCGTTGCTAAAGTCATCTGTTGTAGTGATCTAGCACCCACAGTTGGTCACTACGGGTACCACCCTAGAATATGCACGACAAACGGTGTTTCTAGACCGATGGCGTAGTCTGCCCACTCCGAACGCAGTGAGGTAGAATTTGACACCCGTCATAGGGGTTAAGGTTCCGAAAGATCGCGCCGGTGTTCAGCTACGCCGTCGTACCACCCGGTGTCATTACCGCGCCTGCTGGGTCGCAGTCGAGCTCTAGCTCAGCAGGGTCGCCGGACGCGCCACCCGCTCCGGCAAAAAGAACGTCAGCAGCAAGACCAGGATCGGCAACAGCGTAATGACGTTCATCGTTAGGGTCAGTCCGTAAGCGTCGGCAACCCGGCCGAGCGCAGCAATCCCGAGCCCCATCGCGCCGTAAGCGGTCCCTAGAGACAAGCCCGAGGCGAGTCCGACTTGTCCCGGCATCGATTCTTGAATCATCACCACCAGTACCGGCCACGCGGAATTAATGCTGATGCCGCTCACGCAGAGCGCGGCGATACGCATGAAGCCGCTCCCGTGCAAAAAGGCGTAGAGCCCGACAGCGGCGACCGCCATACTGCCGAGCAAGAGCGCCTTGCGGCCAAAGCGTTCGGCGAGTGTACCGCCCAAAAGCGTCCCGAGCACCCCTGAAATCAGCAGGATCGTGACCAGAAGGGCAGCCCCTTGGGGCGGCAGCGCGCCGGTTTCCTGAAAATAGAGCGGCATAAAGGTCTGCAACCCGCCCGTCGTCGTGCTACGCAAGATAATCAGCGCCATCAAAAACGCCACGGCGCTCGCCGTTCCCCTACGGCCTCCCGGTGTAGCCGAGGCTACGCGGCGCGCTTTTGGTTGAACGTGACCTAAAACACGCCACCGACTCCCCAACACGCCTAAGGCCAAAACGGTTGGCACGAGCAACACGAGCACGCCCGGACGCCCGAAACGCACCGTCAGGAACGTTGCCAGGGTCGGGCCGAGCGCAAAGCCGATATTGCCCCCCGCAAAAAAGACCGACGCGCCGCTCGCGGCTCGAGCGCCGCTGACCGCCCGGATACGCGAGAGCGCTTCAGGGTGAAACGCCGCCGCACCGAGCCCGGAGAGCATCACCACGGGCAAGACGAAAGCGTAGCTTGGGACAAAGAGCACCGAAACCATCGCCAGCCCTGCCAGCGCGCAGCCGACCGGAACGAGCCAGGTCAAGGCGCGGCGGTCGCCGAAGATACCGAACAGGGGTTGCGCGACGGCGATTGCCAGATTGTTTGCAGTGATAATTGCCGCCGCCGACGCGTACGAAAGGTCGAACGACGCCAAAAGCAGCGGCAACAGCACAACGAGCGACCCCGTATGCATATCGACAGTCGTATGCGCCAAGACGACGGCCAAGAGGCCGGAGCGGTGAGGTTCAGGGCTTGTGATAGAGGTGGGGTTTACGGGAGCTGTTGCAGAAGACACAGGTCAACTCTACTCTGCGGCCACGTCTGGTGTGAACCGCCCGGTGCACCATTAAAGAGGCACGTCTAGTAGACAACGCGGCCCACGCCACTCTCCCCATACGCTGGAAAGGCCATGAGCACAACGCCGCCCACCGCTCCCCTTAAAACCAGCCGCGTGATCTCAGGCTCGCCTGTTTACTACGGCTGGGTCATCTTGCTCGCCGGAACCTTCGGCATGTTCATGACGACGCCGGGGCAAACGCTCGGCGTGTCCGTATTCCTCGACCGGATTATTCAAGATTTGGGACTCTCGAGGGCCTCAGTGTCACTCCTGTACACCATCGGGACACTTTTGGGTTCGTTTTCGCTGCCGTTTATCGGACGTTTTATCGACGTGCGCGGCCCGCGCATCGCGGTCGTCATCATCTCCGGGCTATTCGCCCTGGCGTGTGTCTGGATGGGTTTTGTCGGCGGTCCGCTCACGCTCCTCGTAGGTTTTATCCTGATTCGGGGCCTCGGACAGGGGGCACTCGGACTGGTCAGCTTGCACGTGATCAACCTCTGGTTCGTTCGGCGGCGCGGGCTCGCAGTCGGGCTCTCCGGGCTCGGGATGGCGATAGCAACGGCGCTTTTTCCTTTTGCCATCGAAGCGCTGATCGGCGCGTTCGGTTGGCGCGGCGCGTATGTCGTGCTAGGGGGGGTCGTCGTCACGACGATTTTGCCGCTCGGGGCGTCTCTCTACCGAGGTAAGCCTGAACTTTACGGCCTTCGCCCCGACAGCCGGGTACAAACGGCTGAAGCGGGCGTGCAGGAGCGGCGCTACACGCTCCCCCAAACCCGCCGCACGGTGACGTTCTGGCTATTCGTAAGCGGCGACTTTTTCGGCGCAGCACTCGGCACCGGCCTGATCTTTCACCACTACGACATCATGGCGGGCGGCGGGATCGACCGTTTGGCAGCGGCGGCGGTGTTCGTCCCCTTCGGTTTTATTACGGCGGGAAGCAACCTCTTAACCGGCGTCTTGATGGACCGCGTTCCGCCACGTTTTTTGCTCTCGGCGTCGCTCCTACTGCTCTGCACCTCGCTCATTTTTGCTGCTTACGTCACGACGCCTGCGCTGGTTCTGGTTTACGGCGCGGTTTTAGGGGTGGCGCAGGGGATGCGCGCCGCAGTCAGTGGTAGCGCCTACGCGCACTTTTTCGGACGCACCCATATCGGCTCGATCAAAGGCTTTACGGCGACCCTGACCGTCGCCGGAACCGCCTTCGGCCCGCTGATCTTTGCGCTCGGCCACGGTTGGTTCGGCGGCTACGCCCCGATTTTGCTGCTCTCGGCTCTGCCGCCGCTACTCGCAGCGTTTATCGCACCTTTTTTCGGCCCGTTTCGCGCCGACGGTTCGGTGCGCTGAGGGGTGCTGTCGGGGCGGTAAAGTAAAAAGATGAGCGTGCACTTTGCCCCGACCGATCTGGCCTTTTTGCAAAATCCTTACCCGACCTACGCCCGTTTACGGAACGAAAATCCGCTCTTTTTTTACGAGCCGTGGGGCAAGTGGATCGTGACGCGTCACGAAGACGTCGGCGCGCTGTTACGCGACCGGCGTTTGGGCCGGGTTCTGGAAAATACGAAAGTCCGTAGCGACCCGGCGCACACGCCTTTCGACGATATTCAAGACGGCTCGCTCTTAGAACTCGAGCCCCCCGACCACACCCGTATCAAAACGGCGGTGCAAGACGTATTTACGCCCAAACACGTGCGGGCATTGGAGGGTAAAATCTCAGCGCTTTGCAACCGCCTTGCGGCTGAACTTGCCGCAAAACCCGGAGGCCGCGCCGAACTGCTCAGGGACTTTGCCGAACCGATTCCAGTCACGGTCATCGCCGAACTGCTCGGCGTCCCTGAAGAGGGCCGTCATCAGCTCGTGCCGTGGTCAAAGGCGATTATCGGTATGTTCGAACCCGAACGCACCCCGAAGGCCGAAAAAGAGGCCGTCGCTGCCGCACACGAGTTTGCCGCCTACGTCCGCGTCCTTACCGAAGAAAAGCGTGCTGCGCCACAAGACGACCTCATCAGCCGAATGATGGGACTCCACGACGCCGACCCCGCTCGCCTCAGCGAAGCTGAAATCGTCGCCAACGCCATTCTTTTCTTAGACGCCGGTCACGAAGCGGTCGTCAACGTCGTCGGGAATGGATTGATTGCGCTGCTGTCGCAACCAGAGCTGTGGGACACGCTTAAAGCACATCCGGAATACTTGGGAACAGCGGTCGAAGAGGCGCTCCGGTTCGACACGCCACTACAATTTTTCGAGCGCGTCGTCCGTGAAGACGTCCATTACAAAGGCTTGTTTTGGCCCAGGAGCACTAGGCTCTGCCTCTACTACGCGTCGGCAAACCGCGACGAGTGCGTATTCACCGACCCCGACACCTTCGACCTCACGCGGCACCCCAACCCGAATCTGTCGTTCGGTTTAGGGCTCCACTACTGCATCGGCGCACCGCTGGCGCGGCTCGAGCTGCGTCACGCTCTCGCCGCGCTGATGACCCATTTGCCCGACTTACAACTGGTCAAAACGCCCATGTATGAACCCAAGAACGTTTTCCGCTATCCGGTGGGGCTCGAGGTCAGGTACTAGTATTACAGCCGCAGTTAGCAGGAGTAAGTTGAGCTATGACTTTCTCCAGCGGTAAGCTTCCTGCTGTCAAAGCTTGGTTAGCAGAACTCGATAACCTCCATAGCCGTATCTCAGGGCACTT
>JAABUN010000937.1_pt1 | contig 70565 bp, 68 predicted proteins | sample 5559311 | NCBI WGS metagenome assembly JAABUN01 (sample SAMN10711877, study PRJNA513370) | rock metagenome | isolation source: Antarctica rocks | place: Antarctica: Victoria Land, Siegfried Peak sud | reverse complement strand
TCCCCCCTCGGACACTTTGCCAATCGGCCTCTGACCTCCACGTACGGGTCGGAGGCCGATGGTGATTGTGACATCCGGCCTGACCTCGGCCTCACGGATTGGTCCCGGCAAGCCGCCGGGACCTGTCCGGTCTGGTCTCACCGACCCGCCTGGTCTAACAGGATGCGACCTGCGGGAGACGGCGATGGCGACGGTCAAGACGAGGCACCGGGCCGACGGGACGGCGACCTACCGGGTGGCCTGGAAGGCCAGCGGGACACGCCAGGGGCTCTGGGAGTCCGAGACCTTCGCGAGCAAGGCCCAGGCGTCCCGCTTCCGTCGGGACGTCGACCTGGCGGGCCAGCGCTGGCCGGACGGCTGGGTCAAGGGCGCCGGTTACGGGGGTTGCGGTACGCACCCGACAATCGTCGCGACCGGGAGCAACTGCCTGTGGCGACGTCAAGGGGGCTGAGTGATCTTGGCGAGGTGGGTCACGCGCCCGACGCGCTCAGGGATGCTGTCCGCACGTAATGGTAGTTGCCTGGCCCCACGGATGCATCCAGGGTCCGCATGATCTGACGCGCATCGTCGTACGGGCCCTCGACGAAGAAGGGGATTCCGTCGCGACCGAACTCGATGTCACAGCGGGTGGGGGGATCGTCGAGAAGCCCAACGGTGTCGGCGTAGTCAGGGTGTGGCTCGAAGCCGAGCCGACGGGCGTAGTCGCCGGCACCGAAGACCAGTTGTTGTGCCAACTCGAGCGGTGCCGGCACAGGATCGGCGCCGTACGCGGCGAAGAAGTCCCGGCGAAACGCGATCAGGTCGACCTCGTCCATGACTCGTGGACCCAGCGCGTTCTTCACGCCGAGACAATGGACGTCGATGAGGTAGCCGCAGACCGAGACCTTGTCGTAGCGATGCCGGCGAGCCACGAGTACGCACACCAGCCCGCCAGGGGACTCGATGTCGTCGTCGAGCCCTGGCCACTCCTCGTGGCCTCTCACCCGGACTTCGTTGGCCCAGCCGCTGTTCACCCAGCACCTCACGACAGACGCATTCTCGCCTGCGCGCGAACTGTCCGTGACTGATTGCCTGAGTACGGCGATCACCTCGACCGGACGCACGCCGAGGGTTCGGGCGATCTGCTTGGGCGCGAGTCCCTGCGCCCGCAGTTCACGCACCCGATCGGACTGCTGCATCTCCGTCATGGCTGTCAACCCGTCCGTCCTCCATCAGAACCTTGTCCGTCCCAGTCTTCCGACGAGCGCTCACTTCGACGTGGAGCCACGCCGCGTCGCGGAGGCCGCCGGGAGGTGTGGACGTGGTCCTGCGCCGCAGGAGACCCAGGAAGACGGGGGTGTCCGCGTAGATGGGGCCTCATCTGGCCCGGGACCTACGGCATGGCAGATCTCGGTGAGCGCGTCACCCTGCGTGCGGCGGGTCAGGCACGCCGCCGGCCCGCGGGAAGGGCTACGCGATGCCACGCGCATGGCAGGTCGATGGTACGGTGACGGTCATGGAGACAACGATCGATGCGGCAGGCCGCGTGGTGGTGCCCAAGTCCTTGCGTGAGGCGCTCGGGCTGGCCGCCGGGACGCGCCTCACGATCGAGCAACAGGGCGGCGTCCTCGTGCTCGGGCACGCCGAGGAGATCAGCCGGTGGGAGTCGCGGGACGGCCGCCTGGTGCTGACCGCGCCGGAGGGCACCCCCCCGTTGACGGCCGCGGCGGTGCGAGCGCTGGTTGAACGGGGCCGGCGCTGACCTCACATCCGCTCACCACGGCCGACACCTCCGTCGTCGTGGCAGCGCTGTCCTCGTGGCACGACCAGCACGCCGCGGCCGTGGACGCCGTCGCGAACGTGGACCGGCTGCCGGGACATGTCCTTCTGGAGGCTTCCTCGGTGTTGACCCGCCTGCCGGGCGGGCTCGCCCGGCCGTTGGCGGAGGTGCTGGCCGCCCTCCAGGCGTCGTTCGGGGGGACACCGCTCACCCTGCCCGGCCGAGCGCACCAGCCGATGCTCGCCAGCCTCGCTGACGCCGGCCTGGCCGGCGGCGCCGTCTACGACGGCCTGATCGCAGCAACCGCCCGGCACCACGGTGCCAGGCTGCTCACGCTGGACCGACGGGCGCTGCCCGTCTACCGCGCTCTCGACGCTGATCTCGTCCAGGTTGCGGCCTGACGACAGCGAACAGCAGTGCCGTGACGACATTGCGGCACGAGGCGCTCGACTGAGCGCCATCGGTTAGGCCCGCGGGCTAACCGATGGCTGAGCAGCGCTGAGGTACCGGAGCACCTGGAGCAGCACGGTGTCTCCCGACCTGAGGTAATGGCGAAGCCGCAGGTCAGCGGCTATCTGGCAGCGGTTTCACGTCCACCTCTGACACTTCACGCGTCGGCCTCCGACCTCCACGTATTGGTCTACAGCCGCCCGTGGACTCCTTCGTCTGGGTCTCACCGCCCGCTGGCCTCGCTGGGGTTTCGACCGGACCGCGGCCCAGGCTTCTGCCCGACCGATGGGGTATTATGCAGGCGACGCTCGGCGTCCTGGTGGTGGGGCCCGTCACACCGAACCGCCTCCGTGCCAACGGTCCCTACTCGCTTCATGGTGCGCTACGCGCCGCGACGAGTAGGAGGAGGCGATGGACCCAGAGAGCCGGTCCTTGCGCCACAGGTGGGCGCGTGTGCCCCTCACACCTTGGGCATTCCGCGCCCTGCGTTCAGCAGGCCTTCACCGATTCGGCAGCGGACCGACGCCCAGGGCTGGTTCATGGCCCTTTCCCGTCGTCACCCACTCCTGAGAGAGAAGGAAGACAACCATGTCCAGGTACCTCGTCGTGGCAAACCAGACAGTGACCAACCCCCTGCTGATCGGTGAGCTCAAGGCCTTGTGTCGGCAGGACTCAGGCGCCGAGTTCGTCCTGCTCGCCCCGGCCACGCCGGTCCGGGACCTGCTTTTTCGACGAGGCACCGACGAGAAGGCCGAGGCAGTGGCTCGCAAGCACGTGGACAAGGCCCGCGCGACCTACGCCAAGGAGGGCATCTCGCTGACCGACGCCCACGTCGGTGGGGCAGATCCCGTGGCGGCCATCGAGCAGGAACTGCAGGCTGACGTCGAGTACACCGCGGTGGTGATCTCGACGCTTCCGGGTGGAGACTCCCGATGGCTGAAGCAGCAACTGCCCCAGACCGTCGAGTCGAAGTTCGGCCTGCCGGTCATCCTGGTGGAAGCACCGCCCGCGTGGACCTACGTTCCTTGAGCCGCCAGCGGGCCTTCGCCCAGCCGGACAGCGCGTCCTCGGGCAGCGACGCACCACGCGGCGTGCCCCGTCTCCCGCAGCATCGCGGGCGCCATCGAGGTGACGACCGACTGGGCGTGACGCCGCGCCAGCCCCCTGCAGAACCCGCAGGACCCTGCGGCGCCACGACCGTGCTGTCCGAACACCTTCCCGCCCGGTGACCTGAGCCACCACCAGGCCAGGTGCTGGTTCCCGTTCCCGGGCTAGCTTGCCGCGTTCTCATCCTGACGACGTGCGACCACGACGAGTAGGTGTTCTCAGGGCTACGGGTTGCTACTACGGCAGGCGACGCGCGCCTGCGCTGGCGGCCGCGACGAAGGCGGACGGCGGGTCGAAGCCCTGCTCGTCGTAGGCGACCGCGACAGCCCGGGCCACCGACCCGGTCCGGTCCTCGTCCACCAGCGCCAGGACGCAGCCGCCGAACCCGCCACCGGTCATCCTCGCGCCGTACGCTCCGGCCTGCAGCGCGGCGCTCACGGCGGTGTCGACCTGCGGCACGGTGATCTCGAAGTCATCGCGCATCGAGGTGTGAGACGCGGTCAGCGCCGCGCCGATCCCGCGCGGGTCCTCGCCGGCGCCCAGCGCGGCCACGACCTGCAGCACGCGGGCGTTCTCGGTCACTACGTGCCGGGCCCGCGGCAGCAGGTCGTCGGGCAGCCGTCCCAGTGTCCCGTCCAGCTCACTGCGGGCGACATCGCGCAGTGCCGGCACACCGAGCAGCTCCGCGGCCCGCCGGCAGGAGCGGTGCCGCTCGCCGTACTCGCCGTCGACCAGCGCGTGCGGGGTGTGGCTGTCGATGACCAGCAACGCCAACTGCGAGGCCGACAGGTCGAACGGCACGTGCTCGAACGCCATGGACCGGATGTCCAGAAAGAGCAGGTGCCCGGTCCGGGCGTGCAACGACGCCATCTGGTCCATCACCCCGGTGGGAGCACCGACCACGTCGTTCTCGGCGCTGCGGGCGACGCCGGCAAGCTCCTCGCGGGACAGCCCCAGACCGGCGAGCTCGTCGTAGGCCAGCGCGACCGCGCACTCCAGCGCGGCCGACGACGACAGACCCGCGCCCGCCGGAACGTCCCCGTCGACAAGGACGTCGAGTCCGGGCAGCGCGTGACCGCGCTCGCGTAGCGCCCAGGCGACCCCCGCCACGTACGCCACCCAGCCGGTCACCGACTCGGCAGCGATGGCGTCCAGCGGCATCTGCAGGGTCTGCTGCTGCTGCGTGGAGCGCACCCGCAGCGTGGCGTCGTCCCGCAGCCGGGCGGCGGCGGCCACGCCCTGCGCAAGACCCAGCGGAAGGACGAAGCCGTCGTTGTAGTCGGTGTGCTCCCCGAGGAGGTTGATCCGGCCGGGGGCCCACCACCGCCCGGTCGGATCACCGCCGAAGGCCGCGCGGAAGGCCGCGCCGACCCGGGCACCGGGACGCCCGGGACAGTCCGGGTCGGCGGCAAGGTGCGCGACCTCACTGCCGGCCGTCACCTCAGCACCTCGCCGTCGGCCACGTGGCGGGGACCGGTGACCTCGACCGTGCCCTCGACCACCACCCCCGCACCGAAGCTCACGTCACCCTTGACCGTCAGGCTGCGACAGCCGCGCAGCGACGGAGCACCTGCCGAGAACCTGCGCTCGAAGTCCGGCAGGAGCCGGAACAGCGCAGGGTCCAGGGAGACCACCGGTAGCCCGTCGACCGTGGCCTGGAGGCGCCCGTCCCGGGTGAGCTGGTAGGCGTCGGAGCGGACCACCAGCAGGTCGTCGGTCGTCTTCACGGGGGCGAAGCGCTCCCGTGGCACCAGGACCGCCCGCGCCCCCTCGATGGCGCCGATCGCCGCGCCCATGGCGGTCTCCAGCTGCAGGACGGGGGTGCTGGCCGGATCGGACGGATCCACAGTCTTGCGGTTGATGATGAGCGGCAGCGCCGGGCCGCCCGGGTCGCTCGCCTGCAGCGCCTGCAGCGCCTGCAGGTCGATCCAGAGGTTGTTGGTGTTGTAGTACTGCCAGCGGTCCACGTCGGTGAACGACGCGTCTCCTGGCGGCACCTGGGCGGTCTCTCGCAGGACCGTCCGGCCCTGGTACGACGCCAGGTGGCCGCCCTTGCGGTCCGCCGGCGTGCCCCGCACGGCCTCCATGGCGAACGGCACCCCCTCCGCGGCCACCCACGAGGCGAGCCGCGGGTCAGGCAGCGCCCCGACATTGTCGGAGTTCGAGACGAAGCACCAGCGCATGCCGGCGTCGACGAGCGCGTCCAGCGTCCCGGACGCGGCCAGCGAGGTGTAGAGGTCGCCGTGTCCGGACGGACACCACTCCAGCTCGGGGTCCTGCGGCCACTCCACGGGCCGGCGGTCGCTCTCGCGCAGCTTTGGCTCGCGGCCCTGGAGGAAGTCAAGCGGCACCTGGCCGTTCGCTGCCGTCGCCGGGTGCCGGGCAAGGGTCCGGAGGGAGGGCTCGCGGGTTGCCAGGGAGTTCATCAGCAGCAGGGGCAGGCGCGCGTCGTACCACTCCCGGGTGGCCAGCACCTGCTGGGCGAAGATGTCGAGGAAGCTGCGGCCGGGCTTGACCTGGAGCAGCGACTTGGGGCCGGACAGGCCCATGCTCGTGCCGAGCCCGCCGTTGAGCTTGACCACAACGAGCCGGTCCAGCACCTGCCGGGCCTCGGCCTCCGACGGCTGCGGGAGCTCCTCCAGGCGCGGCACCCCCCGCAACGGTTCAAGGTCGCCGCCGGGCAGCTGGCCGGCGTCAGGCTGCTCGAGCTGCTGGAGACGGCGGCGCAACGCGGCAAGGTCGGCGGGGTGTGCCCCGTCCGCCCGCGCCTTGGCCAGCACGGCACTGGTGACATCAGACATGGTGCACGGCCTTCCCCCACCGGAAGAGGTTTGCCCTTGCCTGCGCAGACCTGGTGTGCCAGGTTCCGTCAACACCTCTGTTGGAAGGATCGCGATGAGCACGTCTACCCGGGAGGCCCTGGCGCCGCCTGCGCTGCAGGAGGTCGGCGCCGGCCTGTACGCCTACGTCCAGCCCGACGGCAGCTGGTGGATCAACAACACCGGGTTGCTCGTGGGGCCCCACGGGGCGGTGAGCATCGACACCTGCGCGACCGAGCTCCGTACGCGCGCCTACCGCGAGGCGATCCGGACGGTCACAGCGCTGCCGGTGCGCACCCTGGTCAACACCCATCACCACGGGGACCACACGCACGGCAACTACCTGTTCCGGGACGCCACCGTCGTCGCGCACGAGAAGACCCGTGAGGCTCTGCTGGAGGCGGGGCTGTGGCGCAACCCGCCGTTCTGGACGCCGTTCGACCTCGGTGACGTCGAGCTCGAGCCGCCCTCGCTGACCTACCGGGACGGCGTCACCCTGTGGGTGGGCGACCTGCGTGCCGAGGTGCGGCACGTCGGGCGTGCGGCCCACACCACCAACGACTCCCTCGTCTGGATCCCGGAGCGCTCGGTGCTGTTCACCGGCGACCTGCTGTTCGCCGGAGGCACGCCCTTCCTGCTCATGGGCTCGGTGACCGGCGCCGTCGCCGTGCTGGAGGACGTCGTGGCGCCGCTCGGCGCCACAACACTGGTTCCCGGGCACGGCCCGGTCTCCGGGCCCGGCCTGGTCGAGGAGGTCCTGGGCTACCTGCGCTTCGTGCTCGACGTGGCCGACCGCGCGCGGGCGGCCGGTCTGTCGCCGCTGGAGGCCGCCCGGGAGACCGACCTGGGCGACTACGCCGACTGGCACGACAGCGAGCGCCTGGTCGGCAACCTGCACCGCGCCTACGCGGAGGCGGACGGCGCCGCGGAGGGGGCGCCGATCGACCTGGCCGCGGCGCTCGGTGACATGGTCGCCTTCAACGGGGGCCGGCCGCTGACCTGTCTGGCCTAACCCTGGCCCAAGCCCGACAACGAGAGTCTTCCTATCAGGTACAACAGATCGCCACCGCAAGTCCGCGCTGTTCCCAAGGAGCCGTACCATGTCGCCGTACGACCTGCCGCTCACCGCGCTGTCCGGCACGCCGCCGGTGCACGAAGACCTGCCTCCGGCCGACGGCCCGGCAGCGCTGCACCCGCTGGCACCGGCCGATGCCGGCCACGGGAAGGCGTGGGCCCCACGGGCGCGTCAGGTCCGCCTGGGCAGCACCGTGGTGCGGGTCGCGACCTCCGGCGAGGGCCCGCCGCTGCTGCTGGTGAACGGGATCGGCGGCAACATCGAGATGTGGGAGCCGGTGGTACGGCGGATCCGGGACCGGCAGCTCATCATGTTCGACGCCCCGGGCACCGGCGGGTCGCCGGCGCTGCGCCGGCCCCGGCGGCTGCGCAGCTACGCCACGCTCGTCGTCCGGCTGCTCGACGAGCTCGGCCTGGAGCGTACCGACGTGCTGGGCTACTCCTGGGGCGGCGCGCTCGCCCAGGAGCTCGCGCACCGCGCTCCCGAGCGGGTCGGGGCCCTCGTCCTCGCCGCCACCATGCCCGGGCTCGGGGGGCAGCCGCCCGCCCCGTGGGTCGTCGCGCTGATGGCGACCCCCGCCCGCTACTACTCGCGCACCTACCTGCGGATTGTGGCCCCGGTGGTGTTCGGGAGCGCACCGGAGCAGGCGGCCGACTCCGCCCACGGCGACGCGCGGCTGCGCAAGCCACCGACGATGCGGGGCTACGCGCAGCAGATCTACGCCATCTCCAGCTGGTCCAGCCGGCCTTTCCTGCGCAGCCTGCGCGCGCCGACGCTCGTCCTGGCGGGCGCCCACGACCCGCTGGTGCCGGCCCGCAACGCCCGGATCCTGGCCCGGGAGATCCCGGGTGCCCGGCTGCAGATCGTGAACGGCGGCCACCTGTTCCTGCTCGAGCAGCCCGACGAGGGGTGCCGGGCCGTCACGGAGTTCCTGCAGCAGCGGGGCGGGCGCTGGGAGCGCGGCCAGCCCCGGGCGCGGTCGGCCACGTAACGTCCCCCGGCGCGGGCTCGAGCGGCGGGTGGAGCTCGTGACCGGCGTTGCTGCCGAGCCAGCTCAGCGCGTCCCCCGTGGCCTGGTGACGGTGTCCGGCCACGCCCGCGCAGGGGGGCCGAGCTGATCGGCCGAGCCGTGCCGCACCATCAGCACGCCCCCCCGGATCTCCCGCTCGAGGAGCTTGATGACGCCCGCCTGGTCCCCTCACCTTCCCGCAGAGATGGCTCCGTCGTCGCTGGACCTGCTGGCCGACCGCAGTCTGCCCGGCAGCTGGACGCAGCGCTGGGCGCAGGACGGCGGCAGGCGCGTCCTGTGGACCGACGAGGGCGGCTGGACGAGCGCGGGGGAGCTGGAGGAGCGCACCCGGCAGGTGGCCGGGCGCTACGCCGCCGCTGGGCTGCGCCGCGGCGACCGGCTCGTGCTGTCCGCCGCGACGTCCCTGCACCTGGTCGTCGCGCACATCGCCGCGCTGCGGCTCGGCCTGGTCGTCGTCCCCGTCAACGGGGCCTACGGCGAACGCGAGGTCGCGGGCATCGTCAGCGACTGCCGGCCCTCCGCCGCCGTCTTCGACGACCGGGAGCGGGCCCGGTGGGTCGAGCGGGCCGCGCCCGGCCAGGTCGTCGTCGTCGGGCCCGAGGTCGCGCTGCCGGACGGGCCGGACGTCGGGCTCGACGACCTGGCTCCGGAGGACCCCGGGCTGCTCGTCTACACCTCGGGCACGACCGGGGCGCCGAAGGGCGCGCTGCTCAGCCACGGCAACCTGCTCGCCAGCGCGGAGGCGGTGCGCCTGGCGTGGCGGTGGAGCCCGGCCGACCGGCTGGTCCTCACCCTGCCGCTGTTCCACGTCCACGGCCTCTGCGTGGGCCTGCACGGCACCCTCACCGCGGGGGCGTCGGCGGTGCTCCGGCCCCGGTTCGATGTCGACGACCTGCTCGACGCGGTCGCCGAGCAGGACGCCAGCCTCTGGTTCGGCGTGCCCACGATGTACGCCCGGGTGGCCGCCTCCGACCGGCTGGCCGAGCTGCGGCGCCTGCGGCTGTGCGTATCGGGGTCGGCCCCGCTGTCGCCCGAGCTGTTCGAGGCCGTCGCCGAGCGCGGGGGCCAACGCATCCTGGAGCGCTACGGGATGACCGAGACGCTGATGAACGTCTCGAACCCGTACGACGGGGAGCGGCGGCCCGGCACCGTCGGGCTGCCCCTTCCCGGGGTGGACCTGCGGCTCGCGGACGGGACCGACGAGATCCTGCTCCGCGGGCCGAACGTCATGGCCGGCTACTGGGAGCGCCCCGACGCAACCACGGGGGCCTTCACCGAGGACGGCTGGTTCAGCAGCGGCGACGTCGGGGCCTACGACGCCGACGGCTACCTGCGCATCGTCGGCCGCCGCAAGGAGCTGATCATCAGTGGTGGCTACAACATCTACCCGCGGGAGGTCGAGGACGTGCTGCGCAGCCACCCGGCCGTGGTGGACGCCGCGGTGGTGGGACTGCCCGACGCCACCTGGGGCGAGCGGGTCACGGCATACGTGGAGGCGGCGGGCGTGACCGAGCAGGAGCTGCTGGCGCTGTCGGCGGAGCAGCTGGCGCCGTACAAGCGGCCGAAGCGGGTGCTGTTCGTCGACGGGTTGCCACGCAACGCCCTGGGCAAGGTGGTGAAGTCCCGGCTGACCCAGGACGGCGGTGAGGTCCCCGGCTGATCACCTTCGCCCGACCCTGACCCACGACCTGAGGAGACACCCATGACCGGCAAGACCTGGTTCATCACCGGCACGTCCCGCGGCTTCGGCCGCGAGTGGGCGCTCGCCGCCCTGGAGCGCGGCGACCGCGTGGCGGCCACCGCCCGCGACAAGAGCAGCCTCGACGCCCTCGTCGCCGCGCACGGCGACGCGGTGCTCCCGATCTCCCTCGACGTCACCGACCGGGACGCGGTGTTCGCCGCCGTCGCGCGGGCCCACGAGCACTTCGGCCAGCTCGACGTCGTGGTGAACAACGCCGGCTACGGCCAGTTCGGCATGGTCGAGGAGCTCAACGAGGCGGAATCCCGCGAGCAGATCGAGACCAACCTGTTCGGGGCCCTCTGGGTCACCCAGGCAGCGCTGCCGTTCCTGCGCGCCCAGGGCAGCGGGCACTTCCTGCAGGTCTCCTCCATCGGCGGGATCTCCGCGTTCCCCACCGTCGGGATCTACCACGCGTCGAAGTGGGCGCTGGAAGGCTTCAGCCAGGCGCTCGCCCAGGAGGTCGCGGGCTTCGGGATCAAGGTCACGCTCATCGAACCCGGCGGCTACTCCACCGACTGGGGCGGCAGCTCGGCCAAGCACGCCACGGCGCTGCCCGCCTACGACGCGGTCCGCGAGCAGGCCGCCAACCGGCCCAGCCGGCGCGGCACCCCCGGCAACCCGGTCGCCACCAGGGACGCCGTGCTCACCCTGGTGGACTCCGAGGACCCGCCGCTGCGGGTCTTCTTCGGCACAGCTCCGCTGGCGATCGCCACCGCCGACTACGAGTCCCGGCTCGCCACCTGGAACGCCTGGCAGCCGCTGTCCGTCGCCGCGCACGGCGGCGACCAGAGCTGACCCGTGCACGGGTCGGGTCGGTCGGGTGGGCGCCCTCCGGCCCCGGGTCAGGGGGGTGCCCGGCCGGCCCGTTCCACGGGCCGGGTCGTCGACGATGCGGCGGTGCGGCCGGGACCGGCGTCGCACGCGGCCGCGTGTCGTGGCTGTCAGGTGCAGGGACTACGGTGCGGTCCTCTCCGTGACGCAGGTCACCAGACGGCAAGGGAGCGCCAGTGAAGACGAAAGCCGCAGTCATGTGGGGTCTGAACGAGGACTGGAAGATCGAGGAGGTCGAGCTCGGTGAGCCGGTGGCCGGCGAGGTTCTGATCAGGCTCGCCGCCTCGGGGATGTGCCACTCCGACGAGCACGTCCGGGCCGGGGACATCCCGCTGGTCGAGCCGGGCGGCTTCCCGTTCATCGGCGGCCACGAGGGCGCCGGCATCGTCCAGCAGGTGGGGCCCGGGGTCACCAGCCTGAAGGAGGGCGACCACGTCGTCCTGGGCTTCATCCCCTCGTGCGGCCGCTGCCCGTCCTGCTCGACCGGGCACCAGAACATCTGCGACCTGGGAGCGACCCTGCTCACCGGCCAGGCGATCGCCGACGGCACCTACCGGCACCACGTCAAGGGCCAGCACGCCACCCCGATGTGCCTGCTCGGGACATTCTCGCCGTACGTGTGCGTGCACGAGTCGTCGGCCATCAAGATCGAGGATGATCTTCCGCTGGACAAGGCGGCACTGGTCGGTTGCGGCGTGACGACCGGCTGGGGCTCGGCCGTCTACGCGGCGCAGGTGACGCCCGGCGACAACGTCGCGGTCATCGGCATCGGCGGCGTGGGGATCAACGCCGTGCAGGGCGCGAAGGCGGCCGGCGCGAAGCGCATCTTCGCGATCGACCCGCTGGAGTTCAAGCGCGAGCAGGCGATGAAGATGGGGGCGACGCACGCCTTCGCCAGCATGGCGGAGGCGGCCGGCCCGATCAACGAGCTCACCTGGGGCACGATGGCCCAGAAGGCGATCCTCACCGTGGGCCGGATCGAGGGCGAGATGGTCGGCGAGATGCTGGGGTTGGTCGCCAAGGGCGGCACCGGCGTGGTCACCGCCATGGGCGAGGCGGGCCCGGTCAACGTGCCGCTGAGCCTGTTCGAGCTCGCCCTGCTGCAGAAGCGCCTGCAGGGCGCGGTCTTCGGCGGCGGCAACCCGCGCTTCGACATCCCGAAGCTGCTCGGGCTCTACCGCGAGGGCCAGCTCAAGCTGGACGAGCTGATCACCAAGACCTACAAGCTCGAGGACATCAATGAGGGCTACACGGACATGATGGAGGGACGCAACATCCGCGGCGTCATCATGTACGGCGAGGACGACTACTGACCGGTCCTGCCCTCGGCGACCCCGCACCGGGGTCGCGCACCCTGCTCGACGTGTCGCTGCCCGACCGCCTGCGCGCGCAGGTGGTCGGGCGGCGCCGCGAGGTCGAGCTGGTGCTCGCGGCCCTGCTCGCCGGGCGGCACATGCTGCTCGAGGGGCCGCCGGGGACCGGCAAGTCGACGCTGCTGCGCGGGCTCGCGCGGGGCGCCGGGCTGGCCTTCGAGTTCGTCGAGGGCAACGCCGAGCTGACGCCGGCGCGGCTGGTCGGCCACTACGACCCCTCGCGGGTGATGAGCGAGGGCTACAGCGACGACGTGTTCGTCGACGGGCCGCTCGCCGCGGCCATGCGCATGGGCGCGCTGCTCTACGTCGAGGAGATCAACCGGGTCCCCGAGGAGACGCTCAACGTCCTCATCACCGTGATGAGCGAGGCCGAGCTGCACGTCCCGCGCCTGGGCCGGCTGGTGGCGGCCGACGGCTTCCGGCTCGTCGCCGCGATGAACCCCTTCGACGCGGTGGGCACCGCGCGGATCGCCTCGGCGATCTACGACCGGACCTGCCGGGTCCGGATGGACTACCAGGACGCCACCGACGAAGCCGAGATCGTCCGGCGCAACGCCGGACCCGTGGTGGACGTCGAGCGCGCCGTCGAGCTGGTGCGGCGTACCCGTGCGCACCCCGAGGTGCGGGTCGGCTCCTCGGTGCGCGGCGCCATCGACCTGGTCCTCGTCGCCGCCTCGCTCGGCGTGCTGCGCGGCGTGCCGGCGGCGGACCCGGGCGTCAGCCTGGACGCGGCGTTGACCGCGCTGTCGGGCCGGCTCCGGCTGCACGAGGGCTCCACCCGGACCAGCGAGGACGTCGTGCGCGAGCTGTGGGAGCAGGTGTTCGGCGACCCCGACCCGGACCGCCAGGACGACGGGGAGCCGGGTGAGGCGTCGGGGGAAGCCCCCCGGCCGGTCAGGGACAGCGCCCCGGGCCGGCCGGGTCCGGCGACGGCGACGACCGCCCCGAGCTGATCCTGGAGGGGGCGCAGGCGCAGGAGGCACTGGAGCAGGCGTCCCGGAGCACGACGTCGCGCCGGGAACTGGCGCGGGCGCCGTCGTTCGCGGCGATCTCGCCGGAGCTCGGCGGGCTGGACGAGGCAGCCTTCGAGCAGGAGCTGGCCGACGATCCGGACGCCGTGCTCGGTCTGCTCGCCGACATGGCCGGGGCCACCGACGAGCGGCTCCGCCGGCTCGCCCGCCGGCTCGCCGGGCGGGTGGCCGTGCGGCTCGGGCGCACCGGCCCTGCCCGCGAGCGCGGGGTGGGTCGCCTGCGCCGGGTCCCCCTCGCGCCCGGGGGCGATCTCGACGTCGACGCCAGCCTCGAGGTCCTGCTCGCGGCGGCCGCCGCCGGTCGGCCACCCGCCCTCGAGGACCTCCGGTCGACGGTATGGGGCCGGCCGTCGGTGGCGCTGTGCCTGCTCGTCGACCGCAGCGGTTCGGTCGGCGGGGAGCGGCTGGCGACGGCCGCTCTCGCCGCGGCGGCCGTGGCCCTGCGCGCGCCGGAGGACCACAGCGTGCTGGCCTTCAACGACCAGGTGATCGTGCTCAAGGCGCAGGACGAGCAGCGGCCGGTGGGCGGCGTCGTCGACGCGCTGCTGTCCCTGCGCGGGCACGGGGCGACCGACCTCGCGCTGGCCTTCGGTGCCGCCCGCCGGCAGCTGGAGCGCTCGACGGCGACCCGGCGGGTGACCGTGCTGCTCTCGGACGGGCGGCCCACCACCGGCCCGGACCCGCTGCCCGCCGCCCGGCAGCTGTCCGAGCTGCTCGTGCTCGCCCCGGCCGGCGACGCGGCGCAGGCTCGGGAGCTCGCCGCGGCGGTGGGGGCACGCTCGGAGGAGCTGTCCGGTCCCTCCGACGTGCCGCGCGCGCTGCACCTGCTGGCCGGGGGCTGAGGCGGCACGACCCGGTGCCTGCGGTGTTGGCAGCGCCGGATGCGGGCGGTGCATGAGCCCGCCTACCGTGGGGGCCCCGGTACCGGACAGGTGTCGCTGCGGACGGAGCCCGCATGCCTGCGCCCACCCGGCTCCTGTCCGTGGTCGGCTTCGCCGCCGCGCTGCTCACCGCCGGCGGCCCCCAGGTCGCGCTGGCGGCGTCCACCTCGGTGGCTCCCGGCGTCACCTTCCGCGCGCTGAGCCAGGACGGCTCGCGCGTCTTCGTCGGGGCCGTGGCGCTCGGCGCCGCGTCGACGCCGGTCCCGGTCCTCGCGGGTGACCGGCTCGCGGGCTTCGAGACCACCTCGTCGATGGCGCGGCGCTCCGGGGCCGCCCTCGCGGTCAACGGCGACTTCGGCCTGGCGTCCGGGCGCCCGGTGCACGCGTTCGCCGCGGACGGGGCGCTGGCGCAGACCGCGCAGGTGCCGGGGCGGGGTCTCGGTCTGGGTCGGGCGGGCGGCTCCGCGGTCATGGGCTTCCCCGACGTCGGTGTCGAGGTGCCACCAGGACCTGGCGAGGCCGCCCTGCCGGTGCCGCTGTGGAACAGCGGTGCGCCTGAGGGCGACGTCGTGGCGGGCTTCACCGCCGCGGGCGCCGGGCTGGAGGTCGCACCGGCCGGCTCCTGCTACTCCCGGCTGGTACGGCGTGGCGCGCCGTTCGTCGCCGTCGACGGATCGGTGAAGACCCGCCTGGAGGTGAAGGCGACCCGCTGCACCGGCCCGCCCCCGGCACCGGGCAGGGGGGTCGTGCTCGCCGGTCGACCCGGCACCGGAGCCGAGACGAGCCTGCGCCGCCTGGTGCCCGGACGGGTCGTCACGCTGTCCCAGTCGCAGGGTTTCCCGCGCGCCTGGGGCCTGCTCGGCGCCAGCGAGTCGCTCGTCGAGTCCGGCCAGGTCAACGCCGCGGACGTCGACGGCCCGGGCGACTACGTCCAGAGCGCCCAGCCACGCACGGCGGCCGGCCGGACGGCGGACAACCGGCTGCTGCTGGTGGTGGTCGACGGACGCCAGCCCGGCTACAGCACCGGAATGAGCCTGCGGCAGCTCGCCGAGCTGCTGGTGGGTCTCGGCGCCCGCGAGGCGGTCAACCTCGACGGTGGGGGGTCGAGCACGATGTGGGTCCGGGGCCGGGTCGTCAACCGCCCGTCCGGCGGAAGTGAGCGGCAGGTGTGCAGCGCCCTGGCCGTCCTGCCGGGTGCAGCCGGTGTCCGACCGGCCCAGCCCGCCACGGCCGCGGGCGTCCCGACGCGCGACACCTGGCAGCGGGCGGCGGCCGACGCCGGCAGCACCGGCGGTCTGGCGGACGCGATCGAGCGGCGCGGCGGCCGGCTCGACGGCGACCTCGCCGAGGCGGCGGCGCTGCTCGGGGACGGGCCGGCCCCCGCCGGGTGACCGGTCAGTGCGCGGCGGTCCCGACGGGGGGCGGCCGCAGTGGCACGATGCGGTCCCGCGCCGATACAGGAGACAGCCATGCAGACCCCGCGCCTCACGCGCACCGCCGTCGCCGGCGCCGTACTCGCGCTGCTCGCCGCGTGCGGTGGCGGTGCCGACGACACCGCGGCCAGCGGCACGCCGTCGGCGGCCGGTGTGAGCTACGTCAACAAGGGCCAGCTGACGACCTGCACCCACCTGCCCTACCCGCCGTTCCAGTTCGAGAAGGACGGGAAGGTCACCGGTTTCGACGTCGAGCTCATGGACATGGTGGCCAAGGAGCTCGGCGTGCAGCAGGAGATCGTCGACACGCCGTTCGAGACGATCAAGACCGGCGCCGACCTCAACGCCGGGAAGTGCGACGTCGCTGCGGCGGGCATGACCATCACCGAGGAGCGCAAGCAGAACCTCGACTTCTCGGTGCCCTACTTCGACGCCACGCAGGCGCTGATGGCCAAGAAGGGCTCGGGCATCACCTCGCTGGACACCGGCAAGGGCAAGGTCGGCTCGCAGTCGGCCACGACCGGTGAGGACTACGTCAAGGCCAAGGGCGTCGACCCCGTCTCGTTCGAGACGTCGGACGCCGAGCTCAACGGGCTCAAGAGCGGCCAGATCGACGTCCTCGTCCAGGACCTGCCGGTCGTCTCGGAGTGGCTCAAGGACCCGGCCAACTCCGACTACGAGGTCGTCGCCAACCTCGACACCGGTGAGCAGTACGGCTTCGCGGTGAAGAAGGGCGGCAACCCCGAGCTGCTGAAGAAGATCGACGACGTGATCACCAAGGCACAGGGCGACGGATCCTACGACGCGCTCTACACCAAGTGGATCGGGCTGAAGCCCGGCGCGTGACGCGGCGACCCCGATGACCACGGCCACCGCGCCGGCTCCCCCTCGGCCGAGGCTGACCAGGCGCCAGAAGCGGCGGCTCAGCCTCGGCCTGCAGTACACGGTGTTCGTCGCGGCGGTCCTGGTGCTGGCGCTGCTGGCCGACTGGCAGTCGCTGCGCGACAACTTCGCCCGCGGTGAGATCGCCCGCGCCATGTTCCCGGACATCCTCACCGTGGCGCTGAAGAACACCGTCGTCTACACCGTCACCGGCTTCGCCGCCGGCCTGCTGCTTGGCCTGGTCCTGGCGCTGATGCGGCTGTCGTCGGTGCCGCCCTACCGCTGGCTGGCGACGGCGTACGTCGGGGTCTTCCGCGGCCTGCCCGCGCTGCTCATCTTCATCTTCGTCGGTGTCGGCGTGCCGCTGGCCTTTCCCGGCGCCCAGATTCCGGGCGGCACCGTCGGCAAGGTCGCCCTCGCCCTCGCACTGGTCTCCGCGGCGTACATGGCCGAGACGGTCCGCGCGGGCATCCAGGCGGTGCCCCGGGGGCAGGTCGAGGCGGCCCGCTCGCTCGGGATGTCCAGCAGCCGGGCGATGGTCTCCATCGTTCTTCCGCAGGCGTTCCGCATCATCATCCCGCCGCTGACCAACGAGCTGGTCCTGCTGTTCAAGGACTCCTCGCTGGTGCTGTTCCTCGGGGTGCAGCTCGGGGAGCGGGAGCTCACGAAGTTCGGGCGCGACCTCGCGAGCACCCGGGCGAACATCACCCCCATTCTGGTGGCCGGCCTGTGCTACCTCGTCATCACGGTCCCGCTCAGCTACCTCGCCCGCCGGCTCGAGGCCCGCAACGCGAGGGCGCTGCGGTGAGCGGCCCCGGCGACCCCTCGGCGGCGATCGATGTCCGGGAGCTGCACAAGTCGTTCGGCGACAACCACGTCCTGCGAGGGATCGACTTCCGGGTGACGCCGGGGGAGGTGGTGTGCGTCATCGGCCCGTCGGGCTCCGGGAAGTCGACGCTGCTGCGGTGCATCAACCTGCTCGAGGAGCCCAGTTCGGGGCAGGTCTTCGTCGGCGGCGTGGAGGTCACCGACCCCGACGTCGACATCGACGCCGTACGGCGCGGGATCGGGATGGTCTTCCAGTCCTTCAACCTGTTCCCGCACCTGACCGTGCTCGACAACCTCACCATCGCGCCCCGCCGGGTGCTGGGCCGGTCGAAGGAGCAGGCCGAACAGGTCGCGGTCGACAACCTCGAGAAGGTGGGGCTGGCCGAGAAGGTGCGCGCCTACCCGTCGCAGCTGTCCGGCGGTCAGCAGCAGCGCGCCGCCATCGCCCGGTCGCTGTCGATGGGACCGGAGCTCATGCTCTTCGACGAGCCGACCTCCGCCCTCGACCCGGAGCTGGTCGGCGACGTGCTCGCCGTGATGCGCGAGCTGGCCGCCGAGGGCATGACGATGATGGTCGTCACGCACGAGATGAGCTTCGCCCGCGAGGTCGCCCACCGCGTCGTGTTCATGGACGGCGGCGTCGTCGTCGAGGACGGCCCGCCGGCCCAGGTGATCGGGGCGCCTCGGCACGAGCGCACCCGCAGCTTCCTGGCCCGGGTGCTCGACCCGGCTGCGGCTCCCCCGCCGACGTCAGTCGACGCGCGCGAGGGGTAGCCGCAGCTCGAACCGGGCGCCACCGAGCGGGCTGTCGCCGACCGTGAGCCGGCCGCCGGCGCCCTGCACGACCGATCGGGCGATGGCGAGCCCGAGCCCGGCTCCCCCGCTGTCGCGGCTGCGCGCGTCGTCCAGACGGGTCCAGCGCTCGAACACCCGCTCGCGGTCGGCCGCCGGCACGCCGTCGCCGTCGTCCTCGACGATCAGCACGCCGTGGTCGCCGTCGGCGGCCGCCCGGGCCCGCACGACGGCCCGGGCGTGCCGGTGGGCGTTGGCGAGCAGGTTGTCGACAGCCCGGCGCAGGCCCTCGGGGTCGACCAGGACGAGCACCGGCCCGGCGGCCTGCTCGGCGTCGCAGGTCTTGATGTACGAAGTGAGATCGACCGTCCGAGGCCGCGGCTGGCCGTTGTCGAGCCGGGCGAGCAGCAGCAGGTCCTCGACCAGCGCGCGCAGGCGTTCGACGTCGACGAGGGCCCCGCGGGTCAGCTCCGGCCACTGCTCGGCGGAGGGCCCCGCGGCCACCTCGAGCTGAACGAGGGCGGAGGCGAGCGGGGACCGCAGCTCGTGTGCCGCGTCGGCGACGAAGGCCCGCTGCCGGGCGTCCGCGGCGTGCAGCCGCGCCAGCATCGCGTTGAGGGTGCGGGTGAGCCGCTCCAGCTCGTCACCCGAGGGCACCACCGGCAGGGTCGGTGGGTCGGCCGTGCGGACGTCGAGGACGCCGTCGGCCGCCGCCCGGAGCCGGTCGACCGGCCGCAGCGCGGCGCCGACAGCGACCCAGGTGGCGAGCGCGCCCGCCGCGACGCCGACGGGCACGACGGCGAGCATCGCCCGGCGCAGGCCGCGAACGGCCTCGTCGACGTCGGTGAGGGGCAGCGCCACGAGCACCGTGACCGGCGCGCCCGCGTAGTCGGCCGACGTCAGCGACACCCGCAGCCGCTGGCCCGTCACGGTGCTGTCAGCCGTCGTGAACAGCCCGGTCGCCGGGGACCCGCGGCCGGCGGGCAGCACCGGCAACAGCCGGCTGACCCCGCCGCTGGACGCCAGCACCTCGCCCTGCGCGTCGAGCACCTGCGCGCTGGTCGCCGCCGGCACCGGCAGCGGCGCGGGCAGCTGCCCGCTGGACAGCAGCGCCACGAGCACCGCGGACTGTTCGGTCAGCCGGACGTCGACGGTGGCCACCCGGCCGCGGCCGAAGACCGCGGTCAGGGCCACCCCGCCGAGGGCCAGCCCGACGGCGAGTACGAGCGCCGTCACCGCGGTCGTGCGCAGCCGGATGCCGGGCCGCCCCTTCACGACAGCGCTGCGGGCGGCGCCACCAGCCGGTAGCCGCCGCCGCGCACCGTCTGCACCAGGTCGGGGCCGAGCTTGCGGCGCAGGTAGCCGACGTAGACCTCGACGGTGTTGGGCCCGGCGCTGCCCTGCCAGACCGCCTCCAGGAGCTCCGCTTTGGTCACCACCCGGTCGCGGGCGCGGATCAGGTGCTCCACGAGCGCGAACTCCCGGGTGGTCAGCTCCACCAGCCGGCCGTCGAGCAGCACCTCCCGCGCCGCCGGGTCGACCCGCAGTGCGCCGGCCTCCAGCACCGCCGGGCGGGGGCTGCTGGTCCGGCGCAGGAGCGCCCGGAGGCGTGCCAGCAGGACGACGAAGGAGAAGGGTTTGGCGAGGAAGTCGTCGGCCCCGAGGTCGAGTCCGTCGGCCTGGTCGTGCGGGCCGTCCTTGGCCGACAGCAGCAGCACCGGGGTCCAGTCCTCCCGGGCCCGCAGCCGGCGTACGACCTCGTAGCCCGAGAGCACCGGCAGCATGATGTCCAGGACCACCGCGCCGTACGCGTGCTCCTGCGCGGCGTCCAAAGCGGCTTGCCCGTCGACGACGACGTCGACGGCGAAGCCGTGCTGCGCCAGCCCGCGCTGCAGCGCCGCGGCGAGCCGGGGCTCGTCCTCGACCACGAGCAGCCGCACGCGGGCCTCCCCCTCCGGCCGGACGGCCGCGCGCTCAGCCTGGCTGAGAAGCGGCTGAGACCGCCACCCGTCCACAGCGTCCTCTCAGTGCCCCGCGCGCACACTCGGGACATGACGATCCTCTCCTCCCGGCGGCTGCGCTCGCGCCGCCTTGTCTGGGCGGCGCCTGCCGTCGCCGCTGCGGCTGCGGTCGCGATCGGGACCGGGCTGCCGGGCGGCTCCGCCTCCGCCGACGAGCACCCCGAGCTGCCCGCGCGCACCGCCGGTCAGCTGCTGTCCGCGCTGCAGGGGGTCTCCGTGGACGGCCTGTCCGGCACCGTCGTGCAGACCTCGCGGCTCGGCCTGCCGGAGCTGCCGAGCACCGGCGGCGAGGCGACCCTGACGGCGCAGTCGTTCGCCAGCGGCTCGCGCACCCTGCGGATCTGGGCGGCGGGGCAGGACCGGCAGCGGGTCGCGCTGCTCGGTCAGCTGTCGGAGAGCGACGTGGTGCGCAACGGCTCCGACGTATGGACCTACACCTCGGCCACCAAGGAGTTCACCCACCTGACGCTGCCGGCCAGGGACGCCGCCGCGCCCGCGCCGCCTCCCGGCGGGCCGTCGACGCCGCAGCAGGCCGCCGACGCCGCGCTGACGGCGATCGACCCGTCGACCGCGGTCGACGTCGACAGCACCGCGCGGGTCGCCGGGCGACCGGCCTACCAGCTCGTGCTCACCCCGCGTGACCGGCGCACCCTCGTCGGGCGGGTGCAGCTCGCGCTCGACAGCGAGACGATGCTGCCCCTGCGGGTGCAGGTGTTCGGCTCCGAGAGCGCCAGCCCGGCGCTGGAGGTCGGCTTCACCGAGCTGTCGCTGAAGACGCCCGCGGACAGCGTCTTCTCCCTGTCGCCCCCGAAGGGCAGCACCGTGACCGAGCGCGCGCTGCCGGCCGGCCAGCCCCCGGCGGGCACCGCCGGCGCACCGCCGGCGCCCGCCGTCCGGGCCGGGGCCCGGGTCCTCGGCTCCGGCTGGACCGCGGTGGCCGTCGTCCCGGGGGTCACCGTGCCCAGCAGCCCGACCCTGGACCGGCTCACCACCGCGGTCCCGGGCGGCCGGCTGATCACTTCGTCGCTGCTGTCGGTGCTGCTGGCCGACGACGGCACCGTCTACGCCGGCGCGGTGCGCGGAGGCGACCTGCAACAGGTGGCCGCGACGGGCCGCGCCCTGTGACCGCGACCGTCGAACGCCCGGCGGGCGCGGCTGCGGACGCCGCCGGGTCCACCGCGGTGCGGACGACCGCACTGACCCGTCGGTTCGGCAGCCACACCGCCGTCGACGGGGTGGCGCTGGAGGTGCCGGCCGGGGCGGTCTACGGGTTCCTCGGGCCCAACGGGTCGGGCAAGACGACGACGATCCGCATGCTGCTCGGACTGGTGGCACCGACGAGCGGCAGCATCGAGCTGCTCGGGCAGCAGATGCCGGCCGCCGGGCCCCGCGTGCTCGACCGGGTGGGGGCGCTGGTCGAGGGGCCGGCCTTCCACCCGTACCTGTCCGGCCGCGACAACCTGCGCCGGCTCGACGCGTTCGACGCCACCGCCGACCCGGCGACACGGGAGCTGCGGTCGTCGGCCGCGCTGGCCAGGGTGGGGCTGACCGCCGCGGCGAAGAAGGTCTACCGCCGCTACTCGCTCGGGATGAAGCAGCGGCTCGGCATCGCCGCGGCGCTGCTGCGCCCCCGCGACCTGCTCGTGCTCGACGAGCCGACCAACGGCCTGGATCCGCAGGGCACGCGCGAGGTCCGCACGCTGGTGCGCGAGCTCGCCGCCGAGGGCACCAGCGTGCTGGTGTCGAGCCACCTGCTCGCCGAGGTCGAGCAGGTGGCCAGCCACGTCGGCATCATGAGCGCCGGCCGGCTGCTCCGGCAGGGCCCGCTCGCCCATGTGCTCGATGCGGCGCCGACGCTGCTGCGGGTGACCACCCCCGACGCGCAGCGCGCCGCGGCAGTCCTGGCGCAGCTCGGAGCGGCCGCGGTGACGGCCGTTCCGTACGGGGTCGTCGGGCGCCTCGGCGACCTCGCCCCCGAGCGGGTCACCGCCGCGCTGGTCGGCGCCGGCGTCGCTGTGCAGGGGCTGGCGGTGGAACGTCCGGCGCTGGAGGACCTGTTCGTGGAGCTGACCGGGTCGGGGTTCGATGTCGTCCGCTGAGGTGTCGGCTACTGGGCTGTCGGCTGCTGGGCTGTCGGCTGCTGGGCTGACCCTCGACCGGCCGGCCGGGACGCCCGTCCACGCGCACCCCGGTGCGCTGCGTCGCCAGATCGGCAGTGAGCTGAGCCTGGTGTTCCGCCGACGGCGCAACATCGCGCTGCTGGTCCTGCTGTCGCTGGTGCCGGTGCTCATCGGGGTTGCGGTGAAGCTGTCGTCGCCGCAGGGCGGCGAGGGGCCGCCGTTCCTCGCCCTGGTGACCGGCAACGGGCTGTTCCTCGCCTTCACCGCGCTCACCGTCTGCCTGCCGGTGTTCCTGCCGCTCGGCGTCGCGATCGTGTCCGGGGACGCGATCGCCGGCGAGGCGGGTGCCGGGACGCTGCGCTACCTGCTGACCGTGCCGGTGCGCCGCACGAGGCTGCTCCTGATCAAGGCGCTGGGCATCATCGCCTACTGCGCTGCCGGCGTGCTGGCGGTGGCGCTGGTCGGGCTGGTCACCGGGGCCGTGCTGTTCGGCCTGCGCGACGTGACGCTGCTGTCCGGGGACACGGTGAGCCTCGGCTCCGGGCTGCTGCGCGGGCTGGGCATCGCGGCGTACGTCACCGCCGACCTCGTCGGCCTGGCGCTGGTCGGCCTGTTCCTGTCCACGCTCACCGAGGTGCCGGTGGCGGCCATGGGCGCCACCGTCGGGGTGGCCGTGGGCTCGGCCGTGCTCGACGCGGTGCCCCAGCTCGGCAGCGCCCGCGAGCTGCTGCTGACCCACCGCTGGCTGGACTTCGGCGGGCTGCTGAGCACCAGCGTGCCGCTCGCCCACCTGCTGGGCGGCCTGCTCGTCCCGCTGTGCTGGGCGGTCGTCGCCGGGCTCGCGGCGTGGGCGCGCTTCACGACCGCCGACATCACGTCCTGAGCGAGCGCGTGCCCGACCCCTGGGTCGCAGGGGCCGGGCACGGCGTACGGGGGACTACGCGGCCAACGCCGGGTAGTCGGTGTAGCCCTTCGCGCCGCCGCCGTAGAAGGTTGTCTGGTCGGGCTCGTTGAGCTCGGCCCCAGTGCGTAGCCGCTCCACCAGGTCGGGGTTGGCGAGGAAGGCGCGACCGATGCAGAACAGGTCGGTCGCGCCGGAGTCGACGGCCTGCTGGGCGGTGGCGAGGTCGGAGGGGCCGGTGAAGCCGGTGTTGAAGATGAACGTGCCGGTCCACTGCTTGCGCAGCCGCTCGTGGAAGTCGGTGTCCGGGCCCTCGGCGACGTGCAGGTAGAGCAGGCCGAGCGGCGCCAGCCCGTCGAGCAGCGCGGTGTAGGTCGCCTCGGTATCGACCTCGGCGATGTCGTTGAACGTGCCCGCGGGCGAGATGCGGATGCCGACCCGCTCGGGGCCGACGGCCTGGGCGACGGCGGTCGCGACCTCGACGACGAGGCGGGCCCGGTTGACGGCCGAGCCGCCGTAGGCGTCGGTGCGCGTGTTGCTGCCCTCGGCGAGGAACTGGTGCAGCAGGTAGCCGTTGGCGGCGTGCAGCTCGACACCGTCGAGCCCGGCCTGCACCGCGCGGCGCGCCGCATCGACGTACTCCGCCACGACACCGGGCAGTTCCCCGGTCGCAAGGGCCCGCGGCTCCTGGAAGGCCTGCATGCCCTGCTCGGTGAAGACCTCGCCGGCCGGCGTGACGGCGGACGGCGCGACCGGCTGCAGGCCGGAGATCGCCGGGTGGCTGATCCGGCCGGCATGCATGAGCTGGGCGACGATCCGGCCCCCGCGGGCATGCACCGCGTCGGCGACCAGGCGCCAGCCGGCGACCTGCTCGTCGGTGTGCAACCCGGGGGTGTGCGGGTAGCCCTGGCCGACCGCGGAGGGCTGGGTGCCCTCGCTGACGATCAGGCCGGCGCCGGCCCGTTGCGCGTAGTACTCGGCGGCCAGGGCGGTCGGGGCCTCCCCGGCACCGGCGCGGTTGCGGGTCAGCGGCGCCATCACGAGGCGGTTGGCGAGCTCGAGGCCGCCGAGCTGGTAGGGCGAGAACAGGTCGGTCATCCGAGCTCCTCGGGTCAGGGTGCTTGTCCCTACAACCGGGCGCCGGCCGGCGGCTTCCCGGCGGGCGGTGTGACCGCCGTCGCACGCGGTGACCCGTCCCCGCGGCCGGTCTGGCACCGGAGCCGGCAGCTCCTACGGGGGCCGCCGCGCCGGGGCCGCGGGGGTCGGCTACCGTGGCGCCCGCCATGCCGGACATGGCGGAACCACGCACCGCGGCAACGCCGAGCCCTGCCTCGCCGCGGCACGCGCAGACGCAGCACCAGAGGCAGGGGCGGGGGAACCACTTCCCGACGGACGCGGCCGTTCGGCCCGTCCTGGGGTGAAGTCGCGCGTGCGCGACCGGGGCACCAACTCCGAACCCGACAGCTAACTCCGCAGGCGACCTGGGAAGGGATCACGATTGTCTGCGCTTGTTTCCCGCGCGCGCGCGTTTGCCGCCGCACTCCTGATCGCGCTCGTCGCCGTACCCGTCGCTTCTACCCTCAGCCCCGCGCCGGCACACGCCGCGGCGTACGGCCAGCTGGTCCTCGACACCGCATCGCGCTACTACGGCACGCCCTACCTGTGGGGTGCCACCGGCCCGGACTCCTTCGACTGCTCCGGCTTCGTCGGCTACGTCTACCGCCAGTTCGGCGTCAGCCTCCCCCGCGTGTCGGGGGACATCTACAACGCCATCCCGCACGTGTCGCAGGACCAGAAGGAGATCGGTGACCTGATCTTCACCTACGACTCGGGCGGCATCTACCACGTCGGCATCTACGCCGGCGGCGACCAGATGTGGGCCGCCACGCACAGCGGCGACATCGTCCGTCCGCAGACCATGTGGAGCTCGTCCTACGTCGTGGGCCGCCCGGAGCTGGGCGGCGCCATCATGGACCACTGGGAGGCATTGGGCGGGGCGCGCAGCGCGCTCGGCCAGGCCGTCAACCTGGAGCACTCGGTGGTCGGCGCCCAGAAGGTCGACTTCCAGGCAGGTGACATCTACTGGACGCCCTCGACCGGAGCCCGTGAAGTGCACGGCGCGATCGCCGGCCGCTACGACCTGCTCGGCGGCTCCGCCTCCGGGCTCGGCGTCCCGGCCAGCGACGAGATGGACGTCCCGGGCGGCCGCGCCAACCGTTTCGTCGGCGGCGCGGTCTACTGGAGCCCGGCCACCGACGCGCACGAGGTGATGGGCGCGATCGGCGCGAAGTACGACGCCCTCGGCGGGGCGGCCTTCGGTATCGGGCTGCCGACCACCGGCGAGGCGGACATCGCCGGCGGCCGGGTCTCGAACTTCTCGGCCGGCGCGATCCTGTGGTCCGACGCGACCGGCGCCCACGAGGTGCACGGCGCGATCCTCGACCGCTACCGCGCACTCGGCGGCCCGGCCGGCGAGCTCGGCATGCCGGTCACCGACGAGCGCGCCGCGGCGGGCGGCCGGGAGAGCGTCTTCCAGCACGGCGTCCTGCGCTACGAGGCCGCGACCGGAAACGTCAAGCGCGCCAACCGCTGACCGGCACGGTCACGCGCGGCAAGCGCTGACCTCACGCCCGCGCCGCCCGGCAGCACCGCTTCGGTGTCCGGGCGGCGCGGGCGCTCCGGTGCCCGGGCCGGTCATGCGGTACGGACGTCCGCGGCGTCCTGCAGGCCGAGCAGCTCGACGGCCCGCTGACGCATCTCGACCTTGCGGACCTTGCCGGTCACCGTCATCGGGAAGTCCTCGTCGGGCGGCAGGACGTGCACGTAGCGCGGCACCTTGAAGTGCGCGAGCCGCCCGCCGACGAACTCCCGCAGCGCCTCGGCGGTGAGCGGCGCGGTCCCGGGGCGCTGCTTGACCCAGGCCATGAGCTCCTCGCCGTAGCGCACGTCGGGCACCCCGATCACCTGCACGTCGAGGATGTCGGGGTGGCTGTACAGGAACTCCTCGACCTCGCGCGGGTAGACGTTCTCGCCGCCCCGGATGACGAGGTCCTTGATGCGGCCGACGACCTGCAGGTAGCCCGCGTCGTCCATCGTCGCGAGGTCGCCGGTGTGCATCCAGCGCGCGTCGTCGATCACCTCGCGCGTCTTGTCGGGCTCGCCCCAGTAGCCGAGCATCACCGAGTAGCCGCGGGTGCACAGCTCCCCGGGGCTGCCGCGCGGCATCGTCCGGCCGCTGGCCGGGTCGACGACCTTCACCTCCAGGTGCGGGTGCACCCGGCCGACGGTGGCCACCCGCCGGTCCAGGTCGTCGTCGCCGCGGGTCTGCGTCGACACCGGCGAGGTCTCGGTCATCCCATAGCAGATCGTCACCTCGGTCATCCCCATCTCGGCGACGACCCGCTTCATGACCTCTACCGGACACGGCGAGCCGGCCATGATGCCGGTGCGCAGACTGGTCAGGTCGACGGTGGCGATCTCCGGGCAGCCGAGCTCGGCGATGAACATCGTCGGCACGCCGTACAGGGACGTGCACCGCTCGTCCTGCACGGTCTGCAGGGTCGCCACCGGGTCGAAGGCCGGCGCCGGGATGACCATCGCCGCGCCGTGCGAGGTGCAGGCCAGGTTGCCCATCACCATCCCGAAGCAGTGGTAGAAGGGCACCGGGATGCAGACCCGGTCGGCCTCGGTGTAGCCGCACAGCTCCCCGACGAAGAACCCGTTGTTGAGGATGTTGTGGTGCGACAGCGTCGCGCCCTTGGGGAACCCCGTCGTCCCCGACGTGTACTGGATGTTGATGGGGTCGTCGGCGGACAGCTGTGCCGCGCGCTCCCGCAGCGCCTCGACCGGCGCCCGGGCGCCGCCGGCCACCAGCTGCGTCCAGTCGTCGGTGCCCAACAGCACGACGTGCTCCAGCGCCGGGCAGTCGGCGCGCACCTGCCCGATCATCGCCCGGTAGTCGCTGGTCCTGAAGCTCTCCGCGGCGACGAGCAGGCGGACCCCGGACTGCTGCAGCACGTACGCCAGCTCGTGGGTCCGGTAGGCCGGGTTGATCGTCACGAGCAGGACGCCGACCTTCGCCGTGCGTACTGCACGATGGTCCACTCCGCGCTGTTGGGCGACCAGATGCCGACCCGGTCGCCCGGCGACAGCCCGAGCGCGAGCAGGCCGCGGGCCACCTCGTCGACCGCCGAGTCGAGCTCGGCGTAGGTCCAGCGCCGGCCGGTCGCGCACTCCACGAGCGCCTCCCGCCCGCCGTGCAGGGCGACCGTGCGCTCCAGGTCCACGCCGATCGTGCGGCCGATGAGCGGGGTGGTCGACGGACCGGACGCGTACGACACCTCGACGGGAGCGGTCATGCCGGCTGTGGTCATGCCTGCAGTGAAAACTGACGCTCCCGCGCTGTCCACCAACCCGTCGTCCGACCCGCTTTCAGGCCAGGACGTGCGAGAAGGACGGCGCGAGCCGGGGGCCGGCGACCGCCTTCTCCACCGTCAGCAGGGCGGTACGGCCGTCGAGGTGCAGCGTCGCCACCTCGTTGCCGAAGGCCGGGCCGCCCTCGACCCGCCACGCCAGCTCCGGCCGGGCGACCCGGGCCGCCCGGGCGAGCGCCCGCCCGATGCCGCCCGCCAGCCGGGAGCACGCGAAGCGCTGCCCGATGCTGACCGCGGACGGCAGCGGATTGCGGATCGGGCTGCAGACGGCCTGGAACACCTTCGCCCGCACCCCGCGCGACGCCGGGAAGCGCGCCTCGGCGAGGTAGGCGAAGTGCACGTCGCCGGACAGGAACGTCAGCGTCGCGGGGGCGTCGTCCCGGGAGCCGACGTCGGCGAGCAGGCCGGTCATCCGGGCGAACGACGTCCCGAAGGCCGCCCAGTGCTCCAGGTCGGCGCCCTGCCGCAGCTTCTCCCCGAGACCGGCGGCCCGGGCGCCCCACACCCCGCCGGCGACCGCCTCGTCGAAGGCCTCCAGGTGGTGCACGCCGGGCGGCAGCAGGAACGGCAGCGACGTCGCCAGCAGCAGGTGGTCGGTCGGCCCGTCCAGCTGCGCGGTGAGCCACTGCCACTCCGGCTCGTCGAGCATCTCGCGCCGGTCGTCGGACAGCACCCGTCCGCAGCGCGAGTCGATGACGAGCAGCCGGCTGGTGCCGAGCTCGCGCCGGTAGCTCCAGCGGGTCGGGCCGCCGCCGTCCGCCTCGGCGTCGGCGTGCCGCGCGTAGTCCCGCAGCACCTGCTCGCCGTCCTGCCCCTCCTCACCCAGCGCCCGCAGCCGGGCCAGCAGCGGGTCCTCGGCGAGGGCGGCCGGCGCGAGGTTGCCGAGGTGCTGGTAGAGCCAGTAGGTCATGAGGCCGGCCTCGATCCGGTCCTGCCACCAGTCGGTGCGGCGGATCTCATCGCGCCAGGCCCGTGAGGTGTTCCAGTCGTCGCGTACGTCGTGGTCGTCGAAGACCATCGCCGTGGGCAGGGTCGACAGCAGCCAGCGCACCGGCTCCGGCGACCAGGAGTGCTGGTAGAGCCGGGTGTACTCCTCGACGTCGGCGACCTCCGGCCCGGCCCCGACGGTGGTGTCCCGCCGCGAGGCGATGAACGCGCGGGTCGCCGGGTCGATGTTCTCGTCGGCGTAGACCTGGTCGCCGACGAGCAGCAGCGTGTGCGGCCACTGCTCGGGGTCCTGTCGCCGCATCCGCTCGGCGAGCGCGTGCAGCGCGTCGACACCGCTGCTGTCGTCGTCGAGCGGGCCGGCGACCCGGCAGGAGCCGAAGGCGAGCCGCACCGGCTCGGTGCGCTCGCGGGTGCGGATCGTGCTCGCCGGCCAACTGCTGCCCGGCTCCGGCCAGACCTGCTCGCCGTCGAGCCGCACGTCGTACGTCGTGTCGCCGTGGACCGGCAGCCCCTCCACGACGACCAGGCCGTACGAGTGCCCGGCGACCTGGAAGGTGCGCGAGGCGCAGCCGAGCACCTCGACCTCGCAGGGCTCGTCGGTCTCCACCCAGACGGTCGCGCAGCCGTCCCCCACGAAGCGCAGCATCGGTCCGAGCAGCAGGTGGGGCATCCGCCGAGTCTGCCCTCATGCCTGCCGCCTGTCTGCCCGCTGCCGGCCTCGGGCTGGCCCGGCCGGTGAGGCCGGGCCAGGCTGGCCGGGCCGGGCGCGTACGGTCGCTCGCACCGTCCCGCCTTGGAGGTCCCGTGCGCGCTGTTCACGTCGTCCGGCTCGACGGCCCCGAGGCCCTCGAGGTCGTCGAGGCCCCGGAGCCGCCCGCAGCCGACGGCGCAGTCGTCGTCGACGTGCACGCCGCCGGGGTTGCCTGGCCCGACCTGCTGCTCAGTCGCGGGCAGTACCAGCTCCGGCCGGACCCGCCGTTCGCCCCGGGCGGTGAAGTCGCCGGCGTGGTCCGCAGCGCGCCGGCCGGCTCGGGGCTCGAGCCCGGCCAGCGGGTCGCGGTGCTCACCAACGTCGGAGGGTGGCAGGAGGTCGTCACCGCGCCGGTCGACCACGTGCTGCCGCTGCCCGACACGGTCGGGTTCGACGTCGGCGCTGGCATCGCGTTCAACTACCTGACGGTGCACTTCGGCCTGCGCCGGCGGGCCCGCCTCGCCGAAGGGGACACCGTGCTCGTGCACGGCGCCAGCGGCGGCATCGGCATCGCCACGCTGCAGCTGGTCAAGGCGTACGGCGCCCGCGCCATCGCCGTGGTCTCGACGCCGGCGAAGGAGGCGGCCGCCCGGGAGGCGGGCGCCGACGAGGTCGTGCTCGCCGACGGCTTCCTCGCCGGGGTCAAGGAGCTCACCGGCGGTCGCGGCGTCGACGTCGTCCTGGACCCGGTCGGTGGCGACCGGTTCACCGACAGCCTGCGCTCGCTCGCGCCCGAGGGACGGCTGCTCGTCGTCGGCTTCACCGGCGGCGAGATCCCCACGGTGAAGGTCAACCGGCTGCTGCTCAAGAACATCAGCGTGGTCGGGGTGGGCTGGGGGGCCTTCCTCCAGGTCGAGCCCGGCTACCTGCAGGAGCAGTGGGCCGAGCTGAGCGAGCTGCTCGCCTCCGGGGCGGTCGTGCCGGTGCCGGTGCAGACCCGCCCGTTCGCCGAAGCGGCGGCCGTCCTGCAGGAGATGGACGACCGCCGGCTCACCGGCAAGGTGGTGCTGACCGTCCGCTAGCCGGCGACCTTCACCACGAGCTTGCCGGTGTGGCTGCCGCCGCGCAGCATCCCGACGAACGCCTTGAACGTCTGCTCGATCCCGTCGACCACGGTCTCGGGGTAGACGACCTGCCCGTCCCGCAGCAGCGGCGCGACGTGCCGCTGGAAGGCGGCGGTGCGGTGGCCGTGGTCGCTGACGATGAACCCCCGCATCGTCAGCTTCTTGGCGACGACGAGGAACAGGTTGTCGGGGCCGGGCAGTGCCTCGTTGTAGCCGGCGATCATGCCGCAGGTGGCGATCCGGCCGAACGGGTTGAGCACCGCGAGCGCTGCGCGCAGGTGGTCGCCGCCGACGTTCTCGAAGTAGACGTCGATGCCGTCCGGCGCCGCCGCCCGCAGCTGGCCCTCGAGGTCGCCGGCCCGGTGGTCGAGCCCGGCGTGGAACCCGAGGTCGTCCACGAGCGCGCGCGCCTTGTCCGGCCCGCCAGCGCTGCCGATGACCCGGCAGCCCGACAGCCGGGCCAGCTGGCCGACGAGGCTGCCGACCGCACCGGAGGCGGCCGACACCCAGACCGTCTCGCCGGGACGCACCTCGGCGATGTCGTAGAGCCCCACCCAGGCCGTCAGCCCGGGCATGCCGAGCACCCCGAGGTAGGCCGTCAGCGGGGCGGCGGCCTCGTCGACCCGCTCGAGCTCGCCGGCCCGGACCGTCGCGTGGGTGCGCCAGCCCTTGCCGTGCCGCACCGCGGTCCCCACCGGGAAGCGCTCGTCGTCGGCGCTCGCCACGTGGCCGACCGCGCCGCCCCACATCGCCTTGCCCAGCTGGTAGGGCGCGGCGTACGAGGCGGCGTCGTTCATCCGGCCGCGCATGTACGGGTCGACCGACACGTACGCGTTGCGCACCAGCACCTCGCCGGGCCGCGGCTCGGGCACGTCGACCTCGACGAGCTCGACGTCCTCAGCCACCGGGTAGCCCTTCGGCCGGCGGGCCAGCCGCCACTCCTGCGCGCGTTCGGTCACGGGTGTCCCTTTCAGCGACAAGTTCAGTACGGGCGAGTTCAGTAGGGCAGCACGACCTCGAGCGCCGCGTCGTAGACGAGCACGGTGGCGCCGTGGCGGGCGGGCGGCACGCTGACGTCGCCGTCGAGCAGCAGGCGCAGGGCGGCGTACGGCAGGTTGAGGCCGGCGGCGGCGGAGTGGTGCAGGCCGCTGGCCGGGCGGGTGTTGACCTCGAGCAGCCGGCAGCTGCCGGTGCCGGTGCCGTAGCGGACCTGCACGTTGGACAGGTAGCGCAGGCCGTGGGCCTTCACGAGCGTCTCGGCGATGGCGACGGCCTCGGGGTCGTCGACGATGCGCCGGGTCCACTGCGGCCCGCCCTTGCTGCGGGGCACCGCCCCCAGCAGCGCGCCGTCGCGGGACAGCACGTCGACCGAGACCTCGTCGCCGTCGAGGTACTCGCAGACCAGCAGCGGGTCGATCGGGCCGTGGGCGGCGATCCGGCGCTCGACCTCGTCGGGGTGCACCCGGGGCGAGGGCAGGGCGAGCAGGTCTGGGTAGCCGCCGACGGTCTCGTCCAGGATGCGGAAGCCCTTCGCGCCATGGTCCAGGGCCGGCTTCATGCACACGCCCAGCCCACGGGCGCGCAGGTCGTCGTAGGCCGCCCGGAAGCCCTCGGCGCCGGTGACGACGTGGGTGGCCGGCACGGAAAGGCCGAGCGCCAGCGCGGAAGTGTGCGCGAGGGCCTTGTCGCCGAGCACGCGCAGGGCCCCGGCCGGGCTGACCATGACCTGGACCCCGGCGGCGGCGAAGGCGTCCTCGGCCTGTGCCACGGCGAGCCGCTCACGGCCGGGCACGTAGACGTCGATGCCGCGCTCACGGCACACCCCGAGCGCGTGCTCGACCCACGCGTCACCGGCGAGGTGCTCCGGCTCCGGGAAGGCGGCGTCGCAGGCCTGCAGGAACGGCGTGCTGCAGGTGGTGTGACTGCCGGTGACGTGCAGCACCAGCCCGTCCTCGGCTGCCCCGGCCCGCATCATCGCGATCTGCTGGTAGCTGCCGCGGTAGGCCTGGTTGAACCACAGGCGCAGCGGCACGCGGTCTCCCGGGTCGGGGGCGGTCAACGGGGGTCGGCCGCCCGCAGGGTGGGGCACGGCAGGGCCTGCCCGCACCCGGAGCACCGCACGCGTCCACGGTCGAACGCGCTACGCCGCCGCGCCGGGGCGTGCAGCCGGCGCACCGCCCACAGCCGTTCGGCGAGCTCACCGATGTGGTCGAGGGCCTCGTCGAGGGCGCCGTCGTCGCCGGCCCGGATCGGGCCGGCCGCCGCGGTCGCGGTCGGGAACGGGTGGCGGGCAGGGGCGGTGTGTACGGTCATCGGAGCCTCCAGGCGCGACCGTAGGCGGGTTGCGGCGGCCGGTCGAACGGCGCCGTGGACGGTGCGGTGCGCGGGGTGGGGACAGCCGCGCAGGTCCCTGTGCACGAGGGGTGCACAGGCTGGGGATGTGCCGCCGGTGCGCCGGAGAAAGCGCCCGCGGCCTGCGACGGGGGTGTCCCCAGGGCGGGACGGCACATCCGTGCCGGGATGCGGGGCCGTCAGGGGATCCGGGTCCCCCAGACCAGGCCCAGGACCGCCGCGCCGACGGCGAGCAGCAGGCCGAGGCCGGCCAGCCGGTCGGTGACCTCCCGGGGCTCCTTCGTCGTGCCCACCGAGCTGCCGATGTCGTTGTAGACGTCGGACAGTGCGCTCCCGCTCTCGGCGGTGTAGGCGCTGCCGCCGGTGGCCTCGGCGAGGGCGCGCAGCGCGGCGCGGTCGACGGGGACGGCGATGCGGGTGCCGTCGACCTCGACGGTGCCCTCCTGCGTACCGAAGGCGATCGTCGAGACGGCGACGCCGGCAGTCTTGGCGGCCGCCACCGCGCTGTCGACGGGGCGGCCGACGGTGTTGGTGCCGTCGGACAGCAGGACGATCCGCGCGGGCGGCGGCGGCGCGCCGTCCTCGCCGGGGACGAGCCGCAGGGAGCCCAGGCTGGCCAGCACGGCCTCGCCGATCGCGGTGCCGGAGTCCAGGCGGAGGTCCTGCACAGCCCTGCCGACCTCGCCGTGGTCCTGGGTCGGGGCGACGACGACCGCGGCGCTGCCACTGAACGACACCAGGCCGACGTTGAAGCGGTCCGGTAGCCGCTCGACGAAGCGGGTGGCGGCGCGCTGGGCCGCGCTGATCCGGGTCGGGGTGACGTCGACGGCGTTCATCGACAGCGACGTGTCGAGCGCGACGACGACGGTGGCCCGCTCGCGCGGCACCGACACCTCCGCCTGCGGCCGCGCGAACCCGACGACCAGCGCCACGAGCGACAGGGCGAGCAGCCCGGCCGGCACGTGCCGGCGCCACCCCGGCCGGCGCGGTGCGACGCTCGCGAGCAGGTCGAGTTCGGTGAAGCGCACCGCGTAGCGCGAGCGCCGGAGCGCCTGGACGACGTAGACCGCGACGACGGCGGCGACCAGCAGCAGCAGCCACAGCCGGCCGGGGGACAGGAAGCTCATCGCGCGCCGCTGTCGGGAGGACGGCTCCCGGGAGGTCCGCTCATCGCACGACACCTCGGGTGCGCCGGCGCCGGGACAGGTGGGCGGCGAGGTCGCGCAGCCAGTCCCGGTCGGTGCGCAGCACGACGTGGCCGGCGCCGGCGGCCCGGACCTGCTCGGCGTGCCCGGCCCGCCGGTTGGCGGCCGCGGCGGCGTAGCGCTCGCGCAGCCGCCGGCTGCCGGTCTGCACCTCGAGCTCGCGGCCGGTCTCCGGGTCGACGAGCCGCAGCACCCCGACGTCGGGGAGCTCGAGCTCGCGGGGGTCGAGCACCTCCGCGACGATCACGTCGTGGCGCTGGGCGACCCGATGCAGCGGCGGGCCCCACACCTGCGCGGGGTCGAGCAGGTCGGACACGACGACGACGAGCCCGCGGCGGCGCGGCGGGTCCAGCACGTGCCGGAGCGCCTCGGCGAGCCCGGGCCCGCGCCCGTCGGACCGGGGCGTGGACAGCAGGACGTGCAGCAGCGCGAGGGTGGCCTGCCGGCCGGCCCGCGGCGGGACCCGCCGCAGCCCTGTCGACGACAGCACGAGCGCCCCGGCCCGGTCGCCCGGTCCCCGCGCGAGGTGCGCGAACGCGGCGGCGACCGATACGGCCAGCTCGCGCTTCTCCCACTGCGAGGTGCCGAACGACATCGAGCCCGACAGGTCGACCACGAGCGTCGTCTCGAGCTCGCGCTCGGCGACGGTGTCGCGCACGTGCGTCTCGAGGGTGCGGGCGGTCACGGCCCAGTCGATGCGCCGTACGTCGTCGCCCGGGGCGTACGGGTGGGCCTCGGCGGGCTCGGTGCCGGGCCCGGGCAGCAGGCCGAGGTGGCTGCCCTGCAGCAGGCCGTCCAGGCGCCGGCCGACCTCCAGGTGCAGGCGCGCGGCGGCCCGCCCGTCGACGCTGGCGGTCGCCGCGGTCACGCCGCGCCCGTGAGGTCCTGGGACGGGGTGATCCGGGGGCCCTCGACGACCTCCAGGACCCGCTCGACGATGCGCGTCGCGGGCACCCCGTCGGCGAGTGCCTCGTAGGTGAGGACCAGCCGGTGGCCGAGCACGTCGACCGCGAGGTCGTGGACGTCGGCGGGCAGGGCGTAGTCGCGGCCGCGCAGGACGGCCAGCGCCCGGGCGCCCTGCACCAGGCCCAGGCTGCCGCGGGGCGAGGCGCCGTGCGCCAGCAGGCCGGCGAGCTCGGGGACACCCCAGCGGGCCGGGTCGCGGGTGGCCATGACGAGGCGTACGGCGTACTCCGCGACGGCGTGGTGAACGAAGACGGCGTCGACCTCGCGCTGCAGGTCGACCAGCCCGGCGAGGCTGAGCACCTGCCCGGCCCTCGGCGGGTCGACCGCCATCCGCCGGACGATCTCCATCTCCTCGCTCATCGTGGGGTGCCCGACCACGACCTTGAGCAGGAACCGGTCCCGCTGGGCCTCGGGCAGCGGGTAGACCCCCTCGCTCTCGATCGGGTTCTGCGTGGCGAGCACGAGGAACGGCGTGGGCAGCGGGTGCGTGACACCGCCCAGCGACACCTGCCGCTCCGCCATGACCTCGAGCAGCGCCGACTGCACCTTGGCCGGCGCCCGGTTGATCTCGTCGGCGAGCACCAGGTTGGCGAACACCGGCCCGAGCTCGACGTCGAAGGCCTCCTTGCTCGGCCGGTAGACCCGGGTGCCGACGATGTCGCTCGGCACCAGGTCGGGAGTGAACTGCAGGCGCACGCTCGTGCCGCCGACGACCCTGGCCAGGGTCTCCACGGCCAGCGACTTCGCGACCCCCGGCACGCCCTCGAGCAGACAATGCCCGCGGGCCAGCAGGGCGACGACCATCCGCTCGACCATGCGATCCTGACCCACCACGACCCGCTTGACCTCGAACAGCGCGCGCTCCAGGTCGGCGGGCCCGACCTGGCCGGGACCGTCCAGCTGGGTGCTCATGCCTGCCATGACACACCCCCGGGCGTGAACCCGCAGTGAAGGGCTGCTGTGAGCTTCCTGGCAGGCCACCCGCCGGCGTCACCCGGCAGTGGGTCCTAGCGCCGACGGACCACGCGTGGACCGTGCAGGAGCTCCTCGCGCTCGGTCTCGGTCACGCCGCCCCAGACGCCGTAGGGCTCCGCCATCGTCAACGCGTGCTCCGCGCACTCGCGGCGTACGGGGCACCGGGCGCACAGCGCCTTGGCCGCCGCCTCGCGGTCGCTGCGGGCCGGTTCGCGCTCACCGTGCGGGTGGAAAAACAGGTCGGCGCACCCGCGGCACCGGGCGGCGAGCTGCCACTCCCACAGCCAGCCCTGCGCGCCCGGTGGGTGGGCTGTCCCGATGACGTCAGGCATGCGAGCAGTATCTCCTACAGGACGTAGAACTTCTACCGGTGGTGGCGGTTCCCGGTAGGACGTGACCCACACCTGCGATTAGCGTTGCCGGTGTGACCCGCCTGGGAGCCCTGGAGCGCGCCGCGATGCAGGTGGTCTGGGCAGCGGCCGGCCCGCTGACCGCCCGGCAGGTCGCGGAGGCGCTCACCGAGCGCGGCCTGGCCTACACCACCTGGCTCACCGTGCTGGGTCGCCTCGAGCGCAAGGGGCTGCTCGCCCGCGCGCGCGACGCCCGCGCCCACACCTACGTCGCCGTCCGGTCCCGCGAGGACCTCGTGGCCGGGCTCATGCAGCAGGCCCTCGGGCAGGCGGACGACCGCGAGGCGGCCCTGCAGCGCTTCGCCCGATCCGTCACCCCCGAGGAAGCCGAAGCCCTCCGCCGCGCGCTCGACGCCGGCTGAGCCGTGCTGCCCGCGGCGGCCGTACAGGCGCTCGCCCTGCTCGCGCTGGCCGCCGCCGTCCCACGCCTCGCCCGGGCGCTCTGGCCGCTACGCGCGCCCGCCGCCGCGCTGCTGCTGTGGCAGGCACTCGGCCTCGCCGGGGGGCTGCTCGCCCTCGAGGTGGCCGCGACGGTGGCCCTCGCGCCGGCCGGCGACACCTTCGAGCAGGCGCTCCGTGCGCTGCCGACCCCGCTGCCGTGGTGGGCCTGGGCCGCCGCGGTCGCGTTCGCCTCGATGCTGCTGCGGCTGCTCGCGGTGTTCGCCGGGGCGACCGTGCGGACCGTACGCGACCGGCACCGGCACCGGGTGCTGGTCGACCTCGTCGCCACCCGCAACCCGCTCCTTCGGGGCACCCACGTCGTCGACCACGAGCTGCCGGTGGCCTACTGCCTACCCGGCCTGCGGCCGCGGGTCGTGGTCTCCCGGGGTGTGCTCGCCGCCCTCGCCGAGGACGAGCTGCGCGCCGTGCTCGATCACGAGCTCGCGCACGTCGCAGCCCGTCACGACCTCGTGGTGCTGCCCTTCGTGGCCCTGGGCACGACGTTCCCGCGGCTGCCACCGGTGCGCTGCGCCCTGGAGCAGGTGGCCCTGCTCGTCGAGGTGCTCGCCGATGACCGCGCCGCCCGGCGGCACGACGGCCGGGTGCTCGCCCGGGCGCTGTGGAAGGTGGGCGCCGGGCAGGCGCCGCGGGGCGCCCTGGGGGCCGGCGGCAGCGGCGTCCTCGTCCGCTCCGACCGGCTGCTCGACCCGCCCCCGCCGCTGCCCGCCGCAGGCCTGGCCGCGGTGCTGGCCGGCGTCGCCGGCGTGCTCGCGCTCCCGGTCGTCGGGCTGCTGCTCCCGCTGCTGTGACGGCGCACCGCTGCCCAGCACCAGGTGCACCAGGCCGAGCGCCTCGGACGGGCGGTGGCGTCTAGCGCTGCGCCTGGCCCTGGGTGAGCTTGGCGCAGCCAGGCATGCCGTACGACGTGACGTACGCCGTGTCCGGGCGGGGGATGTCGGGCCGGGGGACGGCGGCCAGGGCCGTCTTCGGGTCGGGCGCCTTTGCCGCCGCCTCGTACTGGGGGATGAGCTTCTGCACCGCCGCCACCTGACCGGCCAGCGGCCCGGTGAACTTCGCCTTGAGGTCGGCAGCGTCCGCCGCGGGTGCCGGCAGCCGGTCCAGCGCGTCGGTGGCGGTCTTCGCGGTGCCGACGCTCCTGGTCAGGTAGGGACCGAGCTCGGCGGCGTTCTTCGGCGCGGTCAGGCCCTGCAGCGTCGTTGTCGCCGTCGTGCAGATCGCGTCGGCCTGCTTGACGTAGTCGGCTTTCGACAGGGCAGCCGGGGCGTCGCTGCCGCCGCCACCGCAGCCGGCGGCGGACAGACCGAGGACAACGAGCAGGACGATGCGCTTCAACGCGGGCCTCCGCACGGCGGCGCAGGACCTCCGCACCGGGCTTTTGACGCTACCCGCCGGACAGGGGTAGGGCCGCCGGGCAGGGGTCAGGGCCGCCGACCGACCACCCAGCAGGCGATGGCGGCCGCCGCCCCGACGTTGAGCGAGTCGACGCCCGCGGCCATCGGGATGCGCACCCGGACATCGCTCGCGGCCATCGCCTCGGCGGTCAGCCCCGGTCCCTCCGCGCCGAGCAGCAGCGCCGCCCGTTCGTCCTCGCCCAGCCGCACCTGCTCCAGGCGTACCGCCTCGGGGGCCGGGGTGAGGGCGAGCAGCCGGAAACCCCGGCGCCGCAGGTCGGCCAGCGCCCCCGGCCAGTCGTCGACCCAGGCGTAGGGCACGGCGAACACCTCGCCCATCGACACCCGGATCGAGCGGCGGTAGAGCGGGTCGGCGCAGGTGCGGGTGAGCAGCACGGCGTCCATGCCGAGCCCGGCGACGCTGCGGAAGACCGCACCGAGGTTGGTGTGGTTGTTCAGGCTCTCCAGCACCACCACCCGGCGGGCCCGATCGAGCACGTCGTCCACGAGCCGGTCCGGCAGCCGGCCGAAGCTGGCGAGGATCCCGCGGTGCACATGGAAGCCGGTGACGGCCTCCAGCACGTCGTACGCCGCGACGTAGAACGGGCAGGCCAGCGCCGCGACCTCGGCAGACAGCTCGGCGAGGCGCTGCGGCGACACGAGCACCGAGCGCGGCGGATGCCCTGCCGCGGCGGCGCGGCGTACGACCTGGTCGCCCTCGGCGATGAAGAAGCCCGCCCCGGGCTCGTGCCGCATGCGGCGCGCCCCGTCGGTGAGGCCGACGTAGTCCGCGACCCGGGGGTCGTCGGCCTCGGCGACGTGGTGCACGCGGGAGTGGGTGGCGCCGGCAGGGGGAGTCACCCGGCAGCCCTAGGATGGGCTGACCAGTTCGGACGCTGCGACCGCGGAGGCACTCCCATGGCAGGCGAGCACGGGCACAAGACGAGCTCCTGGATCGTGGTCGGTCTGATCAGCGTGGCGTGCGTCGTGCTGGCGTTCGCCTTCATCATGCAGTCGATCCCGCTGGCCATCCTCGGCTTCGTGATCGGCGTCGCCGGGGCGATCCTGGGAGGCGTCACCCGCATCATGGACGACGCCTACTAGTAGTCGTTCCCGCCCGTCTTACAGGCCGGCGGCGCGACGCGACCACAGCCGCACCTGGTCGATCCGCTGCTGCAGCTGCGCGGCTGTCGCCTGCGCGGTCGCCGGCCCCCCGCACGCGGCCCGCAGCTCGGCGTGGAGCACGCCGTGCGGCCTACCGGTGCGGTGGTGCATGGCCCCGACCAGCCCGCTGAGTTCCTTGCGCAGGCGCTGCAGCACCTCGAACGCCGGTGCCTCCCGCGGCGCGGCGGGCACGGTCGAGGCAGCCTTGAGCTGGGCGTCCTTGAGCTGGGCGTCCTGCCGGGAGGCCAGCAGCGTGTGCACCTGGTCGGGCAGGAGCAGCCCGGGCAGGCCGAGGAAGTCGTCCTCCTCGGCCGATCCCGGCGCGGCGCCGGTGCCGTACTCCCCGCCGTCGTAGATCACCCGGTCCAGGTGCGCGGAGGCCTGCAGCGCGGTGAACGCAGGCGTGTCGTCGGTGTCCTCGTCCTGCCCGCGGTTGGCGGCCGCGACCAGCTCGTCGGCCAGGAAGGCGTCCTTGGCCGGGCCGTCGAGGGCGTGGTCGCGCTCGACCTCCAGCTGCCCGGCGAGCGCGAGCAGCGACGGCACCGACGGCAGGAACACCGACGCGGTCTCACCGGGGCGCCGGGCCCGCACGAAGCGCCCGACCGCCTGGGCGAAGAACAGCGGCGTCTGGGTGCTCGTCGCGTAGACGCCGACCGCGAGCCGCGGGATGTCCACCCCCTCCGACACCATCCGGACCGCCACGAGCCAGCGCTCGCCGGACGCCTCGAACGCGGCGATCTTCCGCGACGCCGTCGGGTCGTCGGACAGCACCACCACCGGTGGACGCCCGGTGATGTCCCGCAGCAGCCCGGCGTACAGCCGCGCGGTCTTCTGGTCGGACGCGATCACCATGCCGCCGGCGTCGGGCATCCCGCCGGCCCGCTTCTGCGACAGCCGCCGGTCGGCGGCGCGCAGCACCGCGGGCATCCAGTCGCCGTGCGGATCCAGCGCGGTCTTCCAGGCGGCCGCCGTCTGCTCGGCGGTGAGCGGCTCGCCGAGGGTCGCGGTGACCTCCTCCCCCGCCCGGGTGCGCCACGTCGCGGTGCCGCTGTAGGCCAGGAACAGGACCGGCCGTACGACGCCGTCACGCAGCGCCTCGGCGTAGCCGTAGGCGGAGTCCGAGGCGCTGCGGGTGACCCCGTCGGCGCCGCGCTCGTAGCGCACGAACGGGATCGGGCTGGTGTCGCTGCGAAACGGCGTGCCGGTCAGCGACAGCCGGCGGGCGGCCGGCTCGAAGGCCTCGCGCACCGCGTCGCCCCAGCTCTTGCTGTCCCCGCCGTGGTGAACCTCGTCGAGGATGACGAGCGTGCGCCGGCGGGTCGTACGGGCCCGGTGCAGTGCCGGGGACGCCGCGACCCCGGCGTAGGTCAGGGCCACCCCGTGGAAGTCGGTGCTGGTGCTGCCCATGACGTTGCGGAAGCCGGGGTCGAGGGAGATGCCCATCCGTGCGGCGGCCAGCGCCCACTGCGTCTTGAGGTGCTCGGTGGGCGCGACGACGGTAACGGCCTGCACGGCGCCGCTCGCCAGCAGCTCGGCGGCGACCCGCAGGGCGAAGGTCGTCTTGCCGGCGCCGGGGGTCGCGACGGCGAGGAAGTCCTGCGGGCTGCGGCGCAGGTAGGCCACCAGGGCCGACCGCTGCCAGGCGCGCAGCGGTAGGGACGGGGCGCTCTCGCGGGCAGGTGCGGTCACGGGCCTTGTCATCGGTGCGGCGGGGCAGGGCGGGGCTGGATGACCCTAGGCGAGTGCGGCCGCCGTCAGCCCTCGTCCTGCGTGACGAAGTCGAGGAGCCGCTCGACCGCCTGCAGCAGCGGGACCTCGAGGTCGGCGTAGGAGTCGACCGAGGCGAGCACCCGTTTCCAGCCCTGCCAGGGCTGGCCCCAGCCCAGGGCAGCGCAGACGCCGGTCTTCCAGTCGATATCGCGTGGCACGTCAGGCCAGCCGGCGATCCCCACCGTCCGGGGCTTCACGGCCTGCCACACGTCGACGTACGGGTGGCCGGTGACGAGGACGTAGGGGCTCGTCACGCCGGCCACGACGCGGCTCTCCTTGCTGCCCGGCACGAGGTGGTCGACGAGCACGCCGAGCCGGGAGCCCCGCCGCGGCCCGAACTGCCCGACCTCGCGGGGCAGGTCGTCGACCCCATCGAGGGCCTCCACGACGACGCCCTCGACGCGCAGGTCGTCGCCCCACACCCGCTCGACGAGTTCCGCGTCGTGCTTGCCCTCGACCCAGATCCGGCTGCCGCGGGCGACCCGCGCGCGCCGGCCCGGCACGGCGACCGAGCCGGAGGCGGTGGTCCGCAGGCCGGACGAAGCCTCGATGACGGGCCGGACGAGCACGACCGGGCGACCCTCGACGAGGAAGCCCGGGCCGAGCGGGAACACCCGCACCCGGCCGTGCCGGTCCTCCAGCGACACCCGCTCCTTGTCGCACTCCACGACGGCGCCGCACCAGCCCGTCGTGGGCTCCTCGACGACGAGCCCGGGGTCGGCGGGCACGCTGGGCCGCGGCGGCGGCGGGCGCCGTGAGGCGGCGACGACGTCGGGGGCGTACTGCCTGCTGCGCACCCCGAGACCGTAGGCGGCCGCGGGCGCCCGGCCCCGCAGCGACACCCCGGGCAGCAGCACCCCGGGCAGCAGCACCCCCGGGCAGCGGCACCTGCCCTCTACGCTCGCCTTCCGTGCAGACCACCGCCCCTCCCCGCAGCGCCCTGCTCGCCGCCTGGGGGGCGGCCTGGCTGGCCGGCGACGCGAGCCTGCCGGAGCTGCTCGAGCGGGTCTGCGCGCACGACGACGAGCACGTCGTCACCGGTCTCGACGGCAGCGGGCCGGCCCTTCTGAACGGTGGGCTCCCGCTCGACCGGGCCGTCGCGCGGCTGCGGGCGGCCGGCGCCACCCGGCTACGGGTGGTGCTGCCCGCACCGGGCGACCTGCTCGGGCTGCCCGGGCCCGGGCCGTTCACCGCCGCCGCGGTGACGGCGTCGGAGGGGGTGCTGTTCCTGCGGGCCGACGGCGCCGGCACCGGGCTGGTGCCGACGCTCACGGCACACGGCTCGCCCTTCGACGGGACCGTGACGACGGTGTCCTGGACGGCGTACGACGTGGTGGCGACCGGACCGGACCCGGGGCCGTTCCTGCACGACGCGGAGCACGACCTGCGCCGCGGCGTCGTCGAGGTGGCGACCGTGCTGCGCGACCTCGACGTGGCACGCTGGCGGCCGGACGTCGCGGACGCCCTCGCCGACCTGCGCCGTCAGGCCCGTCGGGGGATCGACGACGACGAGCTCCCCGGCGGCTACCCGACCCGCGCCCGCGACCTGCTGGTCCGGGCCCGGCAGCTCGGCGCGGTGGTGTCGCTCGCCCTCGAGGACGCCGGCGGCGCCGTCGACGCCCGCGGGACGGTCGAGCGCGAGCGGGCCCTGCGCGAGCTCGGGATGCTGGTGCGCCGGGCCCGCGTCGCGGCGTACAACTCCTACGGCCTGGCGTGACCGGTCCCCGCATGACCGCGCCGGCGAGCGTCCTGCTCACAGTCACCGGCCGGGACCACCCCGGGGTGACGGCGGCGGTCATGGACGTCCTGTCCGCCCACGGCGCGCGGGTGCTCGACGTCGAGCAGGTCGTCGTGCAGGGCCGGCTGCTGCTCGGCGTCGCCGTCGAGGCCGACGGTCCGGCCGGTGCGGTCGCCGCGGCCCTGGGCGCCACGGCCCGCGAGCTCGGCGTGGAGGTCGAGATCACCCCGCTGGACGCCGCCGACCCCGACCGGCCGGCCGTGCGGCACCACGTCGTGCTGCTCGCGCCCGAGCTGCGGCCCGGTGCGCTGGCCGCGATGGCCCGGCGGCTCGCCGGGTGCGGCGCCAACATCGAGCGGGTGCTGCGGCTGTCGACCCGGCCGGCGCAGTCCTACGAGCTGCTCGTCTCCGGCGGCGACACCGGGCGGCTGCGCGCCGAGCTGGCGGCCGAGGCCGTCCGGCAGCACATCGACGTGGCGGTGGAGCGCGCCTCGCTGTTCCGCCGGGCCCGGCGGCTCGTCGTCATGGACGTCGACTCGACGCTGGTGCAGGGCGAGGTCATCGAGATGCTCGCGGCGCAGGCCGGCTGCGAGGACGAGGTCGCCGGGGTCACCGCGGCCGCGATGGCCGGCGAGCTGGACTTCGAGGCCTCGCTGCGGGCCCGGGTGGCGCTGCTGGAGGGGCTGCCGACCTCGGCCGTCGACGCCGTACGCGCCCAGGTGCGCCTCACCCCGGGGGCCCGGACGCTGGTGCGCACCCTCAAGCGGCTCGGCTACGCGGTCGCCGCGGTGAGCGGCGGTTTCACCGCGGTCACCGACGACCTCGTCGCGCTGCTCGACCTCGACCACGTCCGGGCGAACGTGCTCGAGGTCGTCGACGGCCGGCTCACCGGCGACCTGGTCGGGCCGGTCCTCGACCGGGCCGGGAAGGCCGAGGCGCTGCGGGAGTTCGCGGCGCGGGAGGGGCTGACGCTCGCGCAGACGGTCGCGGTCGGCGACGGAGCCAACGACCTCGACATGCTCGCCGCCGCGGGACTCGGGATCGCGTTCAACGCCAAGCCGGTCGTGCGGGAGGCGGCGGACGCGGCGATCAGCGTCCCGTTCCTCGACGCCGTGCTGTTCCTGCTCGGGATCCCCCGCGAGGAGGTGGAAGCCGCCGACGCGGACTGACACCGGCCACCGCCCGGTCGGGTCGGTGCGGCACAGTGACCGGCGTGCGCCGTGCCCCCCGCTCCGTCCAGGACGCCGCGGCGGCGCTGCTCACCACCGCCGCGCCGCACCGGCGGGAGCTGTTCGCCCTGCGCCTGGACCGCTGGTGGCGGGACCTGCACGACGGCCTGAGCGCCGTCTACGCCGGCCCGGACGCCCTCGTGCAGCAGGTCGTGGCCCTTGCCGCGCAGGCCTTCCTCGACCGTGACCCGGAGCTGGCCCGGCTCGACCAGGCCCGCACGCTCGAGCCGGACTGGCTGCAGTCGCCGGCCCAGCTCGGCTACGCGGCCTACGCCGACCGGTTCGGCGGCGACCTGCGGGGGGTCCGGGAGCAGATCCCCTACCTGCGCGAGCTCGGCGTCACCTACCTGCACCTCATGCCGCTGCTCGCCAGCCGGCCGGGCGACGACGACGGCGGCTACGCGGTCTCCGACTACCGCAGCGTGCGCGCGGACCTGGGCACCCTCGACGACCTGCGCGACCTGGCCCGGGACCTGCGGGCCGCGGGGATCAGCCTGGTGCTCGACCTCGTGCTCAACCACGTCGCCCGCGAGCACGCCTGGGCGGTCGCCGCCCGGACGGGCAGCACCCGGCACCGGGCCTACTTCCACGTGTACGACGACCGGGAGCTCCCCGACGCCTACGAGGGGGCGCTGCCCGAGGTCTTCCCGGACTTCGCGCCCGGCAGCTTCACCTGGGACCCGGAGCTGGCCGGCTGGGTGTGGACGACGTTCAACGCCTTCCAGTGGGACCTCGCCTGGGCCAACCCGGAGGTCTTCGTCGAGTACGTCGAGGTGGTCCTGTTTCTCGCCAACCTCGGGGTCGAGGTGCTGCGCCTGGACGCGATCGCCTTCCTGTGGAAGCGGCTGGGCACCAGCTGCCAGAACCAGCCGGAGGTGCACGCCCTCACGCAGGCGCTGCGTGCCGTCGCCCGGATCGCCTGCCCGGCGGTCGCGTTCAAGGCGGAGGCGATCGTCGGCCCCGACCAGCTCGTGCACTACCTGGGTCGGGGCGTGCACCACGGCAAGCTCAGCGACCTCGCCTACCACAACAGCCTCATGGTGCAGGTCTGGTCGATGCTCGCCGCCCGCAACGCCGTGCTCGCCTCGCAGGCCCTGCGCGCCCTGCCGCCGGCGCCGAGCAGCACCTCCTGGGTGACCTACCTGCGCGGCCACGACGACATCGGCTGGGCGATCAGCGACGCCGACGCCGCCGAGGTCGGCCTGTCCGGGCCGGCGCACCGGGCGTTCCTGTCGGACTGGTACGCCGGGTCGTTCCCCGGCTCGACGGCGGGCGGCCTGGTGTTCCAGGAGAACCCGGCGACCGGCGACCGGCGGATCAGCGGTACGGCGGCCAGCCTCGCCGGACTCACCGCCGCCCGCGACGGCGGCGACGTCGACCTCGCGGTGGCTCGGCTGCTGCTCGCCCACGCGCTGGTCCTGGGCTGGGGCGGGGTTCCCGTGCTGTGGTCGGGCGACGAGCTCGCCCTGCCCAACGACCCCGACTGGGCCGCCGAGCCCGGCCACGAGCGCGACAACCGCTGGGCGCACCGGCCGCGGCTGGCCGCCGACCGGGCCGCCCTGCGGCACGACCCGGCGACTGTCGAGGGCCGGGTCTTCGCCGGCCTGCGGCACCTCGCCGCGACCCGGGCCGGCCTGCCGCACCTGCACGCCAGCGTCGCCGCGGAGGTCCTCGACCTCGCCGACCCCGGGGTGCTCCCGGTGCTGCGCCGGCACCCCGTCGGGCCGATGCTCGCCCTCTACAACGTCACCCCCTACCGGCGCCCGTGGTCGGTCGACACCGTGCGCTTCCTGGGCATTGCCGCGCCGTGGGACGCGCTCACCGGGCAGGAGGCCGGTCCCGACGACCACGGCCGGCTGTGGCTGGGGCCGTACACCCCCCTCTGGCTCGTCGAGCGACCCGCCCCCCCGCCCGCCACGCCGGCGGGACCCCCACCGGAAGGAATCGCCCCGTGAACGTGCTGCACCTGTCCGGCCCGGTGCTCGTCGGCCCCGACGCCGTCGTCGGCCAGGCCTGGGTCGTCGGCGGCCGGTTCACCCTGACCCGGCCCACCGCTCCCGGCGAGGTCACGAAGCTTCCCGGCTGGGTCCTGCCGGGGCTCGTGGACGCGCACTGCCACGTCGGGCTCGACGCGCACGGCGCGGTCGACCGGGCGACGAGCGAGGCGCAGGCCACCGTCGACCGCGACGCCGGGGCGCTGCTGCTGCGCGACGCGGGCTCCCCCGCCGACACCCGCTGGGTCGACGAGCGCGACGACCTGCCGGCGCTGGTCCGCGCCGGCCGCCACATCGCCCGCCCGCGCCGCTACGTCCGCGACTTCGCCGAGGAGATCGAGCCCGAGCAGCTCGTCGACGAGGTCCGCCGGCAGGCCGCCCGCGGCGACGGCTGGGTCAAGCTGGTCGGCGACTGGATCGACCGCGACACCGGCGACCTGGCGCCCTGCTGGCCCGCCGGCGCGCTGCGCGACGCCGTCGCGGCTGCCCACGAGGCGGGCGCCCGGGTGACGGCGCACTGCTTCGGCGTGGAGTGCCTGCCGGATCTGCTCGCCGCCGGCATCGACTGCGTCGAGCACGCCACCGGGCTCGGCCCGGACCTGCTGCCGGCCTTCGCCGACCGCGGCGTCGCGGTCGTCCCGACGCTGGTCAACATCGCGACGTTCCCGTCGATCGCCGCCGGGGGCCAGGCGAAGTTCCCGCGCTACGCCGCGCACATGCGGGCGCTGCACGCCCGCCGGTACGACACCGTCCGGGCCGCCTTCCAGGCCGGGGTGCCGGTCTACGCCGGCACCGACGCCGGCGGCTCGCTGCCGCACGGGCTGGTCGTCGACGAGGTTCTCGAGCTGGCCGCCGCCGGCCTGCCGCCGACCGCCGCGCTGTCGGCGGCGTGCTGGGCGGCCCGCAGCTGGCTGGGCCGCGACGGGCTCAGCGAGGGCGCCCGCGCCGACCTGCTGGTGCTGGCCGACGACCCCCGCGAGGACCTGTCGGTACTGCGGGAGCCGACGGTCGTGCTGCGCGGCGTCCCGGTCAGCCGGCGCCTCCCGGCAGCCGGTTGATGGCGTGCTCGACGGTGCCCCACAGGTGCTGCACGGCGTACGCCCGGTAGGGCGCCCAGCGGGCGGCACGGGCGAGCAGCGCCGCCCCCTGTCCGAGGCCGAGCGCGCGGGCGGCGACCCGCACCCCGAGGTCGCCGGGCAGGAAGGCGTCCGGGTCGCCGAACCCGCGCATGGCCACGGTGCCGGCCGTCCACGGGCCGATGCCGGGCAGCGCGAGCAGCCGGGCGAGGGCCGGGGCGCGGTCGGCGCCGGGGTCGAGGTCGACCTGTCCGTCGGCGAGGGCCCGGGCCAGGCCGAGCACGGTACGGGTCCGGGCCCGCGGCAGCGCGAACGCCGCCTCCCCGACCTCGGCCACCGCGGCCGCGGTGGGGAACAGGTGCGTCAGCCCACCGGCCGGGTCGTCGACGGGCTCGCCGGCGGCCTGCACGAGCCGGCCGGCGTGGGTGCGCGCCGCCGCCGTGCTGACCTGCTGGCCGAGGACCGCCCGCAGCGCCAGTTCGGCCCCGTCGACGGTGCGCGGCACCCGGCGGCCGGGGACTCTCGCCACCCAGGGCGCGAGCACCTCGTCCTGGACGAGCAGCCGGTCCACCGCGACCGGGTCGGCGTCGAGGTCGAGCAGGTGGCGGCAACGGGCGACGGCGTCCCGCCGGTCGCGCCGGTCGGTGAGCCAGAGCCGGCAGCCGACCGCCTCGGCGCCGCCCGGGCGGGGCGGCGTGAGGGCGACGACCCCGGCGCCGTGCGGCAGCCGCAGAGTGCGCCGGTAGGCGCCGTCCCGCCACTCCTCGACCCCGGGGACGGCGGTGGCGGCCAGGTGGCCGAACAGCTGGTCGGCGTGCAGCGGCGCGCGGAACGGCAGCCGCAGCACCAGCGGGCCCTGCCCCGCCGGCGGGGGCTGCTCGTCGTCCACCGGACCATCCTGCGACCACCCGGGACCGGCGCGCGGCGGCGTCGGGACACCGCGGTGCCGCGGCGTGCTGTGCTTGCCGTCCCAGCGACGGGCAGGCGGAGGCGACGTGGTCGAGCAGGCGCAGGGCACGGTGCTGTGGCGGCCGTCGGCGGAGCGGGTGGCCGGCTCCCGGCTGACCCGCTTCGCCGGGCAGGTGCACGAGCGCTACGGCGCACCGATCGGCTCCTACGAGGAGCTGTGGCGCTGGTCGGTCGAGCACCTCGAGCAGTTCTGGGCCGCGGCCTGGGAGCACTTCGACGTGCTCGCCTCCAGACCGTACGAGCAGGTGCTGAGCTCCCGGCAGATGCCCGGCGCCCGGTGGTTCCCGGGCGCCCGGCTCAACTTCGCCGAGAACGTCCTGCGGCCCGACCGGGCCGGTACGGCGCTGGTCGCGGTCGGCGAGCAGGGCCCGGCGAGGGAGGTGTCGTGGGCCGAGCTTCGCACCCTGGTCGGGGCGCTGCAGGCCACGCTGGACGGGCTCGGGGTGCGGCAGGGCGACCGCGTCGTGGCCTACCTGCCCAACGGCGTCGAGGCGGTCGTCGCGATGCTCGCCTGCGCGGCGCTCGGCGCCGTCTGGTCGACCTGCAACCCCGACATCGGGCCGGCGAGCGCGGTGGACCGCTTCGCCCAGCTCGAGCCAAGGGTGCTGCTGGCCGCGGACGGCTACCGGTTCGGCGGCAAGGACCGCGACCGCACGGCCGCGGTCGCCGAGCTACTCGACGGGCTGCCCACCGTCGAGGCGCTCGTCGCCGTCCCGGTCCTTCGCCGCGGCCCGACCCGCGCCGGGCTGCGCACCGTGGGCTGGGACGACGCGGTCGCCGCGCCGCGCCCCCCGGACTACGCGCAGCTCGACGCCGAGGCGCCGCTGTGGGTCGTCTACTCCTCCGGCACCACCGGGCTGCCGAAGGGGCTCGTGCACGGCCACGCCGGCGCCCTGCTCATGGGCCTGGTCCAGCAGGCCCTGCAGTACGACCTCGGCGAGGGCGACCGCTCGTTCTGGTACACCTCCACCAGCTGGATCATGTGGAACAGCCAGCTCGCCGCCCTTTCGGTCGGCGCCACCGCCGTGCTGTACGACGGCAGCCCGCTGTTCCCCTCGCCCGACCGGCTGTGGCAGCTCGCCGAGGAGCACCGGCTGACCAGTCTCGGCACCAGCCCCGGCTACCTGCTGGCCTGCGAGAAGGCCGACCTGCACCCCGGCCGGGAGCACGACCTGTCGGCGCTGCGGGCGGTCGGGGTGACCGGGTCCCCGCTGCCGGCGTCGTCGTTCCGCTGGGTCTACGAGCAGGTCGGCGCGGACCTGGCGATGCACGTCATCAGCGGCGGCACCGACTTCGCCGCCGCGCTGACCTGCGACGCGCCCTGGCTGCCGGTGACGGAGGGCGAGATGTCCTGCCGGGGGCTGGGCATCCACGCCGAGTCGTGGGACGAGCAGGGCCGGCCGCTCGTCGGCGAGGTCGGCGAGCTCGTCGTGCTCTCGCCGATGCCGTCGATGCCGCTGCGGATCTGGGGCGATGACGACGGCACCCGGCTGCGCGAGGCCTACTTCGACACCTACCCCCGCGTGTGGCGGCACGGCGACTGGATGACGCTGACCGACCGCGGCACCGCCGTCGTGCACGGCCGGTCCGACTCGACCCTCAACCGGCACGGGATCCGGATGGGCAGCGCCGACATCTACGCCGCCGTCGAGGCGGTGCCCGAGGTCGAGGAGGCACTGGTGCTCGGCGTCGAGCTGCCCGACGGCGGCTACTGGCTGCCGCTGTTCGTCCGCCTCGCGCCGGGGGTGCAGCTCGACGACGCCCTCGTCGACCGGCTCAAGACGGTCGTGCGCGAGCAGGCCTCCCCCCGGCACGTCCCCGACGAGGTCGTCGCGGTGCCCGCGGTGCCGCACACCGCCACCGGCAAGAAGCTGGAGATCCCGCTCAAGCGGATCGCGCAGGGGACCCCGGTCGAGCGCGCGCTCAACCTCGGCGCGGTCGACGACCCCGCCGCCGTCCAGTGGTTCGTCGAGCACCTCGCCGCGCGCCGCCCGGCCGGGCGCCGCTGACCGGCTCGCCCGGGACGCTGAAGGCGGGCGGCCTGGGGCCGTGGCGTGCGACGATCCACTCGCGGCAGCGCGCGGGCCGGCCGCGCAGAGACGGGCGGACGAGGATGGCCGGGGTCGGTGAGCTCGCCGCCGTCGGGCTGCCGGCGTGCGGGGCCGTCGCGGCCGCGGCAGCGGCGTTCGTCTGGTCCCGCCGCCAGGGCCCCGCGGGGACGGCGCTCGCGGCGATGCTGGCCGCACTGGCCGGCTGGAACCTCGCGTACGGCGCGGAGCTGCTCGCCACCGACCCGGGGTGGCGCCTGGCCCTCGGCGACGTCAAGTACGTCGGAATCTGCGCACTCAGCCCCGCACTGCTGACCTTCATCCTGTGCTGGACCGGACGGGCCGAGCGGGTGACCCGACGACTGCTGCTCGCGCTCGCCGTCGAGCCCCTCGCGCTGCTGACGCTGCTCGCCCTGCCCGCCACCCACGACCTCGTGCGCCACCTGCCGCCCGACGCCGCCGACCCGCTGCTCGCCGAGGTGGCCGTCGGACCGCTGTTCTGGGTGCACCTGCTCTACACCGACCTGCTGCTGCTGCCCGCGACCGGCCTGTTCGTGGTGTCCCTGCTGCGCCGCTCCCGGGCGTACTGGCTGCAGGCCGCGGCGCTGGCGGTCGCGGCGGTGCTGCCGTGGGTCGCCAACCTGCTGTTCGTCCTGTCGGTCGGGCCGTTCGGCCGGATCGACCTCACGCCGGTGTTCTTCACCCTGACCGGCCTCGTCCTGGCCTGGGGGCTGTTCCAGCAGCGGCTGCTGCGCCTCAACCCGCTGGCCCGCAACCTGCTGGTCGACCGGATGACCGACGGGGTGGTCGTACTCGACGCGTACGGCCATGTCACCGACGCCAATCCCGCCGCCCGCGCGGCGCTGCCCGGCGGCCACTCGCACCTGGTGGGCCGGCTCGCCGCCGACGTGCTGCCGCCCGCCGTGCTGGCGGGGACCGGCGCGCAGGTCGTGCTCGCGGGCGACCGCAGCTATGACGTCACCGACATCGCCCTGCCCGGCCGGGGGCGGCAGAGCGCCGGCCGGCTGCTCGTGCTGCGCGACGTCACCGAGCGCGCCCGCCTCGAGCGTCGGCTGCGCGAGCTGCTCGCCGAGCAGGCTCGGGTGGCCGAGCAGCTGTCGTCGAGCCTGCGGCCGGCCGCGCTCCCCGACGTGCCGGGGTTGGCGCTGGCCGCCTGCTTCCGCCCCGCCGGTGCCGGGCGCGAGATCGGCGGCGACTTCTACGACGTCTTCGCGGTCGGCGACGAGTGGGCGTTCACGCTCGGTGACGTGAGCGGGAAGGGGGCCAAGGCTGCCGCGACCACCGCGCACGCCCGCTACACGCTGCGCACCCTCGCCCTCGCCGGCGCCCGGCCGGCGGCGGCGCTGCTGCAGCTGCACGGCCACCTGGTCGACGAGCTCGGTGACGAGACCTACCTGACCGCCGTGCACGGCCGGCTGCGGGCCCGGCCGGGAGGGGCCTCGGTGGTGCTGGCCCTCGGTGGGCACCCCCAGCCGCTCGTCGTGCGCGCCTGCGGGGCGGTGGAGCCGGTCGGCCTGCCCGGCTCGGCGATCGGGCTGTTCCCGCACGCCGAGATCTGCGAGGCCGAGGTGCATCTCGCCGCCGGCGACGCGCTGGTCCTCTACACCGACGGGGTGTCGGAGGCCAGGGCGGGGACGGCGCTGTACGCCGAGGAGGGGCTGACGGCGACCCTGTCAGGCCATGCGGGAACCGGTGCACGTGAGCTCGCCGACGCGCTGCTCGCCGACGTCCTCGCGCTGCCCGGCACGCAGCCGACCGACGACATCGCCCTGCTCGTGCTGCAGGCGGCCCTCCCGGCCGAGCGGCCCGCCACGCCGTTCCCCCGCACGTCGCCGCAGACCCAAGCGGCCAAGACCGCCGTGGCCGGCGGGGTCTAGGACCCCGGCCGCGCCCTCACGCGCGCAGCCAGACGGTCGCGGCGGACGGCACGGTCACGAGCCCGCCCGTCAGGGACGCGCCGGCAGCGGTCGACAGCAGCAGCGAGCCGGCCGGCACCCGCACCTCGGCGTCCTCGCCGAGTGTGTTGAGCACCACGAAGAGCCCGCCCTCCCGCTGCAGGGCGAGCACCCCGGGCGGGGCATTGAGGGTTGTCACCTGGCGCCCGAGGCCGGGCAGCACGGCCCGGCGCTGCGCCAGGAGCTGCCGGTAGGCCTGCAGGACCGGCGGGTCGAGGTCGACCGCCTTGCCGGCCGCGTCCGGGCCGAAGGGCAGCCACGGCACCCCGGTCGTGAAGCCGAAACCGGGCGCCGCCGCCGCCCAGGGCAGGGGCGTCCGGCAGCCGTCGCGGCCGGCGACGGTGCGCCCGCTGCGCGCCCAGATCGGGTCCTGCCGCAGCTCCGGCGGCACCTCGGCCTCCTCGAGCCCGAGCTCCTCCCCCTGGTAGAGGTAGGGCGAGCCGGGCAGCGCGAGCAGCAGCGCGGTCACCGACAGCCCGCGGCGTACGCCCAAAGCTCCCCCGCCGTAACGCGTCGCGTGCCGCACCAGGTCGTGGTTGGACAGCACCCAGGTCGGGGTGGGGAACGCTGCGAGCGCACCGGAGACCGCCGCCGCCAGCTCGGCCGCGTCGTAGCGGCACCGCATGACCGTGAAGTTGAACGCTTGGTGCAGCCGGGCCGGGCCGACGTACTGCGCCACCCGCGCGACGTCGTAGAGGAACACCTCGCCGACGAGCATCCGCGGCGGCGCGTAGGCGTCGGTGAGCCGCCGCCAGTCCTCGTAGACCGCGAGCACCTCGTCGCGGTCCCACACGTGCCGCCGCTCGTGCGGGACACCCGGGACGGCAGCGGCGAGCGGGCCCTCGTCGGCGAGGTCGGGCCGCTTGTACAGCGCGTGCGCCACGTCGATGCGGAACCCGTCGACGCCGCGGTCCAGCCAGAACCGCAGGACGTCCAGCCAGCAGGCGTGCACCGCCGGGCAGGTCCAGTCGAGGTCGGGCTGCTCGACGTCGAACAGGTGCAGGTACCACGCGCCGTCCGGCGCCCGCGTCCAGGCCGGGCCGCCGAACACGCTGGTCCAATCGTTGGGCGGGCCGTCCCCCGCGCCGTCCCGGAACAGGTAGCGCTCCCGCAGCGGCGAGAGCGGGTCGGCGAGGGCCTGCACGAACCACGGGTGCGCGCTCGAGGTGTGGTTGGGCACCACGTCGACGAGCACCTTGAGCCCGTGACGGTGGGCATCGGCCAGCAGCGCGTCGAAGCCGTCGAGGTCGCCGAACAGCGGGTCGACGCCGACGGGGTCGGCGACGTCGTAGCCGTGGTCGGCCATCGGCGAGGGGTAGAACGGCGTCACCCACAGCGCGTCGACGCCGAGGTCGACCAGGTACGGCAGTCGCGCCCGCAGCCCGGCGAGGTCGCCGACGCCGTCACCGCTGGCGTCGGCGAACGAGCGGAGGTAGACCTCGTACACGACGGCGCTGTCGGACCAGGTCATGGCCGCACCAGTGTCATGGCCGCGCCCGGTCACGGCCGGACCGGGTCTGCAGGCCGGTCACCGCTACCCGTTGCCCACCTGGACGTCGGGGAACACGCGTACGACGCGGGCGACGAGGGTGCGGCTGACCTCGTCGCGCCGGCCGGACAGCTGCCCGGAGCGGGCCATCCGCACCGGGCCGGCGACCCGCGTGGGGCGCTCGTCGCCGAGGGAGACGTCGGCGTACTCGGTGGGGGCGAGCAGCCGCAGCACGACGTCGCCGTCCTCGCAGTGCAGCGTCACCCGGCCGGCGCGGGCCCAGCGGGTCAGCCGCTTGACCACGAGGCTGCGCCGGGTGGGCGGCCGGCCGCTGCGCAGCACCACCTCCGCGTCGCGGCAGCGCACCCCGACGAGCCGGTCGGCGGCGTCCCAGCCGAGCAGCTCCAGCGGCAGCAGCCGCCCGCGGTCGGCGCTGTCGGGCTCCTCGGGCGCGAGCGGCGGGCCGTCGGCGACGGCCAGCAGCCGGCTCGCGTCGACGAGCGGCTCCGGCGAAGGGCGCTCCTGGTCGAGCGGCTCCGCCGACAGCCGTTCCGGCTCAGCCACGGCGCGGCGGCGGCGGCGGCGGGCAGCAGTACGCGGGGCACCGGTCATAGGTCCCGACGCCGCCGTGGTCGGGCAGCTCGGCGGGGCCGTCGAGCCGCTCGACGACGAGGTCGCGGAGCATCGCGACGAACTGCGGGTCGGTGCCGACCGTCGGGGCGCGGGTCACGACCATGCCGGCCAGCTCGTCGCGCACCCGCTGCTGCGCCTGCAGGTCCAGGTCGTAGAGCACCTCGACGTGGTCGCTGGTGAACCCGATCGGCACCATCACCGCCGTACGCACCCCCTCGGCGTGCAGCTCGGCGAGCCGGTCCCCGACGTCGGGCTCGAGCCACGGCACCTGCGGCGGCCCGCTGCGGGACTGGAAGACCAGCTCCCACGCCAGGTCGCCGCCGACCCGGGCGGCGACGGCCGCGGCGGCGGCGCGCAGCGCCGCGACGTACGCCCCGCCGTCCGGCCCGGAGCTGTCCGCCATGACCTGCGGGATCGAGTGCGCGGTGAACAGCAGCCGGGCGTCCGGCGCCGGGAGCACGGCGGCGACCCCGCCGGCCATGACGTCGAGGAAGCCGTCGGTGTTCCAGTAGTGCCGCAGCTTGGTCACCACCGGTCCCAGCCCGGCGCGGGCCCGCCACACGTCCTCGCGGTACTGCCGGCAGCCGCTGTAGGACGGGAAGGCGCTGGTCACGATCTCGAGCGCGTGTCGCACCCCGTCCGCGCGCATCTGCGCCAGGGTGTCGGTGAGGTAGGGACGCCAGTTGCGGTTGCCCCAGTAGACCGGCAGCGCGGGTCCCCGGGCGGCGAGCTCGGCCTCCAGCGCCGCCTTGAGCTCGCGCGCCTGCTGGTTGATCGGGCTCACCCCGCCGAACACGTCGAGGTAGTGCCGGCTGACCTCGGCCAGGCGCTCGGCCGGGATGCCGCGGCCACGGGTGACGTTCGCCATGAACGGCAGCACGTCTTCCGGGCCCTCCGGGCCGCCGAACGACACCAACAGCAGCGCGTCGACCGGCGGCGCGTCGGGCGGGCGGTCGTCGAGGCCTTCGTACGTCCGGGTCAGGGTCACGCCCGATCCTCCCCCGGCGACCTCACCCACCGCACGCCGTAGCCGCCCGCCTCGTACGGTCTGGGCATGGCCGGACCTGTCGCCCTCGTCGGCAGCGGCGAGTACCTCGAGGTCATGGCGGGCGTGGAGGCGGCGCTGCTGGCCGGCCGGCCGGCCCGTTACGTGCAGATACCGACGGCGGCCGCGCCGGAGGGCGACGGCTCGCTGGCCCGGTGGGTGGCGCTGGGCCGGGAGCAGGCCGCGCGGCTCGGGGTCGAGGCAGTCCCTGTCGTCGTCCGCGACCGGGCGGACGCCGACGACCCGGCCCTGGCCTCGCTCGTGGCGGGCGCCGGCCTGGTCTACCTGTCCGGCGGCAACCCGCCGTACTGCGCCTCGACGCTGCGCGGCACCCGGGTCTGGCACGCCGTGCTCGGGGCCTGGCACGGCGGGGCGGCGCTCGCCGGCTGCAGCGCGGGCGCGATGTCGCTGACCTCCTGGGTCCCCGACCTGCGCCACCCCGGCCGGGCGGTCGATCCCGGTCTCGGCGTCGTGCCGCGCGTACGGGTCATCCCGCACTTCGACCGCTTCCTCGCCTGGATGCCCGACCTGGTCTCCCGCTACCTGCTGCGGGCGCCCGCGGGTACGGCCGTCCTCGGTGTCGACGAGGACACCGCGGCGGTGTGGGACGGCGCCGGGTGGATCGTGCGCGGCCGGCAGTCGGCGTGGCTGCTGACGCGGGACGGCCGCGAGCAGTTCTCCGCCGGCCAGCCGGTGCCGCTGCCGGCGCTGCCGTCCTGAGCCCGCCGCTCGGGTCGCCGGCGCCGCCGGACTGCGGGAGTCTTTCCCGGTGACCGTGTTCCTGCCGTTGGTGCTGCTCGGGCCGGTCATGCTGCTCATCACCGCGGTGCTGTCGCTCGCGTCGCACGGCCCGCTGGGCTGGCTCGCGGCGGCCGGGCTGCTCGTCGGCACCGCCGGAGTGAGCAGGTGGCTCGCCAGGCTCGCCTGGGCCTGGTGGGTTTCCACGAAGGCCCCGCCCCGCTACTGAGTACGGTCGAGAACGTCGGTCGCAAGGTCGACGTCGTGCTCGAGATGGTCGGCGGGCCGACCTTCGACGCCTCGCTCGCCGCGCTCGCGCCGTTCGGCCGGCCGGAGCTGCTCGTGCCGCAGATGGCCGAGGTGCTGACGATGGTCGTGGCCGGCCGGCCGGCTGCAGCCGCAGCTCGGTAGCACCTACGCCCTCGGCGGCGCGGCGAAGGCGCACCAAGGGCTCCGGGACCGGTCCAGCACGGGCAAGCTCGTCCTATATTGCCCCCGCTCAACGGATTGCGACGGCGCCCCGACAGCACGCCGACCGGTGTCGTGCGCGGTCGCCGGCGCGGGGGTGGGCCCGCTCGACCTGGGTAGTGCCAGTCCACAGGAAGACCGACCGGGAGGTGGGCAGGTGCGGCGTACAGGTCGAGCTGGGCTGATGGGTGCGGCGGTCGCGTTCGCGCGCAGCCCGCAGGGGCGGCGGTTGATCGCTGAGGCGCGACGCCGCTACGACACTCCGGCCAACCGGGCCCGGCTCCGCCAGACCGTGGCTGATCTGCGCGGCCGTCCTCGCCGCTAGGCACACGGGAACCACCGGTCGCTGCGGGCGGTCCGGGGCACGGTCGGTCGCTCGAACACGGGGAGAGCACATGCAACTGCCACAGCGCGACGAGGTCGTGGGCTGGATAGACCTGCCGGTGATGGACGTGCAGGGACAGACCATCGGCCCGTGCCGACAGGTCTACGCGGACGAGGCGACCGGGGTCCCGGAGTGGTTGGTCGCCGAGCTGGCCGATGGGCAGACCGCCTTCGTGCCGCTCACGGACGCGACGTCGCGCGAGGGGCGGGTGCACGTCGCCTTCCGCCTCGACGTCGTCGCGACCGCCCCGCGGTTCGAGGACTCCGGATACCTCGAGCCCGAGCAGGACATCCGGCTCTACGAGCACTACGACGTGCCCTACTCGAGGGCCGCCTCCGAGACGGTGCTGCCGACCGGAGGCCCGAGGCCTGAGGGTGCGCAGGAGGTGAGCGGCGCACAGCCCGCAGACCGCAGCCGGCTCCGCAAGGTCGACTTCGCAGCCGCGCACGTGCAGGAGACGCCGACGGCGCCGGTCTCGTCACCGGTGCCCGAGCCGCAGCCCGTCCCGGAGCCGGCGGTCGTCCCGGAGCCGCCGCCCGTGCGACCGCTGGCCGCGGCCCCGCCATCGGCCCCGCCACCTGCCCAGGAGCCGCCCGCGGCCCAGCGTCCCGCGCCGGCGCCTGTGCTCGAGGCGCCGGCGCGACCCGCTGGGGGCTGGCCGAGCGCCGCCGATGCCGAGCCGGTGTTGCTGGGCGCTCTCGCCGTAGCGCTGGCCGTCATCACCGGGATCCGGGTGCTGCGCGATCGGCGCCGAGCAACGCCCACGCAGAGCGCGGCCCTGCGGCTGCGGTCAGCCTTGCAGCAGACGGCCGAGGTGCAGGGCCGCGCTGCGGCCCGCTCCACCACCCGGTTGGCCGCCGGCGCCAACCGGGTCGCCGCGACCGCCGCCAAGGAAGGCGTCGCGGCCGGTAGGGATCTGGCCAAGGCGAGCGCCGCGCGGCGCAACGCTCTGGCGAAGGAGGCCGCACGCAGGCGCAGGAAGGCGACGACCGCCCGTCGGGGCGCGGTGCGGCGGGCGAGCGGGCTGACCACGGGGGTGAGGTCGGCCATCACGTCCTCGACGGCCGCCACCGCGTCCTCGGCCAACGCCGCGGCCTCCCGTGGTGCCCGCGGGGTCAGTGGACTCGGCGGGGCCGTGTGGTCCGTACCGACCGGCCTCGCCTCCGACGTTGCGCACGGCAGCGCTCGGCGGACGAGGAGGATCCGCCGGTCGTGGCGTCGCAGCACCCGCCGGATCACCCTGATCCTCGGCCTCGTCAGCGGCTACGTCGCGGGTGCGCGGGCGGGACGTGAACGGTACGAGCAGATCGCGCAGGGCGCGGCGCAGGTGTCCGGTCGACCGGAGGTGCAGCGGATGCGCGGGCGGCTGCCGGCCTTGCTCGGGGGACGACGACCGGCCTGACGCCGGACGCCAGGTACGGGTACGCGGCCCGCAGGCGGCTGCCCGCGATTGCCGGGTTGCGCCCGGGGTAGAGCCGCTGCATGGCTGCGGAAGACGGCCTCGATCGCGTGGTCGCCGGCCGCTATGCGCTGCGCCGCTGCCTGGGTCGAGGTGGCATGGGCACCGTGTGGCTGGCCACGGACGGCCTGCTCGGGCGCGACGTCGCGGTCAAGGAGATCACGTTCCCGGCCTCGCTCACGCATGAGGAGCGGCGGTCCCTTCGCGAGCGCACGCTGCGGGAGGCCCGCGCGGCGGCGCGTTTCGAGCATGCGCAGGTGACCACGGTCCACGACGTCGTGGAGGAGGACGGCAAGCCCTGGATCGTCATGGAGCACGTGCCGTCGCGGACGCTGTCCGACCTGGTCCGTGAGCAGGGGTCACTCCCGGTGGATCAGGTCGGCCGGATAGGTCTCGACGTGCTCGCCGCACTGTCGGCGGCACACCGAGCAGGCATCGTGCACCGAGACGTCAAACCGGCCAACGTCCTCATCGGTGAGCAGGGGCGGGCGTGGCTCACCGACTTCGGAATCGCGACGTCCACCGGCGAGGAGCACCTCACCGGGCACGGCATGCTGCTCGGTTCACCTCCCTACATCGCACCCGAGCGTGCGCGTGGCGACGAGCCGGGTCCGGCCGCCGACCTGTGGGCACTGGGAGCAACGCTGTTCACCGCCACCGAAGGCAGCCCACCGTTCGAGCGCGGAGACCCGATGGCCACGCTGCTGGCCGTGACGACCGAGGAGCCGCCCCGGGCCACCCACGCCGGTCCCTTGGAGCCGCTGCTCCGGGCGCTGCTCACCAGGGACCCTGCGCAGCGCATGACGGCCGAGCAGGCCCGGTCGGCGCTCACCGACATGGCCGGGAGCGACATGACCCGGAGCGACGTGGCCAGCGTCCCCGCCAGCCCGGCACAGGTGCCCACCAGCGCTGCCGAGGACAGGCGCCGCGGTCCCGAGCGCGCGGTCACCGCGACCCGCCGAGGAACGTCCTCGGGCGCGGGCCGCCGCGACGACGTCCACCGCATCGACCTGAACGAGTTGGCCTCGCTGGCCGGCGCCGCGACCAAGGCGGTCGCGGGCTCCGCCGCACGCAAGGTGGCGCGCAGGTCCCGCGCGCCGGACCCGCACGCGCTGCCCGAGCCACAGCCTCGACCTTCGCCGCCCCTGGGACGCAAGCGCCCGGCCGCCCGGCCGCCGCAGGACGACGGTCGGCGACCGTGGCGGTTCAAGCGCCGGTGGGTCGTCGTGCCGACGCTGCTGTCCCTCGCCCTGATCCTCATCCTTCTCGTGGCGGCCGGTCTGATCGTCCAGGCGCTCGTCCACGGCGGCTAGGCCGCGTGCGGTCGGGACCGGCTCTGCTCCCGGTCGAGGGCGCGGGCGCGTGCAAGCAACTGTTGTGGCGGGAGCGTCTCGGCCGCGAACAGCCAGCCGTCCAGGGTGTGCGCGTCCAGCGCCCGCTGGTGTCGAGGCACGGACCTTCGCCGAAGGTGAACTGAAGCTCGTCCAGCTCTCGGCTCAGCTGACTGCTGGAACCCAACGTTCCCCGGGTGGCGCCGTCGTGCACGAGCGAGATGCCGCGATCTTCGGGCAGGGGCACCAGGCGTCGTGCCAGGCCCGCCGACAGCCCGGAGGGTAGCTCAGCGGGCGGACGACCCGGGCCGGGTTGCCGGCCACCAGGACGTCGTCGGGGACGTCCCGGGTGACGACGGCGCCGGCGGCCACCACGACCCGCTTGCCGATCGTCACCCCCGGCAGCACCATCGCCCGGGCGCCGAGCCAGCTGCCGTCACCGATCCGCACCGGCGCCGTGACCTGCTCGCCGCCCTCCAGGCCGTGGCTGTTGCTGTCCATCACGTACACCTCGTTGGCGAACGCCACGTCGTCGCCGACCACGATCTCCCGCACCGCGATCAGCACCGTGCCGCAGTTGACGAAGACCCGGTCGCCGAGGCGAATCCGGCCGGGCCCGCTGATCAGCGTCTGCCGGTGGCCGGACCAGACCTTGAAGTCCGCGCCGACCTCAAGGTCGGCGGCGTCCACCGTCGGCCAGCCGAGCACCTGGGCGCGGGCGCCCATCGCGTTCACGTTGCGCAGCGACCAGCGGGCCTTGGCACCCTGGCGTACGGCGGCCGCCTGCCACGTCAGCTCGATCCGCTTACGCTGCCAGTCCACTCAGGTCCCGTCCACCGTCGGCCACGTCACGTCGAGGCAGGCTACGGGCTCCGGGCGCACCGGGCAGACTGTGCAGGTGGACGACGACGCGCCGGTCTGCTCGGCGAAGGGCTGCCGGGAGCCGGCCCGGCACGTCCTGGTCTGGAACAACCCGAAGCTGCACACCCCGGACCGCGAGAAGACCTGGGTCGCCTGCGACGCGCACCGGCGGTCCCTGGCCGACCACCTCGACGTCCGCGGCTTCCTGCGCCGGATCGACGCCCTACCGGCCACCTCCGGGCGGATGACCTGCCCCCGGTGCGGGGCAAGCTTTCCCGCCGGGCAAGACTTCTGCCCGGTCTGCGCCGGGGTACGCATGGGATCGTGCGGGAGCCGGGAGTAGTGCTCGCCCTGGCCGGCCAGCAGGTCGTCGCCGAGGACCTGCCCGGCTCCACGCCCGCGGCACTGGTCATGAACACTCACATCACCGGGCTCGCGGTCGCCCGCTCGCTCGGCCGCGCCGGCGTACCCGTCCTCGGCCTGGACAAGGAGCGCGGCGGCGCCGGCCAGCACAGCCGACATCTCGCCGGCCTCGGGCTGGTGCCCGGCCCCGAGGTCGACGGGGGGACCGCGCTCGCCGACCACCTCGCCGCGCTCGGGCCGTCCTTCGCCGACCGGCCCGTGCTGTTCCCGACCAACGACGACTGGGTCCTCGCCCTCGCCCGGCACCGCGACCGTCTGGTGGAGCACTACCGCTTCCCCTTCGCGCCGTACGACGTGGTGCAACGGGCGCTGGGCAAGACCACGCTGTACCGCGCCTGCGAGGCGCTCGGCGTCGACGCCCCGCGGTCCTGGTACCTCGACGACTCCGACCCCGCGGACGTGGCCGGGCGGGTGCCGTACCCCTGCGTGCTCAAGCCCGACGACAGCCGCGGGTTCTACGACGCGTTCCGCGCAAAGGTCTTCGTCGTGCACTCCCCCGAGGAGTTCGGCGCCCGGGTGGCGCAGGCGGGCGCGGCCGGCCTGACGCTCGTCGCGCAGGAGTACGTACAGACCCGGCCCGGCGGGTTCTGGTCGGTCGCGTCCTACCTGTCGCCGGACGGCGCGGCCCGCGGGGTGTTCACCGGCCGCAAGCTCGAGCAGTGGCCGGTGGGCTTCGGCACCTCGTGCCTCGCCGACGCCCGCTGGGACGCCGACATCGCCGCGGCCGGCGTCGCGGTGCTGCGCGAGCTGGGCTTCTGGGGTATCAGCGAGATCGAGTTCGTGCAGGACGCCGGCACCGGCCGGCTGCTGCTGCTCGACGTCAACACCCGACCCTGGAAGTGGGTCGGCCTGCCGGTCGCGGCCGGCGTCGACCTGCCCCTGCTGGCCTACTGCGACGCGGTCGGCCGGCCCTACGACGCCCCGCCGCAGGTCGACGGCGTCCGCTGGGTGTTCCTGCGCGACTACGTGCAGCTGGTACGCGCCCGGGCCGCGACGGTGCCCGAGGAACAGGTCAGCAAGGCGGAGTGGATCGACCTGCTCGCCGGCCGCCCCGGCCGGCTCGTCGACGGCATCCACGACCCGGACGACCCGGAGCCGTCCTACGACCTGCTCTGGGAGCAGCTGGCCGGCGGCCCGGGCTACTCCTGCGCCTGCTGACCGCCGGACCGGTCATCCGCCCGGCGGCCCCAGCAGGCGGGGCTCGCGCTGCGACAGGTCGAGCGCGTCGACGTGCAGCGCGCGCACCCCGCCCTGGGCGTAGCCGACCCGGTCGTCGAGCCAGGCGTGATAGGCCAGGTGCAGCCGGCCGCCGGCGTCCTCGACGACGCACTGCCCGCCCGGCCCGTGCGGCCCGTGCAGCCACGGCCCGTCCTGGCTCGTGACGGTGAACGGGCCGGTCGGGGCCGGCCCGGTCGCGTGCCCCACGCCGTACGTCGAGGACTCCCACCGGCCGGCGCTGTAGAGCAGGTGGTAGCGGTCGCCCGCGCGCACCAGCGACGGCGCCTCGACCAGCGGGCTCTCCCAGCCGAACCGGTGGCGCAGCACCTTCACCGGCCGGCCGCCGAAGCCCAGGCCGTCGGGGCGCAGGCGCCGCACCCACAGCACGGTCCGCCCGCCGAGCGCGTTGTCGTCGCTCTTCCACAGCAGGTAGGCCGTCCCGTCGACGTCGACGAACGGGTCCGGGTCGATCGAGCCGCCGCGGCTGCGCTGGTAGACCAGCGGCGCCGTCGAGGTGTCGGTGAACGGGCCCTCCGGGCGGTCCGCGACCGCCACCGACAGGGCCTGCCGGTGCTCGGCGCGCAACCGGGTCGCGTAGTAGAGGACGTAGCCGTGCGGGCGTTCGAGCACCGCCGGCGACCAGGTGTGGCCGGGCTCGGCCCACCGGGGGAGCGCGGCGAGCGCGTTGCCCAGGTGGGACCAGGAGCGCAGGTCCGGCGAGGTCATCACCTGGACGTCGAGCCCGCCGGTCTCGGTCGCGTAGGCGTAGTAGCGCCCGTGGGAACGCAGGACGAACGGGTCAGGGAAGTCCCCGCGCCAGACGACCGTCACCACACCAGGATGCCCCCTCGGGGGCCGGCGTGCCGCCCGCCCTCTACCGGCCCGACCGCGGTGTGATGGGGTGGGCGGCCGACGGAGGAGGCTCCATGAAGGTGCTGATGATCGCGCCGCCCGGCGCGGGCAAGGGAACCCAGGGCGTGACGATCGCCGCTCACTTCGACATCCCGCACATCGCCAGCGGCGACCTGCTGCGCGACCACGTCACGCGCGGCACCGAGCTCGGCCGCTCGGTGCAGCAGTACCTCGACCGCGGCGAACTGGTCCCGGACGAGGTCGTGCTGGACATGGTCCGCGGCGCCTTCGAGGACACCAAGGGCGGCGGCTACGTCCTCGACGGTGTCCCCCGCACCCTGCAGCAGGCGCGGGCGCTGTACGACATCGCCGTGGAGCTGGACATGACCGCCGACGTCGCGCTGCACCTGAAGGTGGACGACGCCGAGGTGGTGCGCCGGCTGCTCGCCCGCGCCGCCGTGCAGGGGCGGTCCGACGACACCGAGGAGGTCATCCGGCGCCGACTCGCGCTCTACTACGACGTCACCCACCCCATCCTGGAGTGGTACGGCGAGCGCGGGATTTTGGTGTCGGTGGACGCCGGTCGGCCCGCCGACCTGGTCGGCCGGCACATCCTCACCGCGCTGGAGGTCCTGCGCCAGACGACCGACCAGTCGGGCGGGCCACGCCGGGCGATCGACCTCACCGGGCTCGGCGCCGCTTTCGGCTCCTCCGCGTGACCCCTCGCCCCGTGACAGGTCGCCCCATGACAGGTCGCCCCGTGATAGGACGGGGCCTGTCCTGCCAGGCAGCGTCCCCGAGGAGTGGGTCCCGATGAGCCAACCCGCCGAGCGGTCCGAGGGGTCGCCGCCGATGGACCCGACCTTCTACCGCAGCGCTGCCGACGCCGTCGCGGCGGCTCCCGAGAAGCTGGCGTACGTCGTGGCGTTCGACCGGTCGGGGGAACGTCCCGACGCCCTGAGCGTCATCGACGTCGACGAGTCGTCGGCAGACTTCGCGAAGGTCGTCGGCTGGACCGAGCTGCCGACCCGCGGGGACGAGCTGCACCACTTCGGCTGGAACGCCTGCTCCAGCGCCCTCATGCACGAGGGCCACGACATGGGGGCCGAGGGCCTGCAGCGGCGCTACCTGCTGCTACCGGGCATCCGCAGCTCCCGGATCTACGTCTACGACACCCAGCCGGACCCCCGGTCGCCCCGGTTGCACAAGACGATCGAGGCCGAGGAGCTGGCGGCCAAGGCCGGCTACTCCCGCCCACACACCCTGCACTGCGGCCCGGACGGGGTGTTCCTGACCTGTCTCGGCGGCGCGGACGGGGCGGAGGGGCCGGGCGGCATCGCGCTGCTGGACCACAACACCTTCGACGTGCTGCGCGCCTGGGAGACCGACCGCGGGCCGCAGTACCTGGCGTACGACGCCTGGTGGCACCTGAACCAGAACACGCTGATCACCAGCGAGTGGGGCACCCCCTCGATGATCGAGGACGGGGTGGTTCCCGAGCTGCTGCTGGGCCAGAAGTACGGCCACGCGCTGCACTTCTGGGACCTGGCCGCCGGCCGCAACGACCAGACGGTCGACCTCGGCGCGGAGCACCAGATGGCGCTGGAGCTGCGGCCCTCGCATGACCCGGACGCGACCTGGGGCTTCGTCGGCGTCGTGATCTCGACGACCGACCTGTCCGCGTCGATCTGGCGCTGGCACCGCGACGGGACGGACTGGAAGGTGGACAAGGTCATCACGATCCCGGCGGAGCCGGCGGACCCGGCCGACCTGCCGCCGGCGCTGCAGCCGTTCGCCGCCGTCCCGCCGCTGGTCACCGACATCGACCTGTCCGTCGACGACCAGATGCTGTACGTCTCGTGCTGGGGCACCGGCGAGCTCAAGCAGTACGACGTGTCCGACCCGGCGGCGCCCCGCGAGGTCGGCTCGGTCCACCTCGGCGGCATCGTCCGGCGCACCGCCCACCCGGCCGCGCCGTCCGAGCGCCTCGCGGGCGGCCCGCAGATGGTCGAGGTCAGCCGGGACGGGAAGCGGGTCTACGTCACCAACTCGCTATACGGCGCCTGGGACGACCAGTTCTTCCCCGACGGCGTCGGCGCCTGGCTGGCGAAGATGGACACCGACCCGGCGTCCGGAGGCCTCAGCCTCGACGAGCGCTTCTTCCCCCGCGGCGAGCAGTTCCGGGGCCGGCGGGTGCACCAGGTGCGCCTGCAGGGCGGCGACGCCTCGTCCGACTCCTACTGCTACCGCTGACCTCAAGGCGGGGCGCCCAGCCTGGCTTCGTCTGGCCGGTCGCCTTCCCACGGCTGATCTTGCCGCGCGGGACGGCGATCAGTTTCGCCCTCGCAGATGGCGCCCGTTGCACACGGTTGACCAACGGCGGCGCGACGAGACGGTGCGACGCGGGCCGGTCAGGCGTTGGCGGACAGCTCGGGGGCGGACAGCTCCGTGAGGCGATCCTGGGCGGCCTTGAGGACACCCTTGCGCGCCTTGTGCGCCTGCTCGAAGGCCAGCAGCGTGCGCAGCTCCTCGACGTCCTCGGTGTCGGCCACGTGCCGCATCACGCTGTCGCCGGACAGCCGCTCGTAGGCGGCGAACGGCGGCTTCTGGTCGGCCACGTCCTCCCCGCCGGTCGCCGCCAGCACCTCGGCCGTCGCCTGCTCGGCGTCCTCGGCGGCCTGCCCGACGGCGCCGGCGACCGACGCCGTGGTGTCCGCGGCCGACCCCGCGACGGAGGCCGAGGTCTCCGCTGCTTTCCCTGCGAGCGAGGCGGCGGTGGCCGCGGTGCTCTCGGCGGCCTCCGTGGCGGTGTCCGCAGCATTCCCCGCGACTGACGTGGCGGTGTCCGCGGCGGTCCTGACGACCGAGGACACGGTGTCAGCGGCGGCGGAGGCGGCGGAAGAGAGCCCCGCCGCAGCGGTCCCCGTGGCCTGCACCGTCTGCTCGGTGGCCGCGTCCACCGCCGCCCCGGCGCCAGAGGCGACCGTCGCGGCGGCCTGGTCGACGGTGTCGGCTGCGCGGTCAGCGACCTGCCCGGCCGCACCGACGATGGTGCCCGCCGCGGAGCTCACCGTCGACTCGACCTGCGAGAGCGCGGCGGGCGTACCCCGGGTCACCTTCGCGACGAGAGCACCGATCCGGTTGACGGTGTCGGCGGCGAGCACGAGGGGGGCACCGGCGACCCGGCGCGCCGAGCCGACAGCCACCTGCACCGGCGTGGCCTTGAGAGCGGAGGTCCCGGTGCGGGCGGCCTCGTTGAGCCGGCGCTCCAGCCAGCCGATCGTCTCGCTGTGCGCGGCGTCGAGGCGGTCGAGCAACGGCACGACCGAGCTCTCACCGAGGCTGACCGCGAGGGTCCGGGCGTAGCGGGCGCGCTCGCGGAGCTGGTGCTCCAGGGCGAGGTCGCCGAGCAGGGCTCCCTGCAGCGTCTGCACCTGGTTGACCTGCGTCTGCACCAGGGCCCCGATCCTGCCGAGCACCGGACCGACGACGTCGGGGGTGCCTCCGACGCCCCGCATGGCCTGGCCGAGCAGCGCGAGGCGCTCGCCGCTCTTGGTGGCGTTCGCGGCCAGCTCCTGGGCGATGGGGGCGCTCGCGGCCTGGGCACGGCGCACCGTGGCGACCACCTGCTCGAAGGCGGTGAGGCGCTGCAGCGCCTTGAGCTCGTTGAGCAGCATGGCGCGGGTGACGGGCACGTCTTCCTCCTGGGGGTTCGGGGCGTGCCCTCGCCGTACCCAGCGGCGCCCGATCGCACCGAGGCACCGCCGACCTACGACGGGCCGTCCCGCATCGTCCGCGGCCGAAGGAGCCCCGCCTACGCTCGTGCCCATGCGCTTCGGCTACTGGATGCCCGTGTTCGGCGGTTGGCTACGCAACGTCCGTGACGAGCGCATGTCGACCGACTGGTCCTACGTCAAGGCCCTGGCGGTCGACAGCGAGCAGGCGGGCTTCGACCTGAGCCTGCTCGCGGAGCTCAACCTCAACGACATCAAAGGCCACGCGGCGGCGACCCTCGACGCCTGGACCCTCGCGCCGGCCGTCGCGGCGGTCACCGACCGGCTCGAGCTCATGCTCGCCGTCCGCCCCAACTATCACTCACCCAGCCTGACCGCGAAGGCGCTCAGCACGCTCGACTCCATCGCTCCGGGACGGGTCAGCCTCAATGTCGTCAGCTCGTGGTGGAAAGACGAGGCGGTGCAGTATGGCGCGCCGTTCGACGTCCACGACGCCCGCTACGCGCGGACCGACGAGTGGCTCGAGGTGCTGCACCGGCTGCTGACCGAGCCGGAGGTGACCCACCACGGCGCCCTCTACGACCTCGAGGGCTGCGTGATGGAACCCAAGCCGAGCGCGCTGCCGACCGTCTACATGGGCGGCGAGTCGGCCAAGGCCAAGGAGGTGATCAGCCGGCGCGGCACGGCGTACGTCATGCACGGTGACCCGCCGGATGTCATCGCCGGGAAGATCCGCGACATGGGCGCCCGTGCCGCCGAGCACGGCAAGACGTTCTCGTACGGCGTCAGCGGCTACGTCATCGTCCGCGACACGGAGGCCGACGCGCAGGCCGAGCTCGCCCGGGTGCTCGACGTGCAGGCCGACCCCGCGGCCTACGCCAGCTACCAGGACTTCCTCGCCGGCTCCCAGCTGGAGTCGCAGGTCTCGCTGGAGGAGTACTCGGTCTCCAACCGCGGCCTGCGGGCCGGGCTCGTCGGCACACCGGCGCAGGTTGCCGCCCGCATCCGGGCGTACGAGGACGCCGGTGTCGACCTGATGCTGCTGCAGTTCAGCCCGCAGCGCGAGGAGATGGCCCGCTTCGGCGAGCAGGTGATCGGTGCGTACGCCTGAGGCGGTCGTCCTGGCCGGCCCGCATGCCCGGCTGGAGCCGCTGACCGCCGCGCACGCTCCCGACCTGCTCGTGGCCGCGCAGGACGACGCGGTGTGGGCGTGGCTGTCGCTGCCCCGTCCGCGGACCCTCCTCGACATGGCGGAGATCGTGGCCGGGGCGCAGGCCGACACCGGCCGGCTCGCCTTCGCGGTGGTCGTCGGCGGCCGGGCGCAGGGCAGCACCTCCTACGTCGACGTCGACGTCTCCGTCGAGGGACTCGAGGTGGGCTGGACGTGGTACGCCCGGGAGCTGTGGGCGACGAAGGTCAACCCGCAGTGCAAGCTCCTGCTGCTCGGCCACGCCTTCGAGGTGCTCGGCGCGCGGCGGGTCACCCTCAAGACCGACGCGCGCAACGCCCGCTCGAGCGCCGCGATCAGACGGCTCGGGGCGGCGTACGACGGGACGCTGCGGCACCACCGTCTGCGCAGCGACGGCAGCGTCCGCGACTCCGCCTACTTCAGCCTGCTCGCGGCAGAGTGGCCGGCCGTACGGACCGGCCTGGAGCAGCGGCTGCGCGGCTAGCGCGTTGAGGCGACCTTCGCTCCGAGCAACCGGGCGGCACCGATGCCCGGCGGTGGTGGAGGAAGGTGACCGGTGCGGTGGTGGCGTGGAAGGGGAGCAGGCCCGTCACGGCGAGCAGCAGGAGCGCCAGGGCGCCGAGGACATCCCGGCCCAGGCCATCGCCACCGGCGGCACGGGATCCTCGCTGCCGGCGGACAGGATGAAGTAGGCGCCAATCGCATCAACGTCGCCGCCTCCCGGGCCCGGCGGGCCGGCACCTGACCCGGCGGCAGCCGGCAACGCAAGGGGCAGCTCGCCGCCGACGTGGGGCTGGCGGCCAGGCGCGGCCCGCTCAGGCCGGGCGGCAGACCCGCACGTCGCACAGCCCCGGTGCCCGCCGGGCCTGCACGAGCACCCGCGACAGGTCCTCACCTGTCAGGTCGACCCGCGCGATCACGTCGTAAGCCCCGCTGGTGACCGCGGTCTCGGTCACTGCCGGCAGGGTCGCGACGAACGACGCGACCTCGTCGGCCCGGCCCGGGTCCGCCTGCAGCAGGAGGTGGGCGGCCGGCGACGGCAAGAGGACCATGCGGGCAACAGTCCAGCCGTCTCGTGTCGGCGAGGGGTCGGACGTGTTTCGGGGATAAGTCGGCGTGCCGGGTGAGTCGGCCTCTGCCAGCCGGCGGCCCATGTGTTTGCCCCTTGACGGCCCACTGAAACGCGTCCATCTTCTCAAACATCCGGCGCACGCCCGGATGCGGCCCCGAGGTGTGGGGCAGGAGGGGGCCTCCGATGTGACCCGCGCCGTCGACCGTCGGACCGCGCTGCGGCTGGGTGCCGCTGGGCTGCTCGCGCCGGCGCTGCTGGGTGCCGGCGGGCGCACGCCGAGGCTGCCACCGGGCCAGGTGCCGCGCTTCGCCGTCGACCTTCCGGTGCCCCCGGTGCTGCGCAGGAGCCTGTGGTCCGGCGTGGACCGCTACGTCGTCACCCAGCGCCAAGCCCTGCAGCAGGTGTTGCCACCCAGCCTGCCCGCGACGCCCGTGTGGGGCTACGACGGACTCTTCCCGGGGCCGACCGTGCACGCCCTTCGGGGCCGTCCGGTCGAGATCCGCCAGCTCAACCGGCTGCACCGCGAGGTGTCGGTGCACCTGCACGGCCATGCCAGCCGCCCCGCGGACGACGGCCAGCCGACTCTGCCCATCCCGCCCGGCGGCGAGCGGACCTACTACTACGACAACGACCAGCGCGCCTCGACGCTGTGGTACCACGACCACGCCGACATGCGAACCTCGCCGCACGTCTACCGGGGGCTGGCCGGGGTGTACGTCCTGCGCGACCCGGCCGAGGACCGGCTCGACCTGCCCAGCGGCGAGCACGACGTCCCGCTCGTCCTGCAGGACCGGATCTTCGACGTCGACGGGCGGATGGTCTTCGACGACAACGGCCACACCGACCTGCTCGGCGACGTGGCGCTGGTCAACGGCGCGGCGTGGCCGCGGCTGGCGGTCCAGGCGCGCCGCTACCGGTTCCGGCTCGTCATCGCGTCCAACTCCCGGCCGTACCTGCTGGGGCTGTCGGGTGGGCGGCCGTTCACCGTCGTCGCCAGCGACGGCGGGCTGCTCGAGCGGCCAGTCGTCACCTGGTCGCTGCTGGCCGTGATGGCGGAGCGCTACGACGTCGTCGTGGACTTCTCCGAGGTCGCGGTCGGTAGCTCGGTCACGCTGGTCAACCAGCTCGAGACCGGCCGGATGCACGATCTGCTGCGCTTCGACGTCGTGCGCCGGGTGCGCGACGACAGCCGCGTCCCGGCCCGGCTGTCCGACATCCCGCGCCTGGTGCCGGCGGACGCGCCGGTGGACCGGGTCTGGCGCTTCGGCCACTCCCCCGACGGCACCTTCGTGATCAACGGCAAGCCGTTCGACATGGACCGGGTGGACGCCCGCCCCCGACTCGGCAGCATCGAGGTGTGGGAGCTGCGCACGCAGGGGCTGGGCTTCTTCCACCCGGTGCACCCGCACCTCGTGCGCTTCCAGGTGCTCAGCCGCGACGGGCGGCCACCGGAGCCGTACGAGCGCGGCTGGAAGGACACCGTCTTCGTCGGCGAGGAATCGGTGGTCCGGATCGCGGCCCGGTTCGGGCCACACCTGGGCCGCTACGTCCTGCACTGCCACAACCTCGTACACGAGGACCACTCGATGATGACCCAGTTCGAGGTCGTCAAGCCCTAGGGAGAGACATGCGCGCCACCCGCACCACCGCCGTCCTCGGCATCCTGCTCGCCA
>JAABUN010000936.1_pt1 | contig 70569 bp, 61 predicted proteins | sample 5559311 | NCBI WGS metagenome assembly JAABUN01 (sample SAMN10711877, study PRJNA513370) | rock metagenome | isolation source: Antarctica rocks | place: Antarctica: Victoria Land, Siegfried Peak sud | reverse complement strand
CCAAGGCCGAAGGCGTGGAACGTCGTCGCCTGGATCGCCGCCCCCGCCGGCCCGAGGCGCGCTTGCAGGCGGGCGGTCAGGGTGCGCGCCGCCGCGCGGGAGAAGGTCAGCGCCAGGACATCCGTCAACGTCGCCCGCCCCTCCCGGACCAGGTGGGCGATCCGCTCGGCCACGGTGGCGGTCTTCCCCGTGCCCGGGCCGGCGCTGATCAGCAGCGGCCCGTCCGGGGCCAGCACCGCCTCGCGCTGCCCGTCGCTCAGGTGGGCGAGATCGGCGCGGTATTCACCGCCGACCAAGGCGCGGCCTCTCCCTGTGGGGCCGCAGTTGCGGGCCGGATCTGCCGCGCCCGTCCTGGCCAACTCGCCGTGGCCCGCCCGGTGAAAGGGCGACTGACCGGGGTCCGCTCGACGCGTCGTGGCCGAGCGGTGGCGTACCAAAGTGTCCGTGCCGATGCGCGGTCACGCTGCGGCACCAGGGGACGCTGTGGCGGCGTGTGACTGGGACATCGTGCTTGCTCCTCGTCTATGGGACACACACGGCGGTCGGTCGGGTTCCCGGACACCGCGACAATTCGAGCCCTTCGCCCGGCGATCGCGGCCTACCTTCACGGGACGATGGGGCACCGGGTCCGCACGGGCCGTGACGCGGATCGATATACCGAGGGTCGCTTGCGACGAGATACCGCGCCGCGCGGGATATGGATAGCCTACATCCCGCGCGGCGCGGCGGCTGGCCGTGGCGGCGCTACCGGCGACGGTGCAGCGGGCGGGCCGCCGTCGCCAGGTGCGGCGTGATGACGTTGCCGGGCTGGAGCGCCGGGTCCTGGCCGATCGCCACCGCGACCTCCCAGCGACCGCACTGCTCGGCGATGATCGCGAGGCTGTTGGGGGCCTGGCCGCGGAGGAAGCGCGGGCTGATCAGGTCGCGGTGCCGGGCGATGTCGGCCGCGACCCCGGCGATCTCGCGCATCCGCTCGGCGGAGAGTGTCGCCGTGTCGATCTGGGCGAGCAGGCTTGTGGCACCGTCGGGATCCGCCCGTCGCAGTCGCCGGGCCTCGGCCAGGAGCATCGTCGCGGCGGTGTCCTTGACAGTACGTTCGGTGCGGTCTATGCTTGCGAGTATGGAGCGAGTCTCCGGGTCGCCGGGGAATTCGGTGTAAACGGCCCCCAACACCCGCCTCGCCTCCTGAAGCGACCCGCCATCGCGCAACCGAACGGCCGATGCAAGGACGAGCGAACGCTGCCGATTGGCCTCGGCGGCGTTTTCTTTTGTCCGCGCCTCGTCCTCATGCCTGCGACGCTCGGCCAGCAGCCGCGCCAGCGGCGCTCGCGCGGCCAGTCGTTCCACCTCTCGCCGCTTGCCCTCGATCAGGGCCGCGAACGCCCGCTCGGTCGCGCGGGCCTCGGCGACAGCCCCCGCGTAATCGTCCCGCAACGCCTGGTCGTAGATCCACGCCGGGTCGTCGAACGGCGTGGCGAGCGCCCCCTCGAACCCGGCCCGGAGGGCGACAGCGTCCTGCTGCGCCGTCCCGAGCGCCCGGATCTCCTCCGCCAGCGCGTCGTGGCCCGCCAATTCGCGGAGGGCGGCGGCCCGCTCCTCGCGATCCCGCTCGTGACGCGCGGCGAGCGCCGTCCCGAGCGATCGCACGCGGGCGAGGAGGCTCACCGGATCGGGCCGGTGCCCGTTGCTCCCGGCGGCATCGCCGGTATAGGCGGGGGTGGCGGACGCGATCGTCGCGCCCGAGGCGGTGTCGGCGCTGGTATCCCCGGTCGGGCTGTCCGGGCCGGGATCGACGGTTGGGGCGATCCCGAACTCGGCCCCCAGCGCCGCGAGGCTGCTGACGCTGCGGGTGAACTGCGGGACGCCGTCCCTGGTCACGCGGGTCATGGCCTGTGTGCTCCTTTCCTCTCGCAAGTGTGTCGCGCTGAGACCCTTGCTGCTTCTCCTCGTCGATAGACTCCTTTCCTGAAGAACGATTCCCTCGGCGGTGGTACGGGGGGGCGCGTGCCCAAAACATGCGGCACCTCCTCGGCGATCAGTCGGCGGTGCCGTCCCAGATGCGCGGGTCGGTCGTCGCCGGGGCCCACGCCCCCGTGCCGGAGAGCACCGCCGCCAGGGCGTACCGGCGCACCTCGTGGTACTCCTCACCGATCCTCGTCCCGGTCCGGCGCACCTCGTCGCGATACGCCGCGTCGTCGACAAACCAGTCGCGCCGCTCGCTCGTCTGGGCGAGCAGGCGGACGATCGCGGCGGCCCCCTCGTCGGAATCGGGGTCGTGTTCCTCGTCGCTGGTCACGAGCAAGTGGTAGGCCGACGACTCCCGCCGGGTGTAGCACGCCGCGACATAGAGGTAGCGCGGCAGCCGGGATAGCGCGCCGTCCATAGACCTCCTGGGGATGCGCAGGGCCGCCCGGTGAGGGACGACCCGCGAAGCGTCGCCACCGGCGATAAGGTTTGGGGAACGATGCTGGGTTTCACCGGAGACGATAGAGGACGAGGCAGAGCGACAGCACGACGCAGACGGTGAGCATCGTGGCGCACAGTGTGGCGATAGAGGCGGCCAGCACGGGGCGTTTCATGGCAGCGGTACTCCTTCCACTGGGTAAACCGGGTATGCCGGCGTTTGCGTTCGGCACGGACCGCGATCGGGCGGGGCGCGAGACATGGCTCACCTCCTGTGGTGCTATGGGCTGGGCGGCACGAAAGCGCCCGTCACACGGTTGTCGCGGGCCGCAGGGCCGATCGCCCCAAGGGGCGACGGCTCCCGTCCGGCTCGCCCGAGACGGCAGAAATTTGGGGAGTGGCGGGGGTCAGGGGGTGGGGTCGGCAGGCGAGGAAACGCCGGTCGGCGGGGGGAACGCGCATGGGGAGACCCGACAGGCGCTGGGGTGCCTGTCGGGCCAATCGAGGAAGGGGGGTGCGTCGGCACGCTCGACGACGCACGGGGAGGGGGATACGGCGTGCGCGAGACGCGCGCGGGTATGGCGCGACGCTCACGTTGTGGTGTCACTGTCGGCCGGGGCATCTCGCGGCGAATGCACGGGGCGCGGCGACCGGAGGCACAGGTGGCGTTGTCCTGCTACGGGTGTCGTCGGTGGCGGTGCTAGCGGACGCTGGTGGAGCGTCTGCGGCGCGACCATCCTCCAGCGAACACCGTTGCGTACCGACGACCGCGAACGCCTCCCGTATACCTGGATAGCCGCTGTTCGACCGACCTGTCGTGGACGCCGGGACGCCGTGACTGCCGGTGCCGATTGGCAGGGCTGGAGAGCATGCTCGTGCTCGATCCAGAGTCCTGACCCGGTGGCACCACCCCGTCGGTTCCGGTGGGGACTCGAACCGGTCGAGTCGCCCATACCCGCGAGCGGGAGGAGGCGGAACCACGCCCCCGTCGGTGCAGCATCAGCCACCGACCGCCGTTACATCCCCTGCAGCATACGCGCCCTCGCTAACACGGGGCTTACACGCCGCAGGCGCATCGGCGCGTACACGCCTCCCGCTTGCTGACAGGACACCGGCGTGCGACGCATCTCGGGGTGACGGTAGTCTGGGTGCGGGTAGGCGAACGCCGGGCATGTATTGAGAGCCGCGCGCCGCTCGATGTGCCGCGTTCGCGTCGGTGCCGCACGTCGATACAACGCCTGGCTAGGGTGACATCACGCCCCAGGGGTGATTCCTTGCTAACATGGCGTGGCCGACGGGCCGATCCGGGCCGCGATCGGTGTGCGTCTTGCTGACCAACATCGCGCCCTACTCGACGGCCTGTTGTGAGTCATAGGGCCGAGAATCGGCGAGCGCGATCGCTTGGCCTAATACCCCATCGTTCCCTCTCCAAGCCCGCTGTCCCGCTCATATGGGTTGTCCGGTCGAGCCATTCTTTCTCCCTCCCGGTGATGCCATCCCGGAAGGTCGCTCCCAGGCGAACTGGTGACGTGTGCCCGGTTGCCCGAACCCGCTGTTCGCGAACCGCCGCCCGGTTTGCGACGCGTGCCCTGCCAGGTTCCTCCTCCGCTGTTTGGCTCTGCTATTCCTTCGGGGAGACGTTATCGGTTTGGTTATGCACGCGCTTGTTACGGAGGTGTCCTTCGTCGTGCCGACGATGGTGTTGTTGTCGGGGCACGCCGTGAGCGTGATTGCGTGATCGCCACGAATGCGTATGAAGCGGGTCGGGTCGTCTCGCTCAGTTGATGCGCTCAAGGCTACCGGCTCGCGCGACTGCCGGTCATCTCTGACAGGGAGCGTCCTGCCGAAGGTGCGGAGCTCCTGGGAGCCGATCGTCGGGCAGGGATCGATGCGGGTGATAAAGGTTTCGACATGCGGCTCGCCATATCGCCGCCCACGACGACGCCTGCTTGGCTTACACCTTGGCCGCAGTGTCGTCCCGCCAGCCACCTGCCGACAATGAGGATGCCGCCCTGTACACCTCGGTCGGGTGGTTGACAGATGGGCGACATGAGCCTACCTTGTGGATTTCCGCTCTGCTACTCATTGACTAGAGGTCCATCCCTTTCCGGGTCCGGCGTCACGCGTCACGCGTTCGCCCCGCCCCTCGTGCTTCCCCGCAAGACCATACCGTCATGCCGCTGGCGTGAGCGGGCGTGTTGGCGCGCACCGCATCGGTGATGGCCGGAGGCAATAGCGCTGTGGCACGCCCCTTCGATGGCGTGCGCGACTGTCACCTGCCTGTGGAAGCGTTCCATGATCGGTCTACCCCCACGCCGATCCCTGTCGGCGGCACCCGCTCACCGCCAGGATTTCACGCCGTGGGGCGAGGTGCGACCGGGCGGCGTCGGGCAGACGACCCGCGACTTCACCGGGCAGCGCCGCGACGCCACCGGGCTGCTCTTCTACAACGCCCGCTACTACGACCCGCAGCTCGGGCGCTTCCTCAGCCCGGACACGATCGCGCCCGCGAAGGAGGTGCCGCAGACGCGCAACCGCTACAGCTACGTCCTCAACAACCCGCTCAAGTACGTCGACCCGTCCGGGCACTGCTTCGTGAACGCCCAGAACAACGAGGAGCGCGCAGAGAACGCGGCGTGCGACAAGTACATCGGCTTGTTGAGCGGATGGGGCATGGACGTCGACCTGGCGGATTATGGCAACTGGCTCTCCGAGCAGCTCGGGGCCGTCTGGGAGGGTGCCCGGCGCATGTCGGACAAGCTCGGCTGGGGGACCGATGGCCGACTCTTCAGGGAGAACGTCCTGAAGAACACCTCCCTCCGCGTGCGCAAGGTTCTGGACGATGGCAGCGCTAAATCCAGCTGTGGCCAGCGAGCTTTTGCTTGCGCTACCTGGGGAACATTGGTCTTCACGAGCCTATCCTTCCCCAATCCGGGTCAGCCCGATCAGTGGGCATTCGACCAGCGTACCGTCATCCATGAACTCGCGCATGTCTGGGACTTCCGATCGCGGAACGAACTGCGGAACGGTCTTGACACTGTCCTGAGAAATGCCGCTGATCGCCAGCGCGACTGGCGGGGGCAACCGAAACCCGGACTCGGGCAGGACATCATAGAGGATTTCGCCGAAGCGGTCGCTTTCTACTCGGTGGACGACACCACAGCGCGAGGGCAGCCCGGCTTCCGAAATTCGTCGCGGTGGGGCTACGTGCAGTGTGTTGCCACAGCGAGTCCCGATAGTTACGGACTTTGCCACCCCTAGCCACAGGGGGTCGTGCGCCGGGAACAACCGACGAGTTTCTGCCGTCATCATGGGAGCGTCTGCGGAAAGCGCAGGCGCTACCATCTCCGGTAGTTGATGGAGAACGACTATGCCTTGCTACATACATCCCAACGTGATCGGCAAGTGGAGCAGGGAGCGCCGTTGGCGACACCCGCGTTGGGCCGTATCCTTCGTCTTGCTGCTTGTCGCGTGCGGTACCCCCCTCACGCCGACCCCCTCGACGCCGCCGTCGCGTGGCCAGACCGTGGCGAGGGCGAGCGCGAATCCGCTGCAGGCGACCCCAGCGTACCCGGATCTCCGCGCTTCCCTCCCGACCGTCGGTCCGCTACCCACCCAGGCGCCGACCTGTGACCCCGGCGGCCCGACCCTCGTGGTGGAACCGGTCGTGTACCCCGGCTTGGCAGGGCAAGCGTGGGCTGCGGAGCAGATCATCGTCGGCACCGTGCTCGCCCAGGAGGTGCGGTGGGAGTCCCACCCTATCTGGGGACCAACCATTTACACGTACTCGTTAGTGCGGGTCGATGAGCGGGTGCGCGGAATACCGGAGGAACTCCTCGTGGTCGATGGCTATGGTGGCACGCTGGGTGGGTGTACCCAGGCGAGCACCTCGCCGACCCTCCGAGACGGCGAGACGGCCCTCGTTTTCCTTCTCAAGAGCGGTGGCAGTCCGGCAGGGATCGGGCGTTTGCCGCGCTACCACGTCGATGGCGGACAAGTCGGCCTGCAACGCGTCTCCCCCGCTGCCGGTGGTCCCCCGACCAGCCCCTCGGGCGGCGCCGCGCGCCCCTTCTCGCAGATCCTCACGCAACTTCGGCACGCCCTCGCGCAGCCCCCGCCCAGCGAGCTCGACGCGCGTTTTCTTGTCCCGCTGGACCGTGCGCCAATCGCCCCTCAGGCGACACCGCTCCGTTGAAGTGGCGGCCGCGGTCGGCAGGACTTCACGCCATGGGGCGAGGTGCGGTCGGGCGGCGTCGGGCAGACGGCGCTGCTGTTCTACAACGCGCGCTACTACGACCCCAAGCTCGGGCGCTTCCTCTCCCCCGACAGCATCGCGCCCGCGAAAGAGACGCCGCAGACGCGCAACCGCTACAGCTACGTCCTCAACAACCCGCTCAAGCTCGTCGATCCGACCGGGCATTGCGAGAAGGGGGATCCCCTTAACACGCCCGAGAACGCACGCTGTGTTGAGTTCTACGCCCGGCTGCAAGGCTATGGCTATCGCGTTTACAACCTGTGGGATTGGATGTCGCACGAACTTGAGCTCGTCCTACAAGGAACGCAGGATCTTATCGCGGCGGCGCATTGGAGCGTCGACCAGTTCAAGTCCGCGATGGCTGGGCGCATCGGGCTGGACCGCAGCCATGACCCGTCCGCAGGCGGGCTGGCCGGCTACCAGAATGCCGGCGACATCACGCTGTATGACGGGGCCTGCAACGCGGGCGACGCATTCGCGAAGCGCGTCGTGGTACACGAACTCGGTCACCAGTGGGACTGGGCCTCGGGCGCGGCGCTGTCCTCGGCGCTGGTCGCCCGCACCGGCGGCGAGCAGACTGGCTGCTACTCGATCGGCCCCTACCAGTTCTGCCTGCCAGGGGCCACCTACACACCCGGCGAGTCCGGGACGCTGCCCGATCCTCGCAATGCCCACTTCACCGAGAACCAGTACGAGGACTTCGCTGAGTCGGTCGCGGCGACCGTCTACGGCGCATACAACGCGCCGTTCCTCGGCAGCAATCGGAACGAACACGTCAAGGATCTATTCGCGCGATATGGCGGCTACGGTCGGTGCAATCCGACGGAACGCGAGTGCCAATGATGCGCCAGCACCGCAGTGTCGCCGCGCGAGGCGCGCTGCTCGTCCTATTGCTCATCGCGCTGGGCGCGTGCAGCTCCACGCGGCGGGACTTCCCCGCCGCGACCCGCACGTCCACGCCGACCATCTCGGCATACCCAAGGGCGACCAGACCGACTACCGGTAATCCCGCTGCGGTGCTGGGTACGCCGATACCAACGCTGAGATTCACGACGACAGATCCCCCCGGCGACGTCTTGGCATACTACCGCCAGCAGTACGTTGCGCAAGGCTGGACAGTCAGCAGCGACGATGGCCGCGCTCTGATCCTGGTGGAGCGCCATGCCTGCCCTTACTGGGGGCTGTACGTGTACATCCTCGCGGCTGTCGCCGGGCGCACTGACGTGGAGGTACGGTTCGACGACTCGCCCAACTCCTGCCAAGCCTTGTAGCGCGCCTTGCGCATCTCTCCACCAACTTACGGATTCCTTAACAGGACCCCGCAAGGATCGGCGTCGCGGCCGTAGGTCGCGACGCGGACGGCGGGTGTGCATGTCGCGCGCCCGCGTGGGCGTGACCACCGTATTCCTTGGTCGGCATCCGGAAGCGGGACTTCCGTCCAGGCGGGCGCGAGTAAGGCCACGCGCTCGTTCCACAGCCTCCAGGCGAGGTCGTGGCCCCGCGCACCGTCGTCGCCAGCCCGGCGTCCGACACCACGATCTCCCTGTACGGCGACCACCTCGGCGGCGTCGCGGTGGCGACGGATGCCGGCGGGCAGGTGCTGGGCCGCCAAGACTTCACGCCGTGGGGCGAGGGGCGGTCGGGCGGCGTCGGGCAGACGACCCGCGACTTCACCGGGCAGCGCCGCGATGGCACCGGGCTGCTGTACTACAACGCCCGCTACTACGACCCGCAGCTCGGCCGCTTCCTCTCCCCCGACAGCATCGTGCCAGGCACGGCGTCAGCCCAGGGCGGCATGGCCGCGTCGCTTGGCCGCGACGACCGGGCCGCGCTGCGCCCGCTCGCGGTGGACTTCCACGAGCCGGGGTTCGTGGCCGGGGTCAACCAGGAGAACGCCTTCACGCAGAAGGAGGACTTCTGGTTCCAGCTCGCGGACGAGGACAAGCGCGAGGGCGCGGGCGCGCTGTGGCCGTGGGGGCCGGCAAACCCGCAGGCGCTCAACCGCTACGCTTACGCGCTCAGCAACCCGCTGCGCTACACCGACCCGACCGGCCACTTCGCGATCCTCGTGGCGCTGGGCATCCCGGCCTGGGTGGCGTGGGCGATCGTCGGGGCCGTCGGGGCGACGGCGGTCATCGCCTGCGTGAGCGACGCGCAGTGCCGCAGGGCCGTCGCCGACCTCGCCGACCTGATGACCGCAGGCGCGCTCTCGATCCGCCAGCTCATCAACAGCACCATCGGGCAGATCCAGGCCAACCAGGCGAAGAAGCAGTCATCGGGGTCCGGCGGCTCGACCCGCCCGCAGCCGATCTCACCGGCCGAGAGCGAGTTCTGGCAGGGCCTTGAGCCCTATAGACAAGGCACGAGGAGGAGCGGCAGTGGTCGCGACACGCGGTACTACGAGTGGGACTATCAGCACGGGGGAGAGATCGAGGTGTACGACTCGCGGGGCAACCACCTAGGCACCGATGACCCGCGAACGGGCGAGCGGGCCAAAGACCCCGTACCAGGGAGGGTGTGCAAGAATTGCAGATAGCGGAGTTGCTGCACAACGAGACGACGGGACGGATACCTCGTCCCCCTTGTTGGGGGCTGCTGAGCCTGTATCTGGAAGGCTCGTCGGCTCACACCGCCGCGAGGCATTTACACCTGATATTTGTCAGCGCCGACGCGCGGCCTGAGTGGCGCGAGCCTGGACAAGTGCGGGGTAAGGATTCAATGTCTTGCGCGATCGGTACGTACAGCCGCCACCTCCCTTGTGGTGACGCGACTCCTGGGTCGCCATCGGGCGACTGCGCGAAACGTTGAATCGCACCCGCGAGTACGTCGCGCCGATCCTCATCGGCCATGATCGTCTACACGGTAAGCCCAATGAGGCAGCCTCACCGGGCTTACCGACCGGCCTGGCTCTACGTATAGCATAACGGTCGTATATCCTATGGGGGCAGGCCATGATCGATCTCCTCGCCCTGCTTCGGCACGGCGAAGTAGCGCTCGGCGAGGCCGAACACACCATCGATGCTGCTATCGATGCGCTCCACCGCGGGGAAGGTTCGCCCGCTTGGGCGACGACGCTCGGGCTGTCCGATCACGAGGCCAAGGCATGCATAGACGGCGCGGCATTAGGGGCGCTGGTCATGCTGCGCTACGACGGCTGGCCCACCCATTGCGGCCGCTGCGGCCTGCCACTCGACTACCGCCGGTACGGGTGGTTCTACCAGGGCGAAGACGACGAGGGCAAGCCGCGCCTGCGACATATCACCTGTCCCGTTTCCACCACCCTGGCACCGCCCGAGGCGTTGCTGCACGTCGCGGAGAAGCACACGCCTGGGGCGGAGCGAGATCACACCGGGCATGGCGCGAACGCGGGGGCGGGGGAGTGGCGTCGGGAGCACGGCGAGGACGCGCGCCCGCGTGTCGGCATCGACGCCGTGGGTGGTCCGCCCGGTGGGCGGCGAGCCGTCGCCGCCCTCATCGCCGCGCTCGCGAGCGCGGACGACGCCGGGCGCACAGATGCCGCCCGCGCGCTGGCCGCACAGCGCGACAAGAGCGCCGTCGCACCGCTCATGAATGCGTTGCGCGACCCCTGGCCGGAGGTGCGCATCGAGGCCGCCGCCGCGCTGGGCGATCTCGGCAACCGGCAGGCGGTCGAGCCGCTGATCGCGGCGCTCGAGGACGAGAACCCCGACGTGGCGTGGAACGCCGCTGTCGCCCTCGGGGCGCTCGGCGACCGCCGGGCTGTCGCCTCCCTGGTCGCCACCCTTTGGCGGGCGTTGCAAGGTCGGTCCTTGGCCCTGCGGAAGGCGGCCGCCGAAGCGCTGGGTGTCCTGGGCGACGAGCGCGCCCTGCCCCTCCTGGAATGGATGCGGCACCACGACACCGATGAATTTCTGGGCGGTGGCAAGCTCAAGGACGCCGCCGACAAGGCAATCGAACGTATTCGGCGGCACAACGCCATCGACGGCCAGGTGCCAAGCGGCTAGCGTGCGCCCCGGCTTGCTGGCGCTCGTGAGGGGGCGTGTGGTGACAACGGCGCGGCGGAGCGCTACGCCTACGACGCGGCGGGCGAGCGCGTGACGCGGCAGGCCGACGGCAAGACGAGGTTCTACGTCGGTGAGGTGTGGGGGTTGCAGATTGGTGGCGCGACGCGGGCGCACTACACGCTGCAGGGGCGGGTCGTGGCCCATCGTGAGGCACCGGCGGTCGGCGGGGCGGCCACGGTCCTGCCACCACCTCAGCCCTGACAGCACCGTCCCCGGCACGGCGGAGGCCACGGGCGGCGCGGCGGCGACGCTGGGGCCGGACGACCGGGCCGCGCTGCGCCCGCTCGCCGTGGACTTCCACGAGCCGGGGTTCGTCGCCAGGGTCAACGGCGAGAACGCCTTCACCCAGCAGCGCGGCTTCGACTTCCAGCTCGGCGACCTGGGTCCGGCGCGAGGCCAAGGTCGGCTGGGGGCCGGGGGACCCGCAGGCGCTCAACCGCTACGCCTACGTCCTCAACAACCCGCTGCGCTCCACCGACCCGACGGGCCACTTCCCGGTGTTCGTGCTCCCTTCTGCGGTCGTGCAGCTCCTCCCCTCCCTCGCCTTGCGGCCGAACCTACCCCAGGGGGCGTCGGCGGTGACGAGCAGGGCATCGTCGTCGATGCCGAGGCTATCGGCGACCTCGTCAGGGCCGATGCGGGGATCGGTGCCACGGCACAGGTCGACGGCAAGCATCGTGCAACGGTCGATGCGGGCCGGACCAGCGGGCGCGTGGATGGCGAGGACACGAACAGCCACACCGTGATCACCGACGCCTACGGGAACCTTGTCACAGCGTATCCAGGGCGGTAGCGTCCACGGGTCTCGCCATCAAACTCCAGACGGCTCCCGGTCAACAGATTGGGGAATCCACCCACGATCCCTAGAACGCGTTGCATCGGCTGCTCCCTGCGTACGACGACCCGACGTTCCGCTGCCTGTGTTTCATCGATTGGTACGGGGATACAGTCTTCAATCGTATGCAGATAGGACTTTCCAGGAAGAACCGGCGCGGATCCGCAGGGGCGTGGAGACGACCTACGAGCAAGCGCTTCTCGACGCTATCGCGGAGTTCGCCAGGCAGTGCGATCTCAAGCCGCACCGCTACCTGAAATTCATCGGCGATTGATGGCGCGCGCGCCGTGGGTGCCCCACATCGGCACGCCCGCCGGGGCAGACATCTCGACAAGGGCACCCGATGCCCGACGCTGATAGATCGTCTGGTCCCCGAACATAGTCGATGTGGCGTGCCCGACACGCGGGGCAGGCCAACTCCTTTATAGTTCGTGCCGCCACCAGCACAGCCGAGGGGCTGCTCGACAGCCAAGCGTCCGGCCCCCGGCTCCCAACTGCGCTGCGGTCTGAGCGACCAAACCTCGGCCACTCACCACCGTACTGTTCGAAAGGGTGGGCGTAGGGGCACGCATCTACACGACAATCGCGCGAGAAGAATGAGCGCTGCAGAAATGTGCCCCGAGCGGTCGCGGTGACGATCCTAGTGGCGCGTCAGCCATGTTTTGATGAGTAGCAGGCGGGTTAGTTACGAGTCCAGTAGCCACAGCCAACGCATCAAAGCATGGCTGACGCGCCACTAGTCGGTACGGGAACCGACGCGGGGCACGAGTGCCGGGACTGCGGCGCTGTACTCGGCGTAGGCCGCGCCGAAATGCCGTCGCAGCGCCGCCTCCTCGTAGCCGATCTTCCGCCAATAGGCCGCGGCGAGGAGCGCGACCGCCGCGAAGCCGCGCGGGCGACCGAGGACGAGCGCCTGGCCGAAGGCGGCCGCGAGGAGGCCGACGTAGAGCGGGTGGCGCACGACGCCGTACGGGCCGGTGCGGACGAGCGGCTGGTCGGGTGTGAGCGCCACCCGCCCGGTCCAGGCCCGCCCGAGCGCCGCACGCGCCCAGAATGCGACGCCGAAGCCGCCGCACTCCAGCGCCAGCCCCAGGAGCGGCGCGAGGCGACCCCGCGCCGGGAGGCTCGTGCCCGGGGACGGCGGCGCGAGGAGCGCGAAGGTCGCCCCCAGCGCGGCAAGGTGGAATTGCCGCGCGCCGCCGGGTTCGTCGACCCGCCGCTCCCGGCCCAAGCTCGTCAACGCCGCCCGCGCCCGGCGGCCCTGCACGGCGTTGACGCCGAGCCAGGCGAGCCAGGGGAGCCACGACCAGCGCGCGAGGCGCGCGCGCCCGCGCGGCGTCTCGCGCGCGGCCAGCGCAGACGCGTCGTCGGGCGTGGCGGCGCCGGCCTCGACCCACCGCTTCATCGTCGCCAGCGTCCGCCCGGCGACCGGGTTGATCAGCTGCTCGCCGAGGACGTAGTGCCCCGCCCGGCTGGCGACGAGGCGGTACGCCAGGTGCGTCAGGTCGTGCGTGATCGTGGCCCGCACCCCGCCGTCGCGCCGCACGAGGTTCCACTCCACCGCCATCCCCCGCGCGCCGCCGCCGATGTGGCGGAAGACGAGGCGGCGGTCGGCCGGGCGCACCTCCAGGCGCGAGCGCCAGGTCAGCGGGATCCAGCCGCGCCAGGCGGACATCGCGACCGTGAGCTGGCCGGGCGGGGCGTCCGGGTCATCGAGCACCCGCACGTAGCGGTAGTGCGGCAGGAATTCCGCCCAGCGCGGCACCGCCGCCGCGAGCGCGAACAGGTGGTCCATCTCCCCATGCACGTCGACGTGGCTCGTCAGTTCCTGCGGTTCTTTCATCGATCGCTCCTTCCTCTACGGGTCGACAGGCCGCGCGCCGTCCCCCCTCGCCCAGGGCGCGCGGCGGCGACTAGCCCTCGTCCGGTGCCGCCAGCGCCGCCGCCACCAGCGGGCTGCGCGCGAACAACTCGGCCACCGGCACCAGGGCCGCGACCTCCTCCGACAGCGTCGCCCCGCCAGGCGGCGCACGACCGGGCCACGGGCCGGACGCCGCTGTCGGCTCCATCCGGGCGGCGCTCCAGTTGGCGAGCGCGCCCGCCAGCGCGACCGCCTCGATCAGGGCCAGGCGCTCGGGCGCGGGCAGATCGGCCCGCCGCCCGAGCGCCTCGGCCGCCGCGACGGCCCGCGTCGCCCGGTAGGGCCAGAGGGCGATCGCCCAGTCGTGGATCTCGGCGACCAGGCGGCAGAGCCCGATCGTCGGCGTCGGCCCCGGCCACCAGGCCCCCCGGCGGCTCGGGGGGGCGAGCTGGGAGAGCGCGGGGGCCACCGGGTAGAGCGCCGCCCACAGCGGGTAGAGGCGCCGGTAGGCCCGCCATTCGCGCCAGGCGACCGCGAGGCCCATGACGGGGGCGGCGGCCCGGCGGCCGAGCGCCAGCCCGGCGAGGTACCAGCGATCCGGGGCCACGATCGCCGCGAGCAGCAGCAACGAGCGCAGGCGGAAGACGCGCGAGGAGAGGTCGGGGAGTTGCCAGGCGACCGCGCTCAGGGCCTCGTAGCCGATGTAGAGGAGCATGTAGGCGAGGACCCAGCGGATGGCGCGCAGGCGGGCCTGGAGCGCGGGCCGCGGGCCGACCACGGCGGCGAGGCGGCGCAGCACCAGGATCACCAGCCCCAGCTCGGCCGCGCAGGCCGCGCGATAGGCGACGTGCGCCGCCGCGAGATAGTAGCGGCCCGCCGACGGCGCGGGCCCCAGGCGGAATCCGAGTTCCCCCGGTGCCCAGACGAAGCGCCCCGCGAGCAGGGCCACGGCGAGGGTGAGCAGGGCGAGGACCGCTGGCCAGGGGATCCAGCGATCGCCGCGGCGGGCGAACAGGCGGCGCTCCCGGGGCGGCACCAGCCGCCCGAGGTAGACCAGCCAGGCGAGGATCGCCAGGAGCGCCGCCACGGCGGCGAGCGTGTCGGCCAGCCCGATCAGGCCGGTCAGCGCGTCGATCTCGGCCATGACGGGCGGCAGCGGGAGGGTGATCATCAGCGCCAGCGCGACGAACCCGCCGCACGAGGACCAGTAGTCGACCGCGGCGAGGCCGTGCCGCCGCCGCCCCCAGAAGCGGTGGAAGACCGCCAGCCAGGCCACGCCCAGGTACGCGGCGACCGCCGGGATCCAGAGCGGGCTCAGCGCGCTCATCGCCCCCCGCCCGCCGCGAAGTCGTCGAGCAGGCGGCGGATCGCGCGCGCGGCGGCGGGGTCGTCGGGGGCCGCCGGGCCCGGCATCGCCGACCCCGCGTGCGCCCCCGTCGGCAGGCGGGCGAGCCAGGCGAGGCCGACCGTGGCGAAGGCCTCCGCCAGGCGCTCGTCCCCCGGATCGTGGCCCTCGGCCCCGTCGGCGCGGCCGCGCAGGGTGTCGAGGCGCGCGGCGGGCAGATCGGGCACCAGCGCCCGCAGCGCCGCCGCCGTGCCCGCCTCCACCCCGCGATGGCCGTAGAGGAGGTGGCCGAGCTCGTGCAGGATGATGCCCTGCTGGTGCCAGGGCGACGTCTGGCGCTCGTAGAGGACGAGGCAGTCCCCGCCGCCGCGCAGCACGAGCCCGTAGGGATTGCCGCCGAGCGAGGCGGCGTGGCGGTGAATCGTCAGGCCGAGCCGCCGCCCCAGCGCGGCGCAGAGGCCGTCGACGGCCCCGGACGGGCCGGGTGCAGCGGGGGCCTCGCGCAGCAGCGCCCGCAGATCGGCCGCGCAGGCGCGGTAGTCTCGGCGATAGCTATGCCACATCGTCGCCCCCCTCGTCGGCCCCCTCGTCGCCCCCCCCGCGCGCGCCGCGCGCGGATCGCCCGGCATCCCCGGTCGCCTGGCGCTCCAGCGCCTCGATCACCGCCAGCAGCGTGTCCCGCGCGGCCGGGGCCAGGTCGGCGGCCCGCAGGGCGATCGCCGTGACGCCGCGCGCGTGCAGCAGGGTGAGCAGCTTGAGCTGCGGGGCCAGGGTCGCCGCGACGTCGTCCTTGATGAAGAAGTCGACCGGCACGTCGAAGACCGCGGCCAGGGCCTGGAGGTGCTGGAGGGTGGGGTTGGCGCTCTTGCCGGCGCGCAGCGCGTGGAGGAAGCCCAGCGAGATCGTCGGCCCGCCCGTCCCCCGCGCCTTGTCGACGACCTCCTGCAGCGTGTATGGCCGGACCTTGCCCGGGTAGACGTGCTGGAAGAGGTACTCGATCTTCTCGGCCAGGCTGCCTAGCTCGGGCGCTGGCACGCCGCCCGCTTTCCCCTCACCGCTCATGGGCCGATTATCCTTCACGAGTCGTCGCCCGCCCGCCGTGCGCGAGGTCGGGGGTCGCGGACGGTGTCGGCGAGACAACCATCCGATGAGTCTGCGTCGCGGTAATTTTTCACATATCTCGCGAAAAAGTCAAGTGCTAGAGAGTTTTCACGAAATAGCCATAAGTTCGGTACGGATACTCTTGACATGAAAACAACCGTGCGGTATGCTGGGCGCGCAACGATCCATCCGGACGCCTCCTCCATGCCCGCCAAGCATCCCCGACACGGCGGCGACCGCCTACCAACCTCCCTCACCATCGCCGCATCGCGATCCCTGCACGTCGAGTTTCGCCGCCGACGGATGGTGCGCACACGGCCCGGCACCCGGAGTGGCGGCGCAGCGGAGGAGTCCGCTCCATGGGCAATCAGGTTCTCACCCCCTCGCGTGCTATCCGGCGACCGCGACATCTCGACATCCGCGCGGTCGTGAGCGTGCTCGTCGCCCTTGCGGCGCTCGGCGGCATGCTGGCTTACGCCAACTCGCTTTCCGCGACCCGCCCGGTCCTGGTCGCCACGCGCGACCTCCCGCTCGGGGCGATCCTCGCCCACGACGATCTAACCATCGCCCAGGTCCGTGTAGACGACCGCATCTATGCCGCCGCCGTCCCAGGCGAGGCGTTGGGACAGGTACTCGGTCGACCGCTGGCCGGGCCGGTCTACAGCCAACAACTCCTGGGCCACGCCCAGATAAGCGATCGCCCGCGCCTGGCACCCGATCAACTCGCGCTGACGATCGCGATCACACCCGCGAGCGCGGCGGGCGGACGGCTGGGTGCCGGGGATGAGGTCCGGATCCTGCTCACCCGCAATAAAGGGCGACCGGAGGCGGACACGCTCGTCGTCCTGGAGCGGGTGCGCATCTACGATGTCGGCTATGACGAGCGGGCGAGCGTCATCCCCCCGTCCCCGGCGCATGGGGGCGTCGGCCCGGTGACATCGCTCACGCTGGCGGTGACCGCGGAGCAAGCGCGCCTCCTCGCCAACGCGAAACATAGCGGCGAGCTGGACGTGGCGCTGCTGCCCCCGGCCCCCGCCCCGCTCCCCACCGCCCCGCCCGCCGTTGCCAGCCCGACCGCGATCAGGCCGTGACGAGGATAAACGGATGGACGAGACGACGATCCCGAGCGAGCACCATCGCCCCCCGCCCCCGCCACGGCGACCGAAGCTGACCGTCGCGCTCGGCAACGCCCGGCGGGAACTCGCCGTGCTGGCCACCCTGGAGGCGTGGGACGAGTTCGATGCCGAGGTCTGCGTGCATGCCACCGAGCTGCTGGACCGCGCCCGCATCGACGAAACGGCGCTGCTCCTGCTGTCGAGCGAGCTGCCCGGCCTCGACCGCGAGGGGGTGCAGGCACTCGCGCGAACCCGCCTCGGCGCGCGCACGGTGTTCCTGGTGATCGATCCGGGGGCGCGACAGTGGGCCGCGCTGGGCCTCCCGAGCCTGCTGCCGCTGGATGCGCAACCCGACGCCATCCTGACCGCGCTCGCCGCGGTCGCTCAGGCCCGCGAGCGTCCCGCTCGCGCGAGGCGAGCGGGCAGGGCCGCGCGGGCCACCGCCCCGGACGAGACCCTGGGCATACCCGCGCCCGGCCCGCCGTTCTCGATTATCGCCGTCGCCAGCGGGGCCGGGAGCCCCGGTCGATCCACGGTGGCGCTCGGGCTCGCGGTGGCCCTCGGCGCGGTCGCCCCGACGGTGCTGGTCGACGCGGATCTGGCGGGGCCGAGCATCGCGGCGCTGGTCGACGCGAACCCCCGGCGCAATCTCTTCCAGGTGGCCTATGCCCGCCCCGACACGTCGGCGGCGTGGACCGAGGCGCTGGACCGGGCGCTGCAGCCGCTGGGGCCGCGCAGCCCGCACGGGCGGCTCCTGTGCGGGCTGGCCTCGCCCGCGATGCGCGCCGGCGTCTCGACCGGCTTCCTCGACACCCTGCTCGGCGAACTGCGCGGGCGTTTCCGACATGTGATCCTCGACCTGGGGGCGGACCTGACCGGCACCGACGCGGCGCTGCACCGGGTGGCCCTCGCGTCGGCCGACCAGATCCTGCTGGTGACCACCCCCGACCTCGCCGATCTGCTGCGCGCCCGGATCGCCCTGGCCGACCTGGATCGGCTGACGAGTGCCCCGCGGGAGCGCGTGGCCCTGATGGTTAACCGGCACGATCGGCGTCGCCACCAGGGGCGGCGCGAGATCGAGTGGGGCCTGGGGCGCTCGCTCGCGGCGCTGGTGCCGTACGACCACGCGGGGGTCGAGCGCGCGAAGCAGGCCCGGCATTCGGTCGTTCTCGACGGGCGCAGCCCCGCCGGGCGCGGCCTGTTGGAGCTAGCATCGCGCATCCACGGTGGCGGGATCGCCCTGCCTCCGGAGGCGGGCGGGGGCCGCTGGCGGCGCTTCCTCGGCCTTCTGCCGGGGCGCGACGGTTCGCCTTCGTTCGCCGGGATCGCGAATGGCCGAGTGCGCGGGCGCGGGAGGGGTGGCGATGGCGACTGAGGGGCGACCGGGCATGATCGAAGGGGTTCTCACCCGCGCCACGGCGGGCGCGGGCGGCATGGTGCCGGACCGCCCGGACCGCTCGGCCCCGACGACCCAGCGCGGGGCCGAGCGGCTGCTCCGCGACGACGCCCGCCTCGCGGTCGACCGCTTCCTGCATGCCGGGCGTATCCTCACGCCGACCCCGGACGACGAGGAGCGCATCCGGGGCCTGATCCGCGACCTGGTCCGCGCCTACCAGGTGGGGCAGGCCGGCCTGACCAACGGCCTGCAGCTGGTCGATCCGGCGGCGACGATCGCGCGACTGACGGATGACGTGCTGGGTATGGGCATCCTCGAATCCCTGATGCGCGACCCCACCGTCGAGGAGATCACGGTCAACGGCCCCGCCCGTGTCTGGGTCTACCGACACGGCGAATGGCAATTGGTGCAGGGCCTGCGTTTCGACAGCGACGACGAACTGCTCGCCCTGATGAAGCGGGTGATCGGCAACCTCGGCGGGCGGCTCGACGAGTCCGCCCCGCGCGCCGACGCGCGCCTCAGGGACGGTTCGCGCCTCAACGTCGTCATCCCGCCGGTCGCGGTCGACGGCTGCGCGGTCACGATTCGCAAGTTCCTCCTCCGTAATCAGTCCCTCGACGACCTCGTCGCGCTGGGGACGTTGCCCCCGGAGGCGGCCGACTTCCTGCGCGCCGCGATCCAGGGCGGCGTGAACATCCTGATCAGCGGCGGCACCGGGGCCGGCAAGACCACCCTCTGCAACGCCCTGGGCGCGGCGCTCGGCACGCGCAACGAGCGCGTCGTCACGATCGAGGAGGTGGTCGAACTCCAGCTGCGGACCCTGCTGCCGGCCTGCGTGGCCCTCCAGGCGCGCGTCGGCAACGCCGAGGGCGCGGGCGAGCTGACGATCCGCGAGCTGGTGAAGACGTCGCTGCGGATGCGCCCCCACCGGATCGTGATCGGCGAGGTGCGCGGCGCGGAGGCGCTCGACATGCTGCTGGCCCTCAACAGCGGGCACGAGGGCAGCCTCGGGACGATCCACGCCAACACCCCGACCGACGCGCTGACCAAGCTGGTCACCCTGGCGCGGATGGCCCCGGAGCAGTTGCCGCCGCCGGTCCTGCGCGAGATGGTCGCCGCGACGATCGAACTGGTCGTGCAGCTGCGCGCCGACCCGGCGACCGACCGGCGACGGGTCGTCCACATCCACGAGGTGACCGGGATGGAGGGGGAGCGACTCGTCGGGCAGGATCTCTGGCTGCTCCGGAACGGGCGGCTGTCCTGGACCGGACTCCGCCCCTCCTGCCTCGACAAGATCGCCGCGCGGGCGATCCCCTACGGTCTGCCGCCCCTGCCGAGCGAACTCTCGGCGCTGTAGCGGGGCGGTACGGCGGTATGGGCGGGTGGTTCCGTGTTAGCGAGCGAGCCGGTTCGCTAACACGCCGCCGTGCCAACCGCAACGACCACGTTAGCGTGGTGTTAGCGCGGCGTTAGCGATCGGGCGTAGGCTGCGAAGGGAGAGGCGGTGGACGATGGTCCTGCTGGGTCTGGCATTCGTGGCGGTCGCGGGCATGGTGAGCGCATACAGCGCCCTCACGCGTCCGGAGGGGACGGCCCCTCGGGGGCCGTCGCGCCCGGAGGCGCGACTGGCCGATTTCCTCGCGGGGGCCGGGGTCCACGGCACGGTCGCGCCGCGCACCTTCGTCGCCCTCTCGGTCGTCGTGGGCATCGTCGGCGGGAACCTCGCCTACCTGACCCTCCGCTGGGCGCTGCCGAGCCTCGTGGCCGGCGCGCTCGTCGCCGCCGCGCCCGGCCTCTACTTCGAGCGCCGCCGGGAACGACGGCGGGGGGAGTTGCAGTCGGCGCTGGTCGACGCGATCGGCGGATTGCGCGCCGGTCTGACCGGGGGACAGTCGGTGCAGCAGGCGCTCGGCGACCTCGCCCGCAGCGGACCCCCGGCGTTGCGGCCCGAGTTCGAGGATCTCGCGCGCGATCTGCGCCGCCACGGGGTCGTCCCGGCGCTGCGGCGGATGCAGGCGCGGCTGGCCGATCCCCTCGTCGACACCTTCGTCGGCGCGCTGGCGATGAACGATCGGATCGGGGGGCGGCAGATCGGCCCGGTCCTGGAGCAGCTGGCCCGCGCCGCACGCGCCGAATTGCTGCTCCAGGAGGAGGCGCGGGCGCAGCAGGCGAGCACCGTGCTTCAGGCGCGGATCATCGCCGCGATGCCCTGGATCCTGCTGGTGCTGATCCGCACGGCGAACCCCGGCTACCTGGCCCCGTTCGACGATCTCGCCGGGCAAGCGATCCTGCTGGCCTGCGGCGTGGCGACGGTCGCGGCCTACCGCGCGATGGTCTGGCTCGGTCGCCTGCCGGGCGAGGAGCGGGTGTCGCGATGAACGGTATGTTCCGGCTCGCGGCCTACACCTCGGCAGGCCCGCGCTTCGACCTCGGGGTGCTCGACCCGCCCGCCCTCCTCTGGCCGATTGTCCTCGGGCTGGCCTGCCACGCGCTGATCACCGCGCCCTGGCAGCCCCTCGGTCGTCCCAAACCTGATCTGCGCGAGCAGTTGCGCCGACTCGATGTCGAGGAGCCGCTGGAGACGCGCGCCGCGCACGCCCCCGGGCTCGCGCCACCATCCGGGGCGCTGGAGGCGCTATTGCGCCCCGTGCTCGACGACCTGAGCCGCGCGCTGCGCGCCGCGTGTTCCCGGCTCGGCCTGGGGACCGGTCGCGAGGTGGAGGCGGGTCTGGCGCTCCTGCATCCCGATGCCCCGCCGGGGACGCTCCTGGAGCAGCTCTGGCGGCGCAAGCTCGTGTACGGCCTGGTGTCGCCCGGCCTCTTCGTGCTGGTCCAGGTCTTCGGCACGAAGCCGCTCGCCGACTGGCCGTTCGTCGCCTGGCCCCTGCTGGGCGTCGGCGCTTTCCTCTACCCTGAGTACAAGCTGCGCCGGCGGGTGGCCGAGCGGCGGGCGCGGATCGTGCGCGAGTTGCCCGGCACGATCGATCTCCTGGCGATCGGCCTGGCCGGCGGGCAGTCGCTCGAGCAGACGCTCCTGCTGATCCCGGTCGAGAGTCGGGGCGTCGTGGGGCGGGAATTCGGCGCGGCGCTGCGCGAGGTGGCCGCTTCCCGCCACACCCTCTCGGCGGCGCTGGACGAACTGGCGACGCGCAACGGGGTGGGCGAACTCACCGGCCTGCTGACCCATCTCCGCGCGTCGATGGAACACGGCACGGCGAATCTGGTGCCCTTCCTGACCGAGCAGGCGGCGACCCTCCGCGCGGAGCGGCGCCTGCGGCTCGTCGCCGAGGCGAAGCGGGCGCAGGTGCGGATGCTCCTGCCCGTCGGCGTCGGCATTCTCCCCGTCCTCATCGTGGTGCTGCTGGCACCCGCCGCCATGCAGCTCCTGGGCCTCGGCGGTTAGCGCCGGGCGACTCGGCGGGACGATTCGCGAAAGGGGGTTCACCGATGGACTGAGCGAGCGGGCGATGGCGACCCCGGCCCACCGGGCGGCGGGCGATGGCGGGCGATACCGGGTAATGACGGGATGGATGTGCGATTCGGAGGGAGGATCACGGTGAAGGATCGATTGGCACACTTTCAACTGGCGCTCCTGCTGGCCTTCATGGCGACGCGGGCACGACTGGCGATGCGCGCGCGGCAGCGTGTCGCCGCGCGCGAGGGGCAGGCGTTCCTGGAATACGCGCTGGTACTCGCGGTCATCGCGGTGATCGTGCTGGTCGCGGTGCAGGCGCTCGGGGTCGACCTGAGCGCCGTGTTCAACCGCATCCGTGCGCGGCTCTCCTCCCTTGGCTAGGGGAAGGCCGCGCGGTGGCCTGGCCGGGCAGGCGCTGGTCGAGGGGGCGATCGCCTTCGTCATCTTGACCATGGTCGCCCTCGCCCTGGTCCAGTTCGCGCTCTTCGTCCACGCGCAGAACGTCGTGATCGGGGCGGCGCAGGATGGCGCGCGCGCGGCCTCCGCTCACGACGGGACGCCGGAGCGCGGCGTCGCGCACGCCCGGTCGCTGGTGCGGGCGGGCCTCGGTGCCGACGCCGCCGACGTGGAGATCGTCGGCGGCGCGGGCGGCGGCACGGTCGTCGTCGAGGTGCGGGGGAGCCTGCGCCTAATTATCCCCTGGGTGGGCGACGCCCGCGTGCCGCTCCGGGCGCGGGCCGTCGCCCAGAAGGAGGAGTTCCGTGTCGCGCGCTGATCGCCCCCGCCGCCCGCCAACCCAGGCACGAATACGGGAAGGGCAGGCGCTCTTGGAACTCGCGCTGGTCCTGCCGTTCCTGCTCTTCCTGACCTTCGCCGTCGTCGGTGCGGGGCGGGTCGTGCAGGCGCGGCAGGGCGTCAGCGCGGTCGCGCGCGAGGCGGCGCGGGCCGGGACGGCGGGACTCTCCCCCGCCGCAGGGCGCGGGCGCGGCGAGGAGGTGGCGCGCGGGTACGGTCTGACTAACGGCTCGCTGGAGGTGCGGGTCGATGGCGGTCGGTTCGCCCCGGGCGGGCGGGTCGTGGCGTACGCCGCCTACGAGGTGCGCTTCGACGATCTGCCGCTGCCCGGCTGGGCGCGACTGCGCGTGCGTGGCGAGGCGTGGGAGGCCATCGATCTCTACCGCAGCGTCAAATGAGCGCGTGGCCAGGGGAACGACTGAGGATGGGCATGGGCGCGATGGGCGCGGGGCATACCGCAGGGCGTAGCGACTGTCGCCGACGCCGATCGGCGGCATCGGGGACATGTGCCGCCCCGGGAGGTCAATGCCCGCAGCGCGCGGACCGCGGTCAGCCGGGACAGGCGCTGCTCTGGGTGGCGCTGATGCTGCCGCTCTTCCTCGCGATCATCGGCCTGGCGCTCGATGGCGGCGCGTTATTCGCGGCCCGTCGGCAGGTGCAGAACGTCGCCGACGGCGCGGCGCGCGCCGGGGCGCAGCAGATCGACATCCCCCACTATCGCGCCACGGGCGAGATCGCGCTCGACCGGTCGCTGGCGCGCTACGTCGCCCGCCAGTACATCGCGGGATCGGGCGAACTGGAGGCCACGATCGATACCGCCGATACGCAGGTGATCGTGGCCGTGCGCCGCGAGGTGCCGCTCTCGTTCCTCAAATTGGTCGGAGTGTCGCACGCGTCGATCGGCGCGACGGCGGTCGCCCGGCCCTTCTACGGCATCGAAGAGGGGCGACCGTGAGGGAATTGCACGCGTCGATCATCGGGTCGCGCTGACGTCGAGTACATTTCGGGGGCCGGGATTCTATTCGTGAGGCCGGTGGCCCGGAGCGACTGGCGGAACAGCTGATCCGGTTAGAGGAGGCAAGGATGAGACTGAAATCGCGCTTGCTGACGCTGGTACTCCCGGCATACCTGGCGGCGTGCGGCGGGGCCTCGGCGGTGCCGACACCGATCACGACGACCGTGGCGACCGTCACGCCGGTGCCGATTGTGCCGACTATCGTACCGACCGGTGCGGCGACAAGCGGCCTACCCACCGCCATTGTCACGCCTCGCGCCGTGCCGACTGCCGCAGCAACACCGACAAGATCGACCAGCGCTGCGCCGCCGACCAGCGCGGCCACAGCCACAGTGCGCGCGGCCACGCCAGTCTCCGCGCTCTACGTCGCCGATTTTGCCACCTGGTTCATTGGGGAGGAACCCGCCCCTGTCCCCTTCCGGACAACTTTCAACCCGGCATCTGCGGAGTACCATCTCGCGATCACGTCGGCACGGCAGTATTTCAGCTATTACCGCTACGCGCCAGAGGGACGAGGATTCGCCGATTTCCAACTCGACGTCGATGTGCGCTGGGTCACCGGACCGGATACCGGCGGTAGCTATGGCGTCGTCTTCCGCGCTCAACGGCAGGCCCCGAGCGACCAGACCAGCGCGCGCTACGCCCTCTTCATCAACGCGGACCGTACCTTCTCCATAACGCTCGTCAACGCCGACGGTACCAGCGTTGCCATCGCGCCGAAGACAGCGTCAGCAGCTATTGGGGAGAACGGGAAGCCTCAGCACCTGACCGTCATCTGCAAAGGGACTACGCTGTCCCTGGCAATCAACGGCCAAGCCGTGGGCACCTACCCGGCCCTGCTGACAACCGAGGGCGCGATCGGCGTAATCGTGGCGAACCCGCGTGATCCGTCCGGGCCGACAGGGATCGAGGTGGCCTTCGGCAATCTGCGGCTCACCGCCGCCCCGTGAGGATAGCGTTATCCCGCTCACGTCGTCGTGCCCGCGTATGCGGCGCTTCAATGGCGCAAGGAGAGAACGCAATGCAGCACACAGCGCCAACGAAGCGCGCGCGCAACGTGCATTTGCATGCCGCTTGGCTGCTGTCGCTCATCCTGGTACTCGCGGCACCGCTCCTCATCCTCGGAATGGGCTTACACGGTGTGCGGAACGGTGTGGTCGCCGCGCCCCCCTGCCCGGATATCGTCCCCCCGCCAACAACGCCGGACAATGGATTGCCGACGCTGCCGAGTACTGGGGGCGGGGGCGGAGAAGATAGCTTCTGCCGTGACCATCCGTCCGATCCCAGTTGCGCTGGCGTTGGGCTGAAGCCTGGCCCGCCTCACGCCTCCAATCGCCGCGAAGCGGTGAGCATTCCGTCGGCGCGAACTGGTGCTATGGCGCTGTTTACGCTCGCCCTCATATCCGCTGTAGCGCCCCCGCCCTGCGACGACGTAATCCCCGCGCCGACCCCGGTGCCCTTGATTCCGGTGGATGCCCCGCGCGAGGCACCGGGTGTCGCCGCCACCTTGGAGATACCGCAGGTGCAGGTGCGGATGAATCCCGAGCCGGGGCTGGTCAACGTGCCGACCTGGCTCTGGGCCGAGGGCTATAGGGGGCAGGATCTGTCCACCTCCCGGTCATGGTCGCCCCCGTACGAGCCGACGACTATCCAGGTGCGCTACACCTTCCGGCGCGCGCTCTGGAACTTCGGCGACGGTGGCCAGATCGAGGGTAGGTCGCTGGGCCAACCCTACCCGCAGCAAAGTGATGTCCGCAATGCCTATGGCTGGTCGTCGCGGACCGAACCGGGCGGCCTCTTCCGTCTCGCCCTGACGATCGAGTGGGCCGTCGAGTACCGCGTCAACGGCGGCCCTGCCCAGCCACTCCCGGCGGTGCAGCGGCGCTACGAGGCGGTCTACCCGGTCCAGCAGCTCCAGCCGATTATCACCAACCCGTGACGCGGCGGTGCCCCGGCCCTGCGCCCGGGGCCGGTCGGGAGGTAGGGACGATGCGCGCGCGAGTCTACGACTTTTCCCCACGGTCGACGGACCCCACGCCGACAGCTCGCCGGACGCGACGCGGCCTGGGTCCAGGCACGCTGGTTCTGCTGCTCGTTGGCAGCGCCACGCTGCTCTACCTGCTCGGCGGCCCGCCCCAGCCACCGGCCCGCCCCGACCCGCGCGCCGTCCTCGACGCGATGACGAGCGCTCGCCCGCCCCTGCAAGGTGCCGCCTCCTGGTGCTTCGCGCTCAGCTGGGCGCTGTGGTTGTGGACCGCCGTCTCCTTTGTCATGCAAGTCCTGCTCGCCCTCCTCGATGCCGCGACCCGGGGCGCGTCCTGGGTGCGCGCGCTGCGCCCCGCCGTCGCGCCATTCCTGATGCCCCTGGCACGCCGGGCATTCCCCGTGGTCGCGACGGGCATGATCGTCGCAAAGCTGATCGCGACGCCGACGCCCGCCGCCGCCGCCGCGCCCGTGGCGATCGTGCGCCAACTCCCGGACAGGCCGGACGCGGCCGGACCGGGAGCCACGCCGCTCCAGATCGGTGCCCCTCGGGCCACAGCGGTCGCCGTCGAGCATGTCGTCTCGGAAGGTGACACGCTGCGGGATCTCGCCCTCCGCTACTATGGCACCGGGGACGAGTTCGGGCGACTGCACGAGGCCAACCTCGACCGACCGATGCCGGACGGCACGCGCTACGCGGGGCGACTCAAGCCGGGCCAGGTGCTCCGCGTGCCATCGGCCAGTCTGGCGATCGTCCAGGTCGATGGCGAGAGGAGCTACACGGTCGAGCGCGGCGACACCCTGCGGGGGATCGCCGCCCGCTTCCTCGGCGATGAGATGCGTTGGCCGGAAATTTTCGCGATCAACCGGGGCATCGCCGGATTCCCGGATGGGCGCAGGCTCACCGACCCCGATCTGATCTGGCCGGGCCTGGTCCTGGCGCTCCCCGCAGGGGAGGTCGCCCCGGCCCCGCCGCCGCCCGTACCGCCCGCGCCACCCCCTCCGATTGCGCCGCCGACACCGCCCCCACCGCCCCCTCCCCCGGCGACCTCGACGCCCGCGCCGCCGCCGAGCGCCAGCCCCACGCCCGTGGCAAGCCCGGCACCACTCGTCGCGGCGACGCCGACAGCCGTGCCGACAAAACCGCCCGCGAGCGTACAACCGACCGCAGTCGCGACGCCGATACCGTCGCAGCCGTCGAGCGCGCCCGCCGCCGATACGTCGCCCGGGCGGGCACCCCTGCTCGTCGGCGCGGGCGCGCTGGGCCTCGCCGTCCTGGGGAGCGCGACCTTCCTCAACCGCCGCCACCTGCTGGCCCGCCGCGAGCTGCGTCGCCGCCTGCGCGCCGCCCCGGCCCCGACCGCGGGCCAAGCCGATGAGTCCGCGCTCGGCGGCTTCGCCGAGGCCGACCCGACGGAGGTGTTCACCCACCGTGCTTACGGCGGCGAGGTCGAGCCGACCGTGGCCATCGCGCATCACGCCGCGCGGCTCCTCGGCGAGGAGGGATTCAACGGGGCCACACCGCTCCTCGTCGCGCAACTGAACCACGGGGATGCCGTGCTGCTCCTATCCGCGCCGCTGGACGAGCGGGACCGCCTGATCGCGCTGGCCCCCAGGCTCGGCGCGCTCCTCGGTGGCAAAGGGCTGGGGCTGCCGGTGCGCGCGAGCGGCGACGTCGAGTTCCATCTCACGGCGCTCACGGCCGCCGGGCTGCTCGCCCCGATCGCGCCGGGCGCGGGGCGGGGAATGCCGACGATGCTGCCGCTCGCCGAGTTGCCGGGCGGTGTGCCGCTCCTCGCGAACTGGGATGCGCTCGGGCACCTGCTGGTGGCGGGCGGTCTGGGCGAGGGGGGCGACGCGGCGCTGACCGCCCTCGCCGCCATCCTCGCCAGCCGTCGTCACCCGGACACCCTCCGCCTGTGGGCGATCGCGCACCCGCAGACGCTGCCCGCCGAGCTGTTCCGCCTGCCGCACTGGGGCGACCCGCGCATCGACCCGGACGACGACGCGCGGGTGACGGGGCTGCTCGCCGATCTGCGCGCCGAACTCGACCGTCGCCGGGGCGAGCCGCCGGACACCCCGCGCCCCGAACTGGTGCTCGTACTCGGCGAGGTGGCGGATCTGACCCGCCGCCTGGACGACGGACTCGTCGGCACATCGCTCGAGCTGCTGGCGACGGATGGACCGGCGCACGGTATCCGCATCGTGGGCGCGACCGCGCGACCGGAAGCGCTCGACGAAGGGTTCCTGCGGCACCTCGCCACCCGCCTCGTCCTGCCGCTGGGGGATGAAGCGGGGAGCGTCCGGCTCCTCGGCGTGCCGGACGCGACGCGGCTGGCCGGTGGCCACCTCCTGTTGCGACCGGCGGGTCGTGCGCCGCGCGGCTTCGCCGGGGTCGCCGCGGACCGGGTGCGCGGCTACCGCATCGCCCCCGAGGCGCTGCGCACGCTGGCCGAGCAGATGCAGCGCGCCTACAGGCCCAGCGTCGCGCCCGAGCAGCCCCCGCCCGACGTTGAGGAAGCCCACCGGGACGAGGAGTCGGGCGGGGACGAGACGCCGGGCGCGGTCGCGCCACCCCCGGATACCGAGACAACGGCCGATGGCACGACCGACTCGACCGACACCGCAGCGTCTGACACCGCCACAGGCATTTGCGTGGATGCGCCGGACGCCGAGCCATCCCCCGACGCGGGCACAGTCGACACGGCGGCAGCGGGCGCGGCCACCGCCGCGCGGGAGGCCGAAGCGCCGGTCGCCGGCACGAGCGACGATGATATCCAATCGCCCGACATGGCAACGGCCGATCGGTCGACGGCGGTGAGCGTCGAGCTCGACCCCGTTGACCGGGATTCAGTTCCGCACGATCCCCCTCACGGCGATGTGACGATGGAGGAAGAGCGGAGCGGCACAGGCCACGATAGCGCCACAGCCGATACCCCGGTGATAGCCCTATCGGCGTCTGGCGAGCCGGGGGGACCGGCGCGCGCGACGGCCAACGGACACGCGGCGACATCGGCGATCGGCGCGCCGGGCGACGGGACAACGACACCGTCGCCCGACCTATCACCAGCGGAAGCGGAGAAGGAGCCCACGATCACGCCGCGCGCCCTGACCGACGGCGACCCGACGCGGCGGGCGGGACGCGCGACGGGGGAGCAGTCGGCATCGCACATCGTACCCGAGACGTCGGACCCGCTCACGGCCGACTCGCTGCTGCAAGAACCGGTCGACGAGCCGCCGGTCGACACCCCGATCGAGATCCGGTGCTTCGGGCCGTTGCAAGTGCGCCACGCCGGGCGGCTGCTCGCGCCGATACGACACCTCAAAGCCTGGGAGCTGCTCCAGCTCCTGGCAGCCAAACCGCCCCGATCGGTCACCAAGGAGAAGCTGGCCGTCGCGCTGTGGCCGGATCCCGACATGTCGCTCTCGCGCAATACCTTCAACGTCGTCGTCATGCGTCTGCGCGAGGAGTTGACCGCGCAGGTGCCGGGCCTGTCGCGCGACGTCGTGGGCCAGACGCGCGGCGGCGAGTGCTGGCTTGATCCCGGCCTCGTCACCTCGGACGTCCACACCTGGCTGGCGATCATTGAGCGGGAGCCGAAGCAGCCGCTGGCGGCTGCGCTCGCCGGCTACCGCCGCGCCGCGCAACTCTACCGCCCGGCGTTGCTGGAAGGGGCGGGCTTCGAGTGGCTGTCCAGCCGCGAGGAGGGCGTGGACCTGGGGGCGGAGTATCGCGGCACCTGGCGTCGCTACGCCCTCCGCCTGGCCCGTCGCTGCACGCGCGAGGATCGCCCGGACCTGTCCTTGCCGTTGTATCGGCGGTTGATGGATGAACAGCCCAGGGACGAGCCGGTCCTGCGCGAACTCTACCGGTGTTACGGTCGGGTGGGGGATCTTCAAGGGCTGGAGCGGGAGGCGCGCGTCTTCGCGGGGGTGCTGCGGCGGGGGTACGGCGACGAGCAGGATCCGGAGGCACCCCGCAAACTGGACCAGCCGCAAGACGAGACGACCAGGGTGTACACCGAGGTGCGACGCGCATTGCTCGAAGGCGGCGGGGCGCGATCGGGCTTGGCGCGCGCCTCGCCGGCCCCGACGGGCGAGCGGCGGCACGGTCCCGGCACCCCCGCGAGCGGGGCGCGTGGGAGCAACGAGCGGGCCTCCGGGGTGTGAGGCAGGCGTGCGAACGCGAAGGGCATGGCCGCCCGACGAGATGGGGCAAGGCGGAAGAATATTGGTGTTGGGGGGGCCGATCGCGATTAGCAACGTGACGCGCGCCACGATCCTGGCCGACCGGGCCGAGTATGCGCGCGGCCCCTGGCGGCGATTCGTCGGGTTGATGGGCCGCGAGGCGTTCCCGGCCGGTTCCGCGCTCATCTTTGCGCCATGTACGGGGGTCCACACGGCGTTCATGCGCTTCCCGATCGACCTCGTGTACATCCGTCGCGCCACCGAGGGGCAGGGCGGGACGGTGGTGCGGTTACGGGAATGCCTGCGACCCTTCCGGATCGCCCCCATGTGGGCGGACATGGTCGTCGAACTTCCCGCAGGCACGATCGCCCGCACGGCCACGGAGGTTGGCGACCAGCTCGTCTGCACCCTTTCTCAAGACGATGCTCGCACAAGCGTCAGCCACCGAATCACTGCTTGGAACCCGATCATTGGCTGGAGCTAACCTGCGCTATTTCGATCGTTTGATGCAGCAGGCTCCTTGCGACTATAAGCGCGCTGTTGCGGCACACCCACAGCTGGAGGAGGTCGTGAAGGTGTACAGCATCGGGCTGGCCACGCACACGCGCTGCATCGAGTTGAACCGGCGGCTGGAGCGGGCGAGTTTCTTGTAGATCGAGGCGTCGGCCTTCCCCGGCCAGCTCGAAGGCTTAATCGCGATCTATGTGCAACTGCATTCACTGGCCGAAACGGGCGCGAGGTCCGAATTGAGCTGTTTAATGGAGGCTCTTTCTCATACTGTTGCCGTAACGTACAGAATGGTATGATGTGACGAGAGCGTTTTCTGAAGAGTCGCGATAAGAAGATCCCTATCTTGTAACAGTTCAGACTCCGGGGGCAAAATAGTGGAGAACGCGCTGCTCTCATGCGAACGTACTGATCGCCCTACCGACTTTGCCCTGCCACTCTGAACTGTTACCCTATCTTTACCCGCACGATTAGGAGGCTGGGGTGTGGGGCCGTAGCCGAGGCGCGGATCACCATCGCCGTTGCGGAGCATGCCACACTGCGATCCAGGTAGGATTCGTCGCCGTAGCGAGCGAATCCGATTCTCGTCAAGAAGCATGCACGACCGGCGGAACCCGTGTTCTAAATTTACCGGGCAAGTGGTAAGCAGAACTCTGAGGGGAATCGATTGAGCATTGCGTCCACGACCATCGACTACGAGCGCCTCTTCAAGTTGCGCCTGGCGATCGCGCGGCTGGGCGAGATGGACAACGCGGGCTGGTGGAATACGAAGGGGCTCCTCGGTAGCAGCGGCAGCTTCGTCTTCAAGCGTGGCTTCCCGCTCACCCACCCATTCGCGCAGGCACGAACCGTCTTCGCCGTGGCGTCGGGCCGCTCCCGTGAACTCTTCGACGCGCCCGGCTGCGTCACGTTGTGGCAACTCCCCGCCGCGATCGAGGAGCAGTTCGAGGATCACTGGCAGGGTTGGCTCGACGAACCCGAGCGCTGGCAACCGTGCTTCGCGCAGATCGCCGCGCTGCGCGGCCAGGATGTGCTCGGCACGCTGAACGCGCTGGGGTTGAGCGGGGAGCGGGAAGCCCGCGCGATCACCCGACTGGCCGGGTCGACCGATGACCCCTCGCTGCGGCTCGCTCCCGAGAACGCCGGGCGGGCACTCGACGACGACCTCGTGACGCTGCTGGCCGCGGCATTCGCGAAGTCCGCAGCGGGGAAACTCACGGTGCCCTTTCTCCAGCTCGCACCGATGGCGGGGCGATGAGCGTTCAAGGACGCATCTCGACCCGTTTGACGCACGTCGGGGCGCTCGTCGAGGAGACCTACGCCATCTTCCAGAGTTGGGACCGCGCGCTCGACTTCGAGGCGAATCTCGCCCGCGCTCGTGCGGAGAATCCGCTCGGCGCGCGCAGCGCCTCCTGGATGGATGTGGTCATCACGACCGTTTCGTCGCGCTTCCGTACCACCGGCGACTTCATCCCCCTCGTGGTATTGGCGCAGGGGCGTATGCCGCTGGAGTTATGGCGGCCGTGCCTCTTGTGGCATGCCGGTCGGATCGATGCCCTTTTCCATGCCTTCCTGCTGGGCTGGCTCTTCCGGGCCCATGTGGAGGGCGTGTATCGGATTCAGACACGCGATGCCATCCCGTTTGTGGTCAAAGCGGCGGCGGGCAAACTCACCGGGGGCAGGAGCCTCAACGAGCGCTCGGCGGAGACGACCACGCAAGAATTGCTCAGGTTGGCGGGCCAGTTCGGGCTGCTCAAGGGCAGGGCGGTGCGCGAGTTCACGTCCTTCCACCTCCCGGATGAGAGCCTGCTCTACGTGTTGCACGCACTGGCCGAGCAGGAGCCAAGCCCGGGCCGCCTGATCGACTCGCCGGAGTGGCGGATGTTCCTGATGGACCGCGACGATGTGGAGCGCGAGTTGCTACGCCTACACCAGTTCCGGCGCGTCGAGTACCAGGCCGCCGGGAGCCTGATCCAGCTCACGCTGCCCTATCCAAGCCTCCTGGCATACGCGGAAAGCGTGGCGGCATGAGGGATTGGCGGGTGCGGCTGACGCAGGAATTGGAGCCGATCCTGCGCTCGCCCGATCCGCGACCGCAGATCAGCGCCTATCACGACATGCCCTACGCGATCTTCCTCTACCCGCCCGATGCCGAGTTCGGGCTGCGATCGGAGGTGGCCCTGCTGCGCACCCGGCTGGAGCAGGCCGGGAAGCGGGTGCGCATCATCTCCCTGGCCGATTGTTTGGCGCGCGCGCTGGCCGAGACGGTGCCGACGGCGGACCTGATCGCCGCAGAGAAAAGCGTGGGCCTCGACGCGGCGATCGAGACGGTCCACGAGGTGCTCGGGAACAATCGCCCCTTGCACGAGCTGGTGGTCGAGATGCTGCCTGCGGCGGCCGACCCGCTGCGCGACGTCATCTTCATCGTGCGCGCGGGCGCGCTCTACCCCGTCTACCGCACCTCCTCGCTGCTGGAGCAGCTCAAAGGATTCGTCCACGTCCCGAGCGTCCTGTTCTACCCGGGCGAACTCGACGGCGTGGCCGGGCTACGCTTCATGGGCGTGTTGGACGCCGAACACAACTACCGACCGAAGATCTTTTAGGAACGCCGCGCGTGCCGAGTGGGCGAACGGAGCGAGGGATATGGTGGCGACGACACCGGCGATCGGCGGGCTCTTCGCGCAGGATATCTACCGGGCGATCGAAGAGGTCATCAAGGTCGATCAGACCGATGAGCAGGTCGTCCTCAACGAGATCGGCGAGTACGTGGTGACGCGGACGATCCGCGACCACTATCGCGCGATCCTCGAGCGCTACCAGGAGACGCCGAACAAGCCCCACGAGGGGATCGCCGTCTGGGTCTCCGGCTTCTTCGGCTCCGGCAAATCGAGCTTCGCGAAGCTCCTCGGCCTGGCGCTCGGCAATCCCACCCTCGGTGGTCTCGGCGCGGCCGCGCGATTCGGCGCGCAGGCGGGCGACGACCGGATCAAGGTTCTCCTGCAGCGCATCACCGAGCGGGTGCCGACCCACGCGGTGATCTTCGACATCTCCACCGACCGCGGCATCCGCACCGGCAGCCAGACGGTGACGGAGATCATGTACCGCCTCTTCCTGGCGAGCCTCGGCTATGCCAAGGACCTCGACCTCTCCGAACTCGAGATCACGCTCGAGCACGAGGGGACGCTGCTCGATTTCGAGGCCGCCTACCAGCGCGTACACCACAAGCCTTGGGCCGAGCACAAGGGGCTCGTCGCGATCGCGCTCAGCAATGCCAGTCGCGTGATGCACGAACTGGATCCGAGCACCTACCCTGCAGCGGACTCCTGGGTGCGGGCGGCGAAGGGGCGGGCCGACGTCACCCCTGGCCTCCTCGCCGAGCGCTGCCAGGAGTTGATGCGCCGCCGCCGCCCCGGCCACGCGCTCGTCTTCGTGATCGACGAGATCGGGCAGTTCGTCGCGCGCGATGTGCAGAAGATGCTCGACTTGCAGGGCGTGGTGCAGAGCCTCGGGCGGGTCGGGCGCGGCACGATGTGGGTCGTCGTCACCTCCCAGGAGCGGCTGAACGAACTGGTCGGCGGCCTCGACGACCGGCGCGTCGAACTCGCCCGCCTGATGGATCGCTTCCCGCAGGATTTGCAGGTCCACCTGGAGCCGGCCGACATCTCGGAGGTGACCGGCAAGCGCGTCCTGGCGAAGCACGCCGCCGCCCAGGCGACGCTCCGCCCGCTCTTCGAGGCCCATCGCGGCGCGCTGGAGGCGCACACCCGCCTGACCGCCGACATCAAGCTGCCTGAGCTGACGGCGGAGCGCTTCATCGACCTCTATCCCCTGCTGCCGTATCAGGTCGATCTGATCATCCAGATCGTCTCTGGGCTGCGCACGCAGGGCGGCGTGAGCAAGCACGTCGGCGGGGCGAACCGCACGATCATCAAGCTGGCCCAGCAATTGTTGATCAACCCGGGGGTCGATCTGGCGTCGAAACCGCTGGGCGCCCTGGTCACGCTCAGCCAGATTTACAATCTCGTCGAAGGGAACATCGACGGCGACATTCGCGGGAAGATCGCGGCGCTCCCCGCCCAGGTCGATCACCCGTTGGCCCAGTCGGTCGCCAAGGCGATCTGCCTGCTGCAATACGTCCAGTCGGTCCATCGCACCGCCGAGAATATCGCCGCCGCGCTCTACCCGGCGGTGGGGAGCGAGAGCCAACTGCCCGCCGTGAAGGAGGCGCTAGCCGAGCTGACCGCGCGCCATCAGGTGCGCCTCGGCGATGACGGCTACCGTATCCCGACCCCGTCCGAGGACGATTGGGAGCGCCAGCGCGAGGCCCTGTCCCCGAAGGGGGGCGACGAGAATCGCCTCTACGCGGACACGATCGACGAACTCTGGACGCCGCAGCCGAGCTACAACCTCCTGAATACCAAACTCTTCAAGGCCGGGCTCGCGCTCAACGGTCGGGAGCAGACCGACGGCGATCTGCTGGTCCAGCTCTCCCTCGTCCCGGCGGGGCGCGAGTACGAGACGATCGTCGCCGAGCTGCGCGCCCGGAGCCAGGTCGAGCGCACGGCCCTGTTCTGGGCCGCCGCGCGCGACGAGGCGATCGACAAGACGTTGGTGCAGGTTTTCCGCTCCCGCGAGATGTTGAGCCGCAAGGAGCGTGGCGCGCAGACGAAAGAGGAGGCGCGACTCGTCGGCGACGAGCGCCGTCGCCTGAAGGAGTACCAAGGCACGCTGCGCCGCCTCCTGCACGCGGCGATCTTGCGTGGCACCGTCTTCTTCCGGGGCAACGACCGCAGCCCGGAGGATGGCGCGACCGATCTGGGCCGCACCGTCGGCGCGATCCTCGGCGCGATGTTGCCGGAGGTGTTCGATCGCTTCGAAGAAGCGGCGGCGAAGGTGTCGGCGAAGGACCTCGACATCCTGCTCAACGCCGATAACCTCGACGCCTTGCCGCCGATCTTCACCAAGCTGCAGCTGCTGAGGAGCCAGCAGGGGAGGGCCGCGCTCGCGGTCGAGGGGGGGCCGCTGGCGGAGGTGCTGAACCGGATCAGGAACCGCGCGGAGTACGGCGACAGCGCCAGCGGACGCTCCCTGACCGACGATCTGGCGCGCGAGCCGTTCGGTTGGGAGTTCGACACCGTGCGTCTCTTCGTCGTGGCGCTGCTGCGCGCCGGGGCGATCGAGGTGACGAGCAAGGGCCAGATCATCGAGGCGGCGACGACGATCGAGGCGCGGGCGGTCTTCACCAACAACAACGTTTTCCGCCAGGCGACCTTCCGCCCCAAGATCGGGCTCGACTACGCGGCGCTGATCGCGGCCGCGCAGGCCTACGAGACGACCTTCGGGCGCGAGATTCCCGAACTGGCGCAGACGCCGGTCGCGGCGGCGATCCGCGAGGCGGCGACCGAGCACGAGACAAACCTGCGCGAGATCCACACCCTGCTGGTGACGCAGGGGTTGCCGGGGACGGGCGTCCTCGACGCCGCGCTGGACCAACTTCGCGCGATGCGCACCGGCAAGGAGGAGTCGGCGATCCTCGCCTTCACCAGCAGCTACGCGCAACTGAAGGAGGCGGTGCGCCGCGCGGCGGAACTGCGCGACATGCTGACCGTGCCCGCGCTGCATACCCTGCGGCAGGCGCAGGCCGCCCGGTCGCAAGCCTGGCCGTTCCTGCAACACGAGACCGATCTCGACCCGGCCCTCGCGGACGCCGCCGCGCACCTGGAGGATCTGCTGGGTCGCGAGACGTTCTACCGCGAACTCCCGGCGATCGATCAGGCCACGGCGAAACTCCGGGCCGAGTACGACCGTCGCGCCGCCGAGGCCCGGCAACGCCGCCGCGATGCCTACGCCGCCGCGCTCGACAGCCTGGCGACGCTGGCCGACTGGGAGCGCCTCGACGGCGAGCAGCAGCGCCGCATCGCCGAGCCGCTGGTGCGCTACACGGTCGATGGGCAGACGACGCCGATCCCGCAATTGCGCGCGGACACCGACGCCTGCGCCGGGCGCCTGGCTCACGTTGTCGAAGAAGTGCAGCGGCTGACGACCGCGAAGCCGATCGCCAAGGTCTCCGCCGCGCGCTACTTCCAGCGCGGGATCGAGACCGAGGAAGAGTTGACCGCCGCGCTCGATGGGCTGCGCGAGGAGATCGCGCATCTGCTCGGCGAGGGGAAAAAGGTGCTGGTGGGGTGAGGGGGGGGGCTCACCCCCCGCCGCTTGCGAGCGGCACCCCCCTCTCCCAACTGCGGTCGGGATGAGGGGGGATGAGGGAGGGGAAGGAGGGGGGATGAGGATGGTAGGGCGTGGGATGTTTTCCCCTCTCTCACCGCAGTGGGAGAGGGGGTGCCGCCCGCAGGCGGCGGGGGTGAGGAGCTTAAACGATGCCCGATCTCGATAGGCCAGGGCGGGTGCGCGGGGCGTCGGCGCGGATGCTTGGGACGGCGCGGGGGTTGCGGCGGCGGGAGACGACGGCGGAGGCGGTATTATGGGGGGCGTTGCGGGGGCGGCAATTGGGCGGGCTGAAGTTTCGCCGTCAGCAACCGGCCGGGCCATTCGTGCTCGACTTCTTCTGCGCCGAGCACGCCCTGGCGGTCGAGGTTGACGGCGGCGTCCATGAGCGGCAGACTGAGCAGGATGCCTTTCGCACCGACTACCTCGTCGCGCACGGCCTGCGCGTGCTGCGCTTCCGCAACGCGGAGATCGTCGGGGATCTGGCCGGGGTGTTGGGGAGGATTGTGCGGGGGGCCTCACCCCCGCATGGGGCCTCACCCCCGCCGCCTGCGGGCGGCACCCCCTCTCCCACTGCGGCGGGAGAGGGGGGAATGCGCGACAATACGTGAGTATTGGCTATTGCGCGCTGCCATCCCTTACCAGCCACCCCTAACGTTTACCAATCTTCCCCCTCTCCCGCCGCAGTGGGAGAGGGGGTGCCGCCCGCAGGCGGCGGGGGTGAGGCCCGCAAGGAGGATAGTGCCATAGATAAGCCAACCCGCACCCTGATCGAGCGCGCCACGCAGGCCGCGCGGCGCACCCTGGAGCGCGAGTTCGGGCAGCAACTCGAAGGCGAGTACGACATCCTGCCCGGCGGTCAGGTCCCGGACGAGCCGGGCGCGCACCTGGACGAGTGTGGGCGACTGCGGCGTGCCAGGCTGGTCGCTGCGGTGGGGCATCGGCGCGCGGCGGGGCTGTCGCCGCACGAGGCGGTGGCGGCCACCACGCGTGAGGCGGCGTTCACCACGCTTAACCGCTTCGTCGCGCTGAAGATGCTGGAAGCGCGCGGAATGGTGCAAGAGTGCATTTCCAAGGGCGAGAACTCGGCGGGTTTCCGCGAATTCGGCGGGCTGGCCCCCGGCCTCGCCACGACCGCCGACAAGGGCTATCGCCTCTACCTCGAAGCCCTCTTCGACGAGATCGGGCGCGAGGTGCGCGTCCTCTTCGACCGCCGCGACGTGGCGGGGATCCTCTGGCCGCGACGGCAGGCCCTCGGCGAACTGCTCGATCTGCTGAACGACCCGGCGCTGGCCGAGGTCTGGGGGGCGGACGAGACGATCGGCTGGGTCTACCAGTATTTCAACGGCGAGGACGAGCGGCGCAAGATGCGTGAGGAGTCGCAGGCCCCGCGCAACAGCCGCGAACTGGCCGTGCGCAACCAGTTCTTCACGCCGCGCTACGTCGTGGAGTTCCTGACCGACAACACGCTGGGGCGGACATGGTACGAGATGCGGCAGGGGGAGACGCGCCTGCGCAAAGGTTGCCGCTACCTCGTGCGCCGCTTCGATGAGATCTTCCTCGACAACCTGGGCGATGATCGTTCCGGCGACCCGACGATCGCGCAGGACGGCGTGTTTCTCGCTGGCGCAGCGGAGACGATCGCGCCGTTCGGTGTGCCGGGCGGCGAATGGCACGCCGAGCCGGGGATCATGCCATACCATGCGGGCGACGATGGGCTATCGCGTCTCGTCGCGTTCGCGCACCGGGTGCGCCCGTTCGATTGGGGGCATGATCCGCGTATGGAGGGGTGGCAGCGACTGCTGTCCGACCTTGCGGACGCGGACGCCGTGGTGCCATTCCCCGGTCGCACGCAGGATTTGTGGGACTGCCTGCTCGCGATCAGCCGGGCGGATCGGTTCAACGATGGGCTGGTGGCGCACCATGCGCCCGCCCTGGCGCGGCTCGCCAACGAGATCCGCCGTCGGCTGCTCGATGCCCGCCGCGCCGACGCCACGCAGGAGGAGTCGTTGCGCGCCCCGGTCCTCATCCGGCACCGCGCGAAGAAAGACCCGCGCGACCTGAAAATCCTCGACCCGGCGTGCGGCAGCGGCCACTTCCTCCTCTACTGCTTCGATCTGCTGCTGACGATCTACGAGGAGGGTTGGGCCGACGAGGGTGCGCCGTCCTCCGAGGCGACCGGCGCGACCCTCCGCGCCGATTACCCGACCGTGGAGGCCCTGCGTGCCGCGTTGCCCGGCCTGATCCTGCGCCACAATCTGCACGGGATCGACATCGACCCGCGCGCCGCGCAGATCGCCGAACTGGCCCTCTGGATGCGCGCCCAACGCGCCTACAACGACCTCGGCCTCGCGCGCGGGGGTCGCCAGCCGATCCGCAAGACCAATGTCGTCGTCGCGGAGCCGATGCCCGGCGACGCGGCCATGCTGCGTCAGTTCCTGCTCGGCGTGGATGAGCGATTGCGCCCATTGGCGCTGGCGATCTGGGAGAAGATGAAGCTGGCGGGCGAGGCGGGTTCGCTGCTGCGGATCGAGCGCGAGATCGCCGACGCCCTCGGGCAGGCGCGGCGCGAGCAGTTGGTGGACGAAGCGCCGATCCAGGGCACGTTCTACGAGCGCGACCGACGCCCGGTGCAGCGCACCCTCACCGGCTCGACTGAGGAGCGGATCTTCTGGGACCAGGCCGAGGAGACGCTGCTGGCCGCGCTACGCGACTTCGCGGCGCAGGCGACGAGCGGCGGCGCGATGAGTCGTCGCCTTTTCGCGGAGAACGCGGCGCACGGCTTCGCGTTCGTGGACCTCTGCCGCAAGAAGTTCGACGTGGTGCTGATGAATCCACCATTTGGTGCGGCGACTGTAGTATCGAGAGGGTATGTCGAGCTTTCGTATCCTCGAACAAGGAACGATATCTATTCTACGTTCATAGAGAGAGGACTTTCTTTCTTACATCCCCGTGGCCGACTCGGCGCAATTACCTCGCGCACCGGTTTCTTCCTGTCGTCCTTCCAAAAATGGCGTGAGGAGATCGTGCTGAGAGAAGCATATCCAGTCGCCGTGGCTGATCTCGGCCACGGTGTACTTGACTCCGCGATGGTAGAAACAGCGGCATACTGCTTAGAAAAGGTGGCTTGATGACGCAATTCTTCCGCCTTCTCAACAATGACGACAAAGCTACAGCTCTTGCAACAGCAATAAGTGAGCTTCGCGATGGCCAAGAACGTCAGGACTCCTATTTCGTCGAGCCAAGCAGCCTAGCACGAGTACCAAGAAGCCCCTTTGCTTACTGGCTTAGTGAGAAGGCCCGCTCTCTTTTCACATCATTTGAAGAGTTTGAACCAAAAGCTGGAAGTGTCCGTGCAGGAACATCAACAGGTGATGATTTTCGTTTCGTTCGTACCCTGTGGGAGATAGAGTCTAAAGACAAGTTCGGACGCTGGAAGTTGTTCGCTAAGGGCGGAAGCTTCTCACGCTACTATACATTCTATTTTGCGGTGGTCGATTGGTATCTGGAGGGTCTGCCGATCGAATTGACCTTCGCCGGAGCTCGAGTACGGAAACCGGACTTCTTCCGGCCAGGAATCACTTGGCCACTTCGTGGTATCCGGTTTTCCTCGCAAGTGATTCCAGAAGGTGCCGTTTTCAGTGTCGCGGGAAAATTTGCTACAGCGGAGAATCGAGAACAAATCTTCAAGCTCTTGGCTATCACGAACACAATCATGTTTGACTTCCTGATCGGCATCTTTGCGGGTAAAGTAGGCGGGGTGCAGTATGAAGCGGGCATCATTCAGAGAATTCCTGTTCCGTGTCTTGCTAATTTTAATGGGGCTCAGCTTGCACTACTGGCGCTCAAATGCGTCAATTTGCGACGCTCTCTCGATACGACCAATGAGTTGTCACACATCTTCCATGTACCAGCGTTGGTCAAGAACACGAATACAATGCTCAAAATACAGGCTACGAATTGGGCAGCGGCTATTGATGATTCAGAAGCGCAAGTCACGACATTTCAATCCGAAATGGACAATATCACGTTCCACCTTTATGGCGTCGAGGGTAAAGACCGACACGCTATTGAAGAGAGCCATGATATGGGGAAAAGAGATGCAGAAGAAATTGATGGTGACCCTGCGGTATCTGAGGAAGTAGAAGATGCAGCTGGGGTCACTGCTGGTACAGCGCCCCTCGTCACTTCTTTCCTCTCTTACGCCTTTGGCTGCGCCTTCGGGCGCTGGGACATCCGCCTCGCCACAGGCGAGCGCGAGGCACCGACCCTCCCCGACCCCTTCGCCCCACTTCCCGTATGCTCGCCCAGTATGCTGACCGGCGACGATGGGCTGCCCGCGCAGGAGGCACCGCCCGGCTATCCCCTCGCCATCTCCTGGGACGGCATCCTGGTGGACGACCCCGGCCATCAGCAGGATGTGATCGGGCGAATCCGCGAGGTCCTTGGTGTCATCTGGGGCGAGCGCGCGGACGCGATCTACGAGGAGGCGACGCAGATCCTCGCCGGGGGTGGGCACGATCTGCGCCCTTGGTTCCGCACGAACTTCTTCGATGAGCATATCAAGCGCTACTCCAAGAGTCGCCGCAAAGCGCCGATCTACTGGCGGCTCGCCACGCCATCGAACAGCTACGCCCTCTGGCTCTACTACCACCGCTTCGACCGCGACACCCTCTACAAGGCGCTCGAAGGCTACGTCAAACCGAAGGTGCAGTATGAGGAGCGGCAGGCGGACAGCCTGCGCGCCGAGGCGGGCGGCAATCCCACCGCGTCGCAGCGCCGCGCGATCGAGGCGCAGGACGATGTTGTCGAGGAGTTGCGCGCCTTCCGCGACGAGATCGAGCGCGTCGCCCCGCTCTGGAATCCCGACCTCAACGATGGCGTGATCATCAACTTCGCGCCCCTCTGGCGGCTGACGCCCCGTCCGCGCGGCTGGCAGAAGGAGTGCCGCGACACCTGGGCCAAACTGGCGCGCGGCGACTACGATTGGGCACACCTCGCCATGCACCTCTGGCCGGGGCGCGTCGTGCCGAAGTGCCGCGAGGATCGCAGCCTCGCCATCGCCCACGGCCTCGATCACCAGTTCTGGCTCGAAGGCGCGAACGGCAAGTGGCAGCCGCGCCACGTCTCCGACGCCGCGCTGGCAGCGATCATCGCGGAGCGTGCCTCCACCGCCGTGCGGGATGCGCTTGCTCGCCTGGAGGACGCCCCCGCCGAAGCCCCGCCAGCGAAACGCGCCGCCAAACAGGAGCGGCCGACGGCGAAGGCGAAGAAGGGGCGTACGGGCGCGGGGGCCTCACCCCCGCCGCCTGTTGGCGGCACCCCCTCTCCCACTGCGGCGGGAGAGGGGGCCGGGGGATGAGGTCCCGGTCCTGCCACCCGGCCATCGCCAGCAGCGGTGGGGCAGCAATTCCCCCCTCTCCCGCCGCAGTGCGACCGACTCGTATTCTCCCGGCGCGCTCCGGGGGCGGTGGGGTAGCAATTCCCCCCTCTCCCGCCGCAGTGGGAGAGGGGGTGCCGCCCGCAGGCGGCGGGGGTGAGGCTGGAGGTGACACGATGAGCGGCGCGATCGTACTCGGGCAAGAACAGCGACTCCTCGATCGGGTCCGGGACGCCGTCCGGCAGGCCGAGCCGGAGGCACGCGTGGTCCTCTTCGGCTCGCGCGCGCGTGGCGATGCCACGCCCGAATCGGACTGGGATCTGCTGATCGTGCTCGACGGCGAGGTCGGCCCCGCGCGCGCGGACGCGGTGCGGCACCGGCTCTATGACCTGGCGCTCGATACCGACACGGTCCTCAGCGCGATCATCTACAGCCGGGAGCGCTGGGAGAGCCCGCGCTATCGCGCGACGCCGCTGCACGCGCAGGTCGAAGCCGACGGGGTCCCACTATGACCGCCGAGCGCGGCGCCCTGGTGCGGCAACGGCTGGCGCACGCCCGTGAAGGGATCGCGGAGGCCAACCTGTTGGCGGAGGCGGGCCACTGGCGCGCGTCCGTGAGTCGGCTCTACTACGCCTGCTTCTACGCCGTGACCGCGCTGCTCGCCCGACACGATCTCGGCGCGAGCAAGCACACCGGGGTCCTGGCGCTCTTCAACCGCACCTTCGTGAAGCCGGGTACGGTCTCGCGCGAGTTGGGGCGCTTCTACAACGATTTGTTCGAGAACCGCCAGCAGAGCGACTACGACGACTTCGCCGAGTTCGACGCGGCGCGCGTGCGCCCCTGGCTCGCGCAGGCCGCCGCCTTCGTGGCCCGCCTGGCGGAGTTGGCGGATCGCCCCGCCGAGGAGGAAGGATCGCGCCCATGACCCACCCGCTCCACGAGTACCTCGCCGCGCAGGTCGCCGTGCGACTGGCGCAGCGCCGCGTCGTCGTCTGGTACGACCCGCGCGCCGAGTTCGCGCCGTTCATCAACGAACTGCGCGGCCAGCCCGCCGACGCCCCGCTGACCGACGAGCGGGTGGAGCGCGTCACGCCCGGGCAGCAGTCGGCCGCCCTCGCCTGCTACGACGGCTCGTTCTTCGCCGTCCGCGTGATCGTCGAGCCGCTCGTCGCCATCGATCAACCGGACCCGCTGCTGATCTATCTCCCCGGCGTGACGCGCGACGAGACGCGCTCGCCCCTCCTCGAACTGGAGCAGGGGGGCACGACCTACGAGCCGCAACTGAAGCGCCAGACGCGCAACGTCCTGCTACACCTGGGCCATACCGACGGGGTGATCGACGAGATGCTGGCGTCCGAGGGGCTGCGCTACGCCGACATCGCCGCGCTGATCGCCGCGACCGCAGAGGGCGGCGGCCAGCCCGCGCTCCTCAGGGTGATCTTCCCCGGTACCCGCGACAACGCCGCGCTCGTCGCCGCCTGGCTGGCCGACCCCGCGACCGACGCGGCGCTCGGCGAGAAAGGGGCGACCGGCGAACTCTACAAGCTGGTCGGCTCGCGGCTGGGGCTGGGGCTGGAGCTGAGCGCGCCGCTCGCGGAGTCGCGCAGTCGCCTGCTGCGCTTCCTGCTGGCGGGCGAGTTCCGCGCCGACCTCGCCTGTCCCCCCCCGCCGATCCTGTCGCAAGTCCCCGAACCGGCCACGAAAGAACAGGGGGCGTTCTTGCGCGAGGTGATCGGCAGGCTGCGCCAAGAGCACGCCGACCCCTACATCGCGCATGCCGACACGATCGCGGGCGAGTTCAGCCTGGCGACCGCCGGGGTGTCGGCCCTCGATCTCGGCGCGATCGACACCTTCCGCTTCGAGGAGCGCGCCCTGCTCGACCAGTGCGACACCCTGCTGGCGGAGGGGGAGTATGCGCGCGTCGGCCACCTGGTCGCGGAACGGGCCAGCAGCTTCTGGGTCGATCGCGACGTGGCGCGGCGGGCGCAGTGGCGCGCCTGCGAACTCGTGGCGCAGCTGCTCGGTGCCTGCCGCGCGGTCGGCGCGGAACTGGCGAAGTCCGGCCACGATCCCGCCGCCTGGGTCGCGGCGTACACCCGCGACGACGGCTGGTACCGGCTCGATCAGGGGCACCGGCAACTCGAGAGCTGGCTCGCCAATCTCGACGACGAGCCGACCCTCGGGCGCTCGATCGCCCTCGCGCGCGGGGAGTATGACGCCCTCACCCGACGCCTCGCCGAGGGCTTCGGTCGCGCCCTGCGCGGGGCGGACTGGCAGATCCCCGGTGTGCAGCCGCAAACCCGGATCTACGACGACGCGGTCGCGGCGCAGCATGGCACCGTCGCGCTGGTGCTGGTCGATGCCCTCCGCTACGAGATGGGCCAGGAACTGGCGCAGCAGCTCCGACCGCTCGGGGAACTGCGTCTCACCCCGGCGCTCGGCGTCCTGCCCGCGATCACCAAGCTGGGGATGGCGGCGTTCCTCCCCGGCGCGGCGGCGAGCTACAACGTGGTCGAGGAGCGCGGCAAACTCGCGGCGAGCGTCGATGGGACACCGCTCCCCGACCTGGCCGCGCGCCAGAAGTTCCTCGCCGCGCGCGTCCCGCAGACCGTGGACCTGGAACTGGCCGAGTTGCTCGTCTCCCCCGCCAAGCAACTGGGCGGGCGTTTCAAAGACGCCCGGCTGATCGTCGTCCGCTCGCAGGAGATCGACAGCCTCGGCGAAGCCGGGCACACCCACCTCGCGCGCCAAGTGATGGACGCCATGATCGCCAACGTGGCGCGCGGCGTCCGCAAGCTGGCGGCGCTCGGCGTCGAGCGGATCGTCGTCAGTGCCGACCACGGCCACCTCTTCGCGCAGGAGCGCGGCGACGACATGAAGACCGAGAGCCCCGGCCCGGCGGTGGAACTGCACCGCCGCTGCTGGATCGGGCGCGGCGGCAGCACGCCACCGGGGGCGGTGCGCGTCACCGGCGCGGATCTCGGCTACCAGACCGATCTCGACTTCATCTTCCCGACCGGGCTCGGCGTCTTCAAGGCGGGCGGCGGCCTGGCCTACCACCATGGCGGCGTCACCCTGCAAGAGTTGGTCATCCCGGTGGTCCAGTTGCGCGTGCCCCAGCGCAAGACCGCGAGCGCAGCGGCGCTGCGCGTCATCATCGGCGGGCAGCCGACCACATTGACCAACCGCACCCTCGGCGTCACGCTGACCCTCCTCGGCGACCTCTTCACCGAGCCGACCCGTGTGCGGCCGATCCTCCTCGCGGGGAGCGAGCAGGTCGGCTACGCGGGCATGGCGCTCGGCGCGGAACTCGACGCCGCGACCGGCACCGTTTTGCTCACGCCCGGCGCGACGGCCAACGTCGGCTTGATGCTGACTCGCGATGACTGCGCCGGTGTGCGCATCGTCGTGCAGCACCCGGTCACCGACGCGGCCCTCGGCCAGACCGACGAGATCCCGGTGCGGCTGGGGTTATAGGGCCTCACCCACCCCCGCCTCGCTACGCGAGTCACCCCCTCCCTCTCCCGTCGCAATGGGAGAGGGAGGGGGCCGGGGGAAGGGTGAGGCAAGGAGATACCACATGGTCGATCTGCACGCCATCCCGGCGCGCGACACGCTCGACGACAAGGTGAACGGCGTCTTCGCTGGCAAGGTCGTCCGCAAGGACCTAGTGCGCAAGATCAAGGCGGGGGCCAACGTGCCGGTCTTCGTCCTCGAATACCTGCTCGGCAAGTACTGCGCCTCGTCCGACGAGATGGCGATCCAGCTGGGCTTGCAGGTGGTCAAGGACATCCTCGCCAACAACTACATCCGCCCCGACGAGTCGCAGAAGGCGCAGAGCCGCGTGAAGGAGGCCGGGCGCTACACCTTCATCGACAAGGTCCGCGTGCGCCTGGTCGACTCCGACTACTGGGCGACCGCCAACAACTTCGGGCACAACTTCCTGCACATCCCCACGCACTACGTGCGCGACTACGAGCGCCTGCTCACGGGCGGCATCTGGGCGCAACTGGAGCTGCGCTTCGAGTACGACGAGGAGTCGCGCGGCAAGTACCCGTTCTGGATCGAGAGGCTGACGCCGATCCAGCTCGCCACCTTCGACCTGGAGGACTACCGCGCCCGCCGCGCCCAGTTCACCTCCGACGAGTGGGTCGACTTCATCCTGCGCAGCATGGGCTACGAGGCCGCCGAGTTCGACCGCCGGACCAAGCTCCTCTTCTTGACCCGCCTCATCCCCCTCTGCGAGCAGAACTTCAACCTGGTCGAACTCGGGCCGCGCGGCACCGGCAAGAGCTACGTGACCCAGGAGATCTCGCCGTACGCGGCGCTGCTGACCGGGCCGACCACCGTCGCCAACCTCTTCGGCCACATGAGTGGCAAGCAGAAGGGGATGGTCGCCATCTGGGATGTCGTCGGCTTCGACGAGGTCGCCGACCTACAGAAGATGCCCAAAGAGGTCATCACGACGATGAAGACCTATTGCGAGTCGGGGACCTACCAGCGCGGTCAGGAGGAGGATCGCGGCTACGCCAGCGTCGCGCTCTTCGGCAACACCAACCAGCCGGTGGATGTGATGGTGCAGTCCGGCCACCTCTTCGCGCCGATGCCCGACGTGATCCGCAACGACATGGCTTTCATCGACCGGCTGCACTTCTACCTGCCCGGCTGGGAAATCCCCAAGATGCGCAACGAATTCCTGACCGATCACTACGGCTTCGTGGTGGACTACCTGGCGGAGGCGCTGCGCGAACTCCGCAAGCACAACTTCACCGAGGCTCCCGACCGCCACTTCGCGCTCGGCAGCCACCTCAACACCCGCGACCGCAAGGCGGTGCGGCGCACCGTCTCCGGGCTGATGAAGATCCTCTACCCGCATGGCGAGGCGAGTCGCGACGAGCTGGCCGAGATCGTCGAACTCGCCATCGAGGGCCGTCGGCGGGTCAAGGAGCAGCTCAAGAAGATGGGTTCGTTCGAGTACTACCAGACCTCGTTCAGCTTCACCGACAACGAGACGGGCCTGGAACACTTCGTCGGCCTGCCCGAGCAGGGCGGGCGCGATCTGATCGCCGCCGACCCGCTGGCACCGGGCGCGTTGTACACCGCCTCGGTCAGCGCGGACGGCACGGTCGGCCTCTACCGCCTGGAGGTCACCGTCGCCGCCGGGGGCGGCCGGGTGCGCTTCGCCGGCGGGATCAGCGGCATGATGAAGGAGTCGATCAACCGGGCCTTCGGCTTCCTCCACGCGAGCAAGGTCGCGCTGGGGGTCGGCGCGGAGGTGGACCAGCACGATTTCCACGTCGAGGTGATCGATCTGCTCAACAACCGCCAGGAATGCGAACTCGGCGTGGCCTTCTTCATCGCCTGCTTCTCGGCCCTGCGCCGGGTGAGCGGCCAACCGGGCCTGCTCGTCCTCGGCGACATGAGCGTGCAGGGGAATATCAAGCCGTTGCGCTCGCTCGCCGAGCCGCTGCAGGTGGCGATGGACAACGGTGCCCGCCGCGCGCTGATCCCGATCGTGAACAAGCGCAACTTCCTCGACGTCAGCGCCGACCTCCTGGAACGCGTCGACCCGATCTTCTACGGCGACCCGAAGACGGCCGCGTTCAAGGCGCTGGGGCTGAATTAACCCCTGGTCGTGAGTGCGACACCGAAGGGTGCGAAGGCGAGGTGCCTGTAGTGGACAGCCCGGCGCTGTACGACGTTGCTGGGCGGTTCGCTGCTGACGCCTCGCGTTGCGATGACTCGTTGTCCGCGCCATAGCGCACGATCGCGCCGCCCAAACCTGCCAAGAGGGCAGCGCCCCGGCGACGTCTGACCCGCTCGCCGCAAGCTGAACCAGCCGCGATGAGAGCTTCCCGCTAGTGCTCTGCACCCGGAAGCGATCCACCCGGTGGTTTGGTCGCCGACCTTCGCCGGTGGCTCCCACGCGCACAGGAACTCAGCCGGAGTCCGGCTATTCAGCGCGCTGTGGGGGCGTTCCCCATGCTACTTGACGCGGAAGGCCGCGCTGGTTTCCCGCGCCCCCGCCAGGCTCGCGAGCCAGTGCCGTTCGAGGCATGCCGCGCGCAAGTGTCCGTTTCACGATTCGATGAACGGCTTATCGATTGGCCTGCCCGGATAGGAGAACTGGGGCTTCACCTCGTTGTGGTGTGCCCGGTCGTCTCGCGCGCGAGATGCACTCCGGCCTACTGTCGACGCCGATCACCGCAGGCCGTCCGCCAGTCATCCTCAGCCGTTCGAGGACAACAAACTTGCGCTTCCCCGGCAGCACGCGTTCTCACCGACTCCGAGCTTGAGACGGATATTCGTGACGGCGGTGCTCGCCTCGGCCTGCTGCCTGGCGCAGACGATCTGCTCCTCACCAACTCGCGCGAGCCGCCACCGGCACTTCCCCGCGCAGTTCCTCGATGATCCCCGTGATCTGGTCCACCGTCGCCGTCCGGTCGGTCGACAGCAGGGTCAGCCGCTCCTTCGCCCTGGTCATCCCCACGTAAAGCATCGACGCGTTCTCCCGCGCGCTCCGCTTGGCCCACGGGTACAGCTCCACGCCCACCAGGTACACCACCTCGAACTCCAGCCCTTTCGCCGAGAAGAGGGTGCTGATCGTCACCGTGTCGCGGAACTGATCGTAGGCCCCCTTCGATTCCCGGTTCTCGCTCAGCCAGAAGTGCCTGATCTTGTGCGCCGCCAGCCGCGCCCGCACGCCCGCCACGTAGTCGATCGGTTCCGTCCGTGTCGGCAGCGCCAGTTGCCCCGCCCCGCCCGTCTGCCGCCGCGTCTTCGTCAGGTAGATGATCCCGAAATCCTGGTGCTTGTACCCCTGCGCCAACTTCTCCTGGATATCCCGCACGATATAGTCGCACTGATCCTCGTAGTTCGCGCGGATCACCACCTCCGGGTAGGCCCCCGCCCGCCGCGTCGGGGTCTCCTCGCCGTAGCCCTCCGCCTCCTCGATGAATTTGCGGTAGAACTCGTCCCACTTCGCCGTCTTCACCAGCTTCGACGCCGTCGCCACGATCTCGCGCGTGCTTCGATAGCCGACCGGCAGGTTGAAGACCCGCCCGCCCCCCACCACTTCGATCCCCGCCTCCCGGTAGGTCAGCTTCCGCGCGTAGATCTTCTGGTTGGGGTCTTCCGCCAGCAGCAGGAGGTTCGTCCGGCCATTCAGCAGCAACGTCAGGCTCTTCATCCACGACGTGTGGAAATCCTGGCTCTCATCCACCACGATCGCGTCGTAGAGCGGCAACTGCCGCGTCAGCGCCACCTGCTGCAGCTCTTGGCCGAGCAACGCGCTTTTCAACTCGTCGAGTTCCGCCTCCTGCTCGTGCTCCGCCATCCGCCCGAAGCGCGCCGTCGCCCGCACTTGCCCCTCATCGAGCGGCCTGCTCCGCGTCCCCGTCTCCCGGAAAATCTTGCCGCACAGCGCGTGGTAGTGCAGGATATCGACCCGCCGCGCGATCTCCTCCCGGCTCCGCCGCGCTTCCTCGCCTTCCGCGTCGGCGAAACTGTTCAGGTAGTAGCGCAGCTGGCTGGCGAGGCTGATATTGAAGCAGGTCAGCAGGATACGCCAGTCGGGATGTTCCGCCAGCAGCATCCGGATCTTCGCGCACAGCACCAGCGACTTGCCGCTCCCCGCCACGCCGCGCACGATCCGGTGCCCCTCGCCCAGCTTCTTCGCCACCTGCTCCTGGTACTCGTCGAGCACGATCGCGATCTGCCGACCGCCCCGCTCCTTTTGCCGCGAGGTGATCTCCGGGTAGAGGGTCGCCCGCAGCCGGTCCAGCTCCTCCCGTTCCAGCTCCTCGTGCGGCCACCAGGGATCGAAGTGCGCCCGCAGCCGATCGATCAGCGCCTTACCGCTCAATGCCTGCCCGATCCCCGCCAGCTCTTCTCTGAACAGCACATGGCGCGGCTCGATGACCGCCCCGTACCCCGCCGCCTCGTACTCCGCCCGCCCGATATTCGGGAAGACCACGATCGTCGCGACCGGCAACTTCAGCCGCCCCTGGTGCAGCGGCCCGTCGTCCACAAGCCCCGGTTCAGCCCGCAGCCGCTCTTTCAGGCCATGAAAATAGCCGCGTGCCTGCTTCAGCGGGTTGGTTTGGGCCCGCTCCTCCGCCCCGTGACGGACCGTCCACGTATCGGCGTTCGCGCGCACGATGCTGCCGAGCGACCAGTCCTTCACCTCGTAGAGCAGGAGCCCGATCCCCGGCACGTACACGATCACGTCCGGTCGCCGCGCCGTCGCCAGCTTCGGCTGGTACCAGACGATCGCCGAATCGTCCAGATGGTACTGCAGCGCCCGCACCAGTTTCCGCTCGCCCACCGTCAGCGCCGGATCGCTGTACGCCGAATCCGGGATCACCCGCGCCATCGTCGTCCCACCCCGCATTGCGCCTTCGCGTCACGAATGCTATCAGCGTAGGCGAATTGTGCGGCGAAGGTAAATAGCCCAATCGGGCCGGTTTTGCCCGACCCATTCGGCGCTGACAACGAGCCTTGCTCGCGGCCGGGAGCGAGCGCTACGCCGGGTCTCGACGACCCTAACCCGTAACAGTCTAGATGCGCCTCCTGCGATGCCTTCGTCCCCTCGTAGATCACATGCTCCACGACAATGATCTTCCCTATAACACCTAACACGAGCGCCGCCGCCGACCGAGCAGGAAGCGGAATACCCCGACGATCCTCCCACTTCCTCCGCGATATCCTACCGCCGGATCCAGCCAACTCCGTTATTACCTCTGACACCCTCAGCCTCGACCACGCCGCCAGTCTCGTCGGCCTTCCGCGCGGTCGCCTGACCGATGTTTATGGTGACAACCCCTCCGGCAGGGTGGCCCGGCATCACGCCGCCGTCCGCACCTGCGCCAGCCCCCGGCCAGTTTCGACACCGTGATCCTCTGTTTGAACGTGTCGTCGAGAACCCGCAGCGTCGCGATCTCCCCGCTCAACCCCAACCCCGCTAGCCCCCCCCGGTCCAGCCATCAAAACGATCGAGCGCCCAGAACAGCTTTCGTGTCATCAGCAACGAGTAGCAGGCGCTGAACCGATCTTCCCGACCCGTCGGTTGTCGGGCGGCGTCGAACGCGGCCAGCGCATTCGGCGACGTCACCCCATATGCTGAAAACCATCGGCCATCGCCGTCGCCAGGGGACATACCGAACCTCAACGAGATCCATGTTAGCGAGATGTTAGCGGCCTGAAAGCCTCGTGTTAGCGAGCCTTCCTAGTGTGGTCCCTGTTGGAGGGAGTCACGTCAGGAGGTTTCGCCGATGCATCTGCCGTTCACCGTCAACCTCGCGCCGCCGACCCGCGCCGATCTCCGCAGCCCCCGGTTCTGGGCACTCGTCGCCCTCATCGCCCTCATCGCGATCGGCGGCACGCTGCTCATTCGCTACGTGCGCGGGCGGGCGACCACCGCCGCCCCGACCGCGACGATCGCCGTCACCAGCACCCCGCCCGGGGCGACGATCCTCGTCGGCGACCGGTCATACGGTCGGACGCCGACAACCCTCGCCCTGCCCGCAGACGTGGCGCGGCTCACCCTCCGCCTCGACCGGCACGCCGACGTCACCTACCGCGTCCGACTCGACGCGGCCTCGCCCGCATCGCTCGCCGGTATCCTCTGGCCGCGCGCGGCGGAGGTCGCCCAGGTGCGCCCGCCCCTGCCGGGGGCGACGATCGGCGGGGCGCGCTTCCTCGCCGACGGGCGTCTCGCCCTCGCGGTCGCCGTCCCGCCGGGCGACGAGCGGCAGCTCTGGCTCGCCGACGGGTCGGGCGGCGCGCGTCGCGTCGGCCCCCCCGCCGCCCAGGTCGCGATCGCCGTCTCGCCGGATGGCGCGCGCGTCGCCTACCTGGCGCGCGCCCTCCCCGCGCCCCCCACGCCCGGCACCGTCGCGTCGCCCGGCGAGGCGCGGGTCGCCGAGGTCTGGGTCACCGCGCGGGACGGCGACCGGGGCGAGCGGCGCTACGGCCTGCCCCCGAACACCGCCGACGAGCGCCTGGTCGACCTGGCCTGGTCGCCCGACGGCGCGGCCCTGCTCCTCGCCAGTCAGCAGCGCCCGCAGGGCGGCGGCGTGCGCACCCGCCTCCTCCTCCTCGACCTGGGGGCGGGCGACGGGGCGGGGGGTGCCGCGCCGCGCGAGCTGATCGGCCTGCCCAGCGAGGTCGTGCCCGACTCCTTCGCCTGGAGCCCGCGCGGGGACCGCGTGGCCCTGCTGGCGCGGGCCGAGGGGCGCACGACCCTCTGCGTGGTCGGCGTCGACGGCGGGCTCTTCCGCTCGCTCGCCGACGTGGCCGACACCGGCACGCCGCCGCCCTTCGCCCCGCTGGCGTGGGCACCGGGCGAGGCGGGCGTCGTCTACGCCGCGCCCGACCCGGCCGGCCCCCGCGCGGGCGGCGGGCTCTTCGGCGCGACCCGGCCCGCCATCCTCTTCGCCGACGATCTCTCCGGTCGCCCGCCCCGCCGGGTCGGCGAACTGGCCGGCCCCGGGCCGTGCTGGCGCGGCGACGGCCTGCTCGTCGGCGTGGCGCAGGCGAAGTCGCGCGCGCCGGTCGCGTTGCGCGCGCTCGACCCGGACGACGAGGGGCTCGCCCAGGATCTCGGCCCGCTGCCGCACCTGCCGGGCACGCCCGAGAGCGTCCGCTGGTCGCCGGGCTGCGACCGGGCGCTCGTGGCGCTGCGCGACGCGGCGGGCGGCGGTCGGACCGACTTCTGGCTGGTCCGCTGGGACCGGCGCGACGGGGCGGTGGCGCGATGAGCGACGACCGCCGCATCGCGCCGGGGACCGGGACGGATCGCGCGGGTGGCGAGGGGTCGCCGGTCCCGCCGCGAGTAGCATATGTGCGGCATCTGGCGCGCGCGCTCGGGCGGGGGCTGGCGAACCTGGCCCTGCTCGCCGTGGCGCTCCCCATCCTGCTGCCCGCGATCGTCGCCACCGCGTCGCCCACCACGCCGCCGCCCGCGCCGTCGATCGCGGCGAGCGGCGCGCCCCACAACCCGCTCGTCGACCGCGGGCCGCGGTTCGGCACGGGGCCGACCGACGGGGGGATCGCGACCGGGCTGGCGGTGTCGCTCGCCGCCCCGCCGTTCCTGCCGTCCTCGCCGCTCAACCCGGCGCTCCTCAAGGAACTGTTCCTCAAACTCGCCCTGGAGATCCTCAACGACGTCAACGCGGCCCTCCGCACGCCGCTGGACGCTTGGCTCGCCAGCCCGCTCAACTTCGTCGGCCGGACGCCCCCCGCCGGCTCCTACGACAACCGGGTCGTCACCGGCCTCTGGAACGTGGTGCTGCGCGCGGCCAACGCGCTGCTCGTCGTGGTCCTCGCCGCGAGCGGCCTCAACGTGCTGCTCAAGGACCGGATCGGCGCGCCCTACCACGAGGCGGCGGAGATCATCCCGCGCGTCTTCGTCGGGGCGGCCCTCGCGAACACGAGCCTCTGGGCCGTCCAGCTGGCGATCGACCTCAACAACGCCCTCTGCGGCCTGATCGGCGGGGCCAGCCTGCCCGGTTGGCAGGATGCCGGGGGCCGGGCCCAGACGCTCGCCTCGACCGTCGCGGGCCTCCTCTACCTCGTCACCGCCCTCTTCCTGATCCTCCAGATGCTGATGCGCCTCGCCCTGATCGACGTGCTGATCGTCGTCGCCCCCCTGGCGCTCCTCTGCTGGACCCTGCCGCAGACCCAGGGCTGGGCGCGGCGCTGGTCGGCCGCCTTCACCGGCGCGGTCTTCACCCAGTTCGTCCAGATCGTCGCCCTCAAGCTCGGGGCCGAACTCTTCACCGACCTCGCCCCGTCCGCGAGCGGCGGGGAGGCGCTCCTGCCCAGCCTCCTCGGGATCGCCGTCCTGGCCCTGACGATCCGGTTGCCCGCCCTGCTCGGCACGCGCGGCGGCGGCGGCGGGGGCGGCGTGCTGCGCTACGTCGCCTACCAGCAGATGCGCGGTCGGTGAGCGAGAAGGAGATACGGACCATGTCGGACCTGACGAGTATCCTGGACCTGTCGCGGCTCCTGCGGGGCGGCCTGACGATCGTCGCGAGCCTGCTGCTGGCGCTCGTCCTGGCCGGGGCCTTCGCCCTCTCCGCCCTGAGCACGGCGCTGGGCGGGCTGCCGCCGACAAACCCCGGCGGCGGCTCGGGCGCGGGGAGCGCGCTGGCGGCGGAGATCCCCGCCGACTACCTGCAGATGATGCGCCGCGCCTCGGCGGCGAGTTGCGGCCTCCCCTGGGAGGTGCTGGCGGCGGTCGGGAAGGTCGAGTCGGGCTTCGCCCCGCGCGCGGTCGGGCCGTACCTGGCCCGGTTCGCCGGGACCGAGGACGAGCACGCCCTCGGGATGATGCAATTCCTGCCCTCCACCTATCGCCTCTTCATCCCGCGCGTCGACGCCGCCACCGGGCAGGCCCGTGGACCCGACGGCATCTGGGAGCCCGAGTCGGCGATCTTCGCCGCCGCCTTCTACCTCTGCGACAGCGGCGCGGCGGCGGGCGATCTCCGGGCGGCCCTCTTCGCCTACAACCGCGACGACGACTACGTCGAGGGGGTCCTCGCCCGGGCGGCGACCTACGGCCTCGGCGGGGGCGGGGGCGGGGCGGGCGGGGGCGACGACGTCGTGGCGCTGGCCCGCCGGTACCTCGGCTGGCCCTACGTCCTCGGCGGTGCCAGCCCGGCCACCAGCTTCGACTGTTCCGGCCTCGTCCAGTGGGTCTACGGCCAGCTCGGCGTGGGCGTGCCGCGCACCGCCCAGCAGCAGTACGACGCCACCGCGCGCATCGCCGACGCGGACCTGCAGCCCGGCGACCTCCTCTTCTTCGCCCGGACCTACCCCGACCCCAACGACTGGGTGACCCACGTCGGCATCTACGTCGGCGACGGCCGGATGATCAACGCCCCCCAGGAAGGCGACGTCGTCAAGGAGGTCCCGGCCTTCACCGGCTTCTGGGCCGCGCACTACGCCGGCGCGGGCCGGGTCGGGAGGTAGGGGGCCATGCCTGTCGCCGTGCCCGCGCCGCCGACCCCCCCCGGCATCCGCGCCCCGCCGCCGACCTCTCCCGGCGCTCGCGGGCCGCCGACGGGGAGAATCCCCCGTTCGATTGTATCCGGCACGAAGCACAGGAGTGGCAAACGCCATGGACGCGATCAACACCCTCGCCCAGAACGTCGTCAACGCGCTGCGGGTACTCGGCGGCGTGGTCGTCGTCGGTTGCCTGATCTGGTCCGGCATCCTCTGGATGACCGCCGCGGGCAACCCGCGCCAGATCGACACGGCGCGCGGGGCCTTCATCGGCTCCTTCGTCGGCTTCGCGATCGTCATGGCCGCCCCGAAGATCGCCGCCTTCATCGGCAGCGCGCTCGGCGGCGTCTGAACGACCACGCCCGCCGACCACGCCCGCCCCCGCCCCGCCCGGACGGGGGCGGGCATCTCCCGACGCGACATTATCCCGACAGGAGGCCCGCCATGTCCCGCACGCGCCACAAGATCCCGACCGGCCTGACCATCGAGGACCACTTCATCACCTACGGGGCGCTCGCCCTCTCCCTGCGCCAGTTCATGTTGCTGCTCGGCGGCGCGGCGACCGGATACGGCGGTATCTGGCAAGGGTTGGCCGATCTGCCCATCCCGCCGCGCGCCGCCCTGGCGCTCGTCCCCCCGCTGCTCGCCCTCGTCTGGGCGCTGGCCAGGCCGGGCGGCCGACCGGTGGAGCGGTGGGCCTTCGTCATCGTCCGCTACGCGATCCGCCCGGCGATCGGGGTCTGGCGACCGCGCGCGCCGCGCGCCGCCGACTGGGCACCGGTCGCCTCCTCCTGGGTCGGGATCGCCCCGGAGCCGCGCTGGCTGCCCGCCGCCGACGTGCGCGCCGCCGAGGGGGCCGACGATGGGCAATGACACCCTCGTCATCGCGTCTCTTCTCCTCGTCGCGGCCTGGCTGCTCCTCGGTCGCCGCGCGCGCGTGGCGGGCCGGGCCTCCGTCCAGGCCGAGCACCTGGCGCTCGACACGATCGCGGACGGCGTCGTCGGCTTCGCCGACGGCCGCCGCCGCGCCGCCCTGGAGGTGGGGAGCGTCAACTTCGCCGCCCTCGACGGGGCGAAGCAGCGCGAACTCGTCACCGGCTACGCGGCGGTCGTCGACAGCCTCGCCTACCCCGTGCAGGTCCTGGTGCGGGCGGTCCCGCACGACCTGACGCCGTACCTCGCGGCCCGCGAGTCCCGCGCGGCCCGCGAGCCGCACGAGCGGCTGCGGCGGCTGAACCGCGACCGCAACGCCTTCGTGCGTCGGCTCGCCGGGAGCCGCACCTTCCTGGACCGGCGCTTCTACCTCGTCATCCCCGCCGACGACCCGCGCCCGGTCGCCCGGTTCCGCCTCCCGTTCGCGCGGGGCGGGGCGGATGCGGGGGCGGTCCCCGGCGCGACCCGGCAGCTCGCGGCGCGCTGCGACGACCTGGCGCGGCAATTGGGCCGCTGCGGCCTGACCGCGCGCCGCCTCGACGACGGCGAGCTGGCGACGCTGCTCTACGCCTGCTGGTGCCCGGATCTCGCGCGCGTCCAGCGCCTGCGAGACGATCTGGGCGCCTACCGGGGGCTCGCCGTCGCCCGACGCGACGGCGGGCGGCCCGGGGCCACCGACACGGCGGGAAGGAGCGCGCGATGATGTCGGCATTCCCCTTCTTCGGTCGCCGCCCCCGCGCCGCGGCGGCGGTCGGTCGCGCCGCCCCGCGACTCGACGGCGACACGCGGCGGCTGGCCCTCGGCCAGCGGGGCGTGGCCGATCTCCTCGCCCCGGCGGCGGTCGAGATCGGGCGCGACTGGCTCCGCCTCGACGGCGGCTACGCCCGCGCCCTCTACCTCAGCGCCTTGCCGCGCGAGGTCGGCGACGGCTGGCTCGGGCCGCTCGTCGGCTTCGACGAGCCGCTCGAGCTCGCCCAGCACATCACTCCGCTCGACACCGCCCGGATGCTCCGCGACCTCGGCAACCGGCTCAACGGCTTCGAGGCGTCGCGCCGGGCGGCCGAGCGGCTCGGCCAGCTCGGCGACGCGGGCCGGTCGATGGCGATGGAGGATGCGACCGAGCTGCAAGAGCAGCTGACGCGCGGCGAGGAGAAGCTCTTCGCGGTCGGGCATTACGTGCTCCTCCGCGCGCCCTCGGTGCGCCTCCTCGACGACCTGACCGGGCGCGTCGAGCGGGCGCTGGCGGCGATGCAGGTCGCCTCCCGGGTCGCGCTCTACGAGCAGGACCTCGCCTTCCACACCTGCCTGCCCGAGGGGCGGGATGGCCTCGGGCACACCCAGACCCTCACCTCGTCCGCCCTGGCGGCCTCCTTCCCGTTCGACGCCGGCACCCTCGCGATGCCGACCGGTATCCTCTATGGCATGTCGCGCCAGTCGCTGCTGATCTTCGACCCGTTCGACCGCAGCCTGACCAACGCCAACTCGGTCGTGATCGCCCCGTCCGGGGCGGGCAAGTCCTTCTTCATCAAGCTGCTGGCGCTCCGCAACCTGGAGGAGGGGATCGAGTTCTTCATCGTCGACCCCGACGACGAGTACCGCCGACTCTGCGAGGCGGTCGGCGGCCAGTACGTCCGCCTGGCGCTGGCGTCGCACCAGGCGATCAACCCGTTCGACCTGCCCCTGCCGGGCGCGGACGAGGACGAGGACGAGCCGCGCGACCCGGTCGCGGAGCAGGTCGACGCCCTCCTCGCGCTCCTGGAGCTGATGCTGGCCGATCCCGGCAAGGAACTGCTCGCCGAGGAGCGCGCGCTCCTGGACCGGGCGCTCTACGACACCTACGCGACGGCGGGGATCGTCCCCGGCGACCGGGCCTCCTGGTCGCGCCCGCCGCCGCTCGTCGGCGACCTGGCGGCGCGACTCGCCGCGCTCCCGGGGGTGCTCGCCGCCTCGCTGGCCCTCCGCCTGGCGCGCTACGTCGACGGCTCGCTGGCCGGGCTGGTCAACCGGCGCACCAGCGTCGACCTCGACGGGCGGCTGGTCGTCTTCAGCATCCAGCGGCTCGATCGTCGGCTGCAGCCGCTGGCGATCCAGATCATCGCCAGCTACGTCTGGGGGCGCATCCGCCGCTCGCGCACGGCCCGGCGGCTGGTGGTCGACGAGGGCTGGAAGCTCCTGCAGCACCCGGCCGGCGGCGACTTCCTCCAGGCGATGTACCGCCGGGCGCGCAAGTACGAGCTGGGCCTCGATCTGATCGTCCACCGGGCCGAGGATCTGCGCAACTCCGAGCACGGCGACGCGATCCTCGCCAACGCGGCCGTCAAGGTGGTGCTGAAGCAGAACGAGACGACGATCGGGGCGGTCGCCGCGCTGTTCGGGCTGACCCCGTTCGAGGAGCGGCACCTCCTCGGCGCGGAGAAGGGCGAGGGCCTCTTCTTCGCGCGCGGCGCGCGCGTCCCGCTGCGGGTGGTGGCGAGCCCGGAGGAGCACGCGCTGGCCACCAGCGACCCGCGCGAGGTGGCGGCGCTCGAGGCCGCCGCGCGCGCGGGGCGGCGAGCACCGGGCGCGGGGCCGGGCAAGATTCCGGCGACGGGCGACGACGAAGAGGTCGTGCCGACCGGCGCGCCGGTCGGCACGACCGGGCCGGGCCGGGCCGCTCCCGCCCGCCCGACGACCTCGGTCGGCCACCGGCCGCGCGGGGGCGACCGATGAGCGCCCCGCCGATCGCCGGGGGCGCGGCGGGGCCCGCCGCCCGGTACGACACGGTCGCGATCAAGCGCGCCAACCCGCTCGAACACGTCGCGCGGGCCCACGGGCTGCGGCTGCGCCCGTGCGGCCAGGGCCGGTTCGTCGCGTTCTGCCCGTTCCACGACGACCGCCGCACGCCGAATCTGCGCCTCGACCTGCGCGACCCCGACGACGAGCACTTCCACTGCTTCGCCGGCCACTGCCGGGCGCACGGCGACGTGATCGGGCTGGTGATGCTGCTGGAGGGGCTCGACTTCCGCGCGGCCTGCGCCCGCCTGGCCGGGCCGGGCGACGCGGGCGCGGGCCGCCCGGACGCGCCGTCGCGGCGCGGCGGGCGGGGCGACGTGTCGCCCGGGCGGCGCTGGGACCGCCTCACGATCGAGGAGCAGACCGTCATGAACCTCGCCGGCGCGACCTACCGCCGCGTGCTCCGGCAGCAGCCCGACGCGTTGCGCTACCTGCGCGGGCGCGGGCTCCCCGACTGGCTGCTCGAACGCTGCGCGCTCGGCTGGGCGGACGGCGGCGCGCTCGCGGCGACCCTGGACCGGCGCGACCCGGCGCTCCTGCCCCTCGCCGCCGACCTCGGCCTGCTCCGGCGCGCGCCGGATGGGGGGTGGCGCGACGCCCTGTCCGGGCGCGTCGTCATCCCGGAGGTGCGCGACGGCCACTTCGTCTGGTTCATCGGGCGCGGCCTCGCCCCGGACGGGGCGACCGGGCGCGCGCCCGCCAAGTACCTGGCCCTGCCGGGCGAGCGCCCGGCCCTCGGGCGGCGCTGGGCCTCGGGCGCGGCGGAGGCGTTCATCTGCGAGGGCGTCTTCGACTGGCTGGCGGCGCTCGCCCGTCGCCTCCCGGCCTGCTGCCCGTGCGGCACCCACCTCCCGGTCGCGGCGCTCGGCTTCCTGGCGCGGGCGCGGCGGATCTACGGGGTCTTCGACGGCGACGCCGCCGGGCGGGCGGCGTCGGGGCGCTTCGGCGCGGCGCTCGGGGAGCGGTACCGCGACCTGCCGCTCCCGGACGGCACCGACCTGGCCGACCTCCTGCTGCGCCCCGACGGGCGCGCGCACTTCGCCGCCCTGCTCGACGCGGCGCGGCGCGCGCCTTAACAGAATTGACGGCCCGTAGCGCCTCCCGCCGGCGGGGCCACCCCCGCGACCGCCCACCCGGCACCCGCCCCAGAGCGACCGCCCACCGGCCCCCAGGTCCGCGCCAATTCGGCATCGACCATCCCGCCGACCAACCGCCCGACCAATTACCCAATCAGCCACCCAATCGACTATGGAGGAGCCGATGCGCATCGCGATCGCCCGCCGCCCGCACACTCCGGCGTCCCGGCTGCTCGAAGTCGTCACGCCGCGGACCAACGACGCCACGATCACGCCGATGGAAAACCTGCTCGCCTCCCTGTCGCCGACCGACCGCTTCGCCCTCGAGATCGTCGCCACCGCCGGGCGACGCCGCTTCCTGGTCCGCGCCGCGACCGACGCGATGCGCGAGCACCTGGCGGATCAGCTGGCCGTGGCCTACCCCCAGGCGACGCTGCGGGCGCTCCCGGTGCCCGCGGACGTCGGGGCGACGCCCGGGTCGGACGCCGATGCCGGGGGGCGCGGACCCGACGGCGACGATCCCGACCCGGCCCGGTGCCTGCCGGGCGAGCGGCTGGTCGCTTGCACCCTGGTCCTGCGCGACCCGCCCTACCTGCCCCTGCGCCCCTTCCCCGATGTGGCGGTGGACGACGAGCGCAGCGTGCAGGCCGACCCGATCCTCGGCATCCTCGGCGCGCTCGGGCGGCTGCCCGCCGACTGGCGCGCCCTCTGCCAGCTCGTCGTCGCCCCCGCGCCGGAGGGCTGGGCGCGCCCGTACCGACGGCTGGCGCTCGAGCGTCCCCCGGCGACCGGCCATGCCGCCGAGCGCGGCGCGGGCGGCGGCAGCTCGACGAACGCCCAGCTCTTCTTGCTGGCCCTCGGCGCGCTGGCGATGGTCGCCTGGCAGGCCCGGATGTGGCACGAGGAGGGGGCCTGGGGCCCGCTGGGGCTGCTCGTCGTCGGCCTCGGCGGCGGCCTGGCGGCCCTGGTCGCGGTCGCGCGGCGTCTCGCCCCGGTCGCCGCCTGCGACCCGCGCCTGGTGCGCGAGAAGATCGCCCGGCCCGCGCGGCTCGTCGAGATCCGCCTGGCGGTCTTCGCGCCGCCCGACGCGCCGGAGGCGGCGGCGCGGGCGCGCCTCGGCCAGCTCGCCGCCGCCTACCGCCAGTTCACCCACGACGAGGGCAACGGCCTGATCCCGCGCCCGCTGCGCGCGGCCCGGCCCGACCTGCGCGCGCTCGCGTCGACGGCCCCGCGACGGGGCCTGGCGCTCCTCAACACCCGCGAACTGGCGGGGCTGTGGCACCTGCCGCAGAGCGACGCGGATGTCGCCCTCGTCGAGCGGACCGCGTCCCGCCGGATCGCGCCCGCGCCGCGCGCCGTCGCCCGGGGCTGCCCCGTCGGCCTGGCCGAGCAGCAGGGGCACGCCGTCCCGGTCGCGCTGCCGGACGACACGCTCGACCGCAACCTGCTGCTGGTCGCCAAGACGCGGCGCGGCAAGTCCGCCCTCCTGCTGCGGATCGCCGATCACCTGATGGCCCCCCGCCCCGAGCGCCCGCCGTCGGCGCTGGTGGTGGTGGACCCGCACAGCGACCTGGCGCGCGGGGTCCTCGGGCTGGTGCCGCCGACGCGCCGCGACGACGTCGTCTTCCTCGACGTGGCGCACGCCGACCGCCCCTTCGGCCTCAACCTGCTCGACGCCGGGCTCGGCTGGGACCGCGACGCGGCGGTGGCCAACACCCTCAAGATCTTCCACCGCGAGTTCGACGGCTTCTGGGGGCCGCGGATGGCCGACTGCTTCCGCTGGGGGGCGCTGACCCTCTACGAGGCCAACGAGGCGTACTGTCGCGCCGACCCGTGGCGCGGGCGCGACCGCCAGCACACGATCCTCGAGCTGCCCCAGCTCTTCATCGACCCCGCCTTCCGCCGCCCGCTGCTGGAGCTGGTCCGCGACCCCGGCATCCGCCACTGGTGGGAGGCCTTCTTCGACTCGGCGCTCGACCGGCGGCTCCAGCTGGAGAGTTCCAACCCCGTCTCGACGAAGATCAACACCTACGCCGGCAGCCGGGCCGCGCGCGCGGTCGTCGGCCAGCCCCGCTCGACGATCGACCCGCTCGAGTGGGTCCGCGCGGGGCGGATCGTCGTCGTCGACGGGGCCAAGGGGCGCGTCGGGGAACACACCGCCGCCCTGATCGGCGGCACCCTCCTCAACCTCGTCGACCTCGCCATCGGCGCGCAGGTCGCCCTGCCACCCGCCGACCGGCGGCGGACGACGGTCATCGTCGACGAGTTCCACGCGATGCCGGGGGCCGACTACGAGTCCCTCCTCGCCGAGCAGGCCAAGTACGGGGCCAGCGTGATCCTGGCGACCCAGAGCCTGGCGCGCCTCGACGCGCGCGACCCGGCGCGGGCGCTGCGCGCGATCGTCTTCGCCAACCTCGACGGCCTCTTCGCCTTCCATTGCAGCGCGGAGGACGCCGAGTACCTGGTCCCCGAGCTCGGCCCGCCCGTCACCGTCGAGGACCTGACCGGGCTGGGCGAGCACCGCTGCTACGCGCGGCTGTCGAGCGGCGGCGAGCGCCTGCCGCCCTTCCTGGTCCGACTCCACCCGCCCCCGTCCGGCGACCCGGCGCTGGTCGCCGCGCTCGCCGCCGCCTCGGCCGCGCGCCATGGCCGCCCCCGCGCCGCGGTCGAGGCGGACTACGCCGCCGCGCTGGCCCGGATCGCGGCGGCGCATCAGGTCGCGCCGCCGCGGACGATCCTCGCGCGGAGCGGCAGCGGCCTGCCCCACGACCCGCTCGCGCCCCGCGCTGGGGCCACCCGGCCCGCGGACGGGCAAGGACGACGGGGGAAGAAGCGGAACGGGCAGCGCCAGGATCGTGCGGATAGCCCGCCAGAGCAGACCCTGTTGCCGCAGGCGGATGCGACGATCTCCCAACATGGGGAGCACGCCGAAGGTGCTGCGGAGGATGTCACCGGAAGGGGGAACGATGAACATCAACACTAAGCCGATGCGACCAGTCTGGGATGATGCGGCCGCCGCCCTGGGCCTGACCGCCACCAAGCGCGCCCTGCTCCGATTGCTGGCGCAGTTGCCGTTGTCCTCGGCCGGGTTGCTGCTGCGTCTGTATCCCGAGGTGGCGCCCTGGACCGTCCGGCGCTCCCTGAACGAGCTGGGCGACGACGGGCTGATCGCGGCGGTCCACGCCCCCCTCGTCGCCCGCCGCGCGGCCCGGCTCTGGCACCTGACCGACCTGGGCCTGGCCGCGATCGCCTGCGACCAGGGCGCGGACCCGGCGGCGCTGGTGCGCGCCAACGGGCTCGGCCGGGAGTACCTGCTGACCGATCTGCGCCACCTCCCGGCCGTGCTGGCCCTCCACCGGCTCCTCGGCGCGCTGGCGGCGGCGGGGCCGGGCGCGCCGCAGCTGCAGGTGTGGCAGCGGCCGTGGCGGGGCACCTACCCGCGCCCCCACGCGGGGGCGGCGGGCGTCGTCCGCCTCCCCGCCCGCGCCGCGCTCGCCTGGGACGCCGGGGATGAGGTCCGCTACGGCGATTTCCTCCTGATCGCGGATCGCGCGACGGCCCCGCTCCGGGATACCTGGCGGGGGCCGCTGGCGGGCCTCTTCCCCCACACCGCGGCGGCGCGGCGCGCGGGACGGACCCCGCCAACCCTGCTGATCGCGACCGACGACGGCCGGGCACCGACCTGGCGGGCGCTGCTGGACGACCTGCGCGCGGAGCGGCGGGAGACGCCGCTGCCCGCGCACGTCGCGACCTGGGAGGCGCTCGACGCCGACGTCGCCGCCATCGTGGCCGCGCTGCACCTCGACCGTGAGCCGCGGTGGTTGGGCGAGCCCTCGCCCGTCCCTCGCGCCACTGCGTCGGCGAGCGATGGGCCGGTGCCACACCTGGTCGGCGGCCCACTGGCGGGGAGCACAGCAGCGGCGGGCGTGCCCGCCGAACCTCCCACCGACGATCATGGCAAGAAGACCGGGCCGATGCAGGCTCCCGGCCTCCGGACGCGCCCGGAGGCCGAGGCACCGCTCGCACTCAGCCTGTCGGCGAGCGAGTGGGCGCTGCTCGACCTGGTCGCGCGGCACCCGCTGCTCACGCGCGATCAGGCCGCGCGGGCGCTCGGCTGGAGCGACGCCGCCATCCGCCGCCGCCGGGGTGCCCTGCTCGATCGGGGGCTCGTGCGCCTGATCGGGGCGGAAGAGTTCGGGCCGCGCCGCACGGTCGCGGCGACCGCGATGGCGGCGCTAGCGTCATACCGCACCTCGCTGCGGCTCGCGCCGGTCGCGCCGGGGCGGGTCGATCGGGCGTGGCCTGTCGGCCTCGCGCTGGTGCTGCTGCCCCTGCTCTCGGTTATGGCCCTCGCGCGCACAGGGATCGGCCGCACGAAGCAGGGGGACGATTTCCTCGACCGGCTCGTGGCCCGGCAACCGGTCGAGGCGACGCGCGCCGGGCTGGCCGCCGTCGCCGCCTGGCAGGGGCTGACGTTGCCCACGGCGGTCGCCCGCAACGGGCTGGCCGGCGGCGGACCCGACGATCTGATCGGCGCGCGGGCGGGTTTGCTCGCCGCGCCGCGCCACACCCTCGGCGTCAACGAGCACTTCGCGACGCTGGCCGGGGTCATCCGCGCGGCGGCGCGGTCGGGGCAGGACGTGGCCCTGACGGAGTGGCGCAATGCCGGTGCCTGCGCACACAAGCGGCTGCGCCCGGATGGCTACTTCGTCATCCGGCGCGGCGAGCGCGGGCAGGCGTTCTTCCTGGAGTACGACCGCGGCACGATGGGTCGGCGCGACTGGACCCAGAAGCTCGCGGCCTACTACGCCTACCGCGATGGCGGGGCGTACCGCCGCGACTACGACGGCTTCCCGACCCTCCTGGTCGTGATCGGGGCGGGCGCGCAGGCCCAGGAGAGCGACGCGGCGTGGGCGGCGGCGATCGAGGACCGGATCGCGCGGCTCCTCCGCGACCTGGCGGTCGGTCGGACGCCGCTGCCCGCCCTCCTGTCGACGGAAGCGCGCATCGCCGCCGATCCGGGCGGCCCGTTAGGGCCGGTCTGGCGCGTGCCCGAGACGGCGAGTCGGCGGTGCCATCTGCCGCAATAAGTCACCAAGAATCGGCCCGCCCGCCGCCGGACCCCGATCACGCCTGGCGCGGACGAGCGGCCCCGGACCGATCGAGAATTTCATGAGCACTGTGGAGGAATCCCCATGATCAACCACCACCTGTCCATCTTGGTCGACCAACTCCGCGCCGAGGGGATCGCCGATCCCCTCGCGCAGTCATTCACGCTGGCCGCCCTCTGGGACGACCTCGCCGCGATCGTCGGCGAGTCGCCCCCCGCCGCCGTGGGGGCCGTTCTCGGCGGCGAGCCGTGCCCGCGCGTCGCCCCGCCCGACGGAGCGCGCCCGCTGCCCGTGTCGACGCGCCGCCCCGGCGGCGGGGGACGCTGAGCATGGGCGAATCGCTCGCGACCAATGCGCTGCTCGCCTCGTGCGGCTATCGCCCGCCGGTCGACGCGCTGCTCACTCTCGGCGCGGGCGTCATCGGTCCCGCGAGCTGGCTCGACTACCGCGCGCCGGGACTCGGCGCGGCAGGCATCCCCCGGCTGCTCCGCCTGCCGCTCGACCCGCAGCTGCACATGGCCGACGGGGACGACCCGGCGGCCCGCGCGCCGGTCCACGCCTGTGCCGCGCCGGGCCAGCTCGATCCCAGGGGGCGTCACGGATTGACTCAAGCGCGCGGTTTCGGAGAACGCCACGAGCCTCGGCTGTGAGAACAAGACTTGGGAATAGGCCCGTGTTGGCCGTTTGGAATATCCGTTCGAGTCGAGTATCGCTTTGACGTGACACACGGCGGAGGCACACTCCGACGGCGCGGCACCCACGGGTGGCGCGCCGTCGCCGCCCCTACTCGACGAGGAGCGCCCCATGCTGCCGCGCCTGTTCCGCCGCTGTGCTCAGCTCGGCCGCGCCCTTGTTCGCGCGCTCGGGCGACGCCTGTTCACCGCGACGAAACCCGCCGAACAGGGTGTTGTGGCGGACACGCTCGCCGACCTCGTGCACGGTCGGCCCACCCTCGTGGCCGAGAACGCCTTCCTCCGCCACCAGCTCGGCATCCTGCGGCGCAGCGCCACGCGCCCGCGCTGCACGCCGACCGCTCGGGCGCTCCTGGTGCTGCTCGCCAGTCGCCTCCGGGCCTGGCGCCAGGCGCTGCTGATCGTCCAGCCGGAAACCCTGCTCCGCTGGCACCGGCGAGGCTTCCTCCTCTTCTGACGACGGAAGTCGCGGTCCCGGTCAGCGCCACGGCCGAAGGTGGCGACCGAGGCGATCGCGCTCATCCGCGAGATGGCCGCGGCGAAGCGCCTCTGGGGCGCGGAGCGTATCCGGGGCGCGTGGCTGAAGCTGGACATCCGCGTCGCCAAGACCACCGTCCAGCGGTACATGCGCGAGGCGCGCTCGCCTCGTCGCGACGGCCAGACGTGGGCCACGTTCCGGCGCAACCACGTCGCGGATACGTGAGCCTGCGACTTCCTGCCGGTGACGGATCTGCTCTTCCGGCCGCTCCACGCCTGCTTCGTCGTCGCGCTCGCGTCGCGCCGGGTCGTGCATGCTGGTGTCACGCGGCACCCGACCGACGCCTGGCTCGCCCGGCAGCTGCGCGAGTCGACGCCGTTCGGCGAGCGGCCCACCTCCCTCATCCGCGACAACGACAGCAAGTACGGCCGTACGTTTTCGCGGGTGGCGAAGGCCAGCGGCATCACGGAGCTGCGGACGGCCTATCGTGCGCCGCAGCAGAACGCCATCTGCGAAGGTTTCCTCGGGAGCGTGCGGCGGGAATGCCTGCACCATGTGCTGGTCCTGGGCGAAGCGCGCCTGCGGCGCGTGCTGCGGGAGTACGCGGGCTACCTCAATCAGCACCGGCCGCATCAGGGCCGGCAGCAACAGATCCCCGACGCGCCAGCGGGAGGAACGCCGCTACCGGACCGGAGCGGGCGCGTCGGCGCGACTCCGGTCCTCGGTGGCCGGCACCATGCCTACCAGCGCGCCGCGTGACACCCGTGGATGAACTAAACGGCCAGGACAGGCGACACGCGCCGCTGTCCAGGTCATGCTGAACGCGAGGGCAGGGGGCCTGCGAACGGGATGTCGCCGTCATCATGCGGGGGCGTGTCGGTGCAATCCGCATCGCCGGGGGCTTCGGGCATCGCCGCAAGCCAGTCGCGATACAACTTCACCCAGGAGTCGTCGTCGCCGGGGATGAAGCGCAGGGGTATGCTATCGTCCCCTCCTGCCCCGAGTGCGGCAGCGACCTCGTCGGCATTCTCCAGCCGCGCCTGGCGCAAGACCACCTCGGTGGGGCCGAGCGGCAGTTCGACCCCGACGAGCGTCGCCGTCTCTCGCCCGTACATAGGGAGAGGCCGTGCCTGCCCCCCGGCAAAGTCCGCGAGGTACTTGCGCGCCCCATCGGGCGACATCGGGAGGGTGATTCCCGCCCACGTCCCCGCGACCTCGCCGTGGCGGTGGACGGCGTGCAGGAGGAAGACGACCTCCGATTCCTCGGGGGTGAGGTGGCGGTCGGGGATGGTGAGGGGACGGCGGAATCGCGTCTGTAGGGCGACGAGGGACTCGGCCACCTCCACCTCGTCCGGGTCCGGCGGCGTGCCGGTGCCGCTCGCGGCACGGAAGTCGAAGAGCGGGAGGCCGGTGGTGTAGTCGCGAACGCGCAGCGTGTAGGGCCGGCTGATGCACTCCTGATACCGCAAGGCCCGCAGGAGCCACGCGACATTCCGGTCTCCCGGCGGGAACCGAATCGCGAGGTTGGCCCGCCGCTCCGCGAAAGAGACGACCAGGCGGACATCGACGGGGAGGGGCTGCGCCTCGCTGGTCAGGGTCACCTCCTCGCGCCCCGCCTGGGTTGCGCGGAGGTCGATGTAGGGGAGCGCGAAGATGTCCCCGGCGTCGTTCTCCGCCTCCAGGCTGACGAGCACCGGGCTCGAGCTTGTCAGCGGCTCCAGGCGGAGCGAGGTCAGCGTGAGGCTGTCCACCCCCAGGAGGCGCCGCAGCGGCTCCGGGAGGTCGGCAAGCGCGGCATTCGCGCCGGGGAGTTCGACCGGCCCGCCGGTGTTGAGGTGATGGACGAACGCCTCCCTGGCGGCGTGGTCCTCGGGGGAGTCGCCGAAGGTGAAGGTTCCCGCGAACTCCAGTGGCTCCGCCTCGGTGCCGGGGCGGGGGCGGATGACGAGGGCACGCTCCGTGGAGGACTTCCGCAACTCCACGTCGAAGCGCGGGTCGAACTCGATGAGCGGCGTGTAGGCGTCGTCTACCTTGTCCCAGAGCGCCCGCTCGGGCAGGTGCTGCTCGCAGAGTTCCCAGAGGCGGTCGCCGGAGATGAACGCGACGTAGCGGCCCAGGTCGCCCAGGACGCCGACCAGCTTCTTGCGCGCCGTCTCGGACACGGCCTTGTTCGTGACGACGAGGACCTCGTGGACCCTCGTCGGCTGCCCCGTGCCCGGCTCGGCGAACTCCAGCCCGAACGCCTCGCGAATCTGGGATTGGACCTCGCCCGCAGAGCCCCTGGAGACGGAGGACTGGCCGGTGATGGCGGTCGCCTTCGCCACGACGGCGGTGTAGCGGCGGCTGCCGAGGTCCCCCGGCTTCCAGCCTACGAGGTCCTTGCCGTACTCGGTCGCGCCGTGGAGCTCCTCAACGCTCTGATACCGCATCGCCCGCAGGAGGGGTATCAGGACGACGGCCCGGAGCTCGTCTTCTTTCATCCGCCTCAGCCCGGCTCTTGTCAGCATCACCCCTCCCCACCGACGACACGGGTGTACGGACATACGAGTCAGTATACCGTATCGCCCTGTCTCAGGAGGGGAGACTTTTCACCGCCCCAGGTCGATGACCTCGCGCGCCCCGCCGCGCGCGTAAATCTCCAGACGCAGGCCGCTGGCATTCGGGCTCACGTCGAAGGTGATTGCGTTGCGCACTCTCACCCCCGGCGGCATTGGCTGGGAGAGGATGGCGACGACGGATGTGGTGGACCACGACGAGGTGAAGGCGGCATTCGGGCGGCGGCTCCGGGCGCTGCGCCGCGAGCGCGGCCTGTCGCAAATGCGCCTCGCGGCCGCGGCGAATCTCGACGCGACCTACATCACGTCCATTGAGGCCGGGCGGCGCAACGTCAGCCTTGTGAACATCCACAAGCTCGCCCTTGGGCTGGGCGTCCCACCGGGGCTCCTGCTGGACCCGCCCGACGCCGCGTCCGCCCCGCCCCGCTAGCGCTCCGCTCAATGCCGCCGACGCACGCTGTGCGGGCCGCTCCGTGCGTGATGGTGGCGCGCGAGGAATGCACCGACTGCGGGCGAACGTACGCACCTAGGCCCGCACAGCGCGCGTCGGCGCCGTCCGCGCGCCGCTGCCATGGCGCTAGCAGTGAATGTCGCTGTCCCTGGTCGGGAAGGTGGTGATGCGCGTCGGGGGCGGGCTTCCCGCGTCGTGCCCTCGGCGCGCGGCTCGCTGTCGCGGGGCCAGCGCCGGGGGCTCGGCTGGGGGGCGAGCCAGACGAGGCAGCCCGCGACGCCGACCGCCAGCCCAATGGCCGGGCCGGACCAGTAGGGCTGCGACGGGCCGCGCCCCGCCCGCGCGGTGATGCCGACGCCGACGCTGTAGGCCACGACCAGCGCGAAGGCGGGCCAGCCCGGGCGGAGCCGCTGCCGCCGGAGCGACCAGCCAGCACCCGCCGCCAGCGTGGCGACCCCGACGGCGATGCTCGACCAGTCCGGCGGCGTCATGGCCCCGCCCGGACGCCCCCGCCCGCCTCGCGTCGCCGTCGCCACCCCGCGACTATCTCGGCCACCTCCGCGAGGTAGTCCGGGTGGGTCTGCGAGCCGGGGGGCCAGTCGTCGTAGTCCGCCGCGATGCGGGCGACGGGGGCGAACGTCAGCGCCGCATCGGGCAGGGCGACGGCGGGGAGGGGCCGCGACCCCATCCCCAGGCGGACCGCGCGGAACCGCGCCAGGAGCCGCGCCGCCGCGCGACGGCCCGACACGAGTTGGACCTCGCCCCACTGCGCGAAGTCCTCGCCGTAGTCGTGGTGAACCAGGACGTCGCGCAGGTCGGGCGGCAGGTCGGCGAGGTCGAATGGCCAGTTGCAGCGCAGGAAGTGGCCGCCCGCCCGCCCGGTCGCGCGCTCGTCGGCGTAGCGGCGGCACGACACCGGGCTGAACCCGACCTTGCGCAGGCGGCGGGCCCACGCGCGGGCCTCGCCCAGCGTCATCGGGGGGTCGGGGTAGATGCTCATGCCGGTTGCGCGGGCCGGGATGAAGCGTGCCGAGGGTGGCGCGGCCCGTCGCGGCGTAGTATATCACTGGCGCACGCGGGTGGCACGCCCGCGCGGCACCGTCAGTCGGCGGCGCGGCGCGGCCTCGGCGAGGGGGAGGGGATGGACCTGGCGGTTGGCGGCATCCTGGGCGACGGGCCGTTCGTCGAGGTCGGGCAGCCCACGGGCGTCTACCGCGCCCGCGACGGCGCGACGGTCGCGGTCGCGGGCACGTTCGGGAGTTCCCAGTGGAACGGGCGTGCCACCGGCGGGGGGCAGCGGCTGGGGTACCGCGTGGCCGTCTACGAGGCGGGCTCCCTCCGGCGGGTCGGCCTCCTCGACCGGGCGCGCTACCCGGTCAACGACGTGGCCTTCCACCCGCAGCGCCCGCTCGTCGCCGTTGCCACGGGCGCCTACGACGGCGGGTTCTTCCACGCGGGCGAGCTCCTCCTCTGGGACCTGGCGACCGGCGCGGCGGTGTCGCTCCTCGACGAGGAGCGGGAGGTGGCGCGTGTCCGCTTCTCGGGGGACGGGCGGGCGCTGCACATCGCCCTGCGCCCGCCGACCGACGAGGGCGAGGGGGACGACGCCCCGGTCTCCCTGGACACGACCG